>OLGZ01000348.1_pt1 | contig 39914 bp, 34 predicted proteins | sample 1605981 | NCBI WGS metagenome assembly OLGZ01 (sample SAMN03283291) | human gut metagenome | biome: human-associated habitat; material: feces | host: Homo sapiens | place: Peru | collected 2012 | reverse complement strand
TAGTTTTGAAGGTACATGGAATATAGACAGGAATGAGAAGCAGTGCGAAAGCGCTGTTTTTTTCTTTCTAAAAATTTGTTTTTCTTGACATAGAAAAGATTTTGCTATATGTATATATCAGATGAGGATTGTGTGTCTCACGGCAAAAATGCTGGTGGCATTCTTGAAAAAAGTATATAGAAAAGATGGGACAATAAATGACCAAGGGAAAAATCATAATAGCTGATATAGAAAAAATATCATGTAATGAAGAGTGGATTCTCTCACAGATAGCACAAAGATATGTTGAAAAGTATCAGAAGCATAAGAGAGAAACGGATAAAAAACAGGAGCTGATAGCGGGATATCTTTTAAAAGAGTATTTAGGTGTAGAAAATGATGCTCAGCTTGTAATGAATAAAAATGGGAAGCCGATGCTTGCGGATGCAAGAAAATATTTTAACCTGTCACATAGCGGTAAATATGTAGTTTTAGCGATTGCTGATCAGGAAGTAGGCATTGATATTGAACGTGTGCGTCCGTATCATGAAGCTACAGCGAAGAAGATATTTTCGAATGAAATACAAAATGCAATCTCTGAACTTGGTGGGGAGGAAAAAGACCGGATATTTACTCAATTATGGACAGAACTAGAAGCGAAGCTGAAAGTAAAAGGCATTGGATTTAGCAAAGAATGGGAAAATGAAAAAGCAAAGGAATATTTTATTGAGACAAGATGTATAGATGAATATTATGTAAGCATAGCGACAGAAGAAAAAATTTCTATAGAAACAGAATGGTTTGCAGGGAATGGAAAGGAAGTAAAATAGTATGATTAAGCCTATTATGAGAGACATATTTTTCTTAAATCAGAAATCAGAATTGGCAACAGAAGCGGATAAGCAGGTGGCAATAGATCTGCTGGATACACTAAAAGCAAATGAAGCAGGCTGTGTAGGAATGGCTGCGAATATGATCGGAGTAAAAAAGAGAATCATTGCAGTGAATATGGGGTTGTTTAATATTGCTATGTTTAATCCGAAAATCGTGAAACGCACAGGCGCTTATGAGACGGAAGAAGGTTGTCTGTCATTGGATGGAGTGCGAAGCTGCAGACGTTATCAGGAAATAGAAGTTGAATATCAGGATATGAATTTCAAAAAGAAAAGAGAAAAATACAGCGGATGGACGGCTCAGATCATTCAGCATGAAATAGATCATTGCGATGGGATTTTGATATAAATTTTGTTTGTGCATTGAGGAGGTGTGTCGCATGGATTTCAAGTATTGTAAATTAGAAATTTTTATTCCGGAAACACATATTAAACAGCTACAGAAAGCGTTACAGTCAGTGGATGCCGGTCACATAGGCAATTATGATTCATGCATGTCATGTTCGCAGCTTACAAGCTACTGGAGACCGTTAGACGGAACATCTCCTTATATTGGAAATGCAGGTGAAATCAGTTGCGAACCTGAAGTAAAAGTTGAGGTAACTGTATCTACAGAGAAAGTAGACGAAACAATTCAGGCAATTAAGAAAATTCATCCATATGAAGAACCGGTGATTAATGCAATTCCAATTTACAGAACAAGTTTTTTATAGGTATGCACAAGGTACAAGTTAAATCCATAGGATATTTATAAGACAGGTTGCAGTTGCGATTGGAGCTTATAGGACAAGGGAAACAGCAACGGATAACGGAGTGGAGAGTATGAGACTCTGTGAATTAAAAGAAAAAGAGGTAGTGAACATCTGTAATGGAAAATGTCTTGGAGGTGTAGTAGATCTGCAGATAAATGTGTGCTCCGGTGCGATAGAAGCATTGATTGTTCCGGGACCGGGAAAGTTCTGCGGATTCTTTGGAACAGATAGTGAATATGTGATACCATTTGCATGTATAAAGAAGATTGGACCGGATATTATTCTTGTGGAAATTAAAGAAGAAAAGTTTTTGCAAAAATATTAGACATTGTGTATAATGAAAGCAATAAGATACGTGGAAAGGCGGAGTGGATTATATGAAGTGTCCATATTGTGGCAATCCAGATACAAGAGTGATTGATTCCAGACCAGCAGAGGATAATAGTTCTATCAGAAGAAGACGTTCCTGCGATGAATGTGGTAAGCGTTTTACAACTTATGAAAAGGTAGAGACGATTCCACTGATTGTAATTAAGAAAGATAATAACCGTGAACAGTATGAAAGAGCGAAGATAGAAAATGGAGTTCTGAATGCATGTTACAAACGTCCGGTTCCGGCTGAGGAGATTCAGAAGACAATTGATGCGATCGAACTGGCAATTTTTAACCGTGAAGAGAAAGAAATCCCAAGCAGTGAGATTGGTGAGATTGTTATGGAGAATCTGAAGACATTGGATCCGGTTGCATATGTCAGATTTGCATCTGTTTACAGAGAGTTCAAAGATGCGAATACATTTATGGATGAATTGAAGAAATTTCTAAAATAATAAAAATCGGTTATACTCTGTTTATGGGTATAGCCGATTTCAATTTACGCGAGCAATGAGCCAAAGTCCGTGCTTGCACGAGACCTTGGCGACTGCCGCGATAACTTGAGAAACTCGCGAAGCGTGTTTCTCATAGTTTACTGTCAATATATTACACGGGAGGCGTAGATGAGAACTTATAAATTAACAATTGCTTACGACGGAACTGCGTATCAGGGGTGGCAGAGACAGTCGAATACAGAGAATACTCTGCAGGGAATTCTGGAGCAAACAATTTCGTCAGCGGCAGGTTATCCAGTGGAGATTGATGGTTCAGGCAGAACAGATGCAGGAGTTCATGCAAATGGGCAGACTGCAACAGTAGTTCTTTCCGGTCAGGCGGAGGATGGATTTTTTACAGAAAAGATAAATTCAAGATTACCTGGAGATATTCGGATTTTAGATGCAGAGCTTGTGAGGAATGGATTCCATGCGAGAAAAAGTGCAGTCGGAAAAAGATACATTTATCAGCTTGATCTGGCAGAGAAACCAGACGTGTTTACAAGGCGGTATACATATCATTTTCCGCAGCAACTGGATTTGGAAGCAATGCGAAAAGCAGCAAAGCTGCTGACTGGTACTTATGAGTTTGCCGGATATACGGATAAAAAGGATGAAAAGTCCACAAAAAGAACAATTTATGCTATAATGATTTGCGGACAAGGAAGCAAAGTCAATATTCATTATGAAGGAACAGGGTTTCTTTATCATATGGTAAGAATTCTGACAGGAACTTTGCTGGAAGTTGGAACCGGAGCGCGAAGTATCGAGAGCGTGAAGGAACCGCTGAAAACAAAAGATAGAAGCCAGGCCGGATTTCTGGCACCTGCAAGGGGATTATTTCTTGATGAGGTGTTTTATTAATCTGGTTTTGGAAGGTTGCCGGTTACTTACAGACAAGGTGTCAGGCAGGTGGTGAACGGCAGCACTCTTGAAAGGGAGGATGCGGCAGATTGAAATTAATATCATGGAATGTAAATGGTATTCGTGCCTGTGTACAGAAAGGATTTCTTGATTTCTTTCATGAGGCAGATGCGGATATCTTCTGTATTCAAGAGACGAAGATGCAGGAAGGACAGCTGAATCTGGAATTGGAAGGTTATCATCAGTATTGGAATTATGCGGTAAAGAAAGGATATTCTGGAACGGCTGTATTTACAAAGAAAGAACCGATGTCGGTGCGTTATGGAATTGGGATCGAGGAACATGACCAGGAGGGGCGTGTGATCACCTGTGAGTTTGAAGATTTTTATTTTGTCACAGTGTATACACCGAATTCTCAGAATGAGCTGGCAAGGTTAGATTACAGAATGAAGTGGGAGGATGACTTCCGCAGTTATCTGAAAAGATTAGAAGAGACGAAACCGGTGATCGTGACAGGAGACATGAACGTGGCCCACAAGGAGATCGATCTGAAGAATCCGAAGACAAATCGTAAGAATGCCGGTTTCACAGATGAGGAAAGACAGAAGTTTACTGAACTTTTGGATGCCGGATTTATTGATACGTTCCGGTATTTTTATCCGGATCAGACAGGGATCTATTCCTGGTGGTCTTATCGTTTCAGTGCCAGGGCGAAGAATGCAGGCTGGCGTATAGACTACTTCTGTGTTTCAGAAAGTTTAAAGGACAGGCTGGACGATGCGAAGATACTTACAGATATTATGGGATCAGATCATTGCCCGGTTGAATTGGATTTGAAATAATAGAAAGAGGAGAAGAGAACAATGACAAAGATTGACATTATTTCAGGATTTCTTGGAGCAGGAAAGACAACTTTAATTAAGAAACTTCTTTCCGATGCATATAAGGGAGAACAGGTTGTACTGATTGAGAATGAATTTGGAGAGATCGGTATTGATGGTGGATTTTTGAAGGAAGCAGGAATTGAGATCCGTGAGATGAATTCCGGCTGCATCTGTTGTTCACTGGTTGGAGATTTTGGAAAATCTCTTCATGAAGTTGTAGATATATATCATCCGGATCGTATTTTGATCGAGCCATCAGGTGTTGGAAAGCTTTCAGACGTAATCAAGGCTGTACAGGATGTTCAGGGTGAAATCGATGCAGAACTGAACAGTTTTACAACAGTTGTAGATGTAACAAAGTGTAAGATTTACCGTAAGAATTTCGGCGAATTTTTCAGCAATCAGATTGAATATGCAGGCGCAGTTATTTTAAGCCGTACAGATAAAGCGAAACCGGAGAAGATTCAGGAAAGCGTTGCTTTGTTAAGAGAATTGAATGAAAAAGCTCCGATCATCACAACACCGATCGAGCAGCTTCCGGGCGAGAAGATTCTTGAGACAATGGAATCAAGCAAATCTCTGGAAGAGGAATTGCTTGCAGAGGTAGCAGAAGAGGCCCATGAGCATGAACACCATCATCACGATCATGAACATGAGCACCATCACCATGATCACGAAGAGCACGAGCATCATCACCACGATCACGAAGAGTGTGAACACGAGCATCACCATGATCACGAAGAGCACGAGCACCATCACCACGATCACGAAGAGTGTGAACACGAGCATCACCATGAACACGAGGAGCATGAGCACCATCATCATGACGGAGAGTGTAGTTGTGGATGTGGGCACCATCATCACCACGATCATGAGGGTCATCATCATGCAGATGAGGTATTTACAAGCTGGGGTAAAGAGACAATTCATACTTATACAAAGGATGAAGTCAGCTCAATTCTGAAGATTCTTGAAGAGGATGGCTCTTACGGAAATGTACTCCGTGCAAAAGGAATGGTAGCAGGAGCAGATGGAGAGTGGATCTACTTTGATATGGTTCCGGAGGAGCATGAAGTAAGAACAGGAGCACCGGAATACACAGGAAGAATCTGTGTGATCGGAGCAGAGCTTAACGAAGACAAGCTTGCAGAATTATTTAAGCTGAAATAAAAAGAATAAGCAAAGCAGTACCCCCCATAGGGGACTGCGTAGCATTATGTAATAACAGATGTCTTCTGCAAAAAGGAGACGGAATGGAGATAGATATGATGAAAGAGCCAGATGTTATGGTTTATCTGATGACAGGTTTTCTGGACAGTGGTAAAACTCAGTTCCTGAATTTTACACTATCTCAGGATTACTTTCAGATTGATGGAAAGACACTTCTGATTCTCTGTGAAGAGGGTGAAGAAGAGTATGATCCAGTGGAAATGCTGAAGTATGGTGTCGTTATTGAGACTGTAGAAGAGAAAGAAGATCTGACAGAAGAATGGCTGGAAGAGATGAATAAGAAGCATGAGCCAGAACGTGTTGTTATTGAATATAATGGCATGTGGCAGGTGAGCGAATTTGAGAAGATGAAGCTTCCGGCAGGCTGGGCTATCGAGCAGAAGATCACAACAGTAGACGCAAGTACATTTCAGATGTATCTGACAAACTTAAAGCCACTGTTTGTTGAAATGGTAAAGGGTGCGGAACTTGTGCTGTTTAATCGTTGTGAAGATAAGAAACCGTTGGCAGGATACCGCAGAAGTGTTAAGGTTGTAAGTCCTCAGGCAGAAGTTATTTTCGAGGATGAGAACGGCGAAGTAGACAATATTTTTGAAGATGAAGTACCGTATGATCTCAAAGCACCTGTGATTGAAATTCCAAGAGAAGATTATGGTATCTGGTATATTGATATGCAGGAGCATCCGGAGCGCTATAAAGGAAAAGTTGTAGAGTTTGTTGCAAAGGTCATGAAACCGAAGGCATTTCCATCTAAAGTATTCTATCCGGGACGTATGGCAATGACTTGTTGTGCAGACGACACATCCTTCCTTGGATATGTCTGCAGAAGTGCTTACGCACCGAAGTTAAATGCAGGAGACTGGGTGAAGATCCGTGCAAAAGTACGTTATGCAAATCTGTCTGTATATGGAGGAGAAGGACCGGTACTTGAGGCGGAGAATATTGAGTCAGCAGAACCAATCGAAGAGTTAGTATATTTTAATTAAAAGAAATATTTCAGTAAGAAAGATTATGAACTGGAATAGAAAGAAAATAAATGAGTAGTAGGAGGACTTTATGGCAAAGAAATATGATGTGATCGCATTAGGAGAGCTTCTGATCGACTTTACGATGAATGGACAGAGTGAACAGGGAAACAATATGTTCGAGGCCTGCCCGGGAGGTGCACCGTGTAATGTACTGGCACTTCTGAATAAGATGGGAAAGAAGACAGCTTTTATAGGAAAGGTTGGAAAAGATCAGTTTGGCACCCTGTTAAGAGAAACGATTACGGAAGCCGGGATCGATGCATCAAATCTGGTGGTTGATGAAAATGTAAATACAACACTTGCATTTGTACATACATTTCCGGATGGGGACAGAGAATTCTCTTTCTACCGTAATCCAGGAGCAGATATGATGCTCACTGCAGATGAAGTGAATCCGGAAGTAGTAAAAGATACAAAAATCTTTCATTTTGGAACACTTTCTATGACACATGATGGAGTGCGCGAGGCAACAAAGAAAGCGGTAGAAACAGCGAAAGAGAATGGTTGTCTTGTATCCTTTGACCCGAATCTGAGACCGCCGCTGTGGAGCTCTCTTGATCTTGCAAAAGAGCAGATGGAGTATGGATTTGGTAAATGTGATATCCTGAAGATTTCTGATAATGAAATCCAGTTTGTGTCCGGTAAGGAAGACTATGATGAGGGAATTGCATATCTGCAGGAGAAATATAACATTCCGTTGATTCTTCTGACTATGGGAAAAGACGGAAGCAGAGCTTATTATAAGGGTATGCGTGTAGAGAGACCGGGATTTTCAGTGAAAGCAATTGAGACAACAGGAGCCGGAGATACTTTCTGTGGAAGTTCTCTGAATTATCTGGTGGAACATGATTTTGATAATCTGACAGAGGAACAGTTAGGTGAGATGCTGACATTTGCGAATGCGGCAGCAGCACTTGTAACAACAAAGAAGGGTGCGATCAAAGCAATGCCTGTAAAAGAAGAAGTGCTTGAACTGATCCGGAAATAATTAAAAATACTGTAATATGACCAATTGACAAGAAAACAGTCAGTCGATATAATGTAACACAGAAACAAGGGCGTTTCCAACTTGGGTGGAGAACGCCCTTTTATCGTATGAGTCTATGATAAAGGAGGTTGCAAAGTAATGCATAACTATACAAGAGACGATATTTTTCGAATTGTAGAGGAAGAAGATGTCGCTTTCATCCGACTGCAGTTTACAGATATTTTCGGTACAATGAAAAATATGGCAGTTACAGTCGGACAGCTTGAGAAAGCAATGGATAATCGCTGCATGTTTGATGTTTCTTCGCTGGAAGGTGTTACAGATGAAGAGGAGCCGGATATGTATCTGTATCCGGATCTGAGTACATTTGAGATTTTTCCATGGAGACCACAACAGGGGAAGGTCGCAAGATTAATTTGTGATGTATATAAGAAGGATGGAACACCATATGAGGGTGATCCGCGTTATGTGCTTAGAAAAGCGGTAGCAGAAGCGAAAGAGATGGGATATACGATGAATGTCGGCCCGGAATGTGAGTTCTTCCTTTTCCATACAGATGATGATGGCAGACCGACAACTGTAACTCATGAGCAGGGCGGATATTTTGATGTAGGACCATTGGATCTTGGAGAAAATGCGAGAAGAGACATGATCTTAACATTAGAAGACATGGGATTTGAGATTATTTCTTCACATCATGAGATCGCACCGGCGCAGCACGAGATTGATTTCCATTATGATGAGGCTATGATTACAGCGGATAATCTGATGACATTTAAGATGGTTGTCAAGATTATTGCAAAACGACATGGTCTGCATGCAACATTTATGCCGAAACCGAAAAGCGAGACTTATGGATCGGGAATGCATATCAATCTGTCTTTATATAAAAATGATGGAACAAATGCACTTTATAATGCAGAGGATGAAAATGGACTCAGTCAGGAAGGATATTATTTTATCGGTGGCCTGATGAAGCATATGAAAGCGATCACTTGCATTACAAATCCGACGATCAATTCATATAAGCGTTTTGTGCCGGGATATGAAGCACCGGTTTATATGGGATGGTCTGCCAAGACAAGAGGCCCGTTGATCCGTGTATCTATGGAGAAAGAAAATAATTCAAGGCTGGAGCTTCGCAGTCCGGATGCAACAGCCAATCCGTATCTGGCACTTGCAGTACTTCTGAAAGCGGGACTGGATGGAATTAAGAATCAGATCATGCCTCCGAAGAATATTGATGAGAATATTCAGAAGATGACACAGGAAAGAAGAGATGAGCTTCAAGTAGAAGAACTGCCGAGAAATCTTGGGGATGCAACGGCAGAACTTGAGAAAGATGAGTTGCTGATCAATGTATTAGGAAAAAATCTTGCAGAAAAGATCATCAAAGCGAATAAGAAAGAATATAAAGAATATTGTATGCAGGTGACAGACTGGGAAATCGACCATTATCTTTACAGGCTGTAGACCGGATTGTTTGATAGATAATAAGATTGAGAAAAATTATAGTTAGCGGAAGAGGTGAGCAGATATGAGTAATATTATTGTTGTTTTCTCAACGAGGGAAAATGCAGTAAATATCCGTAACAGTTTAGTTCGTGCGGGTATTGAAGTATCTGCGGTATGTTTGACAGGTGCCAAGGCTTTGCAGTATGCTGATAACTGGAATGATGGAATTGTCGTATGTGGTTATCGTTTTCAGGATATGCAGTATACAGATTTGCGAGAATCTCTTCCGGACGCTTTTGATATGCTTCTGGTAGCATCACCGACAAAGTGGGTGGATGATCTGCCGGAAGGGGTTGTAGGGCTTCCACTTCCAATCAAAGTATATGATCTGGTAAATACCGTTGAGATGATTCAGCAGACGCAGAGCAGAAAGCGAAGAAAGCGTAGAGAAACGATACGAAAGAGGGATGATTCTCAGAGAAAGGTAATCGATCAGGCGAAAGCACTTTTGATGGAACGAAACAACATGTCAGAAGAGGAAGCACATCGTTATCTGCAGAAGAGCAGTATGGAAAGTGGAACCAATATGCTTGAAACAGCACAGATGGTGCTGACAATCATGAATGAATAAGATGTTATTAATGGCTGCTGTTTACAGTATCTGTGAATAGCAGTGAATAGGAGGACTGTCAGAAATGACAGCGGAACGGAGAGAAGAATGAAATTTACGAAAATGCAGGGAATCGGAAATGATTATGTGTATGTAAACTGTTTTGAGGAGAAAGTGGAAGATCCATCAGCGTTGGCAATTAAAGTCAGTGATCGACATTTTGGAATTGGATCAGACGGACTGATTCTGATCTGCCCTTCCAAAGTGGCAGATTGTGAGATGGCGATGTATAATGCAGATGGATCCAGAGGAGAAATGTGTGGAAATGGAGTTCGCTGCGTTGGAAAATACATGTATGATTATGGCCTGACAGATAAAACAGAGATTACAGTTGAGACTTTGGCAGGAATCAAGACACTTCAGCTTTTTGTAGAAAATGGAAAAGTTGCAAAGGTTAAGGTCGATATGGGAAGTCCGATCCTGACACCGGCAGAAATCCCGGTTGTAGCAGATGGTGATAAAGTTGTAGATGAATCAATTCTTGTGGATGGAAAAGAATATCATATGACTTGCGTGTCTATGGGAAATCCACATGCAGTTGTTTATGTAGATGATGTAGACAATCTTCCAATTGAAGAGATCGGACCAAAATTTGAAAACCATGAGAGGTTTCCAAGACGTGTAAATACAGAATTTGTAAAAGTGCTGGACAGACATACAGTACAGATGCGCGTGTGGGAGAGAGGATCAGCAGAGACACTTGCCTGTGGAACAGGAGCATGTGCTGTAGCAGTTTCCTGTATTCTGAATGGATTGACAGAGGATGAAGTCACAGTGAAACTTCTTGGTGGTGATCTGGAGATTCAGTGGGATCAGGAGAAGAATACGGTTTATATGACAGGACCGGCGACGGTTGTGTTTGATGGTGAGTGGAAGTAAAGAATTTTATAAATTAATTTAAGTGACAATGCTTGACTGAATTTTCGTTTTTGGATTTGCGGTCAAGCTTGTTTTATAGATAATGGATGGAACTACTATACACCCAACAAAGTGCATTTCGTGCAAGTATAGATTATGCAACAAAAAAAGAGATTACAATCTGTAATCTCTTTAACCATCGGAGTGACAAGATTCGAACTTGCGACCTCTACGTCCCGAACGTAGCGCTCTACCAAACTGAGCCACACTCCGATAAAATAGGGAACTTGCATAAGCAAATTCCCAGCTACGGAAAAGGGACTTGAACCCCTACTAACAGAGTCAGAGTCTGCTGTGCTGCCAATTACACCATTCCGCATTACTTGAGTTTTGTTTGTTGCTCGTTTCAAACAACATGGTTATTATATCAAAGCTACAGAAAAATGCAACCCCTTTTTTAACATTTTTGCGTTAGACTTTTCAAGAAAATTATCTCAAAAATCAGAAAATTAAGACAACTCGATATTTCGAACGAAAAAAGGGTATCGGTAGCAACAAAAAACGCTGTTTTTGAGTTCGATACCCTTTTTTAATATTGAATTGTCTGATTATAAAAAGGCAGTTTCTCTACCAAATATCAAGTTAATGAGAAGAACTTTACAAGAAAAGTTCTGCGATAAATACGACTACGCAGCAAATAACTGCAACTGGCAGCAGTCCGGCACCGCACCATGCGGCAATGATTCCAACAACCAGCGCAAGAGCACCTGAGACAGGTGACTGTGTGGCATGAAGAATTGCCGGGAATGTCATCACAGCCAGTGTGACATAAGGTACATAGTATAGAAAAGATTGAAGAAATCGGTTCTTCAAAGGTTTTCGGATCAAGGTCATCGGCAATACACGGATCAGATAAGAGATACCACCCATGATAAGAATATAAATATAAATGTTATGTGTCATAATTTTATTCCTTTTATCAATTTGTTGGAGTTGTGTTTTCATCTTCTGTTGGTATTGGGAAGAAGAATGCTGCTCCGGCTGAAAGTGCAACGGTCAGGATGATTGTTCTGGTACCATCTGACAGGGTAGAGATCCAAGGCAGGCAAGTTGCTGCAAAGCTTAAGATAAATGCAAGGATAACCAGTCCTGCAACGACCTTATTCTGCTTCGAAGGAGGAATGATGATAGCAATAAACATTCCAAAGAGAGCAACACTGAATGCGCTGACCATACGCGGTGACATGATATTTCCAGCAATGACACCGAGCATAGTTCCAAAGGCCCAGCCTGGAAGCGGAGTTACCATTGCGCCATACGTATAGTAAGGATTTAAAGTACCAGGTCTGCTGATCGCAATTCCAAAAAGTTCGTCTGTGATATCATAACTCATCAGCAAGCGATGTCCTAGCGAAAGGTCAGGACTTAAACGTTGACTCATTGCACAACTCATCAGAAGATAACGTGCGTTTGTGATCAGTGTGACGATTGCGACCTCAATATAAGGAGAGTTTGCAGCAATTACGGTAAGTCCGGCGTACTCTCCGGCAGAGGCGTTATTTAACAGACTCATAAGGAATCCCTGAAATGCATTCAGGCCGATATTTCTTGCAGCGATACCGATAGAAAAGGAAACCGCAAGATATCCGAGTCCAATTGGGATTCCATCGCGAAAGCCACGGCGAAATGCCTGGCTATTAGATTCTTTCATAATAATAAACCACCTTAGTTACAAATTTTGTCTCTGAGGGATATTGTAACATTTTTGTGAAGGAATTCAAAGTCGGAAATCTATATGGTTCAATCAATTTAATCAATTTGCAACATTTCTTGACGCATTTGAGCAAGTGTGATAGAATGACCCCGTTGTAACATATAATTTAATACAGATGCGTGAGGTGTCAGTCGGATTGAAAATGTAGCGTTGATCATAAAGGATCAGGAAAGCTACATGGAAGATCAGGACTGGTGAAAAGGGAAACAGGTGAGAATCCTGTACGAACTCGTCACCGTATTTCGTGAGCTTGTGCTTTGAAACCACTGGGAGACCGGGAAGGTGAAGCAGAAGCGTTTGAACGATCAGCCGGGAGACCTGCCTTTCGCAGTACAGGAATGAAGAATTCATGCCACGAGGAATTGGCCGTACGAAAGAAAATGGTTTAGACTGCAGTAATTATTTATAGATAGATTGTAAATGATTACGGTTTTTCTTTGCGTACCCTCGTTTTATACGAGGGTATCTTTATATCTTTGGATTTGTGAGAGCAGATTCAGATAGAAGCTGAATGCCTGAGAAGGGCAGAGTTGCGGCGGATATATTTCATTTCTGAAAAGGATAAGAGATCAGGAGGATAATAATGAAGAAAAAAGTATTAATGGTTTTACTCGCAGCAACACTTAGTGTATCTATGCTCGCAGGATGTGGCTCAAAGAGCGACAGCAACGCTGATACAACAAAGACAGAGTCTACACAGGACAGTGACCAGGAAGCTGCGGATAAAGTAGCGAAACTGATTGATGATATCTATGTTCAGGAAAGAACAGATAAGACAGATGAGCAGTGTACAGCAGCAAAAGAAGCATGGGATGCGCTGACAGATGCACAGAAAGAACTGGTTGAGGGTGAGAATGCGGATCCAGATTATTTCGGAAGAGATACAGGTGATGCATCTAAGGATGATCCGCTCAATGCTGATGAGATCGGTGAAAATGAAATCCTTGTAGTAAGCTTTGGAACATCTTTTAATGACAGTCGTGCGACAGACATTGGTGGTATTGAGAAAGCAATTCAGGCAGCTTATCCGGACTGGTCCGTAAGAAGAGCGTTTACAGCACAGATCATTATCAATCATGTACAGGCCCGTGATGGCGAGAAGATCGACAATGTGGATCAGGCATTACAGAGAGCAGTAGACAATGGTGTGAAGAACCTCGTTGTACAGCCAACACATCTGATGCATGGAGCAGAGTATGATGAACTTACAGCAGCATTAGAAGGATATAAAGATAAGTTTGAATCTGTTAAGATCGCAGAGCCACTTCTGGGAGAAGTTGGAGCTGATGCAACTGTTATCAATGCAGACAAGGCAGCAGTAGCGGAAGCAATTACAGCAGAGGCAGTTAAAGATGCAGGATTTGACAGTCTGGATGCAGTGAAAGAAGACGGAACAGCATTTGTATTTATGGGACATGGTACATCTCATACTGCAAAGGTAAGTTATTCTCAGATGCAGACACAGATGGAACAGCTTGGATATGACAATGTATTTATCGGAACTGTAGAGGGCGAGCCGGAAGATACATCCTGCGAGGCAGTGATCGAGAAACTGAAAGAAGCAGGATATAAGAAAGTAATCCTTCGTCCGCTGATGGTTGTTGCAGGAGACCATGCGAATAACGATATGGCCGGAGATGATGACGATTCCTGGAAGAGCCAGTTCGAGGCATCAGGAGCATTTGACAGCATTGATACTCAGATTGCAGGTTTAGGAGAAATTCAGGCAATCCAGCAGCTGTATGTAGCACATACACAGGCTGCAATTGATGCAGAGTAATTTGTAAGAAGATAAGATAAGGTCATGCATGTTCAGAGAAAAGGGAAATGCATGACCTTTTCTGAATTGATGAAAGGAAGTATTTAAATGAAAAAGAAGTTATTAATGGTATTGGTTTCTGTTTCTATGATCGCATCTGTATTTACAGGATGTGGAAATAGTGCTGAGACAAAAGACAGTGGAAAAGCACAGACAGAACAGGCTGATACAAAAGAGGATTCGGAAGATAAGGCAGAGGATGAGCAGGCAGCACTGGAAGACGGAACATATACAGCAGAATTTCAGACGGATAGCTCTATGTTCCATGTGAATGAAGCGATGGACGGTAAGGGGACACTGACAGTAGAGGATGGAAAGATGACAATCCATATCAGTCTGGTGTCTAAAAATATTGTGAATTTGTTCGTAGGAACTGCAGAAGATGCTCAGAAAGACGGTGCAGAATTGCTTCAGCCTACAACAGATACGATCAATTACAGCGATGGAACATCTGACGAAGTGTACGGATTCGATGTTCCGGTTCCGGCACTGGACAAAGAATTTGATCTTGCATTGATTGGGAAAAAGGGAACCTGGTATGATCACAAGGTCAGCGTGACAAATCCAGTGAAAGTGGAAGAATAAAATTAGGGAAATAATAGATTATGCCTTGATGCAAGAGCGTCGAGGCATATTTTTGTGCATGCAAATGAAAAGTTATTCACATAGTATCAACAAAAAAGTTGAGTTATGAACAAAAAATACATTGTAAATTTTAAATGAATCAAGTAATCTATAATCACTCCAATCTATCTGTGGAGTATCTGAATTCAAAATAGTAATTATAATTCACAGTTAACGGTGAATATCAATAGAAATCGGTCAATTGCTTCAATTCAAAGCGTCGATCCAAGAAAGATTATAAGTGAATAAGAGAGGATATGCCTATGAAAAATAAGTTGAAAAAATATTTTCCAATGATTCGGACGAAAGGAGAGGTACTTGAGGAAGTAAAAAATAATAAAAAACTATGGAAAACATTTTGTGGCTGGAAAGAAGAATATCAGCAAGAATACCTGGATATTTGTACAGGTGTAAAAGGAATAAAACTTTTGTACGATACATATTTTAAAGCAATCATGAATCCAGACACAAGGCCAGAGCGGTTAAATGATTTTTTGTCAGAGATTTTGGGCGAAAAAGTAAAGATATTAAAAGTCCTTCCAAATGAGTCAACAAGAATAGCGGCGGAGAGTTCATTATTGGTTATGGATATTGTTGTTCAACTGGAAGATGGGAGCATTGCGAATGTCGAAATACAAAAGTTGGGATATCGTTTCCCTGGAGAAAGGAGTGCATGTTATTCAGCAGATCTTCTACTTAGACAATACAAAAGAGTGCGGGAACAATTAGGACCGACATTTAGTTATAAAGACATTAAAAAGGTATATACAATAGTTCTGTTCGAAACAAGCAATGCATTTTATAAGAAATTTTCAGAAGAGATTTATATACATCGTTTTCGGCAGACAAGTGATACAGGATTAGAAACAAATCTGTTACAAGAATACACATTTATATGCCTTGACATTTTTGGTGACATCATTCAAAATGAAGAAAGAGAAATAGAAAACAGGCTGGAAGAATGGCTTGTATTCCTAAGTCAGGATGATCCGGATATGATTATAAAATTGTTGAATAAAAATCCAGGATTTCAAAAGATTTACGAGGAAGTCTACAATCTGTGCCTGAATAGCGAAAGGATGATGAATATGTTTTCAAAAGAGTTGGAAATCCTGGATCGAAATACTGTGAAACTCATGATTGATGAGATGGAAGAAGAACTGGCAGAAGCAAAGAAACGTGCGCAGGAAGCGGAAGAAGCGGAAGAACAAGCACAAAAGAGAGCAGATGAAGCGGAAGAACGGGCAAAAAAGAGAGCAGATGAAGCGGAAGAGCGGGCACAAAAGAGAGCAGATGAAGCGGAAGAAAAGGCACAAAAGAGAGTAGATGAGGCAGAAAAACGTGCAAGAGAAGCGGAAGAAAAACTACGAAAATTGGAAAGAAACTTAGCAGGTACTGCACAAGAATGTAATTTATAAAATAATAACGTGGCCCGGTGCTTTTGCACCGGGCCATAATCTATGTAAACTATTCGTTATTTTTGGTCGAAGTCCGGCAATCATAAAAGATAGATTACTAATACAACCACCGTCTTCTTTTATTTATGATACTTTTGTAATTCATCTGTATCAACTTGATGATGTTATTATATGAAACGATTGTGAACACATCGTGTCATGAAAGCAAAAGAAAAGTAAAATTTATTAAGAGAATATAATCTGAAGCAAAAGAAAGGTTTAAAATGATTAATTATCAACATCCTGTCGATAATTTACCTACAGGAAGACTGGAAATTTTTCACGATACATGATATGATAGAAAACAGTAAAAAAGGAAGGATGAAAATAATGGATATTAAAGAAAAGATTCATGCAACAACAGAAGAATTGTTAAGTAATATGGAAAGACTTGTAGCGATAGATTCACAGCTTGGCACACCGGCAGAGGGGATGCCATTTGGAGAAGGACCGGCGAAAGTTCTTCACGAAGCACTGCAGATCGCAGATGAAATGGGATTTAAGACAGTGAATCTGGATAATTACTGCGGATATGCAGAGATGGGAGAAGGCGAAGAGATCGTTGGTATCGCAGGACATCTGGATATTGTACCGGCAGGCGGTGACTGGACATATGATCCATTTAAGCTGACAAGAGAAGGAGACTACGTTTACGGACGTGGAACAACAGATGATAAAGGACCTGTTATGGAAGCCCTTTATGCGATGAAGCTTCTTCGGGATTCAGGAGTGAAGCTCAACAAGAGAGTTCGTCTGATCATGGGATGTAATGAGGAAAATGGTTCCAGATGTATGGAGCATTATAATGAAGTAGCAGAAGAGTTATCCTGTGGATTTACACCGGATGCAAGTTACCCATGTATTCACGGAGAGAAAGGTATGCTTGGCATGCTGGCAACTTCTAAGAATACAAAGATTATTTCTATCAATGGTGGATTTGTATTCAATGCCGTATGTGATGCATGTATAGCAGAGATTCCGGCAGAAGAAGGACTGAAAGACAGACTGGAAGCTGCTTTCGCAGAGACAAAACTTCAGGAATACAAAGTAACAGAGGAAGAGGGAAAGATCACTATTTATGCAAAGGGAGTATCTGCACATGCAAGTACACCGGCATTTGGAGTTAATGCTGCAGGTGTTATCTTTGACTGTCTTGCAAAAGCCGGATTTGAAGATGATTTCGTAGAATTCTATAACTCACACATTGGTACAGCATGTGACGGATCAGGAATCGGACTGAAATGCGCAGATGAGTTTGGAGAGCTTACATTCTGTAACGGAATCGTTAAGAAAGAAGACGGTGTGATCTCCGCTACAATCGATATCAGATTCCCGGTAACATATTCTGTAGAAGATATGCTCAAGATGTGCGAAGGAAAGCTCGAAGACGAGAACGGACGCATTGAGATCCACACAACTACAAAACCATTGTTCTTCCCGAAAGAGTCTCCACTTGTAGAGGCACTGTACAAAGCTTATACAGATGTAACAGGAGATACAGAGAACAAACCGTTAGTAATCGGTGGTGGAACATATGCGAAGTCCTTAAAAAATATCATCGCATTCGGACCGGAGAAACCGGGCGTAGATTACCGCATCCACGGTGCAGACGAGTACACACTCGTATCTGAAGTTGAAGAAGCAGTACAGATTTACATGGAAGCAATTAAGAACTTGCTTGCAATTTAATAGATGTTACTAAGTATTGCTTTGATCTTGCTTGTAGGAATGTCTATGGGCTGGATCTGTAAGAAAATCAAACTGCCAAGCTTGCTTGGAATGATGATCACGGGGATGATACTCGGCCCATATGTACTGAATCTGTTGGATGACAGTATTCTTGGAATCTCAGCCGAGCTTCGAAAGATCGCGCTGATTATCATCCTTACAAGAGCCGGTCTTGGTCTGGATCTTTCAGGACTTAAAAAGATCGGAAGACCGGCTGTGATGATGTGTTTTGTTCCGGCAACGTTTGAGATTGTTGGAATTGTACTGCTGGCTCCGAAGCTGATGGGATTATCTATACTTGAAGCTGCAATCTTGGGAGCTGTACTTGCAGCAGTTTCACCGGCTGTTGTAGTACCGAGAATGGTGAAGCTGATGGAGGAAGGCTATGGCGTGAAACAGGGGATTCCGCAGCTGATTCTTGCGGGCGCATCTGTGGATGACGTCTATGTCATCGTGCTGTTTTCAACATTTACAGGAATGATGCAGGGACAAAGTACATCTATACTCAGTTTTATCAATATTCCGGTTTCTATTTTCCTTGGAATTGGGATTGGATTATTAATAGGGACATGCCTTGCGTATTACTTTAAGAAAGTGCATATAAGAGATACCTCGAAAGTGTTGATCATTTTGAGTATTTCTCTGTTGCTTGTTGTTATGGAAGACAGTTTGAATACGGCGATTACATTTTCAGCATTGATCGCGATCATGTTCATTGGGATCGGTTTGCAGAAGAAGAGAGAAGTTGTTGCGAAGAGGATTTCTGTGAAATATGGAAAGCTGTGGGTGGCAGCAGAAGTATTTCTGTTTGTGCTTGTAGGAGCAACAGTGAATGTCGGATATCTTGGAAAAATCGGTGTGAAAGCGTTAGTTGTTATCGTAGGTGCATTGGTGTTTCGTATGCTTGGTGTATCCGTCTGCCTTCTTGGAACAAGTCTCAAGAAGACAGAACGATTATTTGCCATGATGGCTTATACACCGAAAGCAACAGTTCAGGCCGCAATCGGTGGAATCCCTCTCGCGATGGGATTTGCATGCGGAGATACCGTTCTTACCGTGGCTGTTTTAGCGATTGTGCTGACAGCTCCGCTGGGCGCATTTGCTATCGATTTCTCGTATAAGAAATTATTGAAAAAATCAAAATAAAAAAATGTTGGGGTCAAAAGCTCCAACTATAATACATTTATAAAGCTGACAATTTTTGCGAATAAATCAACGCGGAAGTTGTCAGCTTTTTGCAAATAATAGACGTTTTTGTTGCACTCCTATTTTTTGGTGTTATAATCAGAACATGGTTGAAAGCTTAACAGAAAGAAAGGAAACAAGATGGCAGAATATCTGAATATTTATTTTATAGAACAGTTATATGGGAAATCATATATCACAACACAACTGGTCTATGCTTTTTGTGTTGTAATGCTTTTGAATGAGATAGAAAGAACCTGGCAGGGAATCTTAAAGAAAGCTGTCGAGGTCATAGGGAGCATTTTCCTGATGATTCTATGCAATGCTGTTTTGTATCTGTGCTTCGGTTCTATGGAGATGGGGTGGCTTGATAAACTGGTCTTTTTGAGTGTGTATGCACTGTTGTTCAGTCGATATAGAGGATCAACAAGAATAATTGATGTAAGTGTATTTTATACATCTTTTTTCCTGATCATTGTGATTTCAGAACCATGGGGAAATGTATTGAAAAATCTTGGGATACAATCTGTTGGATATCTTGGAAGTACATCTCTTATTAGTTCGGTGCTTCTTATTTTCCTGACTTTTTATCTAAAGAAATTTTCAACAGAACGTTTTTCGATGGTTCCGCGTTTCGGTATTTCATTGATGATCCTAATCGCAGCTGCAGCAGGAGGTTCGGTTCTGCTTTATTATATAATTGTAGGAGAGACGCAGGGGAAAGTGAAAATTTATCATGTCCTTATCTGTGTTATATTTTGTTTTTTGGAGTTTCTTGGTTACTATATGTTTTATGTTATTACAAGAGAAGTGGAAGAAAATATTGAATTACTTTCCATGCAGAGAAAAGCAGAGACGGACCGGGAAATGTATATGACAACAAAGACGATCTACGAAGAGATGAGTGCGATTCGACATGAAATAAAAAATCATGATACCTATATGCGTGCCCTTTTGGAACAGAAAGATTATAAAAAGCTTGGGGAATATCTGATCGACAGTCAAACAGAGAGTTCCGAGTTTTATCAGTATGTAAATTGTGGAAATGTCGTGATCAATACAATTGTGAATTATGAAGCATCGGCTGCCAAGGCACAAGGAGTGCAGCTGAAGACAGAAATCATTGTGCCGCATGAACTTTCAATCAGGGAAAATGAACTCTGTAGTTTGCTGTTCAATCTTTTGAATAATGCGTTGGAAGCCTGCAAAAGCGAAAATCTGGAGGCAGAGAATCAGATAATCGAACTTGATATTCAGTTAAAAGGAGAATACCTTTTTATTAGGGTCTGCAATCCGGTAGATGACAGTATGTCGGCGAGAGAACGGTTGAAATTACGAAGCACAAAAGAGAATAAAAAGATTCATGGATATGGAACGCGTGTAGTGGCAATGATCGCAGAGAAGTATAATGGACATGTAAAGTATACGATGAAAGATGGAAGATTTATAGTAGATGTTATGCTGGAAATGAAAGGGTTGGAGGAAAACAGATGAAAATAGCAGTCTGTGATGATGATGCATTCGCTTTAAATATTATAACGGATACAGTTAGAAAGACGCTGAAAGAAAGTGCAGATATTCAAAGCTTTCAGTCAGCAGAAGAATTGGAAAAAGGAATGGAATCGGAACAGTTTGATTTAGTACTCTTAGATATTGACATGCCTGGGCGCGATGGAATAGAGGAAGGAAAATATTTAAGAAAATATCGGGAGGATACAGATATTATCTATGTATCAAACAGGGAAGACAGGGTGTTTGATTCATTGAAAGTGAATCCATTTGGATTTATCAGAAAAAAACATTTTTCAGAAGATTTACCGGAAATTTTGTTCAGATATTTGAAAAGCCGTAGTGAAAAACAAGAACCGAGACTTGTGATAAAAAATAAGGATAAAGTAGTTTCTTTAAGACTCAGAGATATTTGTTATATTGAAGGACAAAGAAAGACACAGAAGATTTGCCTGATGAATCAGGGTGAAACGGAAGAAATTCGTTATTCTATGCAGGATTTAGAAGATGAACTGGAAGAAAATGGATTTTTAAGGGTGCATAAAGGGTATCTGGTTAATTATAGACATATCCGGCTGTTCCAGAAGCAGGACATTATTATGGACAACGGGGATCTGATTCCTGTGAGTAGAAGAAAGCTGCAAGAGATTAAAGATAAATATATAGAATTGATGCAAGAAGAAGGAAGTCTGGTCATAACCTGAAAAGGGATGACCGGACTTTCTTCTTTTTTGAATTCTATGAAACTGTTATTGTGCCGTTTGTACCTGATACAAAACCGTTTGTACCAGGAAAATAACAGATGAAGCAGGTAGAAGAACAGTGGTTCCAAAACAATAGAAGTGTGAAAAAAATATGAATATACTGTGTCTAAGATAAAAAAGAAAGGGAGGAAAACAATGGGAGAACAAGAAAAAAAGACAAAAGAAAAACCAAAGCTGACGAAGAAAAACAAGATCGGCAGAGGCGTTGTTGCAGGAATTTGTGCAGGGGCTCTCGTATTCAATGGAGTGATGGCGGTAGAATTTGAGACAATTGCAGCGGCAACAGGAACTACGAAAGTGTCAGAGGTGGACAGAGCTTCGACACTGTCCGAAGGAACGGACGTTAATACAAGATTGGAGGAGGAAGGTGCAACACTTTTATATAACGAAGACAATATACTTCCTCTGAGCAGTGACACAAAGGTAACAATCCTTGGAGCAGGATCCCACAACTATGTACAGGGTGGAACAGGATCCGCCGGAGGACGTGATGATTCAAACACCGCGATGATGGACAAGGCCTTTGAGAGAGCAGGGATCGATTATAACAAGGATGTTTGGACTTGGCTTGATAATGCACTTGGTGGTGGTGCTGACACACATAATGGAGCAGTGAATGCAGATTATCTTGCAGATGGAGATCCGGCAGCAGAATTTGACTGGACATCTTATCAGCAAATTCATGAATTCACACCGGAAACCTATGAAAAATTCGTAACCAGTGACGCAATCGGTGATTATGATGATGTAGCAGTTGTAACTTTCAGCCGTTCCGGAGCAGAGGGAGCTTCCCCTTCATTGGACTATGATGGAAACGGAGATACAACAACAGGACGTACATATCTGGAGCTGGATGATAATGAGAGAGCACTTCTTGAGTTCTGTAATGAACATTTCAGCTCAACGGTAGTTCTGATCAACTCTGCAGAACCGATGGAATGCGGATTTGTTAATAACGAGAATTACAATGTAAAAGCAGTACTCTGGATGGGACATCCGGGAGAGGCTGGAATGTATGGTGTTGCAAATATTTTAAGTGGAGATGCTAATCCATCCGGCCATGTTGTAGACACTTGGACTTATGACATGTCTACGAATCCGACTTATTATTCAGCAAATGACCAGACTTATTCAAACATTGAGATGGAGAGTAAGAATAAATATTATCAGTACAACGAAGGTATTTATGTTGGATATAGATATTATGAAACAGCAGATGCAGAAGGATATTTTGACAGTGATCTTTTCACATCAACGAAATTCAAAGGAAATCTGTCAGAAGGAAAAGATTATTCGGATGTAGATGTCAATGGATCTTATGAAGACCAAAAGGCAGCTGGACCACAGGCCACTTATCAAGGATATGATGAGGTCGTACAGTTCCCGTTTGGATATGGACTTTCCTATACAACATTTAGCCAGGAAATTTCAGACTCTGATATTTCACTTGAGGCACACGGTCAGAATTCTATAACAGTAAAAGTTACAAATACAGGGGATGTGGCCGGTAAGAGTGTAGTACAGCTTTATATGGAAGCACCATACGGACAGGATGATACACTTGGACTGAGCGGAGTCGGACTGGAAAAATCAAAAGTTGCTCTTGTAGGGTTTGCAAAGACAGAAGAACTGGAAGCAGGAGAATCCCAGGAAGTAACGATTGAATTCTCTACAGATGATCTGGCAAGCTTTGATGAGTATGGCCAGGGATGTTATGCACTGGAAAAAGGAGATTATATCTTCCATGTATCACCGAACTCCCATGGATGGGCTACAGACGAAGCATATGGTGCAGATTATGACAGTACAACAGTAAATCTTGCAGATACAATTCTTTATAATGAGGATGGCGCGCAGGCAAGAGCTGGAGAGACAAATGGTGTCTCAGTGACAGAAAGCGAAATTGCAACAAATGCAATGAACGATGTAACAGCCGGTGACGGTACGATGCTGATCAACGGAGGAGCATCCGGAACATATACACTCGGATACCTTTCAAGAAGTGACTTCGGAGCAGGTCTTACAGAGATTATGTCCTACCAATCCGATGACCTGACAGGAAAATATAGTGGAAATGGTTATGTATGGTCAGCAGACGGTACAGGTACAACACAAGTTGTAACCGGAACAGAGCAGGGAAAGAGAGCAGCGGCAGATGCTGTTAAAACTGCGATTGAGACAGATCCAAAAAGTCTGGAAGATTCAGATGGGCTTTCCGAAGGTATGGAATATGATTATGGAAGCATTCTTGCAGATGGCGTTTCCTTTGGAGATGGACAGACTTCCAATACTTTGTATGGATATGGAAATGATACATATATCAATATGAAAGAGACAATCGACGGATTGAGTCAGTCAGATGAATCTTATCTGACAACAGATACAGGAGTAAAGATTGCCTGGGGTGAAACATACTATGTAGCACTTGATTCTGACGATGAAACAGTAAACGATGATGATGGTTATGTGAAAATCTATGATTCAGAAGAAGATGCGTCCGCAGACGGAACAGCTACAAAGCTTCAGATGGAGCACATGGGTGGAGTTCCAAAAGATGATGCACGTTGGGATAAAGTAACGAATATGCTCAGCTTCAAAGAAGCAGATGACCTGATGGGTGAAAACGGATGGCATACATATGCAGCAGATTCCGTAGGTAAGAAATTTGCACTTGCAGTAGACGGACCGGGAGAGGCAGGAAATGCACAAAATGCAGATTGTACCTGGTGGCCATGTGCAGTTATTATCGCGGCAACATGGAATGTAGATTTAGCAGAAGAACAAGGTGTTGCATACGGACATCAGGATCTTCTGAACAATACACCGTATTGCTACGCTCCGGCAATGAATACACATAGAACACCATTTGGTGGACGTGATTTCGAGTACTATTCTGAAGATGGTGTGATTGCAGGAATGATCGGAGGACATGTCGTACAGGGGCTTCAGTCAACAGGAATGCATGTATTTATTAAACATTATGCATTGAATGATTCCGATACAAACCGTGGTGGTGTAAATACATGGGCAGATGAGCAGTCAATCCGTGAGATTTATGCGAAGCCATTTGAAATTGCCTGCAAATACTTTGACGCAGATGGAATTATGGGTTCATTGAACAGTATTGGTATGGCATGGGCTCACTCCGGACTGTATACACAGGTTACAAGAAATGAGTGGGGATGGAAAGGAATGCTGATTACAGATGGAGATGGATCTTCAAGTGATGTATATAACAATTTCTCATTCTGGACAATCGGAGCAGAAGGTGGAATCCTCGGAAGCGGTGATCTGTCAGCAAACAGTACTTATATAACCATCAAGGAAGATGGAACAGGAGCAACTAATTATGTTCAGAATGTACTTCATAGAATTGCAAGAAACGCGCTGTATCAGTATGGACATAACATTGATGTCCTGAACGCTACATCAGTTTCTGTTCCTAATAAGACACTTCCAATCATTATTATTGCAGCAGGAGATGTAGTTCTTGCAATTGCGGCGTTGATTGTGTGGTTTACAGTTGCAAAACCGAAAAAGAGAAAAGTGAAGGTAGTGAAAAAACAGGAGGGAAAATAAAGTGAAAAAGGCTATAGTAATTGCGTTGGCAACTGCCATGTCTGCATCCGTGTTAAGCGGATGCGGTAGTGGAAGTAGTGCAGCACCATCTGATTTAACATTTAATACAGAAGATGGAACATTCAGTTTTGATACCGTGAAGGATGCAGATACCTATACAGTAGGAGTCAGTAAAGTGTTGAATAATACAACAGGTGAAGCATTACAGGAAATTAACGGTGCAGTTGAGACTGAAATAGGAAAGGATACTTGTTATATCTGGTCTGAGCAGGCAGGATCTTGTTCGGGATTATCCGATACGGATGGAGATGGTGTGGTAGATGGAACGGTTGTATTCCGTGAATACTCCTCCTCAGCATCGACAGTCGGAGATGTCATGAACATTAGCGATCTTGGAATTGGCCATTATGTCGTCAAGGCAGTAGCAGCGTCAAATGATAAAGTGCCGAATCCGGAACCGGCAATATATGAATTTACAATTGGTGGAACATTGGAAGAACCGACCGGATTTACGGCACAGGTTAATGAAGATGGAAATATGGAAATAACAGCACCATCTAATTATTATCTGAACTGTCTGAGTAAGACAGGACTTCCGGAAGAGATGAAATTTGAAATCTCAGATGGTTCATCTGTTGTTGAGACGATAGAGATGGATGATTTCTCTTATACAAATACAGTAAATGGACCGAATAAAGGATTCACATTTACTAATCAGACAGTAACAGGAACAACAAAGTTGGATGATTCAGAAGAATATTCTGTGACTGTTACGGCAGTAGGTGATGGAGATGAGATCAAAGATTCTTCAGCAGAAGCTTATATGGCATCTTCCGGTGAAGAAGCAGCATTTGATTCAAAATATAGTGTGAATTCTTCCGGTAAAGCAGGAGATTACAGTGTAGAATTGAATATTGGAGAAGATGCGTCCGGACAGAGCATCTATGAACTCGATGCAAAAATTAATGATGTGGTGATATTACGTGAGACAGGAACATATACAGCAGATGGAGAGGCCGTGGAAGCGGATGGTGAAAAAACGTATGCTGAAGGAACTCAGATTACATTCCAAATGGCTGCGACAGATGCGGATGCGTCGGTACTGGAAGGAAAGACCCTGACAGTGACTCAGGCCCAGCAGCAAGGTGGAATGCCTGGACAGGCAGCGAAAGTCAGTTATTATCTGGCAGGAAATGGTCTGACACTCAATGGCGAAGAGCTTGAGTTTACAGGTGGAATTTCATCAATGCCAATGATGGGAACGTAAGAAAATGTGGAGGTTAATAATGGAAGAAGAGATGATTCAGGAAATAAAAGAATCTCCGGAAATTGAAGAGTATGAAGAGGAGGAAGAATGGGAAGAAGAATCATACAGAAAAAAAGGAGAGCCAACTAGATTATCCCGTAAATTAAATGTTTTTTTCCATCATATTGATAGAGGTGGTACACTGGGCGGAGAAATCATGGCAGGCTTTACAATGTTCTTTCTTTCAATCTGTGTGATTTTTATGAATATGCAGATTGTAGGAAATGTGATAAATGGTGCGGTGGAGTTGAATAACTCCCCGGCCAGCCCGGTAAATATTGAGGCAGCTGCAGTCTATGTACAGATTTATGCAGGCTCTGTTCTGATCGCGATCATAGGAAGCCTTTTGATCGGAATAGTTGCAAACCTGCCGATTACTCAGTTATCTGTCATGGGACTTTCCAGTTCCTTATTATGTCTGGTAGGAACAGAAGCAGGTCTTACATATCAGAATCTTTTGTTCCTAAATTTTCTTGCAGCAGTGATTTATGCGATTATCACAGGAGTTCCGAAAGTACGTGAACTGGTTTATCAGGCCCTCCCGGTTCCTGTGCGAAGAGGACTTCCGGCTGCTGCAGGATTGATATTTGCATATTTTGCATTGAAGATGAGTGGAATTGTTACAACAAAAGAGGTGACGATCGGTTCTGGTGCAAAAGTGATTACATATATTAATGGAACAGGATTTGCAGACATGAGAAAGATGTACCTCTGTAGCCTGATCGGAGCAGCGGTGGCAGTGATTTTGTTTGTGTTAATTAAACTTCTGAAGAAGAAGCATCCAGGATTCTGGTCCATGACAGGAGGAACGCTTGTATTCTTGGGTTCCAGTGTAGCAATGAGTGGAATTAATACAGGAAATACAGAATCTATTATCAATTTCGGACGCGTTTGGCTGATTGCAGGATCACAGGCAAGTGCGACGACTCCATTTGCAGACAGTTACTTGACCTATTGTATGACAGGAATCAAGGCAGTAATGGAAAATCTGACAACAGTATTTACGCAGGGAGCAGATTTTTCATCTTATTCAGGAAATACAGTTGCTTTAATTGTCAGTGGAGTATTATGTTATGTATTAACAGCATTTTTAGATGCAGATGCAACATTGCTTGCAATTCAGAGTAAGTTGAATGAAAACGCATCGGAGGAGGGACTCGTTGATTTTGAGAGCCAGAAAGGAATCCGTAAAGTACTTCTTTGTAATGCAGGTATAAATGTGTTGGGTTCTTTATTTGGAACAGGAAGAGTGACTCTTAGCAAGATATCGGTAGCAGCAGTACAGGATAATGGGAAATCAGGACTTACAGCAATTTTCTCATGTATTGGTTATATTATTTCCCTGTTTGTTATGGTGTTCCCGGCACTATTTGCAACTTCTACTTATGGGGTAGCAAGTATGAATCAGTGGAACTATTTTGCTTATGGAAATGGTGGATTTATTTATCTGGTGCAGGGAGTAGCATTTCTGATAGCGGATGTGGTTATGATCTGTATTGGAATCTGTATGGTGGGAACACTGAAGACATTAGAATGGAAGAATCCAGGAGAATGGCTTCCGGCAGTTTTGACCGTAGTTGCAGCAGTTATCACTTCAAATCTTGCAATTGGAGCAACGATTGGAATGATTGCATATCTTCCGTTTGCTTTGATAGAGAAAAAGAAGAACGAAAGCGAGTTTCAGGTTCAAATGATCGGAGTGCTGGTTATTATGATCATCATGACGGTATTGCTGTAAATTCAAGAATGCCTCGGCAATCCTGCCGGAGGCTATATCAGCTGGGAGTCATCTCCCAGATGATATAATCAGTAGTAACAGTTTATGTAGAAAAAACGACCATTTATGAAAGCAGACATTAACCGTCTGCTTTTTGTGTTAGGATGATATTAATAAAAAGACTAGATTATTCTCGAAAAAGCAAATACAAAGTAAGGTGGGTTTCAAAATGAGTCTGAAATATGAAAAGTTGATCAGAAAAATGACACTGGCAGAGAAAGCAGTTATGATGTCAGGAAAGAACACATGGGAGACGGTTGATTTTGAAAAATATGGAATTCCGTCTATGGTAATGTCTGACGGACCTCACGGGTTGAGAAGACAGGCAGGAGTAGGAGATCATTTGGGATTGAATGCAAGTCTTCCGGCGACATGTTTTCCGACAGCAGCAGGAGTGGCAAACAGCTGGGATGAAGCACTTGGAGAGGAGATTGGAGAAGCACTTGCAGAAGAGGCAGTGACAATGGGTGTCAATGTAATTCTCGGACCTGGACTGAATATCAAGAGAAGTCCGCTGTGTGGAAGAAACTTTGAGTATTTTTCAGAGGATCCGTATCATGCAGGAAAGATGGCAGCGGCATATGTCCGTGGAATCCAGAGCAAAGGAATTGCAGCTTGTCCAAAGCATTTCGCAGCAAACAGTCAGGAGCTGCGCCGTATGGCAAACGATTCTGTCGTGGACGAAAGAACGTTCCGTGAGATTTATACAACCGGATTCGAGATTGCGATTAAGGAAGGCAAATCAAAATCCATCATGTCTTCTTATAATGAAGTAAATGGAATCTATGCAAACGAAAACAGCCACATGCTGCAGGAGATTCTGGTAGATGAGTGGGGATTTGACGGATTTGTCGTGTCTGATTGGGGCGGAAGCAACGACCATGCACTTGGCGTGAAGAACGGAAGCCATCTTGAGATGCCGGGAACAGGAAAATCAGGAATGTATGATATCATTCATGCAGTTGAGAACGGTGATCTTGAAGAAGCGGTATTGGATCAGAGACTGGATGAACTTTTAAATGTGATCTTCTCAACACATCAGGCAACAGAAGACGCAAAGGGAAAAGCATTTGATGTGGAAGCGCATCATAACTTGGCAAGAAAAGCGGCAGAGGAAAGTATTGTCCTCCTGAAAAATGAGGATCAGATCCTTCCGTTGAAACCGGGAACGAAAGTTGCAGTAATCGGTGATTTTGCGAAAGTCCCAAGATATCAGGGAGCCGGATCATCGCTTGTAAACTCTGCAAAACAGCCGGAAGCAATTCTTGATGTGATCGGATCCACAGATCTGGATGTTGTTGCATATGAGCAAGGCTATATCCGTAACAGAAAACCGAACCAAAAGCTGACAAAGGCAGCAGTAGAACTTGCAAAGAAGGCGGACATCGTACTTTTCTTTGGCGGACTTGATGAAATCAGCGAATCCGAAGGACTTGACCGTACACATATGTCTATGCCGGCCGCACAGGAGACATTACTTAACGAGCTTACAACAGTAAATAAAAATGTGATCGTAGTTCTTTCAGCCGGATCAGCAATCGAGATGCCATGGTATCCATATGTAAAAGGAATTGTACATGGTTATCTTGGCGGACAGGCAGGCGCGTCAGCAATGATGAATGTTCTGACCGGAAAAGTAAATCCGTCAGGTAAGCTGAATGAGACTTACCCGCTCCATTATGAGGATACACCGGCATACGCATATTACCCAAGCAAAGAAAGAAGCAGTGAGTACAGAGAATCACTTTACGTTGGATATCGTTATTACACAACAGTCGGAAAAACAACGCGTTTCCCATTTGGTTACGGATTGAGCTATACAACCTTTGAATATAAAGATTTGAAAATAGATACAGAAGGTGTGATATTTACAATTAAGAATACAGGCAATGTGTCAGGAACTGAGATCGCGCAGCTGTATGTTGGAAAATCTTCTGAGACTGTCTTTCGACCGGTTCGCGAGTTGAAAGGTTTCGTAAGAGTAGAGCTTCAGCCGGGAGAAGAAAAGGAAGTAAGAATCGGATTTGATGATAAGACATTCCGTTTTTATGATACAAGAACAGATAGCTGGGAGATTGAAAGCGGTATTTATCAGATCATGGTTGGAGAAAATGCACAGCAGATGGTTCTGGAAGGTGCTTTAGACGTAAAAGGTACTGTTGAAAAAGGTGGATACAAGAAAGAAGAACTGCCGGAATATTTCAGCGGCAAGATTAAAGACATTTCAGACGAAAAATTCCGTATTCTGTATGGAAGAGAGATTCCGGATGGAAGCTGGAGCGGTGAGATTCGAATGAACGATGCAGTCTGCCAGTTGTATTACGGAAAAGGAATTCTTGGAAAACTGCTCTGTGCAATCCTGAAATTACTTCTGAAAATCAGTGACTGGAAGGGAAAGCCGAACCTGAACGTTTTATTCAACTACAATATGCCAATCCGCGGGTATGCAAAAATGACAGGTGGTATTGTGACGATGAAAATGGCAGAAGCATTGACTGAGATGGCGAACGGACATCGAATTAAAGGAACAGCACATCTGATTAAAGCCGCAATAAACAGAGAATAAAATGTAGATTATGCAGAAGCGTAATATATTAAATGAAAGACAGGATTGGACAGATAGAAACAGGACAATCCTGTCTTTCATTTAATATATGACTTGTGACAGAATGAAAATTCCTTTATTATAAGAGGGGAAATCATAGAATATAAGTCTACAGAAAACACATACAAGGGGGTACCCTAATGATCAAAATTGCGATTGTAGAAGACGAAGCAATGTATGCAAAACAGTTGGAAGAATTTCTGCATCAATATGAGGCAGAAAACCATGAAGCATTCGATATCACAATCTATTCAGACGGAGATCAGATTGTAAATAAATACAAGTCCCAATTTGATATTATCCTTATGGATGTTGAGATGAAATTCATGGATGGAATGTCTGCTGCGGAAGAGATTCGCAAGATGGACAGTGAAGTTGTGATCATCTTTATTACAAACATGGCACAGTATGCGATCAGAGGTTACGCGGTAGATGCGCTGGATTATGTATTAAAACCGGTATCTTATTTCGCATTTTCACAGAGACTGAACCGTGCGATCGAACGTATGAAAAAGCGAGAGGCAAAGGTTATTATGGTAAATATAAAAGGCGGTATGGTGCGTATTAATATCGCAAATATTTACTATATTGAAAGTCAGGGACATACGTTGATTCTTCATACGATCCTTGGGGATTATGAGACGACCGGGAAAATGAAAGAGATGGATGAAAAGCTTTCTGGGATGAACTTCTGCAGAGGAAATAAGGGATATTTGATCAATCTGCAGCATGTAGACCGGATTCAGGATAGCTGTGCAGTAGTGAAAGGTGAAGAACTGGTGCTAAGCCGCGCACGTAAAAAGGAATTTATGGAAGCTTTGACAAGATACTGGGGAGAGGTGATAAAATGATCGACCATTTGATGCCGGATATCCCGAGACTTTACTCGGCAATCGCAGAGTGGATGGCATGTATGATATTTATCCTGCCGTTTAAAAAGAGATTTTCAAATGTGAAGACAGGTGTGCTTATGGCAGTGATGCTTCTTGCACAGAGTGGATTCATGGTTGTGACAGAAAATGTCAGCCTGTTCTTCTGGCTTCCGTGCATGATCGGGGCCGTGCTCCTTATGTTACTTTTCATTTATGCATCCTGCGCGATCGAAATAACAGACGCAGTATATTTCGTGTTGATTGCATTTGTTGTGGCAGAATTCATGGCGTCGATTGAATGGCAGGTTGCTTGTTACTTTAGGATAGCGCAATCAGGAGTATGGTGGAAAGAATGGTTAGCCCTTATCCTCGGATATGGAATAATCAGCGTGATCTTGTTCAAGATCTTGCATGTACATTTCCCGGAAGACGGTCAGATAGAGATAGGTTGGAAAGAATGTCTGTCAGCATTTTTAATTGCAATATCTGTTTTCGCTGTCAGTAATATTAGCTATCTTACAATCAATACTCCATTTTCCGGAAGGTATTCATTTGAGATAGCAAATATTCGTACGATCGTGGATTTGGCCGGAATTGCGATTCTGTACGCACATCTCATGCAATGCTGTGAGATGCGGGCAAGAAAAGAGCTTGAGGCAGTTCAGAATGTACTTCAAAATCAGTATGCACAGTATGTGCAATCAAAAGAAAGTATTGAACTGATCAATTACAAATATCATGATCTGAAACATCAGATTGCGGTGTTGAGAAGTGAGGAAGATCCTCAGAAAAGAGAAGCATTTTTGGATGAGATGGAGGCGGAGATCTGTCAGTATGAAGCACAGAATAAAACCGGAAATAAAGTTCTCGATACTGTGCTGACGAGCAAAAGTCTGTATTGTAATAAGAATGGAATTACATTTACCTGTGTGGCAGACGGAACGCTGTTAGACTTTATGGATGTTATGGATATCTGCAGTATCTTTGGAAATGCACTCGATAATGCGATCGAATGCGAGATGAAGATACAAGACAAGGAAAAGAGACTGATCCATGTGACAGTGTCCAGACAGAAGGCATTTTTGATTCTTAAGTTCGAGAATTACTGTGAAGAAAAACTGCAGTACCAGGATGGAAATATTGCGACGACAAAGAAAGACAAAAAGTATCATGGATACGGAATGAAGAGTATTCGTTATACAGTGAATAAATACGGCGGGGCAGTCACGATCGATACAAAAGAGAACTGGTTTGACTTGAAAATTTTGATTCCGATTAAAGAAGAATAAGGAGATTAAGATCGCACACATTTTTTGGTTCCGATAAGAAAGAACATTTGCAGTTTATGCAGAAAAAGTGCAGGTTATGTAAGTATAATAGATAGGCATGTAATCCATGTTAGGATATAGATACGAAGTCCAAGGGAGGACAAGAGAATCTAGAATCTTAGAAGAATGGAGAATGTAGAATGAATAAGCTAAACAACATATGGAATCGTTTTGCAGAGAAACATCCGAGTGCTTCAAAATGGATAAGAGAAGGCGGATTGTTCGTAATCGTAAGTAATCTGATCACTGTACTTAAATATGTAATGTTGCTGTTTTTGCCACTGGCATTCGCAGGACTTCCGAATATTGATTTCGGTTTCCCGGGAATTGATATTACATTATTTGGTGAGACATTTAAATGGAATATTATCGGATATGACGCAGCGCATGGAGGACTTCCGTACTTCTGTGCATACATGATCGCAATGCTCGTTGGCGAGTGCATCAACTTCCCAATCCAGAGAAGCTTTGTATTCCGCAGTAAAGGAAAAATCTGGTATCAGGCGTTCTGGTATCTGATTGCATTTTGTATTGTTACATGTATTGTAAACTCAATCAATTGTATCTGGGTTGCAGTAGCAGGAATGTTCGTACCTGGATGGCTTTACAATATCGGAACAACCGTGCTCAACGGAGGAGTATCGATGGTGGTATTCTTCTTCGTGAATAAAATTATTTTCCCGGAGGGAGAAGCAAAGTAGAATAGAGAACAGAAGAACAGAAGAACAGGGCAGTGCGCGTTAGCGTGCTGTCCTGTTCTTTTAACATGAAAATCATTTTCAAATTCATCTTGACAATAAAATTTTTTGCGTTAAAATAAAAAAATGATTTTTGATAGATTCGAGATGGAAGTAAAGTAATGTTGGAATTTGTAAAACAGAGCAAGAAAAGAAAGTTATATTGCATCCTTGGCATATTGTATCTGCTGTGTATTATCTTTGTTGCAAATGATGCATGGTTGTATAGCACACCCATTGCAAAACTGACAAAGGTCGAAACCAGTGTCTCAGGAGAAGAGACCGGAACCAGAGGAACGAAGGAGAAAAAATATAAGCAGAACATCCAGGGAGTCATCCTAAATGGAGAAAACAAGGGAAAGACAATAAGCTTTACGAATGAGTACACGTATACCGGAATGATGAAACAGCCATATCATAGAGGAGATAAGGTCCTGCTCAATGGGACAAGCAAGAGAATGGGTTCTGGAATTCGTGGACTGAAACGAGATACAGAGCTTATGATACTTGTAGGATTCTTAATGTTTGTATTAATTACCATTGCAGGAAGACAGGGTGCGCTTACGATAGTGACCGTTATTTTTAATGTTGCTGTTTTTGCAATTGGTTTTTGGAAAGTGGGAGATACATCAAATGTGCTGGAAATGTGCAGCAGGCTGGTGATTCTTTTTGCGGTTATTACATTGGGTGGATTAAACGGGATTCATAAAAAGACATGGGCAGCACTTTTTACAACATTGATTGTTCTTGTAATGATCATGGGAATCTTTGATGTTGTAATCCATCATGCAGAAGATCTTGATTATTCGACCATGGAGTATCTTGGAAGTATTGAAAATCCGGATGAAATTTTCCATGCAGAAATCCTGATCTCAGGACTGGGAGCAATCATGGATGTGGCGGTCGCCATCGCTGCATCCTTAAGTGAAATTGTTGAAAAGAAGTCGGAAGTGACATTTTTGGAATTATTTAAATCAGGAAGAGAAATTGGATATGACATTATGGGAACGATGATAAATGTGCTGTTGTTTGTCTTTGGCTGTGGACTGATCCCAATGTGTCTGATTCGGATGAATAATGATGTGAGTTTAATTACTATTATAAAATTGCACATTCCATGTGAATTGTGCAGATTCCTGGTGGAAAGTATAGGAATTGTTCTGGCAATACCGATTTCTATTTTGGTTACTTCTGTGATGATAAAAGTCCCAAGAATGTTTCGTAGACAGAAGAAAGCAAGAAAGGTGCAGGGAGAAAGAAAATGCTGATAACACTTGGATTGATTTTACTGATTTTAATTATGGCCGTTGGTGGAGACAGAGGTGTCGTTTCGCTTATTGCTTTGTGTGGAAATCTGTTGATCTTAAGTCTTGCAATCTGGCTTATGGCATCAGGAGTTCCTGTTCTTCTCGTTACGGTTTGTGTCGGTGTTGTCATTTCCTGTATTACGTTGTTTTATCAAAATGGTAGAAATGGAAAGACATGGAGTGCATTTCTGGCAACTATGATCACAATGCTGTTGCTGTTTTTCTTCATATATATCGTTGTATGGAGAAGTGAGGCTGGAGGTCTTAACGAGATACAACAGGTTGGAGAAGATGTATTTTATTATAATATGAACCTGAATATCAGTATGAGAAATGTTGCTGTCTCTGTTATACTTCTCAGTACTCTTGGAGCTGTTCTTGATATGGCACTGACAGTTACCACATCTGTTTATGAAGTGAAAAGCCATAAAGAAGATATGACTTTTAAAGAACTGATTCACAGCGGAATGCAGATAGGAAAAGAAGTGACCGGAACAACGGTGAATACACTTCTGTTTGCATATTTAGGAGAATCACTTCTGCTTTTTTCCTATCTGCGGATGCAGGGATATTCGTTTGAACTACTGTTGAATTCTAAAATCATGTTTGAAAATTGTGCCTCAATGATCTTCGGAGCAATCGCCTGCGTAGTTGTAATGCCGGTGGCAGCAGTTGCGGGGGGCTATTTTTTTCGATTTAAATAAACAAAAAATCCAACGTTCAACATAATTCCAACTGCTGTAGAAACCGGTGCAGCAAGACCGATCTTTGTCAGGCTGGCATTCGGCTGGATGCTCATGATGTATGCCATTGGCAGACGGACCAGCAGTGTCTGGATGAGTCCCTGTGTCATAACCCAGAGCGTCTTATCATTTCCATTAAAATAACCGATCATGCTGAAGAGGACGGCTGTTAAAATCGTTTCCGGTGCGAATCCTTTCAAGTAAGCAAAGCCATTCTGAATAACGTCGGCATCCGTAGAGAAGAATCCGGACAGGACATCTCCCTTAAGAAATACAAGAGCGAAGACGAAACATCCGACAACCAGGCCGACTCCGATTCCGGTGAACATAGATTTCTTTGCACGCTTTGTTTTTCCGGCGCCGACATTCTGAGAGACGAAAGAAGCCATGGACTGCATGAGTGCGCTAGGTACCAGCATTGCAAAATTTACGATTTTGCAGGCAACGCCGTAACCAGAAGAAGCCTCCAGTCCGAGCCGGTTTACAAAAGCGCAGAGTGCGAGGAATGACATCTGTGTCAGGAATTCCTGGAGTGCAAGAGGGAGTCCAATAATGAGGAATTTCTTGCACTGTGGATTCAGACAGAAGTCTTTCTTTCTAATCTTGAATGGTAGTTCTTTTTTGATAAGAAGAACTACTGCGAAGACAACACTGATTGCCTGAGCGAAAACAGTTGCAATCGCAGCACCGGCTGCGTTCATGTGGAAACCTGCAACAAGTATCAAGTCACCGAAAACATTTATGATGCATGCGACAAGTACAAAAAGCAGAGGAGACTTGCTGTCTCCGAGTCCACGGAAAATCGCAGAAAGCAGGTTGTAGGCGACGATGAAGAAGATTCCGCCACCGCAGATACGGATGTAAACAGTAGTCAATTCGACAGCTTCAGCAGGTGCCTGCATCAGGATTGCGATTGGGTGTGCAAAACAAACCATAACGATGAACAATCCAACTGAAATCGCTGTAAATACAATTGCAGCACCGCCAATGACGGAGCCAATCTGTTCCGGTTTCTTTTCGCCGAGATAACGCGCGATCAGAACCGTGATACCCATAGCAAACTGGACAACTACGAAAGTAACCAGATTCAGAACCTGGCTTCCGGTAGAAACAGCAGAAAGCCCGGAGGTAGAACCAAATCTTCCAACGACCAGAAGGTCAACTGCTCCATATGCTGCCTGAAGGATTAGTGCACCAAGCACAGGCAGCATAAATGCCACCAGTTTCTTTAAAATACTTCCTTGTGTAAAATCAGCAGTTTTATCTGTCATTTTTGAATGCTCCTTTCACACATGATGTCGTAAAATTTCTGAATTGTCCGGATCATACAGTCGGCTTCAGTGTCAGATATAGCATCAAGGTAAGGAAGTAGCTCATTAAAATAATTTTCATTATACTTTTCAGATAGCTCCTTGCCATGTTCGGTCAAAGACAAGTATGTGACACGTCCGTCATCCGGAGAGGAGATCTTTTGAACTAATCCTTTCTTCTCCATTTCTTTTATTGTCCTTGTGACACCCGGTCGCGGGATATTCAGAACGTCACTCAGATCAGAAACTTTTACATGGTCGTTCTGTTTCTGAAGCTCCTGGATTATATCCATATAGCGGATGTGAGATGACACGATACCTTCCGGAAGCGGAGGGAGCATCTCACGAATTCGCTTTGCCTGATAACATGCATCGAGCATGCGTTTAATTTTTTCATTTGTCATAATAAAACTCCTATATAGTTACCAAAGTTAATTACCATAGATAATTATATGGAAATTCAAAGGATTGTCAAGAGAAAATGATGATTGTAATGATAATTTGAGGAAAATGTGGAGAGAAGTCTTGATATGTTCGCAAATTAATAAAAGACAAGAAAACGTACAAGATAACACGTAAGTTATGGTAAAACAAATAAAAATTAGATATAATATAGTAAGAAAACATATAAGATAACAAGTAAGTTACAAGAAATTAAATAAAAATATGCGAGGAGGTGACAGCACAGATGGGAAGTTATCTGAATCCGGGAAACAGCGGTTTTTCGAATATGAGAAATGACGTTTATGTCGATAAAACAGAAATGATAAGTCTGATTAATCAAACAATCAATACGCCACGGAATCTGACATGTATCAGCAGACCACGGCGTTTTGGGAAATCTTTTGCTGCCAAAATGTTGTGTGCATATTATGATAAGACTTGTGATTCTAAGGAATTGTTTCATGATCTTAAAATTGCAAAAGATGATAAATATTTAAAATATCTGAATCAGTATGATGTGATCTATCTGGATATGGCGAGTGTTCTTGGTGTGACATCACCGGAAGATGCAGTCTCCTATGTGAAACGAAATATAACAGAAGAAGTTTTAGATATTTATTCGGAAGTGAAAGAAGCAGAAGCACTGTTTGATACATTAGCGAATCTGGTGACTTATACAGGAAATAAAATCATTATGATTATCGATGAGTGGGATGCACCGATTCGTGAGAATGGTGGAAATGCAGAAATCCAGAGAGAGTATCTATTATTTTTACGGTCATTATTTAAAAATAGTGGAACAACGGATAAGATTTTTGCGGCGGTATATATGACAGGAATTCTGCCAATCAAAAAAGACGGTTCACAGTCTGCAATTTCTGACTTCGAAGAATTTACAATGGTAAAACCAAGAAAGTTTGCGCCATATGTAGGTTTTACAGAACAGGAAGTAAAGAACCTGTGCAGCGAATATCAAATAGATTTTTCGAAGATGAAGCTATGGTATGATGGATATTCATTCCCAAATGCAAAATCAATTTATAATCCGAATTCTGTAATGAAAGCACTTAGAAATGATGATTTCGATTCTTACTGGACACAGACATCGGCAGCAGAGAGCCTGATGGAATATATTAGTCTTGATTATGATGGACTTTCCAAGACGATCGCTGAACTGATCGGTGGTATTGAAGTGGAAGTTGATACAAGCGGATTTTCGAATGATCTTGTGACATTCAGAGAGAAAGATGATGTACTGACATTGTTGATTCATCTAGGATATCTGGCTTATGACAAAGAAACGGAAAAAGTGCATATTCCAAATGAAGAAATCAAGCGGGAATTCTCAAGGACAATCAGAGGCATTAGACGGAACGAGACAATTCAGCGGGTGCGTGAAAGTGACCAGATAATTTCAGATACAGTACATATGAATGCGGATGCAGTAGCAGCACAGATTGAGAAGATCCATACAGAGGAGACAACGGCTCTTTTCTACAATAATGAGCAGGCATTACGAAGCGTGATCAAGCTTGCATATTTTAGTTATCGCGATTATTATCTGAAGTTCGAAGAACTTCCTTCAGGAAATGGCTATGCAGATATTGTATATTTTCCAAAGAAAACATCGAATCTTCCGGCATTAGTAGTTGAAATGAAGTGGGATAAATCAGCAGAAGGAGCAATTGCACAGATTAAGAAACGGAACTACCCGGCGGCAATCAAAGATTTTGGCGGTGAGATTCTGCTGGTTGGAATTAATTATGATAAAGATGCTCCGGTGGGCGAACGGAAGCATACGTGTGTGATAGAAAAATATCAAGTGTGATACATCAGAATGGAATGGAAAAGAGAGGAAAAAGAAAATGAATTTGCTACAAGTAATCTTACCTGTAATCATCATGCTTATCATCGGCATGATCTGCAGAGAGAAAAAACTGATCAGTGAGGAAGGGATTGAGGGATTTCAGACATTGGTAATGAACTTTACCCTGCCAATCTCACTGTTCTACACATTTTACAGGGCAAGCATAAAAGTGGACACGGTGATATTTCCAATCACACTTTTTGTGGTGACAGCCGGAGGAATCTTCGTTGGAAAACTTATATGTAAACTAGTAAAGGAAAACGATGCTTATTTTCCATTTACTATGACAGGATATGAAGCGGGAATGTTGGGGTATGCACTGTTTGGTATTCTGCTTGGAAGTGATAAGATCACGGAGTTCGCATTGATGGATATCGGACATGTACTTGCAATCTTTACAGTATATATTGCTATGCTCAAAGGTGTTGGAGGTACTCGCCAGACAGCAAAAGAGGTGATAAAAGGAATCTTGTCAACGCCGGTACTTCTTGCCGTATTGACAGGAGTAGTTCTCAGTGTGACTGGAATTGGCGGATGGATTGAAAGCAGCAGCGTCGGTCCTGTGCTTGGTGGAGTGTGTGAATTTATCGCGGCACCGACCAGTGCGGTGATTCTTGTGGTGATCGGATATCGTATGAACTTTATCGGAGTTGCATGGATGTAGGACGGATTTTGCGGACATTCAAAATAAAAAAGAATGTGGAGGTAACAG
>OLGZ01000346.1_pt1 | contig 39958 bp, 33 predicted proteins | sample 1605981 | NCBI WGS metagenome assembly OLGZ01 (sample SAMN03283291) | human gut metagenome | biome: human-associated habitat; material: feces | host: Homo sapiens | place: Peru | collected 2012 | reverse complement strand
TTTCTTCATTTTGCACGCTCAGCGAAAATAACAGCTTTTTACATGGCAAAATCTCCTGTTTTTGTATTTTTTTTAGAAAAAAATAGCGTTTTTAATACAAACAGAACTCCCCGCGTAACTCTCCATCAACTACGCTTGGCCGCATGTTCCAGCTAGAGGAAAAATGCCACATTCAGAACAATGCCCACTGCAGCATCCGCGGAGAAGATGCCTGCCAGCAGATCCCCCCGGAACATTTACGCATCCGATCTGGCATAGGCGTTTTTCATCTGCCCACTGAGTTCATACAGGACTTTGTCCAGAGTATCGGCTGCCTCACACTGAAGCATCCCAGCAATCTTTTCGTTGGCCTCTTCCTGTATTTTTTTACGAGTTTCCTCATCGGTCTCCTGCTCCAGCAATGTATCATAACGGTTCAGGAGCTCGTGACTTTTCGCTGCCACCTTTTCCTGATAACGTTCGATATGGAACACGGATTTGTTATAAGAAGCATCGGCCATGGCTGCGATCATACGGCTCATCCAGTAGAAGTTCTCGGTGGAGACTTTTCCGGTGGTTCCGAACAGGTAGCCGGGTGTCGTATCTATGTCAGTGTAGAACGGAGCCAGTACATTAAATGCATTGGATGCAAACGCCAGCCACTGGATCGGCTCGCCCTCCGGGCGCATCTGGATCAGAGTCATGACATCATTACGGTTGATGCCAATGGAACGGTATGCTCCGCACATAGTTTTATCCCCATACGAAGCATACGGATCATAGGGGGTTCCCTGATAATGAGAAGACAGCACGTATTTTACATCCTCCACCGTGATCTTCTTCTCAGGCACCATGCACCAGGGCAGATCATCCGAAAAAGGAGTGTAGTCCGCATCCGGACCATCCCAGACGAGTGTCCGGGGATTCAGGGTCCGCAGCATGTACCAGGCTCTTGCGGTATTGTATACATGGTCGGAATCGTCATGGCTGCCAAAGGCATCCCTGGCAGAAAATCCGCCGTCCTGTGACAGATCCAGATGATGCTTTTCGATAAACTCTTTCAGATCCGCAGAGCACATATGATTCTCCTGTACGTTCAGGGCATCCTCCAGATCAAAAGCATCGATTCCGAACTGGTTCGGCATCACCACATATGCTTCATCCGGCACTCTGCGGGCAATCCAGTGATGACCGCCGATCGTCTCCAGCCACCAGATCTCGTTTTTATCGGAAAAAGCAATCCCGTTCATCTCATAGGTGCCGTATTTTTCCAACAGACTTCCCAGCCTCGTGACACCTTCTCTGGCACTATGAATATAAGGGAGCACCACAGATACAATGTCCTCCTCACCGATACCTCCGGGAATCTCTTCTGCACCATCCTGCGCCGGAACATATTCCACCAACGGATCTGCTCCCAGGACTCTGGCATTGGAAGTGATGGTCTCTGTGGCCGTCATGCCCACACCTGCCGCATTGATACCGTGTGCCGCCCAGATACCTTCTCCCTCCAGCGCATTGGGCACTGCGGTATAACGCAAAGCCTCCTCGGGCAGATCGATCTCCACATGAGAAAGCACAGATTTATATTTTCTCGGCTGTTCTTCCGGATGCACCACCACAAATTTCTTCGGGGTAAACTGTCCGGAGGGGGAATCATCGTTCCGGGCGATCATGGTAGATCCGTCATAAGATGCTTTTTTTCCTACTAATATGGTTGTACATGGCATAATCATTACCTCCTGCTATTATGTTGCAAAAAATTTCCCGTGAGTAACGGAAATCTGTTTTCTGTCTGGAACCTTACACCAGCTTCTGTCCATTCACCACAACATTACGGATCGTCTCCGGTCTGCCCTGCAGAGGCTCAAGCTTCGTAAACTGTCTACAGCCGGTGACTTCGATATTTTCCATAGACAGATCTCTGAAATATGGGATGTCCTCCTCATTTTCCATGGCAATGGTCTCATTACGGTTCAGAGAATTCAGGACATAAGACATCGTAAGGATCACTGCCTCGCCCTTGATCTCGCTCATATGGATATTGCGGAGTGTGATGTTTTCCACCACGCCGCCGCGTCCCAGCGCACTCTTCATGCGGACACCCACATCGGTTCCCACGAAAGTACAGTTCTCCACCAGAATATCTTTTACCCCACGTGACATCTCGCTGCCGATGACAAAACCGCCATGGCCTTCATTCACCAGACAATCATGAATGTAGACATTGCTGCAGGGGCCTTCGATCCTGCGGGCAATGGCATTTTTGCCGGATTTCATGCAGATGGCATCGTCACCGGTCTCGAAGGTGCTGTGATGAATGTGCACATTGGTGCAGGATTCCACATCGATGCCGTCACCATTCTGTGCAAAGTACGGATTACGGATCTTCACACCGTCCACAGTAAGGTCCTCGCAAAAATAGGGATGTATGTTCCATGCCGGAGAGTTCATAAACGTTGCGCCCTGTAACAATACCTTTTTACAATAACGCAGGCTGACCATTACCGGACGGTAAAAATCATAATAAGGTGCCGCAGCAGCCAGTGCCTCTTCGGTGGTTCCCTGGATGTTATGGCGATTGCCTTCCAGAATGGACTCAGTAGGCATCCAAATCTCCGTCTCTTTCGTCTCGATCACATAAGGACTGATCTGAAACAGCGCATCCCACTGTTTTGCCGTCATCTTGAATTTCTTGACCGGTCGCCATTTATCACCGCTTCCATCTATGATACCATCTCCGGTGATGGCGATATTTTCCGCATTTTCCGCTGTGACGGGAGACACGGTACGGATGCAGTCCTGCCCTTCATAACTGGTAATGCGCAGGGGATAATCCTCTTTTGATTTGATGAATTTTAACATAGCCTGACTGTCCAGGTGCAGATTGACACCACTTAACAGCCGGATCGGAGCCACTGCCCAGATGCCTGCGGGAACTCTTACCATACCACCGCCCTGCTCAGACACCTCGCGGATCGCGCGGTTAATGGCCTCCGCATTGTGTCTGCCGGTCTCGATCTGCAAATCGCCGCTCTTCGCGCCGTATTCTGCTATGGACACCTCCCGGTCCGGAAACTGGGGAAGTTCTACTTTATAATTCTGATTATACATGGTTATTGTTTTCTCCTTTGAATATTTTCATGGATACTTTCACATTTTCTACGTTTCTGATTCTAGCGTGTTCCGTTTCGGACTTCCACCCGATTTTTGCGTTTTTCCGAAGGGTTCTACTGCTTATTTGTGCCCTTCCGCGCAGATCCAGTCCTCGCCGTCTTTTAAGCGAATCCGTACCTCTTCAAATCCTGCATTTTCCAGCAGTTCCCGGAATTCTTCCGGTGTGGGATTAAACAGATGGAATCTTTGAATGTTTTCCCGCACCTGTTCTGGCAGATCCTCCTTCTGGTAAATGTCGGCCACCAGTAAAAAGGTTCCCTGCTCCTTCAATACCCGGTAGACTTCTTTCAGATTCTCCGCGGGATCCGGCCAGAAATAAAAGCTTTCCACCGTAATGATCTTGTCAAAAGCATTGTCCGCAAAGGGCAGTTTTTCCACTGAGGCCTCCACGAGATCCATTTTTCCCTGCTGCAGTGCTTCTGCATTGGTTTTTCCGGAAAGTTCCAGTGAAGTGGCGGAATAATCCACTCCGGTCAGATGTCCGTCACGCACCTCTTCACTCATGCGTTTCAGAGTTGCTCCTCCACCGCAGCCGATGTCCAGAATCCGGTCATTCTCCCGGATCTTCCAGTGTTCCAGCGCCCAGCCGGTCACTGCGTAGTGGCTTTCGTTCATGCGGCGCAGCATCTTCTCCCCATCCTCCCCGACCGGTTTCCCGGGGTTGCCGGAAATGGTGATCGCCTGCTGGGTGCGTTCGTTGGTGGTTAGGTTTATGGTATTATTTTCTGTTTTTTCAGTCATGATCTTTATTCCTTCTTCCAGCCGCTTTCTTTTTGGATCTTTGCGGTTTTCTTTGCAATTTTTACTATCTCTATTATAATAGTAACTGTTTATAATCATGTAAAGGGCAATCCCGTTATTGAGAATATCTCTGAATAAGGGATTTGGCAAAACACGCGATACAAAGTACAATCTGCGAAAGCATACGCCGGAAATGCAGTGGAACGCTTACAGGTTACGGAAAGGCATACATTTTTTATGAAATATTATCTTGCCCCCATGGAGGGACTGACCACTTATAATTTTCGCACTAACTGGAACCGCTGTTACGGCGGCATGGACAAATATTTTACCCCGTTTATCTCCAACCGGCACATGAACAGCAGGGAACGCAACGATGTGCTGCCGGAGCATAACGTGGGGATGTACACGGTGCCGCAGATTCTGACCAATAAGGCGGAGGAATTCCTGTCGCTGGCAGAACAGCTGACCGGATACGGCTACCATGAGGTCAACCTGAATCTGGGCTGCCCTTCCGGAACAGTGGTAGCAAGAAATCGCGGTGCCGGATTCTTAGGTACGCCCCGGGAACTGGAGACTTTTCTGGACGAAATTTTTGAAAAATGTCCGTTGGAAATCTCCATTAAAACCCGCATCGGCATGGAGTATTTGGATGAGTGGGCTCCGTTACTGAAAATATATCAAAAATTTCCCATGAAGGAGCTGATCATCCATCCCAGACTGCAAAAGGAAGGTTACAATGGGACACCCCATCTGGAAGCTTTCGCAGAGGCGGTGGAAGCCCTGCAATGTCCGCTGTGCTATAACGGGGATATTACCTCTCCGGAGTCGCTAACGCAGATTCTTACGAAGCTTCCCAGTATCGATACGGTCATGATCGGCCGGGGAATTTTGCAGAATCCGGGATTATTGCAGGAATTGAAGGCTGCCTCCACGGAGAGTGTTGCGCTGCCGTCTTGTGAAGAGCGTCTGGCTGTCCTGAAGGAATTCCACACTTCCCTCCTGACCGGTTATCAGGAGATCATGTCCGGCGATACCAATACGCTCTATAAGATGAAGGATCTCTGGACTTTCTTAAGCCACAGCTTCGAATCTCCGGACAAATACGTAAAAAAGATCCGCAAAGCCACAGATGCCAGCGACTATAAGCTGGCCGTCAATGCGTTATTCCGGGAGTGCGCATTGAAGTCGGAGAATTCTTGATCCTGACATCATCCCATACCTTTATTCCCCGGTGTCAAACTGTTCTCCTTCGTTGGCGTCTTCCATGACGACCTCCGGCTCCGGGATGCCTGCATTTTCCACATAGCTGAAATGAATGACCGCCTGTGGCCAGTTGAGACTGATCCGGGCGGTCTTCTGCCGCTCCTCGCCTGCCTTGCGGATCAGTTCCAACAGTTCCTGCAGGACTTCTCTGGTCAGATAGCCTCCCCGCCACTGGAACGTCATGGCTCGGCCTTTTTTCGCCATCTGCTGTGCTCTTTTATATACTTCTTCCGTTTTCGTAAAGGAAAGTTTTTTCTCCTTGTAATAAAAATGATCGTTGTCCGGACAGCCGGGTGCCGGGGCGATCAACGGTTCATGATCCCGGAACACTGCTTTATCTCCCAGATTGAAATAGTCGTAGCGGATCTCTCCGGGTGCTTCCGCATTGCCCTGATGTTTTCCCAATGTATTGTCAAATGTGGCATCCAGATGGTAATACTGCCCGCCGATCCGCACAATATTCCAAGTGTGACGGTACTTGATCCCTTTCTCCGGATTGTTGCCGCAGATAGCGATTACACACCACACACCCAGCGCATCACAAAGCACCTTCACCGATTTGGCAATGCCCTCGCAGACACCCACGCCCTGTCCCAGCGGTCCGATAATCTCATGGGAATAGGGCTTTTTCAACTTATCGTAGGTGATATTTTCGCAGATAAAGTCGTGAATGTACTTCTCTTTTTCCCACTCTGTGAACTTTGCGGCAGATCTTGCCAGCTTTTCCACCCGGGACTGCATGGCTTTCTGATGTTCTCTGATCTTATTTTTCTCAAACAGATACTCCGGCACGAAGATGATGTTGGGGGAGTCCTGATAATATCTATACCGATAACTCACCACCCAGAAGATCTCCGGATGATCCAGCCGCAGTCGGAAAAATACGTCATACAATTCTTCCGCCGGGATCCGCGGCAGCTGGATCTCGTCTGCCAGCGCCAGCACTCCCTGCTGCATAGCGTGATAGGCGGCCTGCTGGGGCTTGTTCATTTTCTGATAGTAATATGGTTCCATGGTAGTTTCCTATTCTATTGTTTTCATCTGTCTTATTTTTACATTTTAACAGAAGGTTTTTCTTTTGGGTGGATGTTTTTGATATTTTTAAAAAAATTTATTTCTTATGCAACTTTTCTGAAGACTGTACAGTCTAATCATCAGAGACCTGTAAGAAATGGTTTTATTACGAAAGGAGTTTTATTATGAAAAACAAATTTATCTGTGCACTTTTAACTACTGTGATGGTATTATCTTTTGCTGCCTGCGGCAATGATGGAAACGGAGCTGCTACCTCTGCGGAAAGCACCGTAGTTTCCGAAAGCCAGGTTACAGAAAGCAATACAGAAGCCAATACTGAAACCGCATCCACCGAAAGCACCTCTACGGCAGAAGGAGCCTATGAAGACAACTTTGCAGTTCCCACAGAGGATGCTACCGCTTTCGCTAAAAAGATCCAGGATGCCGTAGCCGCTGAAGACCTGAATGCTCTCGCTGATCTGGTCAATTATCCGGTCTATGTTGCTCTGGGCGATGGCAGTGTGATCGAAACCAGGGAAGATCTGATTGCCTTAGGTGCAGACAAAATCTTCACCCCTGAGCTGAAAGATTCTATGGCTAATGCTGATCTGTCCGAATTAAGCCCCAGCATGGCAGGCTTCACCCTCTACAGCACCGGTGACGGTCCTAACATCACCTTCAATGTCCAGAACGGAGTACTCGGCATCAGCGGTATCAATTACTAATCATTCTCGTACAAATCGGGGGAGCCTTTCATCAGGCTCCCCTTACTCGTGTCGAAACTACTGTTGTCAACGGTACCATAGTGATGTCTATGTTCCCGTCTGTCTTACGCATGATCAGCGTGGCTCCACGCTGGATATATTGCTTCGCGATGCCGGAATATCCCAGATAATCAATGGACATTCCGTAAGTCATACGGATACCTTTATAGGTCAGTGACAACGTATTCAGATGATCGTGTCCACAGAAGATCCATTTCAGCCAGCCGTTATCCACCGCTTTTTCGAAAAAATGAGGTGGTCGGTTCGATATTCCGAAATACTCATCCTTTTCTCCGATACTACCGTGTTCATAACTCACACTGTGATCGCCTAGTTTCATCTTCTCGTAGGCTTCCTTGAACTCCGCGGGCGGCATGTGGAAAAATGCCATAGCCGGTACTTTTCTCTCGTTCAATTTCTCCATACACCAGTCCGTCTGATCCTCATGGATGCAGTCGAAACCGCTGAAAAACCAGCCGTCGCCGTACATGTTAGAGTCCAGGTGGATGAGTGGCAGGAGAATTCTGCCTTCTCCATCGATCAGATCTAGTACAAAATTTCCGACGCCTGCAATGGGGTTTTGAGGACTATGCTCATATCTTCCTTTGGTAAAAACAGCGTATTTTCCCGTTGCAAAAATCTCCGCCAGTTGCTCTTTATTGCATGCAGCCCCCATCTCACAGTCATGATTGCCGAAGACAAACGTATAGGGAATCTGAAAACCATCCAGAAATGCCAGCAGTTTTTCTGCCTGCTTTCGGTTGTTCATGGTACCGCTTTTCGGGAAAAACGGGAAAACAGAATCTCCGGTCAGGACGATCAGATCCGGTCCCGTCCGGCGGATCAGCTCCGTCACCGCTGCCAGCGCCAGTCTGTCCTTTTTCCCGGAAAACATGCCGAAACCAAGGTGCAGATCCGTCAGCTGCAATATTTTATAATCTCTGTCCGTCGGGATACGAAGGGAAAAAGTCTCTTCGTCCCGAATTTGAAAATTTTGAGAGGTATACATAGGAATCTCTTTTCTGTCACTTAATCTGTTTCACTATTGTATTTGAGTTTTTTTGAAATCAGCTCAATGGGATCAACGCACCGATTGCAGACAGCAGCGTAGACAGCACCATCAGCACCTGAAACGGCACTGTGCCGATCACTCCGCAGATAGGACTGCTGCCGGCTTTTTTCCTGGACTTTCCATAGGTCAGCACCAGCATGATGCTCACCAGTACCACAACGCCACTCATGATCCGGGTCAGAACGATAAAGCTGTTCACGCCAAACACAGCAAACAGGATGCAGGGGACTGTGGCGATCAGCCAGCTGATGCGGTTGCCGCTGCCGATCTGCTCATGAACCACATCGCGGAGGGCGAGAGTATTGCTCCAGAACGTGGTAAGTAACGCAAACAGGGAAAATACGCCTGCCAGGATCATTGCCCAGGTACCGATGCTCTCTCCCAACTGCATGTATGCCAGTTCTTTTTCCAGCGCTCCCTTGGTTCCCAGGAGAACCGTGCCCGTTACGATCAGGACAAACACTGAGGAAAGCCCAAAACCGATGAAAATGGAACGACGGATCTGTTTCGCGTTGCCATCCAAGCCTTTCACCACCTGGATCACTGCCTGATTGGCCGAAGTGGCAAATACCACCATGCTGTACAGCGCCAACAGGTTGTTCCAGTGGAACTCTGCCCGTTGCAATGTATTCAGCGGATGCAGAAAAGTCCCCACCGTCATCACCGCAACGATTCCCATCAGGACGATGACTGCGTATTTCTGCGCGATGCCTACGGCTTTCATGCCGATAAATACCACAACTCCAGCAATCACATAGTACAAAACCTGCGCCGCCACAAAAGGCATTCCGAACCAGTTCACAAAAATCTGTGCTCCGCCATTGATGTTACCGCTGACACCGATCATAATTGCCAGCCCATAGACAATAAATACACTCCAGCTGAAGATCTGCTTCATTTTCCCATGAAACAGCTCTCCTTCAAAGCTTTTCACCAGCTGGACACCACCGTTATTGTAAGACAGCTCGGCAATGATCAGATGCAGGATCACGTTCACGCAATAGGCGATTAATACCATCCACACGACATCCATCATGCTGTTCTTCGTGGCAAGATACGGAACGGCGATGATGCCGGTACCGATGCTGTTGCCGACGATCATGCTGATGGCTTCAAAGGTCGTGAGATGGGCTTCGGATTGGATAGGTTGGGACATAGGGAGGCCTCCTTGGTATAGTTTCTTTTCGCTATTCAATATGAGCCCTTCGGTATTCATCTGTATCTGCCTGAATAGATACAAGAATATCTGTTGTTAAATGTGGAAAATCTATCTTCGGCGTAGGCCGCTTAGGAACAATACCTTCATCCTCCAGAACGGTAAGACAAAGATTCAAGGCATCTGTAATCTGAGAGATTGCTTCCTGTAAAGACTTACCTGTGGTAATGCATCTATCAATGTCAGGAACTTTTGCGTAAAAGGTACTATCCTTTTTGCTAATAACTGCGGTATAAGTATATTGCATTTCTTTCCCCTCACTATTTCTTATTTACTAATCTCTTTTAATTAAATGGTAACTCTTCATCATACATGCTATTTACAACCGGAATTTTGTTTAATCTACCATATAAATTATTCAATATAATTTCTCTCTTTTCACTAGATTGCGAAACCAAAAAATTATAAAAATTTTTAACCTCTACCACAGGTATTTCTTTCCCCGGATAATACGTATAATTTGATTTTATAAAGCAAGAAATAAGCACATAATTATTAGATATATACATTTCTAAAGCATTATCTCGAAGAACTTTTTTCATTTTTTCTATAATAATACCTATATCTTTTTCCACAATTAATGAATCTTTTATCACCGATATAGAATTTTTTAAATCCTCTGCAAACGTTCGATAAATGTTCTTCTGCTCCCTTGAAAAATCGAATGTCTCCATAGCCTGATTTGAAATTTCATCTTGAATTGTTAAAAAAGAATTTATTCTTTTTTGTGGCGAAATTTCTATCATTTTCCTTAGCAATTCTGTATACTTAAATGAGTTCATTTCATACTTTGCCAATAAATTTTTAATCAAATATCCCACAAAAAAAATCTCTGTCTGGCTATTATAAACACCTGAATATAGCTCTTCAGGTTTCTGAGATACTGGCCAATTCAAATATATGCTGTTTTCCTCGTTGCCAACTTCATTAACATTTTTTCCAAAACCGAAATCTATCAGTTTGACCGTTCCACTATCATCAATAAGTACATTTTCCGGTCGTACATCTCTATGCAAAATGTTGTTTTTTTCTAAATATGCAAAAGCATTTATTAGCTGAACAAATATAGAATTAATTTTATCAGTATCTTCCTCTTTAAAGTATTCATCTATATTTTTCCCTTCTACATATTCCATTATAATATAGCCTGTACTATGTTCAGGAAAAAGATAATAATCAAATATCCTAACTATGTTAATATCATAAATAGCATACATAATCTTTATTTCATCTATAAATCTATTGTAAAATTCTTTTTCATATTGTTTCTGCATTGGCGAATACTTTTTACACACAAAAAACTTATTAAGCATTGTATCCTGCATCAGTATCGTTTTTCCTGTTCCTCCCGATTTCAATGCTCTAACAAACTCATACTTCCTATTTGTAGGGAAATCAACAATCTCCCCTTCTTTAAATTCCGAAATAAACTTTGGCATCTTTATACCTCTTTTTACAAATCAATTATTTACGCCACTGCGTTTGCATTAATCTTATCAATTACACCTTTTATCCCCATCCACACTGACATATCAGTGAAAATATCCACAATGCTTCCCTGATCTGTAAACGGAGATTCTTGAAGAACCGACAAATCTTTCATCATGCCATTATGAACAATATACTCCACAATCTGATTAACAAAATATATCTGTCTGCTATCCAAATTCGCATTATCAAGATATTCAGAAAAAGCCTCTTTTGCGGCATTCATATCCAATCCCACAATCTCTCTGACAAATTCACCCAGCGGCTTTTCACCATACTCTGCTTCATAATCTTTTTTTGTTCCAATCTCTTTCCAAAGGATTTCTTCCAAAGTATCTATATCCGTGGTGTTCAATGGCTTATTTGTCTTTAACTTTGCAATGACAATATTATCCTGATGCTGACGAATATAATATTCTGCCTTTGCCTTATAATTCTTTAACTGATCGTCTTCCAATTCCGATTCATTCCACTCAATTGTTAGTATATCATCCTCAAAATTAGTATCATAGCGTATCGCTGTTTTAGGAATATACTTCATTAAACTACGCAGTTCTTCACGTATCTTTTCAAACTCATCAATTCCCGCACGTTCCACGTAATCAGTATGCAGTATCTTATTAATTAAATCTGTTTTCGTCTGTATTTCAGGAATATTAGCTACACTTGCAATGCCACTGACTTTTTTAATCAGGTCTCCTCTTGCTCTAGTATACTTTTCTCCAAGTAGGTATGCTAATTCAATCCCATACATAAGCGCATCAAAACGAATCGCACTCACTTCCTCCTTCTCAGGAAGTATCAAAGGCGCAACTTCTTCTTTTATAGTTAATGTATCTTCAAACGTCAGTGTCTGGTAATTGTCTTCAATGGAATACAGTTCCACATATTTTAGATGCTGTTTCACAGCAAAATTATCCCTTGGCAGTTCACAGACTTTTTCCACCATTTGACCTACTAATCGTTTTCTATATGCTATCAAACGTTCCTTTTGAAATTCGGCTGCCTGCAGTTTATAAACCATTTCGAATTGTAAATTGAAAATGGCCCCTTGTAATGCTATCATATTCGCTGATGGTTTCCCCTTGTTTATGCGGAAAAATTCAAAATTGCCGCAAAAATCAAATATATAAAACTTTGACTTATCCTCCCCATCTAATAATCCCGGACATAGTCTGGTTCCGCGCCCAATCATCTGACGAAATTTTGCCTTACTTAATACTTTTTTGAAAAATACGAGGTTCAGTATTTCCGGTACATCTATTCCTGTATCTAGCATATCTACGGATATTGCAATCTGTGGCAATTTCTTAGCATCCGAGAATTCGTCTATAGCTCCCTGTGCATATGACATACGATTATCTATTACCATTGCATATCCTGTAAGATTAGGATATTCCTTCTCAAACACTTCAAGAATCTTTTCTGCATGTGCGTGGTTTTTGGCAAAAATGATTGTTTTCCCTATTTTTTGTCCATAATTAATTTTAATACCCTCTGTCATAAGAATATTCAACACTCGACGTATGGTATCTTCATTAAAGATCCATGTATTCAACGCCGAAGCCTCTATGCTCTCTGGCATTGCTCCATCATCTGTTGCAAAATTTTCTTCATATTCTTCTTTATCTGCTTCCGATAAATCATCATAAACGATTCCCTGTGTTAAAAATTTCAATTCTGTTTCGACAGAGATATAATCCACCAAATAACCATCTTTTACCGCTTGGGCAAGATCATAGCCATAGGTAGGAACACCATTTTCCAGTTCAAAAATCCCATAGGTATTCTTATCTATTTCGTCTTTGGGTGTTGCTGTTAATCCAACCAAAGGAGCATCAAAATAATCAAATATATCTCTATATTTGTTGTAAATAGATCTATGCGCTTCATCGCAAATCAGCAAATCAAAATGTCCACAAGTAAATAATTTACCTTCGTTATCACTTACTGTATCAATGCATTTCATCATTGTCTGATAAGTAGAAAATACACAATGCGCAGAATAGTTATCTTTTTCTTCCACTAAATTAGTACATGATAAATTCGGTAAGAGATTTACAAAACTTCGCTTAGCCTGTGTAATCAACGCAGTCCGATCTGCAAGAAAAAGAATATTCTTCACCCAACCCGCTTTTAATAAGACATCACATAAAGCAATAACCGTTCTTGTTTTACCACTTCCAGTAGCCATTACCAACAATGCTTTTCTGCGATTCTTTTTGCCAAAGCTTTCACATACTCTTATAATAGCTTCTTCCTGATAATACCGACCCGCAATTTCTTTATTTACGGAAATGTGATCTAATCCTGTCTTCATTGACTGCAGATTAAACCATTTCTCCAAATCCCTCTTGGAATAAATTCCGGAACATTTTCGTTCGGAATACTGCCCATCAATAATATGCGTTTCAAAACCATTCGTCAGAAAAATCACCGGTCTGCGATGATATTCTCTCTCCAATGCATCTGCATACAATTTCGCCTGATAACGTCCTTCCTCTACGCCCCTACCATTTGATTTAGCTTCAATAATCGCTAACGGTCTATTCCTGTCATCATAAAGAACGTAATCAGCCCTACCACTTCCTGATCTGCTCGGTATTCCAGGAATTGGTACCTCATTCAGCCAGTCCTTTCCTTCTTTCCATCCGGCATCTATCAGCATAGCATCTATGTATAATTTTCGTGTATCATATTCTGATAGATCCAAAGGCTTCGGAATATAGCTTGTCTTTTTCTCTTGTCTTCTTGCAGAAAGTTCTTCCTTCAAAGATTCATTTTCTTTTATAAGTTTTTGAAGATTAATCTCTTTCTGTTCCAGTTCGCGTTGATTTTTCTCAAATTTTTCTTTAATTTCTGCTGCTTCTTTTTGAGATTGCCTTGCTTTTTCAATTCTACATGTTATCAGTTCTTTCTTAAAACTCTGCTCTTCATAATTATCCGAATAACAATAAGCAACATAGTCTAAAAAAATAAATAGATTTTCAAGACAAAGCATAGCTTCATCCCGTCCCATTTTTTTCGTAGTGTGTGCTACATTATTTCCACAGCACCGGATATAATCCATACGTTTCCAAATATCTTGTCCGACTATTTGACGGTATTCTTCTGCATTTATAAGGCTTTGCAAATTATCCTGATAGGGCATCTGCAATTCATTGTCAACAGAATACATCCATTTCACTGCAAATTCCATTGCTCGACGGCAGTTAATAATACATGCCGACGGATCCAGCAAAACGATTTTTTCTGCGGATATAGCAGTATCTGCAAATGCTGAAAATTTAGGTTCTTGCTTTAGGTAATCAAAGTTGGTCGTCATAATGTCCCCCTTACAAAGATTAAATAAACAATGGAAACGACGTATTTTATATATTTTTAATAATTGTACTATATTTTTATAACAGTGTACTTAATTTGCCAAATTTTGATTTGTTGACTTGGTTACAGAACCTCATAAACTCAATCTGCAACTCAATAGGCGGCATAATTATTTGTAAATTTTCTACCTGTTGTTTGGTTATAGCCTCTCTTGTTGCACCTGCTCCCGCAATACTCCAGAGTAAGTCTTGATAATTATCATCTATCAGAAGCTTATTTAAAAATTCTGGATTAATACATTTCTTGCATCTTATAATACAAACATGCTGATTTACTCTTGCTGGTAAAATTTTGCTTGGAACTACACATGAACGAGCCACCGAAGCCCCCGTAATATTTAATAATACATCATTTTCTTCTATAACTACATTATCAAGTTTTGTTGCCTGCTCATCTGATATATGTGCCAATTCTTTATATTCAAACAAGCCATTATGTACATTCATGCTTCGAATAAGCGTAATACCTTCTTCTTGATATGCACCTTTACCGCCTTTAGGGGTTGCTCCCGAACCAATTTTAGTAGTTATCTCACCTAGTGATTTCTGTCTCCATCTTTTTTCATTAATAACTGGATTTCCAAACATCTCGACAAATCGGGCTTTGATGAGTTCGTCCAAACACGCCAATTCTTGCTTGCGAAGTTCTATAATACTCTTTAAATTTTCTACCGAATTGACAATAATTTCAATCTGCGAATCATCCACAACTGGGATTGGAATACCATTCAACATTTTCTGATTCAGCTTTGGCTGCGCACTCCCCGTAACATATGATTCAAGGCTAATACTATTCAAATATATCTCAACAAACTTTTGAAGATTTTCATTTGAAAATCTTAACACATGTGCATGGTTATTAATCCATGTTTTTCCTGTTACAGAAAAGGCTATGGGAGTACTTCTTGCCAATAAATTTGCCCCATCCTCAGAAACTAAAAGCAATGATTCATCAAATATATAATCTTTAACATAATCAACAATACCCGATGCCCCATAATATGGGATTTTGCCTTCAACTCTATCTGAACTTGTTATAGGTTTACGTTTACTGTCCAGATTTTCGCTTATCTTATCTAATGTTGTATATTCCATCTACATCATCCCTACAAATCCGAATTTATTATTTCTTTCCATCAGTCTGCGCATATACCTATCAAATAATTTATAAATGCACTACATGATACTAAGATAAACTTTGCTTCTTCAAACGTAGAAGAGGCACCACCAATATCCCCTGCATGCCTTATTCCATTTGCATCTGATGTATATCCATACAAAATAATAAAGGCTGATTTTAGTCCTGAATGTATCATTACACCATTTTCTTCAATTTTTTTAAGCATTTTCCCTAAACTGGCCTCTTTTCCTTTTATACCAGTAATTATCTCGCAAATTGCTTCCACTGCGCTAATACTTTCTTTTATAGAATTCTCATAATCAGGTTTTTCTCTATCTGCTAAAAAAGCATTAGCTTTCGATAAGTGGTCACGAACTGGTTGATATTTACAAATAAGGGCTTCTTCAATTGATTCAATCTCATTAGTATCGCTAATAGGTGTTATTAACTCTCCAACAAATCTATAACCAATATACTCCCTTTCAAAGTATTCATTAGCTATTGCATAAATTGATTTGGCAACATATGTACTATTATATTCATTGTAATATTCATATCCTTCAGTCTCTTTTAGATACGAATCCCAATATTGAATAATTGCTTCTATTAAAGTGAGTACATCATCATATGGGTCATGTAATATCGTATTCTTAATTATTTTAAATAAATCATCGTCATCATAATCAATTCTATAATCAACAGATTCCGAATATACTGTTCCCCGTACAAATCTTATAAAATCTTGTATATATATTCGTCTATAGTATAAATCACCCCCATATACCCATCTATATAATTCATTAATCATATTCAACAGTTGTATTCTTGTTCTCTGATCAAATTCTGTTAATTGTACTTCCATATTTATAGGCTTTATAGCATTACGGTCCGAAAAGCCTCCCCTTTTACTTACTTTTGCCATACTCCCTTATTCCTCCAACAATTTTTCTAATTCATCCATTTCCCGATTAATCTGTGTTTCCAAATCACGTAAGTTCTTCATAATCTCAGATGTCGGTGGATATTCTGCTGCTACATATTCCGTCTCTTTATACTTATTAATGCTTAAATCATATTCCTTGTCTACAATTTCCTGTTTAGGCACTAAAAAGGATTTTTCTGTACGCTTCCTATCCTTTTCATTTTCTATATGCGTAAATCTCTCAATGATATCCGGAATATCATTCTCCTTCACTTGTGTTCTCTTATCATCTAAGCTAAAGCCATCTGCGGTCATATCATAGAACCACACTTCATCGGTTCCACCGTGCTCTGTTTTAGTAAAAATCAGTATTGCCGTAGACACTCCTGCATATGGTTTAAACACACCGGATGGCATAGAAATCACAGCCTCCAGTCTGTTATTTTCTACTATTTCTTTTCGAATAGCTTTATGTGCTGTGGATGAGCCAAAAAGTACACCATCCGGAACGATGCAAGCACATCGTCCACCTATTTTCAAAATGCGTAAAAATAATGTTAAAAACAGTAGCTCCGTTTTCTTTGTTTTACATACTTTTAATAAATCTCCGGATACTATCTCAGCATCTAAGCTGCCCTTAAAAGGAGGGTTTGCCAATACAAGTGTATACTTATCTTTATCTGTATTCTGATCAGATAAGCTATCACGATATTCAATAAAGGGATTGTCAATTCCATGTGTCATCATATTCATGGCACCGATACGGAGCATAGTCCTATCCATATCATAACCATAGAACATATGACTCATATAATGTTCTTTTTTCTGTTTGTCGTAGAATATTTCTTCCTTTCGTGTTTCCTTTAAATACTCTCCTGCAGCTACCAGGAATCCAGAAGTTCCACATGCAGGATCACAGATTGTCTCATCCGCTGTAGGATTCATAAGTTCTACCATCATACGTATGATATGTCTTGGAGTACGAAACTGACCATTTCTACCAGATTGTGCTATCTTCGACAATAAATACTCATATACATCTCCACGTACATCTGAAGATTGTATTTCATTCATTAATTCATAAATATTATCCAATGTGTCAACAACTTTTGAAAGCATTAACGGAGTTGGAATTTTAAAAATGGCATCATCCATATATTTTGAATATGCACTATTCTTGTCATTGTGCAAAGTTTTAATAAAAGGGAATACCCACTCCTGCATGATACTGTACATTCTGTCTGCTGGGAAATCGCGAAAAACAGACCACTTTAACTGCATTCCATCAATTACGCGATCACCTATTTGAACCTCTTCTGCATAAATACTTTCAAACGGAAGTCCCAGCATAGCGCTTTCTTTCGCTCTTTTGTTGTCCAAATCATCCAGGTCATGGATAAACATTAAATACGTTATCTGTTCGATTACCTCCAAAGGATTTACTAATCCTCCCGAAGCAAAAACATCCCATAATCCGTCAATCTTATTCTTCAATTCACCCGTAATCATTTCGTTACCCTTTCACTAATTTTTCCAAGTATACTTTGTATACCTACCGCCACCGATTTTTTCAATCTTACCTGCTTCTATTAATTCCGCCAATGTTCTCTGTATTGTTATCTTACTAATATCAGGACACTTTTCTGCAATTTCAGCCTTACTAATAGTGCCTAGTGTGCTTTTTATAATTTCTTGAATACGTTCTGGTTTTGTCAAACCACTTGTTATTAATAATTGTACTCTGGAAGAAAACTCTCGATAAGCTCCCAACACAATTCCCAATACATATTTTACAAAAGTCTCATATTCATTATTGTTCTCATGCCATTGCAAAGAGCTAATCTGTAAACTTTCATAATAAGCCTCTTTGGTACTCTCAATCATCTTCTCTATACTGATATATTTTCCCACAATATAACCAGCCCGATATAATAACAATAAAGTGAGCAATCTGCTCATTCTACCGTTACCATCATTAAAAGGATGTATACATAGGAAGTCCAATATAAACATAGGAATTAATATCAAAGGATCAATTTGTTCTGTTGCCAATGCAGTTTCAAACGCCATACATAAACAATCCATTGCCTCTGCTGTTTCCCATGCTGGCACTGGTTTAAACCTTATAAACTTGTTTCCTTCCGCATCTACTTCCTCAATCACATTATCCGCTGACTTATATCTTCCACCTATATCATATCCTTCAAACTTATATAAATCTCGATGTAGTTGCAAAATAATAGAAGCTTTCGGTGGAATATGTTCATAGCTCTCATGGATAGTATTAAGTACATCCCTATATCCTGCTATTTCCTGCTCATTGCGTGTCTTTGGTCTCGTTTTGTTTTTTACCAAAGCAGCCAGTCTTTCGTCAGACGTATATATTCCCTCTATTTTATTTGACGCTTCCGTACTTTGGATTTTCGCTATTTCCATTAATTGTTCCAAAGTATCAGCCTTTGCCTCAATAAACAATGATTGCTCGCCTTTATATTCATGAATCTGCGTAAGCATAGAAACAATTTCCGGCGTCAATAACTTTTGCCATTTATCACGGTAATCATAATTTCTCATACTTTTCCTATCCTATTTGTCCTACATTATTTTAACAAAATCGTATCATTTAATTATATCTATGTCAATTCAATTACATCATTTTTTAAAAAATGATGTAATTGAACAAGTCTTGATATAATTAAGAATAAGAAAAATATTATTTTTTATTCAGCTAGTCATAGTATAATATTTAAATATTTAAAATGGAATGTAATTCTTAGTGGATTTTAAAAAGAGGTATCACTCTATCGTTGATACCTCTTACTTGCTCCTTTTTTTACTCCTTCCGCTCCGGCAGCATCCCCTTGATCTTCACTCCGCTCAGATCCACATCCAGCACGATCTTCACCATCCAAAAGAACAGCAACAGTACCAACATCGGGATCACGCAGGAAGTAATGATCATCACGGCAACCGCCTCGATAAAGTGATTCAGGGAATTCTCCACCTTCTGTACCAGTTCTTCGGTAGAAACCGTCACGTTTTCCACAACTTTTGCCACTGAATCTTTAGCGCCGGAAATAGCATCTTTTGCCCAGTCGAAAATGTTTGAGGCAGATCCGGAGTTATTGTTGTCCTTCTCCTGCACATTTCCTGTAACAGTTCCAGAAGCTTCTGTTGTTCCGATTACGGTTGTTTCCGTCGCATTAGTGTCATCATCCACCACGCCACTGTTTTCCAGTATGTTCTGTGTGTTCTTGGCATCTTCAATGGTTGCTTCGATCTGGGCCTGATAGGTATCACCGATGAGGTCGGAGATCTTCACACTGGCAGGCACCACGAGGGAGATTGCCAAACCAAACACGGCCAGTTTTGCTGCCAGTTTTCGCACGGTGGCATTTGCAAAGATCAGGTTGAGCATCCACAAGCCGCAGGCAATCGGAATCAGGTAGGTAAATGCCACATAACCGGTAATCGTCACGAGATATTTTTCCAGATAGATAGCGCAGAGGACCACTAGCAGGTATCCGCTGACATCTGCCATTTTCTCCGCAATAGGTGTTGCCGTGTCGCCCGGAAGCAAGGTGATCAGCGCCGAAGTCACCGTGGATGCCGCCGTCAGCTCCATGACAGTCTGTTTTTTCTCATCCAGAGAAGCGATGGTCTTCTGATGATTCTCCGGTGCGGAGACGTATTTTCCTACAACCGTTATGGACAAAATAGCAACCAGCAATAATACTGCTGCTGTAATGCATTTCTGTTTGATAAAGTTCATACTAATCTCCATTCCGCCGCCTTCAGCCGGCGGCACAAATAGTAATGAAAGTGTTTTAACTCTTTACGTTGTGCTTTAAAATAGTTTGTAAGAAGCTACACTACAAAGCACGGGAGGATAAGTTGTAACAACTTTCTTCGTTTTAGACAGCATACTAATCAGTGTAAGTTCTGCCTTTTCAAGCACAAATAAGTGGTATTATGAATCCGTACACTAAGAATTGTTTAAGCACCTTGGTTTAATTGTGTGGCAGTTCAGTCAATGGCTTCTTATCATTTGTGAAAGGAGTCCGTCTATGAAAGTTACTTATCAAACCTGTTGTGGTGTCGATGTTCATAAATCTTTTCTCGTTGCCACAATTGTAAAAACTACTGGTGGCATTGAACCCTCTTACCAAAAGAAACGCTTTTCCACCTTTAACAATTCAATTCTTGAATTCAAGCAATGGCTTCTTGACAATCACTGCCATGATGTCTGTATGGAATCCACTGGTAAATACTGGATTCCTGTCTTTAATCTTCTGGAAGATAAAATCAATGTTGTCATTGCCAATCCTAAATGGGTAAAGGCAGTGAAAGGCAACAAAGATGATACCAAAGATTCTAAATGGATTGGGGATTTGTTCCGTCTTGGCCTTGTCAAGGGCAGCTATATTCCTTGTAAGAAAGTCCGTATTCTCAGGGAATACACTCGCTATCGCTACAAGCTTGTTTCCTGCCGTTCAAGTGAAAAGAATAGATACCAGAATGCTCTTACTGTCTGTAATGTTGCATTAGATTCTATTGTTTCCGATATCTTTGGGAAGTCATCCACGTCTATTATCGACTATCTGCTTGAACAATCGGGTACATCCATTAACCACGAAGAAATCGCATCTAAACTTCTTCGGAGCCTCAAATCCAAAGAAGATGCTGTTATAGAATCCGTCGAAGGATATCAGATGACTGATGCCCAAAAATACCGTATGCGTCTTGTCCTCGCACATATGGATTATATCACAGCCGAAATCAACGATGTTGATAAAATGATAGAAAATATGATTTCTTCTAATCCTGATTTTGAAAATGCTGTCCAGTTCCTCTGTACCATTCCGGGTGTCAAACGTGATAGTGCAATCACTATCATCTCCGAAACCGGTACGGATATGTCTCAGTTCTCAAGTTCCAAACGTTTATGTTGCTGGGCTGGTTTAACACCTGGCAGCAATGAATCTGCTGGTAAGAAGAAATCTGTTCGGATTACACGTGCCGGAGTCTACCTCAAACCTGCATTAGTACAGTGTGCTCATGCAGCCGTAAAATCTGACAAATCTCCTTACTACAAAAAGAAATATGAATCTCTTGTTAAACGTCGTGGCAAGAAAAGAGCCATTATCGCAATTGCCCGTATGATTCTTACCGCCATCTACCAGATGCTGTCTACTGGCGAGCAGTGGAATCCGAGCGACCTTTATAAAATCGATATGCCTGTAGCTCTTGTTGAAAAACAAAAGGCAAAAGCTATCAAGCAGGCTAAGAAACTGTTGCAGCGGGAGGGACTCCTTCCTCCTGATGAGCCATTAGCTTCTTAATCCAATTTTTTAACTCTATAACACTTCAAAAAGTTGCCTGCCTTAGACAGCTTATTCAAGTGCGCCAGTTTATGGCTTTCCTCTACTTTCTTTCACACTAATTACCTTCTTCCCTTCACGATTTCTATATTATTTCACGCAAATATCCTGCTATTACATTTTTCAGGACGTAATTCAGGCTATACACTACACTTTTCAGGACGTAATCTCGTGCCATCTCACACTTTTCAGGACGTTACTTTAAAAACCGCCGCAACAACTTCTCTTTTTTCTCATCATACCTCTGATACCGTATCGGCAGATCCATCCATGTCTTTTTGTCCACGATACTCCGATAATGGCTGAAGGTCTCGAATCCGGTACGGCCGTGATACCCACCCATGCCGCTCTCGCCCACACCTCCGAAAGGCATGGCGCTGGTGGCGAGATGAATGATGGTGTCGTTGATGCAGCCACCGCCAAAATGGCAGTGATCCAGGATCCGTCTCTGGGCTTTTTTATCTTCACTGAAGAAATACAGCGCCAGCGGATGAGGATGTTCCTCCACACAACGGATCGCCCAATCCACAAAATCTCCCGCGGCAGCTTGGGTTCCAGAAACCTCCCCGCTAAAATCATTTTGTGCAATACTTTTCTCTGTATCATACGCATTATAAGTCACCACCGGCAGGATCGGTCCGAAGATCTCTTCTCCCATCACGGCATCCGACCAGTCCACATCCGTCATCACCGTAGGCGCAATGCGCAACGTCTTCTCGTCATACTGTCCGCCGCAGACGATTTTTTCCGCATCCATCAATCCCAGCAGTCTGTGAAAATGCTTCTCGTTAATGATTTTCCCGTAATCCGGATTCTGCAGGGGATCTGCTCCAAACTGCCTCGCGATCTCCTCCCGGATAGCTTCCACCAATCGGTCGCGGATCCTGACATCACACAACACATAATCCGGTGCCACACAGGTCTGCCCGCAGTTTAGATATTTTCCGAATACGATCCTCCTCGCCGCCAGCGGAAGCTTAGCCGTAGCATCCACGATACAGGGACTTTTCCCGCCCAGCTCCAGCGTCACTGGGGTCAAATATTCCGCAGCACTTCTCAGCACCTCCCGTCCCACGGTCTTGCCTCCGGTGAAAAATATCATATCAAACCGCTGCTGTAACAATGCCTGATTCTCTGCTCTGCCACCGGTGATCACCGCCACATATTCCGTCTGGAAGCATTCTACCAAAATCATTTTTAACACTGCTGCCGTCGCCGGAGCATAGGCACTGGGTTTTACCACTGCGGTATTCCCTGCGGCAATAGCATCGATCAACGGATCCAGCGTCAATAGCACCGGATAATTCCATGGACTCATGATCAGCACGGTGCCATAGGGTGACGGAGACCGGAAGCTCCTCGCCGCGAACTGCGATAACGGTGTCGGCACTCTCTTTTCCCGCATCAGCCCCCGCAGGTGCTTCTGCATCCAGGTCAGTTCCGACAGAGTCAGTCCGATCTCGCACATATAGCTCTCCATCCGGCTTTTCCCCAGATCCTGTCGCAGTGCATCGTTCAATTCTGTTTCATGGCACTGCAGGGATGCCTTTAACTTTCCCAGCTGTTTTGCCCGGAATTCCCGGGAAAGTGTGGCTCCCGTGGCAAAATATTCTCTTTGTCTGCTTAATATGGTCCGGATCTCCTGCTCTGTCATACGTGCCTCCTATCTGCTCTTCTATTCTTTATACTATCCATTTTTCTGCCATAACGCAACCTCTCCACGATCATTCCGTCCAAAAACGGCGAAGCTTTTCACTCCGCCGCCCGCCTATTTCTATTTACTTTATTTCCATGCAAAATTTACCATTCCGTACACATAAATGAACAGCACTGCCGCCGGCACAAAATATTTAAACACCGGTTTCATCCACGGCTGGACCTTTAAGCCCTTGCCGGCATTTGCTTCCTCCAGGAATTTGTCCCAGCCCCAGCCGACCTTATAGCAGCAAAATACCGCCAACAGGATCGAACCTATGGGCATGATATTATTCGACACCAGGAAATCCCAGAAATCGAGCCAGGTCGTCCCCGCTGCAAACGGCTGAAAATGAAATACACTGAAGCCCAGTGCTGTCGTCAGAGCCAACAGGAAACATCCGGCACCACACGCTACGCACCCTGCCGGTCTGGACCATCCGGTCAATTCACGGACCATGGCCAGAATATTTTCACACACACCCAGCACTGTGGACATGGCTGCGAACACCATGAACAGGAAAAATAAAGTTCCCCACCATCTGCCACCTGCCATGTGGTTAAATACGGTCGCCATAGTATCGAACAGAAGGCTGGGCCCCGCCGTCACTTCCACATCATAAGTGAAGCATGCCGGAAATATAATGATACCTGCGATCACTGCCACCAGTGTATCCAGGATAATAATATGGATAGACTCACCCATGAGAGAACGGTCCTTGCCGATATAGCTTCCGAAGATCGCCATACCGCCCATTCCCACGGACAAGGTGAAAAATGCCTGATTCATGGCGCCCACCACCACAGAACCGGTGATTTTGGAAAAATGAGGGATCAGATAGAAGCTCAATCCCTCTCCTGCTCCCGGAAGTGTAAAGCTGTGCACCGCCAGCACCAGCATCAGCACGATCAATGCTGACATCATATATTTGGTAATACGCTCCAGCCCACCCTGCAGATGGAAGCTTAAAATGACAAAAGCGATCAGCAAGGTGACTAGCAGATATGTCACATTCACCGAGGGCGTCGTGATCATTTTTTCAAAACCGAAATCCTGATTCTGCCCTGTCAGAAATTTTACAAAATAATAGAGGATCCATCCGGACACCACCGCATAGAAAGCGATCAGCGCAATGTTTCCGATGAGACAGACGATGCCCCACAGATTCCATTTGCCCCTGCCGCCGGACAGTTTCCGATACATATAAAGGGGACTCGTCTGCGCCGCGCGCCCCACGGAGAATTCCATGATCATGGTGGGCAGGCCCAGCACGATCAGGCAGATCACGTAGATCAGCATGAAGCTTCCGCCACCGTTCTGCCCGCACATCCACGGGAATTTCCACACATTTCCGCAGCCGATGGCGCACCCCGCCGACAGCATGATAAATCCCAAACGACTCCCCAGTCTTTCTCTGTTTTCCATACCTCTGATCCTTCCCAAAACCACTTATTCTAAACACGGGATACGGCATATATTTTTGCTGTTTTCCCATATTTTCGCCATCTTTTCACATTGACAGCCCTATTTTCTCATTATATAATTTTCTTAAATATTTGAAAAACAAATTATTTGCATTGCATTGATCGAAGAATTGAATTTACAATATAGAAAGTGTATCGACCCTATGGATGTCAAAAATCTGGAAACCTTTGTTATGGTGAACGAACTGAAGAGCTTTACGCTGGCGGCCGGACGTCTGGGTTATACCCAGTCCACCGTATCCTTTCAGATCAAACAATTGGAAAAGGAGCTGTCCATCCCTCTGTTTGAACGGATCGGGCATACCGTAACCCTGACCAATGAGGGGGAGAAGCTGCTGCCTCTGGCCCAGCAGATCCTGCGTCTCGCTGCTGAAGCCACCCACATCAGCGGCAACACCGCGCCGGAGGGTCTGGTGCGGATCGCCATTGCAGAATCCCTGGCCAGCTGGGAATTTCACAGCCGTTTTAAAGATTTTCATGAAAAATATCCCGGAATCCGGTTGAAGATCATTGCTACCAGCACCGATGAAATGTTCCAGATGCTGGGACAGAATCAGGTGGACATTGTATACACGCTGGACCGCCGTATTTTTAATCACAATTATGTGACCGCTTTCGAAGCTCCGGTGGATATTCACTTCGTCACCGGTGCCGGTCACCCCTTAGCCGGACAGACTCAGATCACCCTGGAACAGATTCTGGAATATCCGCTGATCCTGACAGAGAAAAACATGAGTTACCGGGCTGCTCTGGATGATCTACTCTCCCAAAACGGCAAGGAGACAATGCCTATCATGGAGGTGGGTGATACCCAGCTGATCCGCAATCTTCTGTGTCAGGGTCTCGGCATCTCCTATCTGCCGGAGTTCGTTATTGCAGAAGATCTGGCAAAAGGAAATCTCGTCAGTCTCCCCATGACAGAGATTCATCCGGATATCTGGCGGCAGCTTCTGTATCACCGGAACAAATGGATCTCTCCGGAACTGAAATGTGTAATAAAATACCTGCAGGAGGAATAATCCCCTGCAGGTTTTCTATTTTGTCATCTTATCCTCTGAAATTTCTAGAATCCCATCAGCAAGCCGATACTATGTACCAGGAAGGCTGCCACCCATGCCACAAAACACTGCCAGAGTACCACGGCAATGGCCCATTTTCCACCCAGTTCTCTGCGGACAGAAGCGATGGCGGCCACGCAGGGAGTATACAGCAGACTGAATACCAGTAACGACGCGGCTGCCAGCGGGGTAAGTACGGTGGCAATGCTGCTGCCGAACAATACTTCCAGGGTTGCTACCACACTTTCTTTTGCCATGAATCCGCTGATCAGAGAGGTACAGATCCGCCAGTCACCCAGGCCGAGCGGTCGAAACAGCGGTACCAGCAGACCGGATACCATAGCCAGCATACTGTTTGCCGAATCCTCAACGAGATTCAGTTTCAGGTCAAAGCTCTGCAGGAACCATACCACGATGGTAGCGATGAAGATCACCGTGAATGCTTTCTGCAAAAAGTCTTTTGCCTTTTCCCACAACAGCTGCCCTACATTTTTGGCTCCCGGCAGACGGTAGTTCGGCAGTTCCATTACAAAGGGCACCGGTTCTCCCTGGAACAACGTGCCCCGGTATAAAAATGCTACCAGAATTCCCATCAGGATACCAAACAGATACAATGCCGACATGATCAGTCCGCCTTTTCCCGGGAAAAATACGCTCACGAAGAACGAATAGATCGGTAATTTTGCAGAACAGCTCATAAACGGTGTCAGCAGGATCGTCATCTTACGATCTCTCTCACTGGTCAGTGTTCTCGTGGCCATGACTGCCGGGACCGTACATCCGAACCCGATCAGCATCGGCACAATGCTTCGTCCGGACAGACCGATCTTTCGAAGCAGCTTATCCATAACAAACGCCACACGGGCAATATAGCCGCTGTCCTCCATCAGAGACAGGAAGAAAAACAGAGTGACCACGATGGGCAGGAAACTCAGTACACTGCCCACGCCGGTAAAGATACCGTCTATTACAAGGCTTTGGACCGCACTGTTGACATGAGCTGCCGTCAATGCCGCATCGGTGATCTCCGTCAATTTTCCGATTCCCAGTTCCAGCAGTCCCTGGAGCCATGCTCCGATGACATTGAAAGTCAGATAGAATACCAGCAACATGATCAGGATAAAACAGGGAATTGCCGTATATTTTCCGGTGAGGATCCGGTCGATCTTCTCACTGCGAATCCGTTCCTTACTTTCTTTGGGTTTTACTACTGTCTGCTCACATAATCTCTCGATAAAATCAAAACGCATATCGGCAATGGCTGCACTTCTGTCCACACCACGCTCCGCCTCCATCTGGCAGACAATGTGCTCCAGCATTTCTTTTTCATTTTCATCCAGCTGCAGCTTCTCCAGGATCAGGTGGTCTCCTTCAATGGCCTTGTTGGCTGCAAAACGCAGGGGCAGCTTTGCAGACTCCGCATGATCCTCGATCAGATGGCATACCGCATGGATGCAGCGGTGTACGGAACCGTCATGATCGTTTTTATCGCAGAAATCCTGCCGCAGCGGCCGTTCCTGATATTTTGCCACATGGACTGCATGGCGGATCAGTTCGTCCACGCCTTCGTTTTTCGCAGCAGAAATGGGAATTACGGGTACTCCCAGGAATGCCTCCATAGCATTCACATCGATGGAACCGTGATTGCCGGTGACTTCATCCATCATGTTCAGGGCTACGACCATGGGAATGTTCATTTCCAACAACTGCATGGTCAGATACAGATTGCGCTCGATATTCGTCGCATCCACGATATTGATGATAGCTCTGGGTTTCTCATACAGGATAAAATTACGGGATACGATCTCTTCACTGCTGTAAGGGGACATGGAATAAATACCGGGCAGGTCTGTCACCAAAGTATCCGGATACCCCTTGATGGAACCGTCCTTACGGTCTACGGTAACTCCGGGGAAATTTCCCACATGCTGATTCGAGCCGGTGAGCTGATTGAACAGTGTAGTCTTGCCGCAGTTCTGATTTCCCGCCAGGGCGAACGTTAGTGTCGTTCCCTCCGGCAGAGGATTCTCATCTTTTTTCGAATGGTATTTTCCATCCTCACCTAAACCCGGGTGCTCCGCATCCGTCACCCGATCCAGCCCCTTATGTTCTCTTGTTCTCTTCGATATGGGTGCGATCTCAATCTGATCCGCTTCCGCCAGCCGTAGCGTAAGTTCATAGCCGTGCACCTGCAATTCCATGGGATCACCCATCGGAGCCAGCTTTACCACCGTCACCTCCGCTCCCGGGATCATACCCATATCCAGGAAATGCTGTCTGAGTTCGCCGGAACCACCGACGGTTTCGATCACGGCGCTTTTACCAATTTCCAATTCTTTCAGTGTCATAACACTTCTGTATCCTTTCGTATCTCAACATCTTAATGTTCTGTGCTGTAACAGAAGTATTATAGCGCATTTGATATTGAAAATCAGTATCAATTTGCTTTTTTTATTTCCATAATTTTTTTAAAAAATGGAATAAAAATGTAGAAAAAATTGGTGAAAGCAGTTACACTTGTGATAGTATCAATAAGAATACGGAGGGGGCTTATGAATATGAAAGAAAATAATAAATATCGTTATACGGATACCGCGGAACGCAATATCAGAATGAACCAGTTCTATATTATTGCTTCTTCGCTTTTGGCGATCGTGTTCCTGTTTTATCTGTGGTTAAAACTGGTAAATCACAACATTGCGCCCATTGTTACATACGCTAATACCATTCTGATCGCTGTTTTCTGTGTGGTAAATGCCGTGACACACCTTCGAAATAAGGCGACACGACTATTAAAAGTCTTCGCTACCATCGAGATCGGCATTGAGTATCTGTTGGTTGGTTTACAGACAGATGCAAGTTTCATTCACTATGCGCTGATCGCCATTTTCATATTACAGATTCCTTATTATGAGAAAAAATCTCTGAAGAAAACCGCTTTGGGATTATTCGTGCTCTACCTGATCGTCATGATCGTTCAGGCTACGAAGGGAATCTACGGTCAGGATGTGAATGCAGTCTGCTCTACCCTGCTGGTATTCCTGATTGGAATCATTATTCTGGAAACCGGTAAGATTGCTATATTATTTAACAATGATGCCATCGGTTCTTCCCAGGAAGAACATAAACATGTAAAAGAAGTACTGGATAATGTTCTGGACGTATCCCAGACCGTACATCAGGAGACCACCAAAACCACAGATCTTATGAACCAGCTGGTACAAACTACGGAATCTGTAGCCAACAGTATGCAGGAAATCTCCGATGCCACCAATATGACTGCCACCAGCATCGAAGAGCAGAGCCAGATGACCGGTACGATTCAGAATGCTATCGAGCAGACCAGTCATATCTCCGAGCAGATGGTTCAGATTGCTGAGGATTCTAACGAAAGCATCCGTAAAAACATGGCTGCTATGGAATCCTTAAAACAGCAGTCCGCCATGATCAAGGATACCAACCATTCCGTCACCGATGCCATGGCAAAATTACAGGAAAAGACAAAAGAGGTGGAAACTATCGCCGGAAGCATCATGGCAATCTCCGGTCAGACAAATCTTTTAGCCCTGAACGCTTCCATCGAAAGTGCCCGTGCCGGTGAAGCCGGACGTGGTTTCGCTGTTGTAGCACAGCAGATCCGTCAGCTGGCAGAGCAGACCAAGAGTTTTACTGAAGAGATCACCAAGATTACTAACGAGCTGAATGTCAATGCCAACATGGTAGTCAACACTATCAACGGTTCCATTGAAGCTACCGAACAGCAGGGCGAAAAGATCCTGGCTGCTTCCGAGACTTTCGAACAGCTGAACAAAAATATGGAAGCACTGGCTTCCCAGGTAGAAGAAGTAAATCACCACATTCTGGGCTTGTCAGAATCCAATAATAAGATTATGGAGAACATCTCCCATCTGTCCGCTGTAACCGAAGAAGTCACAGCTAATGCCGAACAGGTGCACACCATGAGCCAGAACAACCTGGATTGCGCAGAACAAGTAAAAACGGCAGTAGAACATATCCGCTCTACCACCGATGAGATGGGAACGCAGGAGGGTTAAACCTCCTGCGTTCTTTGATCTTACTATTTCAATTTCAAACCGTCTTTAAAAGCATTTCCTACTTTATCTCCCATTGCAAGATAAGTATTATTCACAGGATCATAGCTGATTGGCTTCAATTTCTTCGGATCGATCTTGCCATCCGTCAGGATACTTTCGTCCGCATTGACGTTGACGATATCGCCCACCAGAATGCCGTCTTCAAAACTTTTCACCTTACATTCCAGCGCCATGGGAAGTTCATCGATCAACGGTGCATTGACAAAATCACTCTTGGCTGCATGGAAACCGGACTTTGAGAATTTATCAGGTACTTTCTTCGCAGATTCCACGCCCACATAGTCGCAGGCTACCACGGTATCTTCGGTTCCGATACTTACGGTAAATGCTCCGGTCTTTGCCAGATTCTCCGTGGTCTTATGCTCTGACATACTGATGGAGATCTCATTCATGTCCGTAATGATTCCCCATGCTGCGTTCATGGCATCGGGTACTCCATTTTCGTCATAAGTTGCAATGATCAGCACCGGCATGGGATACATTACCGGCTTTGCTCCAAAATTTACTCTGCTCATATTCGTCCTCCTTGTACTAAATTAATTTTTCCTTCCATTCTGCTTCCCGGAATCCGGTCAACACCAGATCCCCGTCCACGACAAACGGCCGCTTTACCAGCATTCCGTCCGTGGCCAGCAGCCGAAGTTGTTCCTCTTCCGTCATGTTCGGAAGCTTGTCCTTCAACTGCATGTTCTTATATAACAACCCACTGGTATTGAAGAATTTCTTTAACGGTAGCCCACTTCTGCTCTGCCATTCTTTTAATTCTTCGTAGGTGGGGTTGTCCTCTACAATGTGACGATCTGTATAGGTGATATTATGTTCCTCCAGCCACTTTTTTGCCTTTTGACAGGTGGAACATTTGGGGTATTCTATAAATAGCATGGGGACCTCCTAAATGTAGCAAAATTTATTTTTTAACTAAAGTCATTATAATTCACTTGATTATCTTAATTCAAGGTATAACTTTAACAGGAATTTCTTTATATACTTCAATATAAAAAGTCCCCCGCCTCACGGCGAAGGACTACACTTTCGACCCAACCATTTATATCCCGCATATCGGTCAGCGGTAAACTTTCATTACACCTACATTCTATCAAGCACGTAGGCGAAAATCAATAGTATTTTTCATCTGCAAATACTTCTCTATCAATTTCGGCTGTATCAATGGATATGTCCACTCCTCCGGCAGTTCCTCCAAAAGCTCTATCTTCTCCATCTCGCTATGCAGTTCTGTCGCAAATTCTATTATCTCCGCATAGCAAAGCAGCCCAAAGGATTCTTCTCCCGTATCATTTAATCTGTTCTTTCCGGTTACAGAGTATACACACAGAGGCTTCATATCGAACCTGATTGCACCGGTTTCTTCCTGCAACTCTCTTTTCGCCGTTTCAAGAATGCTTTCACCGGCTTCTCTATGCCCGCCTGGGACTTCATAAGTGTCTCTTTCTTTATGCTTGCAAAACACCCATTTGCCATTGCTCTGTGAGACGATCACCGCAAACTTCAACAGGCAATCATCCACTGAGTCATAAAATTTTACTTCCAGCATTTTTCTTTTCATACCCTCTCAATTAAATCTGCTTCGAAACAAAATGCACCGTTTCTTTTCTCTGCTCAAGTATGTAAGGTATCAGTTCCACTGGATATACCTTTGCGCCCTTCCTTAATTCCTCCAATGGAACCCAGCAGAAGTCCAGATTGATTCTCTCATGATCCAATTCATCATATCCATGAAACACCCCATCCATAGGAATACTATCGTCCAGTAAATGAACATTATAATATAAGCAGATCTGGTGGCAGGGTCTCTTTCCCCATGGAAAATAAATTTCGCCTATAGCCAGCAGATTATCTACCTCTATCTCAGCGTGAAGTTCTTCTTCAAACTCCCGTTTCAGCGTTTCCATGCTGGTCTCCATAGCAGCAACATGCCCGCCGATGATAGCATAGTCATCATTTTTCGGACGTTGCAACAGGATCTTTTCATTATGGATCAATATACCGCCAACCCTGTAGGAAAATACAAAATCATCGTTTTTAAATAGAATGTCCATGTGATCTCCCTTCACGTCAGATATACTCATCCTGTTTTACCTAAACTTTAAAATCAAAACTGTTATTCCCACGGAAATCATCATAAGCCCAAGCAAAATGACCACCGCAATACCTTTTGCGTTTTTCCAGGCGGTCTTCCTCTTCGCGTACTAATAACTCCAGGTTTTCTTTATAAGAAGCCCCACAATTACTACACCCCTTTTCGTCTGTGCTTTTTCCCCTTATCTTATTATCACAGTATTCACAGGTAAATTCATAATCACTTGCAGGTTTATAAACCGGAGGCTCGCCGATTTCAAAATTGTAGTATTTATGACGTATCAGCTTATATTTTTGAATTGCCTGCATTGTAGTACTTATATATTCCGTTTCCTGTGTAATGGCTTCTTCCTGGGATTTCATATACTCTAAATACCTTTGATGCATGGCCCGTTTCTTTAACTGATACTCCTTGTTCTTTCCAAAATTACCGCCACAGGTTGGACATTTTTCATCCTCAGAAGATACCTTGGATCCGCAAAACTCACAGGTAAATTCAAAATTCTCCTGAAAATGATCCTTTTTGTAGGAAATGTACTTAACCGGTTTCAGGTCCTTACGTGCTCTAATGCCCGAAAAGAAAAACAAGTATATAAGTAATAACAGGCCAAAGGTAATTGCTATATTAAAAAATACTGTTGAAAACAAACTGAAAAATTCCATAATAATGTGTCATTCCTCTTTCGTATTAAATATAATTCTTAACTAAGCATATCATAGTAAATCCTATTTTTCATCTAAATCCTAAGAATGTACTGATTACAACTCTTGATACTTTGCTTATGTGTGATAAAGAAGTAATAGAAGTGTAAAAAATTTTGCCGTTCCTATCCGGCACTTGCGCAGGGTGTCGGATAGGTCGGGCTTTATTCTTCGGGCAAGTCAATCTTGCCTACAAAGCTGTAATAAATATCAATGCGCTGGCGGCGTACTTCGTTCTCGTCATACTCACATTCATAAACAACGATTTTCTCCACCATTTCACGCAAAAGAGTGTGTGTCAGTTCTTCGATAGAAAGGTACTTGCGGACAACGCTCATAAACTTTTCAGCGTTTACCGTGGCTTCCTGTGCCTTGTCCAGCTCGCCCTGCAAAGCGGCGGCTCTGTCTTTCAGTTCCCGCTGCTCGGCTTCGTAGTCTGCGGACATTTCTATGAAACGCTCATCACTGATTTTCCCGTTTACATTGTCCTCATACAGACGCTTGATGTAGCGGGAAAGTTCTGCAATGCGGCTCTGCACCTGTTCAAGCTGCTTGGCTGCCGCCGCCAGCTTCCGCTTGCCGCCCATTTCATTCTGCTGGATAAGCAGCTTCACGAACCGGGCTTCGTGCTTCTGTGCATAGGCGGTCACTTTCCGCAGATTGTCCAGCACACCCGCCGTCAAAAGGTCGGTGCGAATGAAGTGCGCCGTACAGTCGGCGGTGCGCTTCTTATAGCTGCCGCAGATGTAGCAATCCTGCTTTCTCTTGTCGGTCTGATACCGCTGCTGGTACATCACATGACCGCAGTCGGCGCAGAACAGCAAGCCGGAGAACAAGCCCACATCATCGTAGCGGTTGGGGCGTTTGCGCTGCTTGCGTAACTCCTGCACCCGTTCCCATGTCTGCAAGTCGATGATTGGCTCATGGTGGTTCTCGAAAATCGCCTGTTTCTCAATGGGATTGTCTATGCTGTGCTTCATCTTGTAGGACGGTTTTTCCGTCTTGAAGTTCACAAGACAGCCTGTGTACTCCCGGTTTTCCAGAAGATGAACAACAGTATTGGTCGCCCACTTACATTCATAGCCGGGGTGGTAGCGGCGTGTGCTGCCTGTGCGCTGGTATTCCAGCGTCCCCGGCGTGGGGATTTGCTGCTCGGTCAGCATACGGGCTATCTTGGTAGGCCCGTTTCCGGCAAGGCAAAGCTGGTAAATCTGCTTGACTACCGGGGCGGCTTCCTCGTCAATGATGAAATTCTCGTCATCGTCCATGAGGTAGCCGTACACGGGCTTGCTGGTAACAGGCTTTCCGCTTAGACCTTTTGCTTTCTTAACTGCCTTGATTTTTTTGCTCGTATCTCTCACCATCCATTCGTTGAAAAGATTACGCAGCGGGGTAAAATCGTTGTCGCCCATTGCGCTGTCCACTCCGTCATTGATAGCGATAAAGCGGACGCCTTTCTGTGGGAAAAGCATTTCTGTGTACATTCCCACTTGGAGATAATTTCGCCCTAAACGTGACATATCCTTGACTATGACTGTGCCGACTTTTCCGGCTTCAATGTCTGCAAGCATGGCTTGAAACCCGGGTCTTTGGAAGTTCGCACCACTATAACCATCGTCCGTGTACCAGCAGAGATTGGTAAAGCCGTTCTGCTTGGCGTAGGTTTCTAAAATGCGCTTTTGGTTGGATATAGAGTTGCTCTCCCCCTGCAATTCATCTTCATGGGATAATCTCGGATAAAGGGCGGTAATAAGGTTTTGGGTTGTCTGTCTTAACATGGTTTCCTCCGTTTCTGACAGCCAGCCCCACTATTCCGTACTTCGATTGTACCACATGGCGGGGCGGCGTGTATAGCGGCAAAATGTGAAAAATGCTTCTTTACCGCCCGTCATATTGCCAATTTTTGTGTAGCAGCTTCCGCTTCCAGCACCTTAGCCATTTTGTCGGCTGCGGTTTCCGTGGCACTCTGCTTGAAAAAGCCGGACACCACAAGAACAGAGTTCCCTATGCGGATTTCCGTCACGCAGTCGGCGGGTGCGGTGCTTTTCATGCTGTGTTTGATATGCTCTTTTTTATCGGTCATAGGCAAACTCCTTTCAATCGTTCATCAGCTTTTTCAGCCGTTCCATTTTCTCCTGTGCCTTTTCCCTGCGGAAATTCACGCCGGAGCAGCAGACAGGGGTACACATCTCTGTTACCCGGTCATAAATCCGCTTGTGGGCTGTGTCCGGGGGATTGTTCAGCTCGTCAAGGCTTAGATTGGTCGTGACGATCAGCGGCTTTTCGCTTCGGTAACGACTGTCAATCACATTGTAGACCTGCTCTAAGCCGTACTCTGTTCCACGCTCCATTCCAAAATCATCAAGAATAAGCAGCGGATAGCGGCAGAGCTTGGAAATATATTCGTTCCTGCCCTCAAAGGTGGCGGCAAGGTCATTGAGGACAGCGGCGAAGTTCGTCATTTTTACGGAGATTTCCTGCTCCATGAGGGCGTTTGCAATGCACCCGGCAAGGTAGCTTTTGCCTGTGCCGACGCTGCCCCAGAGCAGATAGCCGATGTTCCCGGCTTTCATGTCCTCCCAATGCTCCACATAGAAACGGGCGGTTTTCATCTGCGGGTTTCTGCCGTTGTCATTGGCAAAAGTCCATTCCCGCATAGCCGGGTCGGTAAAGCCCAGGCGTTTCAGTTCTTCTACCTTGTCCCGGTGCTTTCTCTGCTGTTCGGCGGCTTCACGCTCCATGCGCTGCGCCCGCTGGCAGTCACACTCTGCCGGGTGTCGGTCACGCCCGAACAGGGCAACCTTATCAGCCGGAAAATAGGCTTCTTTCGGTGTCCGGCACTTGCCGCAGTAGAGTAGACCGTCCTCACCTGTGTAGTCCTCCGGCTCGGCGGTGGCTGCTGGTATCTGTAAACTCATATCTTCAAAAGCTGGTTTCATAGACTTTCTCCCTCCTTGTAGCTGTAATCGGGTATGCCCTTTTTCGGGGCAGCTTTAGCGGTATCGTCAGCCGCCCATCTGCGGATAGTGGCGGCATGGTTCTTGTATTTCCTCCCGGTAGAAGCGATATAGCCGGATAGCCGGTCAATGTAATACTCCCATTTGTCGGGCAGTTCTGCTTTCAGTTCAGAAAGCTCTGTATCTGTCAAAATCACATTTTTATATCTGCCGTAAGCTGCGGGGGCGGCTCGTCCCGGTTTTAACTCTCTCTCTTTTTCTATCTCTATATCTATCTCTTTCTTTATCTCTATCTCTGGTGGACAAATGTCCGCTTTTGCTTCGGACACTTGTCCACTAAGCCGTTTTTGCTCTGAAATCTTCATTCTTGCCCTGCGCTTACGCTCCCCCTCGGTAGAGGACTGACCGATGAAAAGCTCGATATTGCTCATATACAAAGCCCCGTTGTCCAGCGGTTCAACAAGCCCCAGTTTCATAAAGATTTGCAAAGCCCTCTCGACTGTGCCGACCTGCTGGCGGGTAATGGTGGCTATCATTTGGGCGGTGTAGGGGATATTTTCGTCAAGCTGCAAAGTGCCGCCGTATTTCAGCGATTTTAAGTACAGCTTCAAGAGGATATTGGAATACAGCATACCGTCCTGCATACTTTCCAGCAGCACGATAGCGTCATCGTCAAAATAGCTTTCTTTCAGTTTGAGGTAATAATATTTGCGGTTATCTGACATAATCTTGGTTCTCCTTATCTGTGGGGCGGGCTTTCCATCTCTTTGAATAATACCGGGGGCAGAGTACCACGATAGCCCTAAAACTCTGCTTGCAGTCATGGGTACAGCCCCGGCAAAGGGCATTGAAAGTAATGCGGTTTCGCTCATTGAGGAAGAACGCCCATTCCAGCCGCCGCTTCTTGCTCATTCTCGGCATGAAAAAACGCTCCTTTCTTCGGTTTGGTCGGGTATGAGGGGACAGGGGCAAAATCTGTATGTTCCCGGTGCCATTTTCGGGAAAAATCTGCCCTGTAAGCCCCGTTGGAAAGGTCAGGGGTATTGCGGATAGGGTATGGCATACCCCCCTGCCTTTTGTATGGTTTCGGTATCATTTCGGGGCGGTTTTTAACGCTCCTGTTCATGCTTTTTCTGTCGGCTCGGTGTGCCGTGTAGTATCTGCTCTGCGTTCCGTTTGGCGGTGGCAAGCTGCTCATACTCGGCCTTTGCGGTGCGGTAGGTGTTGTAAGCTGCGTTTTTCTCGGAAATGAGGGCTTCAATCTCCGTATTCAGCTTGGAAGTGGCGGGCAGCTTCTTTCCCGGTGCAAGCACCTTTAGCTGGCGCAGGGCAGCTTCATAGATGATAAATTCCGCTTCGTGGGACTGGCGGTAGTTCTCCGCTTTTCTGCCGGACAGCTTTTTATGAGCGTCAATGGTGGGGCGGGTGCGGCGGTAATCGTTGACAACCTTTCGCAGACTTTTCTTGTCGGAAATGCTCTGCTCAATGCCCCGCAGACTTTCCCTTGCTTCGGAAAGAGCTTTCCGGCTGCTCTCCACGGCTGCGTCCAGCTTGTCAAGGTCAAGTAGTTCGTTTTCCATGAGAAAGTTGTGGGTAGCCGCCATCTGTTTGAGATTGTGCAGGGAAGCCCAGCGGTCATAGCCCACGCCCTTGCCCTCGGCTCGTTTCGCTTCCCGGTCAACCATGCGCTGCAAGGTGTTGTCTGCCGGGGCGGTTTTTGCGGTTTTTTCCTCTCGCAAGCGTTCCTTTTGGGTGTCGGGGTATTCGGGTATGGCTGCGGTCTGTTCGGCGGCTCTGCGGGCGTTCTGCTCCAAAAGGGCAAGGACGGCGGTACGGTCAAAATCGTCCCCCAGCTTACGGGCGGTAATGGGCTTCGTCCTGTCCGGGGTAAGATAACTAAGCCGCCCCCGGCTTTCCTTAACGGTTACACCTTCCTGGAGAAGTAATGCGGCAAACTCGTCAAAGCTGCCCGCCCGGTCAAGGGCTTTCCGTATGGTCTGCCGTAGCCGCTGCTTGTCCGTTTCAAACTTCGTCTGCCGGGGCGTGATACCGTCCGCTATCATCGGGGCATTGGCTTTATCAAGGGCAAGCTGCCCTTTCTTCTGCGCCCAGTATTCACGCTCGGTCACTCGGTTCTTACTGCCATGCAAGAGGTCAATCTGATACAGATTTTCCCGGTGGCATAGTTCCATGACTTCGGACTTGAAATATTCCATAGCTGCGTCTGTGCAGCGGTGCTTCATGCCGCATTTGGTGTCCGCTGGTCTGTCCATGTAGGGCAGAAGCGGGACGGCTTCAATCCGCAAGCTGTTTATGACGATATGCACATGAATGTTGCCGGAATGGTTATGCCCGTCCGGGTGGGTGCAGACAATGGCTTGGTGTCCGGGGAAATGCTCTTTGCAAAATTCCTCGCCTAATGCTTGGGCTTTATCAACGGTCAGACCGTTGTCCATTCCGTCCCGTGGGTCAAAGCTGATGATATAGTGGTGGGATTTCACATCTTCCCGTTTTTGGTTCTTGCCATAACGAAGATTGGAGCGCAGACAGGCAACAGCAAAATCTTCTTCGCCGCAGTTCAGCGTGGCAAGGCGGTAGTCCTCACGGGGAACAAGCCGCCCGTTTTCATCAAGGGTGGGCTTCATGGTAAACTCGTCATGCTCAAAAGTAAGGTACTGCTCGGCTGCTCCGTAGTCGGCATTTTTAGAGCTGATATGTTTGAATGTTGCCAACCGCTTCACCTACTTTCTGCAAGATTACAAACTTCAAGGCGGCAAGGTCGGAAATGGCGGCTCGGACTTCGCCGGACAGGGCGTTGTATGGTACGCCGTATTCGTTCAGATACCGGGCAATCTGATTGAGGTTGCCGCCGATCCTGCCATATTCGGCGGTCAGCTTCCCAATGGCGGCAAGCAGTTCATCATTGACCGGGGACACGGTAACAATGGGGCGTATGGTTGCCCGTGTAATGGCTTGCCGGATAAATTCGGACTGGCTCATACCATAAGGGGCAAGCCGGGCGGTAAAGTCGGCGTATTCTTCATCGGTCAGCCGGGTCTTGACTACCCGGCTGCGGTGGGGCGTGTTATATCGTTTCATAGGTGGTTGACCTCCTTTCTGTGCGTGGTGTCCTCTCACTAATAGGAGAAAAACGGGGTGTGCAGCGGAACTGTTTTTTAAATAATCCGAAAAGACTTTGCGGGAATTTTTCAAGCGGCTTTAGCCGCCATAGCAGGGTTTGGGGAAGGCACTCCCCAACAAGATTCCCACCGGGGCAAAAGGAGCGATAAGCGAATTTTGGCACCGTGGTAGAATCTTGCTCTAAGAAAAGCACACTCCGGCTCGGCGTACTTTTTGCTCAATTTCTCCTGTTATGTCCTACTACGGACAACTTGCAATTTTGCCAAACGGAACGGCAAACTTTTTTCAATGCCGCACACTTTAGGAGAAATGGGCGCAAAAAAAGCAGCAAACCTTTTTCAGATTTACTGCTTGTATGTGCCGCTGTAATGGGCGGCGGTTATTCAGTTGTATCGGGCGGGGATACTCGGCTAAAGCGAAACTTAAATAACGCTTTCAGCAGCGTTTCCGTGATGAAGTCCTCGGCTTCCTTGTCAGCTTGTCCGCTGATACGGGAAGCATAGCGTATTCGCCGCCCATAATACTGCAATACGGTGTTGACCGCTTCCGGCTCGCCGCTGGTAGCCTGTACGATTGTGTCATAGGGGAGAAGCTCGTTATTCCTCATGCGCCAGTCCCTCCATTTCCTCGTAAAGCTGCTGTATGGCTTTTCGGATATGGTAGCCCACTGCACTGCGGCTGCGTCCGTACCGTCTGCCGATTTCATGCTGCGGCATACGCTTAAAAAAGGACAGATAGAGCATTTCCTGCTTCTGCGCTGGCAGACGGGAGAGGGCTTGTACCAGCAGCCCATTGCTTAGGATAACGGTATCGCCGCAAAGATGGACGATGTATTCCTCGTCCGGCTCCGGGGCTTTGAAATATTCATCTGTCGTGCCTAAAGGATAGTGCTTTTCATCTGTGATGTAGTCAAGGGATATTTCTCTTTTGTGTTTCCTGCTCCATGTCCGCAGCGCTGTGTAGCTGGCATTGCGGATAACAATTTTACAAAAAGCGTGGAATGTGTACTCGATATGCTCTTTGTATTCTTCTGTGCAAGTCATAGGAAATCCCCCCTTCCCTCCGCAAAGAGTTGTGGCTGGTTGATGGTTGCTTTTTATGATGACAAAGGGCGGCAGCACTTTTTGCTATCGCCCCTTGATTACCCATTTGCGAAACCGGGCGGGGCTGTCAACGGCGGGCTTT
>OLGZ01000345.1_pt1 | contig 40023 bp, 37 predicted proteins | sample 1605981 | NCBI WGS metagenome assembly OLGZ01 (sample SAMN03283291) | human gut metagenome | biome: human-associated habitat; material: feces | host: Homo sapiens | place: Peru | collected 2012 | reverse complement strand
GAATGTAGAATTTCACACCGACCGTTGCAAGCTCTACATAAGTAGAATTAAAATGAATATAGTTAAGTGCTGCAACTGCTGCTACCAGAAAATCAAGAATTCCTTTTTTATATTCTCCCCATGGCTCGTCTGCTGCATCGTCCATAAATCCTGTTAACATCTCAATAAAAACAAGAACGAGATAGATAAACATCTCCACAGACATCTCACCAAATAACAATGCTGCGATACAAAATACAGAAATAAAAATAATTCCTGCACCTCTTGGTTTTCCTGCGGAAAGAGCTCCATCATGTGCATACTGTCTTCCCATGTCCTTCGGCAGATATCCGTTTAATTTTGCAATTGCAATACAGGTCACTGCAAAAGCAAATAAAACACCGATAAAAGCAACCAGTGCGTGTTCATATGTTCCTAATAAGTATATCATTTTCTCCTCCTTCGGGCTTTCACCCGATTTAATTATATTAGGAGACTGGAAAAAAGTAAAGTTTTTGCTTGCATTTTTATCGAATTGTGTTATTATATACTCACACGCGTCAAAGCGTTAAAGTGTAAAAGATTCAAAGAACCACAAGGAGGAAACAAAAATGGCTCAAAAAGGAGACTTAATGACAGCACGTTCCGATATTCGTGTATTGGACGCAACCATTCGTGACGGAGGACTCGTAAACAACTTTATGTTCTCCGATGACTTTATCAACGCACTCTACCGCACCAATGTAAAGGCCGGCGTTGACTATATGGAGTTTGGTTATAAAGCTTCCAAGGAGCTGTTTGACGTAAATAAATTCGGCAAGTGGAAGTTCTGTGATGAAGAATCCATCCGTGAGATCGTTGGTGACAACAACTCCGATATGAAGATTTCCGTCATGGCAGATGTCGGACGCTGCGATTACAAAAAAGATATCATTGACAAAAAAGACAGTGTAATTGACATGGTTCGTGTGGCAACTTACGTGCACCAGATGCCTGCTGCAATCGAAATGATTGAAGATGCCAAGGCAAAGGGCTACGAGGTAACCTGTAATATCATGGCAATCTCCAATGCCAAAGAATCCGATATTGACCAGGCACTTGAAATGGTCGGTCAAAGCAGCGCCGATGGCATTTATATCGTGGACAGTTACGGTGCTCTTTACCCGGAACAGATCCGTGCGATTGCAGATAAATACACCGAACTTGGAGAAAAATACGGCAAATACATCGGTATGCATGCACACAATAACCAGCAGCTTGCCTTTGCCAACACGATCGAAGCACTCTCCCACGGTGTCAGTCTTTTAGATGCTACCATGATGTCCATGGGACGGGGTGCCGGAAACTGTGCCATGGAACTGCTTCTGAGTTTTCTGAAAAATCCGAAATACAATGTATTCCCGGTACTCCGGTTCTTAGAAGACTATATGCTGCCACTCAAAGAAACCGGTGCCGTATGGGGATATGATATTCCGTATCTGCTGACCGGACGTCTGAACCAGCATCCATCTGCTGCCATTGATTTTTGCAAGGACAACCGCAAGGATTACGCAGATTTCTATACCGATCTGTTAGACAAATAAAGCATAATACAAAACAGGCATCCGGGGTTCGCCAGATGCCTGTTTTATCTCTGTTATAATAAACGTTTAAATCTGTCTGCAAAGTGCATCCACTTTCGCAATTTCTTCCATCATACACATTTCTTTCAGATCCTGTGCATTTCCTTCGGAATGTTCCACTTCCTTTGAGAAAATACGCGCTACGTCAATACGGTCAGACATTGTGAATTTGCCACCGTTTCTGTAAAAACGTGCCGCATCCATATCTCTTACCACAAGGGTTGCCATCACAATCATTTTGGCATAGGATAAAATATCATAATCATATATCGAATTCATCAGATAACGATACACAAAATAAACCAGAAGATGTTCATAGCCAAGTTCCGAATAATCCGATGATCGCATATATTCTGTCAGAAATGCCTTATAGGTATCTTCGTGATACAGCTTTTCGAATTCTTCCTTGGTGTGAACCCATTCCTCATCCAGCTCTTCCATATCGGCAAAAACCGCAAAACGTTCCTCGAAATCTTCATAAGAAAGTGCACGAACCGGCTTCTCTTTTCCCTCAATATTTTTCTGCTCCCACTCCCGAAGTTCATGACCGGCATCTTCGTATCTCCAGTCTGCCAGTACCGACATATCCTCTTTTGCCTGTGCATAATTGATCACGGTCTGTACACGGTCACACCACGCCAGAAACTCTCTCATGCGCTCCGGAATATTATGGGTACGATTCTGCAGAATATTCACCGACTCCTGCTGCACCCATTCCATGAACGCAACATATGCCGGATCGTCCTCACCGTCATCGCAATTTCCGGGCAGCTCTATATCCACCAGCTTTTCCGGTTCTGTCCGCTCAAACAGAATCCGTCCGACTTCCTCGCAGGAAAGACTCAGTGCTTTCTGCTCCACATCTCCGTAAATCAGGGAAAAACGCGGATATTCTGTACACACTTCACACAGAGCCTCTTCCCCAAGTGCTGTATAAAGATCACAGAGATTATGGTCATTGAGCATGGCACAGCGTTTCTTCCCTTTCAGCTTAAAACGGTATCCACCGCCATCATCATCCGGATCGGCCTCATACATACTTTCTTTGAGTCTTTTGCCAAATTTACCTTCCACACTGTTGTAATATGCATAGGAATCCTCATCAATGTCAATTTCCCAGCCTGCACAGCAACTGTCCTTGCAGCGGGATGCAATGCAGGAAAATTTCTCATAATATTCCGGAACCCGTAAAATCACGATGCCTGCCTCTCTTTCTCTTCTTTTTCTGCCATGTACTCTTTCTCCATAGTTTCCCAGTCCGGATCCTGTGTGCCTTTAAAGTGATTATAGGCTATATAGCCAATGCACCAGATCAATCCTGCCATCGTTGTTGAAAAAAGTATTTTGACAACACATACCGCAAGCAGTGTGACATTCAGGTCCCCTGCCAGAAAAGAAACTGCCAGAGTATGAAGCGGAAGCACAAGCATCTTCCACAACCCGTAATATGCTGCTGCAATCACACCGATTGTATAACAGACAAATCCCAACAATGCATTAATATGCTTTTTCATATGTATCCATCCTCGTTTTCATAACTATTCCATCAACTTAACTATTTTGCCACTTTCCATGGTTTTTTTCAAGTCAAGAATGCGCTGATTGACCGATCCCCGGAACTTGAGCGTAATATCCTTCTGTTCCTCAATAAATGGACCGTCCACCAGTACATCGATCAGGGAAAGCAGGTCATCCGTGTCTTTCGTATGTTTTCTGCCTCCCAAAATCAGGTCTTTATCATATATATATCCGGTAAATGCCCAGACATTCTTATCCGGATACAAACTTTTTACTTTTTTCATAAAAGGAAGAAGAGCCTCCTGATTTTCTTCCTCAAACGGCTCTCCTCCCAACAGGGTCATTCCCTCTATATACTCCGGTTTCAGTGAATCAAGCACCTTTTGCTGTACCTGCTCATCGAAACATTCTCCATAGGTAAAATCCCATGTCTGTGGCTGAAAACAGCCCTTACATGCATTGCGGCATCCGGATACAAACAGTACCGTCCGACAGCCGAGACCGTTTGCGATGTCACAATACTTAATTCCAGCATAATTCATAATTTACTCTTTCTTTTTATTCAGGAAACGGATGCAGCCTGCTGCTGCCAGTAAAAAAACAATTACTGCTGCTCCAAATACCATCCGCAGATCAACCGCACCTGTCTTTGGTGTTGCATCTGTCCGGTTTCCGTTTTTTGATGTATTTCCACTGTTATTCTTTTTGTTCGATGAAGTTTTATGTGTATTCCCACTGCTGCTCTGGGAATCCTGCATATCGTCTGTATCATCATACGAATCGGTATCGTCCGTATCGTCCGTATCGTCTGTATCATCTATATCATCTGTATACTCTGTGTCATCCTGACTGTACGACTGACTCTGGGAAGTGCTCTGGGACTGTGACTGGCTCTGTGTCTGTCCTGCAGAAGCATCCACAACCGTTGTAACCGTAACCGGATTGTAACTTGCATCCGTCACTTCACGCACTGTCAGGGTAACCGGCATCGTTGTATATGCATTTTTCGCCTTAAAGGTAACCGTGGCAATGGTTTCATTCTGGGAATAAGTCTTATTTAAAATTGCCGAAAGATTAAGTGCCTGCTGATTATTTTCCGTAACCGGGGAAACCAGCTCAATATTTCCCGAATCCGAAGAAATCGTATTTGCCCATGTGGTTCCTACATATTCCAGATCAGAATCGTCATATGCCAGTCTTGCTGCAAATGTCGAAAGTCCCGGATTATTGCTTCCGACCAGACGTACCGTTACCGTATCCCCGGCTTTTGCATCATTGGTTGTTCCAACCGTCAGATTCATCTGGCTGTTCGCTGCCATAACCGGCTGCGGAACGGCTGCAAAAAGCAACGCCAGCGCACATCCCATCATCAGTATCGTTTTCATCATCCCTAATTTTTTCATCTTCTGCCCTATATCCTTTTTGCTATGACTACGAGTCTCCCATTGTTTACCGTGTATTCACAGGTAGAAAGCATGATTGTGGTATCTCCATAGGTAAGATGCTCCCCTGTATCATACACTCGGTTCTCTTCCACAAAATCCAGCAGATTCTGAAACTCTTTCCGGTTTTTATAATTCCGAAACCAATAATAACGGAATCCGGATTCGTCTTTTTCCTTTACATGTGTCTTTACCACCGCAACAATCTGATATTGTCCAGTTTCATAAATCGTATCAAAAGTAATCACCGGATGCTTTTTGTAAAATTTCTTATCCAGATAGGCATCCAGATCTCCAAACTGGCTTCCATCACTTACGTTGTGCCCAAAGATCACAATATTCTGATCCATCGGATCAATGCTGGCATCTGTGGAAACAAACGGGTTTCCCTTATTATCATCTTTTCCTTCAAAATTGTGCTTCAGATAATATTCCCCGCCTGTATGATCCTGCATCACCGGATAATCGATTGGTGTCCCGTCAACTTTGATCCATCCAACCAGATCCGGATACATACTATATAATATATCATATTGGTCTAAGATTGCAAGCTGGTCCGTCTCTTCTGTCTCACGATTTTTCATTTGCTGCTTTTCTTTGCGGATATATTCCAAAACCGCTTCCTTTTTTGCCTCTTTGATCTGAAAATAATTCAATGCAAGTAACAGAACAACCGCCATGGCCAGGAAAGAAAAGGCGATGCGTCTGCATACCTTTTCCACCATCGGCCGATGGCGGTTTCTGCCACTCGGCCCGATGGGTTTTTCTTTCTCTTCCCGGGGTTGTGGATCTTCTACCTCATGGTGTTCATACAAATGGGCATATTGTTTCCGTTTGTTTTCTTCCATGTTTTATAAATGTAATACTCTTTCTTTGATTTCCTGTGTACGTCCCTGATTCCAGAACTGTGTTCCGATATACCCGCACGTACGACGTGCAACACTCATCTTATCCTGATCACGGTTTCCGCAGTTCGGACACTCCCAGACGAGTTTTCCGCTGTCCTTTTCCTCAACAATTTTGATCTCACCGTCATAGCCACATTCCATACAGTAATCACTCTTCGTGTTGAGCTCCGCGTACATAATATTATCGTAAATGTATTTCATGACGGCAATCACGGCATCAATATTATCCTGCATATTTGGTACTTCCACATAGCTGATTGCACCACCCGGAGACAGCTTCTGGAACTGTGACTCAAACTTCAGTTTATCAAAAGCATTGATATTTTCCGTCACATGCACATGATAACTGTTCGTAATATAATTTTTATCTGTTACGCCCTCTATGATACCGAAACGCTTTTGCAGACACTTTGCGAATTTATAGGTGGTGGATTCCAGCGGCGTACCGTACAGACTGAAATCCATATTTTCCTTTTCTTTCCACTCTGCACAGGCATCATTCAGACGCTGCATGACACGCAGTGCAAATGGTGTGCCGGTTTCCGGCTCCGTATGGGAAACACCTGTCATATAACGGGTACACTCGCACAATCCCGCATATCCCAAAGAGATGGTGGAATAACCGCCAAATAAAAGTTTATCGATCGTCTCTCCCTTTTTCAGGCGGGCAAGCGCTCCGTTCTGCCACAGAATCGGAGCCACATCACTCGGTGTGCCAAGAAGTCTCTTATGTCTGCACATCAGTGCCCGGTAGCACAGTTTTAGACGCTCATCGAGAATCTTCCAGAATTTTTTCTCATCTTTTCCGGAAGAACATGCCACATCCACCAGATTGATCGTCACAACGCCCTGGTTAAAACGTCCGTAATATTTCGGCTTTCCGGTTTCCGGGTCAATATACGGAGTAAGGAAACTGCGGCATCCCATACATGGATAGCAGTGTCCTTCCCCGTTCTTGTCCACTTTCAGTTCTTTCATCTTCTTTTCGGAAATATAATCCGGAACCATGCGCTTTGCCGTACACTGTGCAGCCAGGCGTGTCAGATAAAAATACTTGGAATCCTCATGGATATTATCTTCTTCGAGTACATAAATCAGTTTCGGGAAAGCCGGGGTAATAAATACTCCTTTTTCGTTCTTTACTCCCTTGATTCTCTGATGCAGCATCTCCTCAATGATCGCTGCCAGGTCATCTCTGGTCTGTCCCTCCGGCACTTCGTCGAGATACATAAACACGGTGATAAACGGAGCCTGACCGTTTGTGGTCATAAGTGTGATCACCTGATACTGGATCATCTGCACACCACGATTAATCTCTTCTCTTACACGCATCTCTGCTACTTTATTGATTTTCTCCTCATCCAGATCCAGCCCGATCTTTTCAAACTCTGTCCGGACCTGTATCCGGAATTTTTCACGGCTCACCTGTACGAACGGTGCCAGATGGGACAGTGAAATACTCTGTCCTCCATACTGCGAACTTGCAATCTGCGCAATCGCCTGTGTTGCTATATTGCAGGCCGTGGAAAAACTTCTCGGACGGTCAATTCCGGTCTCGCTGATTACAGTACCATTCTGCAGCATGTCCTCTAAGTTCACCAGACAGCAGTTATGCATGTGCTGCGCAAAATAATCTGCATCATGGAAATGAATCAGTCCTTTTTCATGTGCTTCCACAATATCTTCCGGCAACAGGAATCTCTTCGTGATATCCTTGCTGACTTCTCCCGCCATATAATCTCTCTGTACACTGTTTACAGTAGGATTTTTATTGGAATTTTCCTGTTTTACTTCCTCATTGTTACACTCTAAGAGGGACAGAATCTGTTCATCAGTAGAATTGGATTTACGCACAAGCGCTCTCTTATAACGGTATGTAATATAATTACGGGCAACCGTAAATGCATGCTGGTTCATCAGCTGGTTCTCTACCATATCCTGGATTTCCTCCACGCTGGCAGATCGTTTCATGTTTTCACATGCCACTTCCACATTATCGGCAATCTCCTGAATCTGCTCATCGCTGAGTTTTTCATAATCGATTACCGATGCATTCGCTTTCTGTACAGCCGCAACGATCTTATTCGAATCAAAAAATACCTCGACTCCGCTTCTCTTAATAATTTTCATGTTCCATCTTCCTCTCAAAGTCTATCTTTATAAACGATTGTTTACACAAAATATAAGATATAGAGATTACTCCCTATATCTTGTATATTTTCATTAACAAATACAAGACTACACTACATCTTGTGTTATTGTCAACCCATATTTCTACATCATGTGGAGGCTTACTCCATGGAAATGTAGACGTATCTAGGCGTTTATGCAATATGTGAAAAAATTCCGCGCCATTTTTGTAATAATTTTTACAGTCTGCTGTCCGTGCGCAGCACATCAATGAATTTGCCGGCTTCTGCCCATGCCTTCTTTGATTCCGGAATATTCAGATATGCCATCTGGAACACATGAAACATCCCTTCATAAACAGACAGGCGCACTTTTACCCCCTGCTCCCTTGCCTTTGCCGCTACCGAAACCGAATCGCTCAGAAGCATCTCAATCGATCCAACCTGTATGAGCATTGGCGGAAATCCCCGGAAATCCCCAAACAGCGGAGAAATATACGGATCCATCCGGTCATGTTCCCCCGGATAATCATTCTGGTAAATCAGACTCTCCTTCGTATTTCCAAACAGTGGATCTTTCTCATAATTGGTCTCATAAGACTCCCCGCTGGCCGTCAGATCCGTCCACGGAGACATGGCTATGATTCCTCCCGGTACCGGCATATTATGATCCCGCAGATACATACAGAGTGCCATCGCCAGTCCACCGCCTGCCGAATCTCCGGCAAGGATAATCTGTTCTCCATAATATCCCTTGGAAAGCAGCCAGCGGTATGATGCCAATGCATCTTCAAGTGCCGCCGGATATGGATTCTCCGGAGCCACACGATAATCCGGAGTAAGCACATTGCATCCATGGCTCAGCTCGTTATATAATCCTGCAAACACATAATACGCATTGCGCACAGCTCCCGTATAACCACCGCCGTGTAACTGCAGAATCACGTAATCCGTGTTTGGATTTTCCTTTAACGACAAAAGTTTCATCGTAAAATGATCCATATTGATTCCTGTCAGGTTAAACATTGCCGGTGGAATCCATGGCGGCTCTATCATCCGCTTGCGCAGCTCTCCGCTCTTTATTTTTTTCCCGATTTTCAAATCATTGGTAAAATGTGACAGCATTTCTGCCACCACACGTCCTTTTACACTCGCTTCGCTTTCTATCATATATGAAATCTCCGTTTCAGTTCGGTTCGTGCACGCTGATCACCAAGAATCAGTGTTCCAAGGAATAAAAATACCGATACCCCGAGGGACCCCCATGCCAGATATGGAAAATGAATGATTCTCATCTGCAGCAATACCACCGGCACAATGCTCAGCAATATCGTCAGCAGTTCCGACATCATATAACTCTGCCAGTTTCTCCGGTTTATCAGAATCAGGATAAACAACGCCAGATCAATGGCAATGATTCCCCCCGGAAGCACATAGTCTAACGACCAGCGCCGGTATCCGGTCAGATAATCAATTCCAAGAAGCATTACAATGGCAAGAAGTACCAGACAGACGGTTTTGGCCAGATATCCGGATTTTCCCAGAATTGCCATGCGAAGCACCACATTTCCATATAAAAGAATGATACCAATTACAAGGCTCCATGCCACTTCCCTGTCCACCTGAAAATTGATGGCAATCAGCAGACACTCCGCCACAATGGAGATAAACAGTACCAGATTCTCCACAAACCGGAATTTACGCGCCGTTGCAATGGCATCCGGATACCGGCTCTCTCCCGGTATCCCGTCCGACTCCAGCACATGTTTACAGAGCGGACAGCGGTCCGTATCGTCCAATATGACAACATTACATTTTTTGCATTTATTCATAATATACTCCGTTCGTCTCAATCTCCACATCCACACCATCCGCCGCAATCTTGCGGAAAAATGCCTTCTGTACCAGAGCCTCGGAAAAGATGGAACTGAATGTAAATACCAGCGTATCCTGGTAAGAACAGATCGTTCCTTTCAGATACTGCCCTTTTGACATGGCTATAAAAGCCGAAAAACCTTCTATATAGGGCTGGTAAATATCTTTGATCTTGATATTACCGATGTTTGTGATCGTTGTCGTATTTGCCACTGCGGATTTTTCATATACGATACGCATGGCAATATTTTTCAAAAATAACGGCACCGGACGCATAAGCAGGTTCCTCTGATTGGATACACTGTAAGAAAACAGATCCTCTAAATGTTCCTTATTGATCTGGGAGTGCAGGCTGCTTTGTATGCATGCAAGTACTTCCTCAAACGTATAGGACTCTTTCTTTGGACGGAATTCTGCAGATACCATAACAAAAAAATTTTTTGTCGTATCCGAATCAAAATACGGCCGCAGATTGACCGGCACTGCGATTCGGATCGGTTTTCCTCCCGGCATCCCGTGTAACAGTTCTTTATACACACTCCATACAAAGACTGCAACAAAATATTCATTCAAAGATGCATGATAGCCATGTGCTACCTTTTTCAGCTGTGAGACCGGCATCCGCCCATGCATGACACCAAATTCTCCGGCCGGAAGTTTATCTTCTTTGATCAGATATGCTTTTTCTTTATTAAATCCGCTTGGCTTGCTGCTGCGGTAATTGCGGACAAAGCTGTCCTCCCTGCTGAGAGAGGTATCTCCGCTCAGTTTGTTTCCTTCTTTTTCTGCCAGTTCCGGATGCACCAGACGCAGATACTGATACGTCAGCTCCCGGAGGAAATTAATGCCTCCCATGCCATCGGTCAGTACATGAAACACTTCCAGATTGATTCTTGACTTATAATAAGTCACACGGAACAGATAATTGCGGTTTTTGTTCTGCCGGATAAACCGGCATGGAAACATCGCCTCTTCCGTGACTTTCGGCGCCTTTTTTCCGTTCTCTTCAAAATAATACCAGAATACGCCTGTGCGCATCCGAAGATTAAACCCATCGAATTTCGGCAGAATCATGTCCAGCGCCTGCTGCAGAAATTCCACCTGAACCTCTTCTTTTAAGGTCACACTGATCCGGTACACGTTTGTCATACTCTCCCCCGCAATGGACGGGAAAAGATGTGCTGTATTATCAAGCTTATCCCAGCGCACCTGACGCGGAATCGTCTTGGTTTTTTTCTTGTCTTTCATTGATTAATTACTTCCTTGGTTATTTCAAAAACATGCCGAATCCTGCCACACTGAGCACCATCATAATAATTCCTGCCAGCAGAACCCCGAGCATGACGGCGATAATTGTTGATTTAAAATCCATGTCCAGAATACTGGCCGCCAGTGTTCCTGTCCATGCACCGGTTCCCGGAAGCGGAATTCCTACAAACAGGAGCAGTGCGATAAACAGCCCCCGGCCTGCTTTTTCCTGTAATTTCTTTCCACCCTTTTCTCCCTTCTCCAGACACCATGAAAAAAACTTTCCAATCACCGGTTTATCCGCTCCCCATACCAGAACTTTCCGTGCAAACAGATAAATCACCGGCACCGGCAGCATATTTCCGATAATTGCCACAATATAAGAAGAAAGTACCGGCAGCTGCAGTCCCTGCGAAATAATAATGGAACCGCGCAGTTCCACCAGTGGTACCATGGAAACAAAAAATACCCACAAGTATTTTGTCAACATAAAAAATCCTCGCTTTATTTATTTAAATATTTTTTCAGAAAATCGATCAGTTTATGCATCTGCTCATCCGTACCGATTGTGATACGCAGATATTCGTTGATCCGTGCCGGCTTACCAAAATGCCGCACATAAATATCGTTTTTCTTCAGTGCTTCAAACAGTTCCACACCGGAAACATCCGGATGCATGGCAAAAATAAAGTTGCTTTTGGAATCACCAAATACGAACCCGAGTGCCCGAAGCTGCTCTTTGGTCCACTCTCTTGTCTTTATGATTTTCTCTGTCGTCTGCTCAAAATATGCCCGGTCATGGATAGATGCCGTTCCCAAAGCAATGGTGATACGATCCATCGTGTATGAATTGAAGGAATACTTCACATCATTTAAATATTTAATCAGTGTCGGATTACTGATGGCAAAGCCAATCCTCGACCCCGCCAGAGAACGTGACTTGGAAAATGTCTGTACCACAATTACATTATCGTATTTATCAATCAGAGGCAGGGCACTCTCTCCTCCAAAGTCAATATATGCCTCATCCACGATCACAATCACATCCGGATTTGCCTGAATGATCTCCTCGATGGCAGATACCGGAAGAAGTTCCCCGGTCGGCGCATTCGGATTTGGGAATACGATTCCACCATTTTCACATTTATAGTCTGAAGGATTCAGGCGGAATGCATCATCCAGCGGAATCTGTGTATACGGAATGCGAAGCATTTCTGCCCACACGTCATAAAAGGAATAGGTAATATCCGGAAACAGAATCGGCTTCTTTGAATTAAAGAAGGTCATAAACAGCATTGCAAGCACATCATCCGATCCGACACCGACAAAGACCTGTGAAGGGTCTACCTGATAGAATTGTGCAATCCCATCCACCAGATCTGTCACAACCGGATCCGGATACAGCCGCAGATCATCCGTATGAAAATGTTCCAGTGCTTCCTTTACCCCCGGTGCCGGCGGATATGGATTTTCATTGGTATTTAACTTGATGATCTGTGATTTCTTCGGCTGCTCTCCCGGTGTATAGGGAACAACCTTACGTATATTTTTTTCCCAGTTTTTCAACTTTAATCTCCTTTATATGTACAATATTACAGTCACTTACCACTCTACCGCATTCTTCCTCAAATGTAAAGAATTGACGCGGCAAAAAAAACGCAAAAAAAATGAAATTTCAGCATTTTTTCCTCTTGCAGTTTTACACAATCGTGATAAAATATCCTAGCATTTGCAGTTTTGTTTAAAATATAAAAGGAGTAAATCATTATGGCAAGAAGTACAACAAAAGAATTGACCAGCGGTTCCCCTATGAAACTGATTCTCGGTTTCGCCGTACCGCTTCTGTTCGGTATGCTGTTTCAACAATTTTACAGTCTCATGGACACCATCATCGTCGGCCGCTATCTCGGCGTGACGGCACTTGCTGCAGTTGGGGCAACCGGAAGTATCAATTTTCTGATCATAGGATTCTGTCAGGGAATCTGCAACGGTTTCGGTCTGCCGGTTGCCCAGCGGTTCGGTGCGCGCGACTATGACGGCGTGCGCAAATATGTCGGCAATTCCGCCATTCTGTCGGTTCTCATCGGCGGTGTTCTCACGGCACTGACCGTCATTTTCTGTCGGCAGATTCTGGTGCTGATGCAAACACCTTCCGATATTATCGACCTGTCCTACAATTATATTGTTGTTATTTTTGCCGGCATACCAGCCATCATCCTTTATAATATACTCTCCTCCTACCTGCGTTCTCTGGGGGACTCCATCACGCCGGTCATTTTTCTGATCGTTGCGGCTGTCTTAAATATCGGACTGGATCTGTTCTTTATCATCTGTCTGCACTGGGGAGTTTTTGGTGCCGCATTTGCTACCGTTTTATCGCAGGCGGTTTCCGGTGTGCTGTGTCTTTTCGTGATCATCCGGAAATTTGACATTCTGCACCTGAAGCGCTCCGACTGGGTACTGGATGCTTCCTATGTAAGAAATCTTCTGATTATGGGACTTCCTATGGGTCTGCAGTATTCCATTACCGCCATCGGAAGCGTCATTCTGCAGACTGCTGTCAACACCTTAGGTTCAGGCGCCGTGGCAGCCATGACGGCCGGCAGCCGTATCTCGATGTTTATGATGTGCCCGTTTGACGCACTCGGTTCTACCATGGCAACTTACGGCGGACAGAACGTTGGCGCCGGAAAATACGATCGTCTGGCAAGCGGTATGAAATCTGCCATCATTCTTGCCGCAGTTTACTCCGCAGCGATCCTTGTTGTCATCATTTTCCTTGCACGTCCACTGATCTATCTGTTTATAGATCCTTCGGACAGTGCCAATATCACACAGGTTGTCGCACAGGCCAGACAATTTCTGATCACCAACACCTGCTTTTATATGCTTCTGTCACTGGTCAATATCGTCCGGTTTCTTATTCAGGGAATGGGCTTTTCCGGTTTCGCGGTATTTGCCGGTGTATTCGAGATGATTGCCCGCGCTTTGATCGGTCTGATCTTTGTACCGATCTTCGGATTTACGGCTGCATGTTTTGCCAGTCCGCTGGCATGGCTGTTTGCGGATTGTTTCCTGCTTCCGGCGTTCTTTCATTGCCGGAAGAAACTTATGCGGGGGGCTTGCCAATAAATAACAGGTATAAATATAAGTTTTCTCGATACGACGGAAGAAGGGGGACATTCTCTTTCTCCAGAAAAATTTGCAAAGCAGCGCCGATTTTGATTTCAGGTTCTTTTTTGAAAAATTTTACTTTAATGCCATTAGCGTTATGTGATGGAACTACGGCGCAGTTGCAAATTTGTTCTTCCGAAAGAAATGTCCCCCTTCTTCCTGTTGATTGGAAAAAAGATAAGTGAAAGAACGATTTTCGCAAATTCTGTAAATGGGATCTATTGATAAAAAAATAATGATTAGGGTGACACATTTTCTTATTTTCAATGCCTGAAATAAAGGAATGTCACCTGTAAGAGAAAAATTGCTTCTTCAGATACCGATTTTTTGAAAAAATGGTACCTGAAGAAGCAATTTTTGTTCCATAGAGACTTTGTGGTATCTAAATGTTACATTTTAAGTGTATAGATACCATAACGGTATCTTTTATGCAAATTTTCTTTGTATAGATACCAGCACATTTTCCAAATTATCTTTTCTCCAACCAACAGGAAGAAGGCGTATATTTCTTTCGGAAGAACAAATTTGCAACTTGCTCTGGCACTCATAACGTATAGCTAATTGCGTAAAATGATAAAATTACACAAAAGAACGTGAAATCAACGCCAGAGCTGACTTGCAAATTTTTCTGGAGAAAGAAAATGTACGCCTTCTTCCGTCGCATCGAGAAAACTTATGTTTGAACCACAAAACCCATTGACAGATACGCAATATGTGAGAAGATAGAAATAAGCCCCACAAAGGGGCAAAAATAATACAGGAGATATGCATTTATGGCTCCAACCTATCGAAAGAGATATAAAAAACGAAGAACAAGAAAAGAACAGCTGCAGATGCGCATTTTAATGATTATCATTGCCGTAATTTTGCTGGGATCCATTCTGGGAATCATACATAAAGTGAAGCAGGAACGGGCGCAGCAGACGGTGTCTGACAGCAGCTGGGATATTACAGATAAAAAATACGTTGACCAGAGACCGGAATTAGACGTGGAACTGCTTCCGGTCAATGAATATTCCCGTCCGGGGCTTGCACTTAAAAAGGTTCGTGGAATTGTCGTTCATTACACGGCCAATCCGGGAACGACTGCCATCCAGAACCGGAATTATTTCGCAGGGCTGGAACAATCTCACCAGACCAAGGCAAGCAGTCATTTCGTGATCGGGCTGGATGGAGAAATTGTACAGTGCATTCCCTGCAATGAAATCGCATATGCATCCAATAACCGAAACAGTGATACAATCGCAATCGAATGCTGTATTCCGGATGACACCGGAAAATTCAATGACAGTACGTATCAGTCATTGATCCAATTGACAACCTGGCTGATCGGAAGATATGATCTTGGAATTGAAGATGTGATCCGGCATTATGATGTGACAGGTAAAAACTGTCCGAAATATTTTGTGGAACATGAGAGTGCATGGGAAGATTTTCATGATGATCTGGCGGCTTACATCGAAAAAAATGGAGTAGACAAAGAATAAAAAATCATCTACAATAAATTAAATATAGGAAGTATTCTGAATAATTAACAAAACAGAGGAGAAATTTTTGATACAACTATTTACGGAATTACAGGAAAAGAAAAATGTAAGGAGTAATCTGAGTGCGCTGCGTGCCAGTCTGAAAGAAGCAACGGAAGAGCAAAAAGCACAGGCTATAGAATTTGTACGTGGGCATGAAGATCTGGTGTTTGGATTTTTACAGGAAGAGGATGCAAAGACGCGGAAGAATGCAGCACTTCTTCTGGGAGACCTGGCAGTACAGAATGCATTGCAGCCGCTCTGGAAAGCATATACCCAGGAACAGACACTGTTCGTAAAAAGTGCATATCTGGAAGCCATGAAGGCACTTCATGCAGAAGAAATCCTTCCGCAGCTGAAAAGCCGTCTTACAGAGCTGGAAGGAGAGCCGGTCAGCGAAGAAAACCGGAAACACCGGGAAGCAGAGCTGCGGGCACTGCGGGCAATCCTGATTCAGTATGAAGGAATCGATACCCATCATTTTGATATAAAACAAAAGAACAATCATATACTTTTGGTGACAAACCGCAATCATCGCGGAATACTGGAAAACCAGACAGGGGGAAAGGTGCATCCTCTCGGTGTGATTGTACAGACGGATGATTTGCTGCAGCTGTTGCAGATCCGTACCTATCGGGACATGCTGTTTTTACTTCCGGTCAAAGGACTTCTGGAGCAGGAACCGGAAAAAGCAGCAGAGGCGGTGTGGAAGCCAATGCTTGCAATCTGTGCAAAATACCACCGGGAAGACAAGCCATTCTTTTTCCGGATTGAGTGCAGATCCGCAATGACACTGGAACAAAGAAGCCGGTTTGTCAAAAAGCTTGGATCTGCCATCGAACAGTTGTCGGATGGAAAACTGGTGAATTCTCCGGGGGATTATGAGGTAGAACTTCGACTGATTGCAAATCGTGAGGGAAAGTTTTTCCCGGCACTGAAATTTTATACTATTCCGGATCACCGGTTTGCGTACCGGAAACATGCAATTGCCGCTTCCATGCACCCTTCCCTTGCGGCATTGATTATGGAACTGGCAGCACCATATCTGAAAGAGAATGCGCAGATTATTGATCCGTTCTGTGGCGTGGGTACTATGCTGATCGAGAGGGATATCCGTGTTCCGGCACGTGAAAAATATGGTACGGATATTTTTGGAGAGGCAATTGACGGAGCACGGGAGAATGCGGCTCTGGCAGGAGAACAGATCAATTTCATACACAGGGATTTCTTTGATTTTAAACATGATTATTTGTTTGACGAGATTGTAACCAATATGCCGGTACGGGGAAAAATGACGCGGGAGCAGCTTGACAGTCTGTATGAGAAATTTTTCCGGAAAGCATTAACCATTCTGGAAAAGGAGGCTGTGATTGTGATGTATACAGGAGAGATTGGATTTGTGAAGAAACAGCTGCGTCTTCACAGGGAATTCTCTCTTTTGGAAGAATATTGTATGCAGAGTAAGGCAGGATGTTATCTGTTAATTATAGGAGTAAAGAGGTAATGGCATGAACGATGATACGAATCTGATAGATATATCAATGTTACAGCAGCTGCAGGATCAGTTCTGCTGTGCAGATCATTTGTATCTGATGTGTGTGGATAAAAATAAGGGTGTTGTGACAAAACCGTTTGGAACAGAAGAACAGGTGGGGTTTTTACGGACACAGGTAGATAAACATGCCTACATGGAACTGGTAGACCAGATGCAGCATGACCGGATGGAAACGGTTGTGGAGCGGGAAACAGCACAGGATTTCATGAAATTGTGTGCTGTTTCCACAAAAGTAGAAGATCAGCTGCAGGTTGTCTGGATTGTTATGGGCATTATAAAGGAGCGGCTGACACCGGAGGTTCATCTGCCGGAGGGAATGCTTATTACGACGGAGGAGCAGTTTTACGCATCGGTAGAATTTTTATCACTGCTTTCCGGACAGTTGTTTGAGAGTCGCAGAAATCAGATGATTGCGCAGAAAGCGGTTGAAAAGAGTTCCGTTTCCGAGCTGGCGATGGAATACCAGTTGCACCGCAGCCGGGCAATGACCGAAATTTTGCAGATGATGGATTCGGATAACAGTTTCGAAAAAGTGGTTGAGGATATTTTGCGGGAAACATGCGAAAGTCTGGAAATTTCCGGTGGATGTCTGCTGCGCGAGAATACAGGGGAAAATACGGCGGACATGATCTGCGAGTATACAAAAGAACCAGACAAGTCCATTCTTGCAGAGGGACAGCATATTCCGATCGATGCACTGCCGTTTTATAATGGTAAGCCTTATATGATCTCATCGGACTCCATCATGCCGGAACCGTTTGCACATTTATTTAAAACCTGTCATATCAGTGCCGGAATTTTTGAACCGATTGAAATACAAAACCGCACGGCAATGTATTTTTGCGTGTATGATAATGAAAAAACAAGAATCTGGGAGAACAGAGATATCAAATTTGTCAGTGATGTGCGAAGAGTTGTGCAGAGCATCATGCTTAAAAGAATTGCAAAGAATTCGCTGGCAAGTTCCTATACATCGTTAGAGGCAATTCTGGAAAATACCGGATGTGGAATATATGTGGTTGATTACCATACCCATGCAATTCTTTATATGAATCACAAATTCAAAGAACTTTTCTCTCGCAGTATCGCGGGAAATCATCTGGAAAAAATGCTGTTTTCCGACTGGGAAACAAAGCGCAGCCAGTATTATGAGGAAATTTATTCGGTTGTTGAGGAACGCTGGCTGGATGTGCATAAGACCGAGATTGACTGGGTGGATGGCAGAAAAGTTGCCATGTGTACACTCTATGATATTACCGAAAAGAAAATTTATCAGAAAGAAATTGAAAATCAGGCGAACAATGATTTCCTGACAGGGTTGTTTAATCGCATGCGCTGCGAACAGGATCTGGGACAGTTTATACGAAAGACCCGGGAAAAAGATGCAACAGGAGCGTTGCTTTATATGGGACTGGATGATTTTAAGCATATCAATGACGGGCTGGGGCACCAGTATGGGGATATTCTGTTGAAAGCGATTTCCCATAGCCTGCGCAGGATAGATGGGATTGAGAATACCTGTTATCGCATGGGAGGGGATGAGTTTGTTGTGATTATTCCGGATTCCGTGTATCCGGAGCTGGAACGGATTGTCAGGGAAGTGACATCCATATTTAAGAAACCATGGTTTTTAAAGGGAGAAGATTATTATTGCACCATAAGTATGGGGATCGTATATTTCCCGAAGGATGGAGAAACGGTGGAAGAACTTGTCCGTAAAGCAGATATTGCCCTGTTGTCGGCAAAACGCAGGGGCAAAAACCGCGTGGAATACTATGATGGGATGGACGCATCTTCCTCATACCGCAGACTGGATCTGGAGAAAAATATGCGTACTGCAGCCATGAATGCATGCACGGAATTTGAAGTGTTTTATCAGCCGATCATTGATGTCTGTCAGCCGGGAGAGCCATGCTGTGGTGCGGAAGCATTGATCCGCTGGAATTCAAGTGCACTTGGATTTGTGAATCCGGCAGATTTTATTCCACTTGCGGAATATCTGGGACTGATCAATCCAATCGGTGAATATGTAATGAAAAATGCGGCATTGCGGTGTAAATACTGGAATGATATGGGGCATCCGGAGTATCATGTCAATGTAAATTTGTCGGTTGTACAGCTGTTGCAGAATGACATTGTAAAGAAGGTTGCAAAGGTTCTGGAAGAAACCCGTATCATACCACAGAATCTGACATTGGAAGTAACGGAAAGCCTGGCGATTAATGATATGGTCCGGATGAAGAAGATATTAAGTGAGATCCGGAATCTTGGTGTACGCGTGGCACTGGATGATTTTGGAACAGGATATTCATCCCTCAATCATATCCGTGAGATGCCTTTGGATGTGATCAAGATTGACCGTTGTTTTATTGAACATCTTGGAGAAGACGATTTTTCCAATGCATTTGTGCGGATGGTATCGGAACTGGCAAATGCCATCAATGTACGCGTATGCGTGGAAGGTGTGGAGACTAAGCGCCAGAGAGATATTGTAAAAAAGATGGGAATCCGTATGATTCAGGGATTTTTTTATGGAAAACCGATGAAGATTGAAGAATTTGAAAAGAAATATCTGATATAAGGTGAATGCTTTAAAAAATTAATATTTTCTTAATTGATTTTCTGAAAAAAGTATGATAATTTTACAACATTGATTGTTAGTGGGGGAACAATGCTTAATCTGAAAGGACAGTCTGATAAGAAAAGTAAAAATATAATTGGTATTATACAAAGCTGCCTTATCCTGGTATTGGTAATAAAGAAATAATTAGTGAGCCTACCGCATGCATAATGTTTGACCTGAATAATTTAAAGACGGTAAATGATACGATGGGACATTCGGCAGGAGACCAGTTAATATTGAATTTTGCCCGGCTTTTGCGCAATGTGATTCCGGAAAAAGACTTTGTTGGAAGATATGGTGGAGATGAATTTATGGCCGTTATTTATCATACAAGCCAAACAGAGGTTGAGGAAATATTAAAATGTTTATGTCTCGAAAAAGACCGGTTAAACAACAGGGAATCAGCATCTGTCAAATGCTGGTTCCTTTTATTTTTTTATCGATATCAGAACCAAAAATTCGGGAACTGATGAAAACCTCTTGCATTTCCGGAGAGGGTGTGTAATATAGTACATGCAGCGGCAGATTGGGGGCACCACCTTCAGTCGCTATATAAAATTAATGCACAAAGGGATACGATAAGGAGGATGTTATGTACACAGCATTAACAATTGCTGGAAGTGATTCCAGTGGAGGCGCCGGCATTCAGGCAGATATTAAGACAATGACAGCAAACCATGTTTACGCAATGAGCGCGATCACGGCTCTGACTGCCCAGAATACGACCGGTGTAACAGATATTATGGAGGTAACTCCGAAGTTTTTGGCAGAGCAGCTGGACAGTATTTTTACGGATATCTATCCGGATGCGATTAAAACCGGAATGGTTGCTTCCGGTGAACTGATTGAGACGATTGCGCAGAAGCTGACAGAGTATCACGCAAAAAATATTGTCGTAGATCCTGTCATGGTGGCAACCAGTGGGGCAAGACTGATCAGTGAGGATGCCATCAGCACATTGAAAAGTAAATTATTACCGCTTGCAACGGTGATCACTCCAAATATTCCGGAAGCGGAAGTGCTTTCCGAAATGCAGATCAAGACTGATGCAGATATGGAAAAAGCAGCAGAAATTATTTGTGACACATTGGGCTGTGCCGTTTTGTTAAAGGGCGGTCATCAGTTAAATGATGCCAATGACCTGCTCTACCAGAAGGGGAAAGAGCCGGTATGGTTTGAGGGAAAGCGAATTGACAATCCAAATACACACGGGACAGGCTGTACGCTTTCTTCTGCGATTGCATCAAACCTTGCAAAAGGAAGAGATCTTGAAACGTCCGTGAAGTACGCAAAAAATTATATTTCCGGTGCACTTGCTGCCATGCTTGACCTTGGAAAAGGAAGCGGACCAATGGATCATGCATTTGCAATTGAAGGAGAATATTAGTATCCGGTAAATATGAGGCCGGGTTTATCATAGGTTAAGAGGAGTGTACAAATGGAAAAAAAAGGAACTTCCGTGTTCAGTAACGGATTAATTTGGTTTGGTGCAGGTGTATCTCTGGCAGAAATACTGACAGGTACTTATTTTGCACCGCTTGGATTTGGAAAAGCCATGGCAGCAATTTTACTGGGACATCTGATCGGCGGACTTATGATGTTTGCAGCAGGAATGATTGGAGCGAAAGAACGAAAAAGTGCCATGGAAACTGTGAAAATGAGTTTTGGCGAGAGAGGAAGCCTTCTGTTTGCTGTATTAAATGTGTTACAGCTTGTAGGGTGGACCGCAATTATGATTTATGACGGTGCACTTGCGGCAGACGGGGTTTTGCATACCGGAATCTGGGTATGGGCGATTATTATCGGCGCACTGATTGTTGTCTGGATTTTTGTCGGACTTACGAATCTTGGCAAGTTAAATACGGTTGCCATGACCGCACTTTTTATTTTATCTCTGGTTCTTTTTAAAGTGATCTTTTTTGGAACCGGAAGTGCGGCTCCGATCGTGGATGATGGAAGTCTTACATTTGGTGCGGCTGTGGAGCTTGCCGTGGCAATGCCGCTTTCCTGGCTGCCACTGATCAGTGATTATACAAGAGAAGCAGAAAAACCGTTTGCGGCAACACTTGCCAGTGTGGTTGTCTACAGTCTGGTCAGCATTTTTATGTATATGATCGGTATGGGAGCAGCCATTTTTACCGGCGAATATGATATTGCACAGATTATGTTAAAAACAGGGTTTGGCGTTGTGGGGCTTCTCATCATTGTATTTTCCACGGTTACGACGACGTTTCTGGATGCATATTCCGCAGGAGTTTCAAGTGTTTCCATTTCTTCAAAAATTAAGGAGAAATGGGCAGCGATTGTTGTTACCGTGATTGGAACTGTGGCAGCAATTGTTTATCCGATGGATAACATTACAAATTTCCTGTATCTGATTGGTTCTGTATTTGCCCCGATGATTGCAGTGCAGATTGCAGATTATTTCATTTTAAAGAAAGCAGATGCTGAGGAATCCGCATTTCAGTGGAGAAATCTTGTGGTGTGGCTGGTCGGTTTTGTATTGTACCGTGTGCTGATGCATGTGGATACACCGGTTGGAAATACGCTGCCGGATATGGTGATTACCGTAATTGCCTGTGTGATTGTAGAGAAAATTGCAGCAGCAGTAAAAGAAAAATAAGGTATTATGGGAGAAAAGAGGTATTTTATATGGGAATAATGACAGTCTACCATGGCGGCTGTCAGCCCGAAAATAGATGATTACAACGGCAGCGTATATTAATGAGAATCCTTCTTGATTTATGAGTCCTGTCGGGAAGGAAATGTACTGTAATTATCAGATAACAAAAAAGCGAAGGTGTATGATGCTTCACCTATTAGTCATAGACTTTTTGTTTGACTTTTTAGATAAAGAGAAATATAATAATTTTCAAACGAGTAGCAAACGAGCGTAAATCCAGTTTTGCTGCTCGTTTTTTATTTTTATAATGCCATGAAAAAGTGTGTAGCTTATCAGCGTAAGTCCAGCTTGTGAGATAAGTACATACTTTTTTTATGCAGAAAAAAGGAGGATTCAGTTAAGATGGCAGAAAGTAACAGGATGAAGGAGATGCCGGTGAAGGTGCTGCATATGCGACGGTAATCGGACAGGTTGCATCGGCAGTATTACTCTTTATTTTCCATATGAAATTAAATAAAGAGTTTGCGCATGGAACAAAATACATGAAACCGGAGGGCGGAATTATAAAAGAAATTTATTCGATCGGACTTCCGGCGATCATTGCACAGGCACTGATGTCAGTAATGGGTCACTTAAATACAATAGTGAGCAGGAGGATGGAATTAGAGCAGGTATAGTTAATGGGGTTTATTGTGTTTCAATTTCAAGACTCTTTGATTGGGATGAGATCAATAGGAATATGAATAACATTAGATTGAAAGATAGTCATAATAAAGCAGTATATAGATTGAGAAAAAGATATAGAACATTAGGAAAAGAGATATTAGATGTAGTTAACATTGTTTTATAGTTGCATTGGTGTTATCATGTTCATAGGATAAGGAGGCAGTTGGAATGAAAAAGAGAATAATTGGTTTATTAGTTGGAGCAATGCTAATTGGTTCTGTATCACCTGTTTATGCAAGTGAGCTTACTAATCAGGTAGAGGATACAGTAGAAAGTAGTCAAGTAGATAGTGATGACAGTGAAAATGTAGACAATTTGTATACAGGTTATGAGGAATTTCAGACACCTAAAACAATGTATATTAAAAATGGATGGGGTAGTAAGGTCTATAAGGATGTAAATGGTACAGATGGTAAATTAGTTAAGACTAGTGGATATAAAGATGGAAATAAGGTTTCTGTCATTGGACAAGGGGTATATGGACAAATCATGTATTATTTGTTTAGTGGCAGTAATGATAATAAATACATGGTGGCTAAGGCTGGCTTGCAGTCAAATAAGCCTGTAGTAATAAAGAAGTACAAAAAAAGTAAGAAGCTGTACGTTAAGAAAGCAACAAAAGCATATAAAGTTACTAGTACAGGCAAATTAAAGGTTGCAAAGAGCTTAAAGAAAAGTGCAAAAGTCACAGTGGTTGGAACAGCTACAGTCAAGAAAGTAAAGTATTACGCAATCAAGAGTGGAAAGAGTACATTGCTGGTAAAGCAGAGTTTATTGAGCAAGACAAAGCCAAAGACAGCAAAGCCATCCTCAAAACCAAGCACCAACAGCAGTAATAGTAGTAACAGCACCGCATCACATCCTCAGAACAATACACCGAGTGGTTACAAGGAACCAAAGAATGACACCAGCACTAAAACTGATAAGTATGGAAATTCTATTCCGACAAACATTAAAAGTGTTAAGATCGTTAATGGAAAAGTAGAGTACAGGGATGTGGATGGAACGATCAAGTATGCAAAATATAGAGCAGAAAAATGTAATGGTTACGTTTATTATGATTATTGGTACGACTATAAAGAAGATGGTATGTGGATACCTATTGAGATGACAGACCTTACAGAATGTACTCAGTGGACCCTTGACAGTATTTATGAGGAGCAGCATGGAACTATCTACTAATACATTCAGATGGTTTAGCAGCTTTTACAGTTCTAAAACGCAGGTATTTCTCTAGTTGAGCAGGAGGGCAGCAATCTTGCCGTGCAGAGGTTACTTGCGAAACTAGAGAAATGCATAAGTTTTAGAATGGACATCAAAGAATTTCATATTTCATAACTAACAGAGCACACCGATAAAAAGGTGTGCTTTTAGTTTATACACTAAAATGTTTAATCTTCATATCTCAATCAATTCAATACATCTAATAAAAATAATACACATCTATAATTTTCAATCTTGCATAAAATCAGACATTTCCATATAGTAAGTATAATTTTTAATTTAATTTTGTTCAAAGAAAAGGAAAGAGAGGACAAAGACATGGATATTGCAGGATCACTTTATCCTACAGGTAGGATTGGTACCACAAATTATATATTAACACCAGAGAATATCGTGAATGACATGATCAACATGCTTCCTGATGATTTCTGGACACCAGATGTTAAGGTGTTAGACATTTTCTCTAAATCTGGTAGATTTTTAATGGCTGCATACAAGAAATTGTTTAACTCACCATACCTTGCAGATATGGACATTGCAAAGAGAAAGCATCATATTTTATCTGAACAGCTTTATGGTATAACAGATGATTTCACATGTTTAATGCTTTCAGAGAGTGCATTATATGGCTATGCACAATATGGCAAAAAGAACATCAGAATGATTGAAGATCTACAATCAATTGTAAAGACAACAGACAAGAAATTAGTTGCAGAGAGACTAGGAAAGGTATTGGGCGGACAGATGGAATTTGATTTGGTCATTGGCAATCCTCCATACAACAAAGGAGCAGACATAGATTTTGTATTTTTAGGTTGTGAGTTAAGCAGTAAATATGTTTGTATGATTACACCTGCAAAATGGCAGACAGCAGAAGCAACACAAGGAATTGACACTATGATTTCAATAGTGTCTTTATTTTTGCCTATTTTTACATTGCAAAAAATGAGCTGATACATGTTATCTGACAAAGGGTGCAAGAAATATCAAATATTTGATTATTTGTTTTGATAGTTTTTCAGACAAGAAATCATGGTTATTTTTAATGTTTGAAAAAGTATAGTTTCTCAAATAATTTTAATTTTGATACAGATGGTTTATAAGGAGGTGGACAAGTTATGTTAAATAAGAACAGGAATGATAATGGAAATAACAGTGAAAAGTTTAAGGAGGACAATAATATGGTGGAACAGGAGCGTTATATTGATCTTGCATATGCAAGGGTAAGTACAAAAGGGCAGAGTTTGGAACGACAGGAACAGAGTATATTGAAGGCAGTGCCTGATATACAGGAGAGATACTTTTTCAAGGATAAATATACAGGTAAAGACTTTGAGAGCAGACCTGCTTTTAATGAACTTAAAAAGAAAATAGACGAGATAAAAGAAATTAATCCTCAGGCAAAAATAAGATTAACAGTTCATGAAATAGATAGACTAGAGAAACGTTTATCAACCAACCAACAAACAGATGAACTGGCTTCGTTGATACACACTTTATATATTAGTGGAGCACAGGGAGTGTTGTTGGATTGACTTGTCCTTAAAATGCGGTAAAATTTAAGGGAAAGAATGAAAATTAGAGGAATGAGAAATGAAGATAAGAACAGCAACCATGGATGATCTTAACGAGATTGCAAATGTAGAGGCAGAGTGTTTCCCAGCAGCGGAGGCTGCAACGAAAGAAGAATTTGCCGGTCGAATCCGGTATTATGGAAATCACTTCTGGATTATGTTGGAGGAAGACAAACTGATCGCATTTGTAGATGGTTTTGTAACCGATGAGGCAGATTTGACAGATGAAATGTATGAGAAGGCTGCTATGCACAACGAGGATGGTGCATGGCAGATGATATTCGGTGTCAATACACTTCCGGATTATCGTAAACACGGATATGCAGGACAACTGATCCAATGTGTAATCAAGGATGCAAGAGAGCAGGGCAGAAAAGGTCTTGTGTTGACCTGCAAGGAAAAACTGATCAAGTATTATGCAAAATTTAGTTTTGTTGATGAAGGCGTGTCCGATAAATCCACACACGGAAACGCTGTGTGGCATCAGATGCGGCTGACTTTTTAATTCATTGTAATGCGTATAAGTAATCGAAAAATCAATCGTATTTTTTTACGATTGATTCAGACCGTAGACAAAGTGCTCCGAGAAACTTCCGTTTCTCGGAGCATTTTTCTTTGTGTTTATGAAATTTATTCCGAAAACAGGAAATTTTCCCTTGGATTATGCCATCCGTAATCCCCATTCCTGCTTGCATTTTGCAAGCTTTTTTAAATTCATGCACGCAAACGTAAGCGCGACTTTCATTGTCATCCGCGCTTTGCCATACAACTGCGTATATCGAAATCCGTGGTTTTCCTTTGCCGTTCCAAAGATTCTTTCAATCGTTTCTTTTCTGTGTGAGTATAGCTCCTTCATTCCTTCTGTATGCCGGATATCCTCACATGTTTCCATATAGTCTTCCCATACATGTCTCGTAACAACTTTTACATGGTTCTTGCTTTCTGTACACTGCGAAAGATACTCGCACTTTTCGCAAATCTGTCCACAGCTTTTATACTCGCGATATCCATCCCGATTTGTCGTGCTGTAATGCAGAAAGTGATTCCCTGGACAAATATAAGCATCATTATACTCATCATATACATACTCAGATTTCCTGAAAAAGCCATCCTTTGTCATGGGACGCTTGTAAGGAAAGACCGGCTTTATTCCATCATCCAAAAGTAGCTTTGCTATTGCAGGAGTTTTATACCCGGCATCAACGATACAGTATTTCATGCCGATATCTGCAAGCTTATCGTAAAGGCCTTTAAAAGTTCGACTGTCATGCTCATTACCAGGGTTTACTGTAAAATCAATAATCCATCCATTTTTATCGCATGCTGTTTCAATCCCATAAGCAAACACATGCTTGTGCTCGCCTTTCCAAAACCAGCCGCTCTCAGGATCTGTAGTGCTACACTTAATTGTTTTTTCATCTGACGGAACATCATCCGTATAATCTTCAAACTTGTTGTTGCCACCGGAACCAGGTTTGTTGTTATCGTCTTTATCTTTCAACGGTTTCTTTCCGTGCGCTTCTCTGTCTGCGTTAATGTCCTGACGCAGCATGTCAGCATAAAATAAAGCTTCCTGTTTTGCGATTCGTTTCTGCATCTTTCTGTTGTTCGCCCGCGCTTTCACATGTGTTGCATCAACAAAAATCTCTGTTGAATCAACCAGTTTGAAACGGTAACACTCCTCAAGGATACGCTGGAAAATCTGCTCGAATAAGTCGGTATCTTTAAAACGACGGGTATAGTTTTTCCCGAAAGTAGAAAAATGAGGGACCGGATCATAAAGTTCAAGTCCAAGGAACCAACGGTAAGCCATGTTTACTTCAATCTCTTTGATTGTCTGCCGCATGCTTTTGATTCCATACAGGTATTGAATAAGCGGTATCTTAATAAGCGTAACCGGATCAATACTTGGTCTACCCATTCCGTCGGAATAAGTATCACGGACGAGATCATAGATGAATGTCCAGTCAATAGCTTTGTCAATAAGTCGTAGAAGATGATTCCGCGGAACAAGATCATCAATACATACCATCTGCATTTGCTTTCTTACTTTTTCTGTTTCTTGTGTCATCATAGAACAATACCGCCTTTTTTGATACCTTTATTATACCAAAAAGAGACTGAAAAGTCTTGAAAATACTGACTTTTAGCCTCTTTAATACAGAAAAATCCTCGGCAAAAAGCCGAGGACTTTGTCTACAGTCTGAATCAATCGTATTTTTTTACGATTGATTTTTTGATTGCTTTTGCATATAAATAGCTTACATTGTTTTTGCAACGATTTTCTCATCGTCATTCTGAATCTCGTTGGTGCTTTTTTCTTTCTTATGATTGATAAATAATGTCCGGAAGGTCAGTCTTGCAAGCGGTCCTACAAAAATAAGCTGCAGTGGAAATGCCATGATAAAATTTTTGCAATAGGTCATAAGAAAATCCGGTATAAAGTTGGCGGTAAATCCATGTCCGTGATAGACACCGATCACACTGGCGAATGCAACCTGCCAGATTACCGTGAAAGTCTGGATCGCAAAGATGATAAAAATCGGCCGGTCGCCCGGCTGGACAACGCGGAAGGCGCACATTTTTGCGAGATGACCGGACACGAAATAGGCAAGCAATCCGATGATGATATACTCTATCCACATTCCCTTCAATGCAATAAGAAAGGTCGTATTTGTAAAGCTTCCTGTTGCGAGTACCGTGTTATAGACTGTCATGACATAGACCATCATCCATGCGGTGATCGCTGTAAAAAATATGGATTCTCCTCGTGTTCTAGGCATTTTCTTTTCCTCCGTTGTATTTTTGAATCGCATCAAGAATGAGTTTCATAACCATAGTGTTTCCTTTCCGACAACAAAAAAAGACAACAAATGCTGCCCGTCCGTCTGACAGTGGACAGGTGACATTTATTGTCTGATATGTGTCTTGTATTTAATTTGTTTTTACAATTCTTGCATTTTAGCAGAAAAATGAAATTAAAGTCAAGTAAAAAATTTTTTACGGTTGTTTTCTATGGCGTTTCCGGTTGTTAATAAATTCTATGCATGCTATATTGGTAGGAGTGAGGTAAGAGTAACGAGGATAAGAACAGCAACAATGGAGGAAAATCATATGGGTTTGGTCCAAGCGTTACGATAGCAACTGCGAATCATCCGATTGAGCCATCACTTCGTGAAAATGCGATGCAGTATAACAAGACCGTTCATATTGGGGAAAATGTCTGGATCGGCGCAGGGACTATTATAGTTCCGGGAGTTACAATTGGAAAAAATTCAGTAATTGGCGCAGGAAGTGTTGTTGTAAAAGATATTCCTGATAATGTTGTTGCGGTAGGAAATCCATGTCGTGTGCTGCGTAAAATCGGAGAACATGATCATGAATTCTTTTATAAAAATGAAAAGATTGACTGGGAAAATCTGTAGAACTATGATAAAACTAACAAAGAAAGTTAAAAGGTTATAATGGTCTCGATTTTCTGTACCATTGAATTTTTTTTTTAAAGATATGGTATACTCGGTTTAATCAGTTGAACAAAAGCGAGGATATTAAAATGGATATATTAGAGACCATGAAAGCGCGACACAGCGTAAGACAGTATAAAAATCAGACAATTGAATCTTCAAAGAGAGAAAAAATCAATGCGTTGATAAAAGATGTTAATGCGGAAAGTAAACTGTCGATACAGGTTTTTTACGATGAACCGAAATGTTTTGATTCATTTATGGCTCATTATGGAAAATTTGAAAATGTAAAGAATTATATCGCGATTGTCGGAAATAAGAATGATCAGGAAAAGGCAGGATATTATGGCGAGAAGATTGTGCTGAAATGTCAGAAACTTGGGCTTAATACCTGCTGGGTGGCAATGACGCATGGAAAATCAAAAGCGCAGATCAAAAGAGGACAGAAGCTACTCATTATTATCTCACTGGGATATGGAGAAACACAGGGAGTTCCACATAAAAGCAAAAGTATCGCAGAACTTGGACAGGCGGATCAGAAGAACGAATGGTTTGAAAAAGGTATGGAAGCGGTAAGTCTTGCACCAACTGCTGTCAATCAGCAGAAGTTTTATTTTGAACTGAAAAACGGAATTGTAACAGCCAAAAATCTTGGTGGTTTTTATTCCAGGATTGACCTTGGAATTGTAAAATATCACTTTGAGGTCGTGACAGGACATGAGGTAAAATAATGCCGGACATTATTATCGTAGAGGACAACAGGGAGATCGGAACACTTTTGTGCGATTTCCTGCGAAAAGAAAATTATACGGTGAGCCTTGTGGACACCGGGGAGAAAGCACTTCAGATCTTTGAGCAGTACGGTGCCAATCTTGTTGTGATAGACATCGGTCTGCCGGGGGTGGACGGTTATTCCGTCTGTTCCAAAATAAGGGAGACTTCAAACGCACATATTATGATCGCGACTGCAAGAGACGACAAGGAAAGCACATTAAAAGGCTTGCAGATCGGCGCGGATGATTACATCTGTAAGCCGTATGATATCGATATTCTGATTGCCAAGATCAACGGCATTTTCAAACGAAAATATGCATTGGACGAAATCGTATGCGACAATCTGAAATTGAACAATGTCACGCAGACACTCACCGTGAACCAAACACCGGTCAATGTCACGGAAAAGGAATTCCAGCTGCTGAAACTGCTGGTCGAAAATAAAGGAACGACATTGAAGAAAGAATACCTGTTCAACCGCATCTGGGGAAGCGACAGTGAATCGGAGCCGCAGACGCTCACGGTACATATCAAGTGGCTGAGGGAAAAGATCGAACAGGATTCGAAGAAGCCGAAACACATTATTACGGTTTGGGGAACGGGATACCGATATGAATAATTACAAAAAATTTGTAGCAAAGTTTTGTGGAGTGGAGCTGCTTATTATTGCACTTGCGAATATCGTTTATTATGTGACAGCAAATAATCAGGAACCGTGCATTTCGCGTGTGCAGGATAAAACCGAAACAATCTACAGGATCATTTATACACAGACAGACGACAGAACCTGGATTCTCATGGATATTGCCTTGGGAATTCTGTTTTTGCTGTCTGTTTTTCTGATTTGTTATATCGGAAAGAAGATCATAAAGCCGTTTGAACAGATGCAGTCGCTGACCGAGGATCTGGCGAAAGGCAATCTCTCGGTGCCGGTCAAAGCCGAAAAAAGCAAATTCTTAGGCAGATTCCTATGGGGAATGGATATGCTGCGCGAAACATTGGAGAGCAACAAAGAAAAAGAACTCGCGCTGCAAAAAGAAAAAAAGACGCTGATCCTGTCGCTGACACATGACATCAGGACGCCGTTATCTGCGATCCGGCTGTATGCGAAGGCGCTGGCAGAAAATCTTTATACGACCGGGGAGCGGCGTGTCGAAGCATGTCAGGGGATTGAAAAGAACGTAAAAGAGATTGAGGAGTATGTCAATGAGATCACGCTCGCATCGAGAGAGGATTTCCTGCAACTGAGTGTCAATCCGGGGGAAGTGTATCTGTCCCATGTGATCGATGCGATCCGGGGACTTTATGAGGAAAAACTGCATAATTTACATACCGGATTTCAGATTGCATCCTACACGGATCTGTTGCTGAAAGGGGATGCGGACCGGCTGATCGAGGTGTTGCAGAACCTTTTGGAAAACGCGATCAAATACGGGGACGGCAAGTGTATTTCCATCGACTTTTCGGAGGAAGAGGACTGCAGACTGATCATGGTAAGAAATTCCGGATGCAGCTTAAAGCAGGAAGAACTCATAAATCTGTTTGATTCTTTTTATCGCGGAAGCAATGTCGGCTTGGCGGATGGTTCGGGACTCGGACTGTATATCAGCCGGCAGTTGATGCAAAAAATGGATGGGGAAGTATTTGCGGAAATTAAGGAAGATGATTTCTGCGCGACAGTTGTTGTGCGAAAGGCATAATGTGCATTTAAGGATTGTTTAATAATTTCTCCTGTAAGATGAGTACATCAAACGAGGGGAGGAACGTTAAAATGCTTTTTCGTATTTTGAAAAAAGATTTGAAAAGAAAAAAAGTAATGAATGCAATATTGCTTTGTTTTATTCTGCTGGCAACGATGTTCGTAGCGAGCGGAATCAGCAATGTTGTTTCCGTCATGAACGGAACGGATTCCTATCTGGATAAGGCGGGGATCGGCGATTATGTGGTCATCTCGATGGGTGCGGACAGCAAAGCGTCCATCGATGAGATCCTGCATGAGATGGAATCCATCCGGGATTATCGCATTGAGCCGGTTGTATTCGGAGAAAAATCCAATCTGAAAGATATGCACGGAGAAGAACTGGAGGCAAAGAATTCTGTTATTTACCAGTCCATCGAGGACAGCCGGCTTAAATTCTTTGATAAAGAGAATAAGCAGATTACCCAGATCAAGCCGGGGCATGCATATGCAACCGGTGATTTTATGGAGAAAAATCATTTGCAGCCGGGGGATAAAATCAGGATTACGCACAACAGTATTTCTTTTACGGTAACGCTGGATGGTATGGCAAAAGATGCGCTTTTAGGGTCTTCCATGATGGGCAACAGCCGTTTCCTTTTTCATCGGGAGGAGATCGAGAAGCTGCTTTCGGATGAAACCATTTACAATGGGTATCAGGGACAGATCAGCTATATGGATCTAAAGGATGAGGCAGGCGTATCGGAGATTGCTTCGGCTATTTCACAGGCTCCGGGCATCATGTTTTCCGGTGCACGTTCGCTGATAAAAATGTGCTATGTCATGGATATGATCGTTGCGTTTACGATGCTGATTTTAAGTATCTGCCTGATCATCGTGTCGTTTGTCGTATTAAAGTTTTCCATCTCGTTTACGATCTTTGAGGAGTTTCGTGAGATCGGTGTGATGAAAGCAATCGGTATCAGCAATTTCAAGATCCGGAGTCTCTACCTGACAAAGTATCTGATGTTGGCAGTAATAGGAGCGTTTGTGGGATTTTTTGTGAGTATCCCGTTTTCTGATCTGTTACTGCGATCGGTCAGCAGCAATATGGTTCTGGAGGCGGATAACCATTTCCTGTTGTCGGTTCTGGGGGCAATTCTGGTCGTTATTGTCATTCTGCTGTATGCTTTTCGCTGCACGAAGCTGGTGAAGAAGTCTTCTCCGATCGATGCGATCCGTTCTGGTCAGACGGGGGAACGTTATAAGAAAAAATCGCCGTTTCGTCTGGTTAAAAGCCACGGAAGCACCGGTTTCTTTATGGCGGTCAATGATGTGTTCAGCGCACCGAGGCGGTACATGACGATCATAACCACATTCTTTTTATGCACGTTGTTTGTGCTGGTATTTGTCAATACCTCATCAACCATGCGAAGCGATACGTTTATTACAACATTCGGAACGCGGAGTGATCTGTACTACACCGATCTGACGGAAGCGATGAGTTGTATGAATCCGGATGGAAGAAAGCAGATCGAGGAGTATTTTGCAAAAACGGAAGCGCTGCTTAAGAAAAACGGAATGCCTGCGAAGCTTTGTGTGGAAACACAGTACAAATATAAGGTTCGATTCAATGGGAAAGATTATTCCATCAATTGTCAGCAGGGAATCCATACGAAAGCATCCGAGTACGAATATACCGAAGGAGTGGTTCCGCAAAACAAAAATGAGATTGCGATTACACCGACGGTCAGCAAATTGACCGGGGCGAAACTCGGAGATACCGTAACGATTGATTTTGGAAAAGAGACACTTGACTGCGTTGTGGTTGCTTATTTTCAAAGTATGAATCAGCTTGGAGAAGTCATACGGCTTCACGAGGACGCACCGACCGATTTTACCTATATTGCCAATGTCATGAGTTATCAGATCGATTTTGAGGATCATCCGTCTGCAAAGGAGATTGAGGTTCGAAAAGAAAAAATCAAAAAGCTTTTTGACAATGAAAAAGTAATGAATGCCACAGAATACTGTGATGACTGTATGGGAGCGGCATCGACGATGGAATCGGTACAGTATCTGCTTCTTGGTATTACACTGATTGTTGTAATTCTTGTATGTATTCTGATGGAACGGTCATTTCTTGCTGATGAGAAAAGCCAGATCGCGGTTCTTAAGGCGATGGGATTCAGTAACAAACGGGTGATGGAATGGCATATGATACGATTCGGTATGGTTACGCTTGTGGCTGTTCTTTTGGCGGCAATCTGTTCGATTCCGGCAACGTATCTGATCGACAATCCGATATTCGGCATGATGGGGGCCGGAAAAGTGGCTTATGTGATCCGTCCGTGGAAAATCTTTTTCCTGTATCCGGGCATTATTTTCCTTATGACGATTCTGGCATCGGGAATGACAGCATTACAGATCAGGACGATCAAGAGCAACGATACAACCAATATAGAGTAAACGGAGGAAAATCTTATGGCAGCATTGCTTTGTGCAAAAGATCTTTGCAAAACCTATGTAATTGATAAAAGGCAGAATAATGTATTAAAAAATATAAATCTTGAAGTAAAAGAGGGGGAGATGGTTGCAATCATGGGACCATCCGGATCCGGAAAATCCACGCTTTTGTATGCTATCTCGGGGATGGATCGGGCAACGAGCGGTCAGGTGCTTTTTGAGGGGAAGGATCTTACGAAACTGAGCGAAAAGGAACTTGCAAAAATCCGCTTGGATGAGATGGGATTCATTTTTCAGCAGATGTATATGATGAAAAATCTTACCATTTTCGATAACATCGTGCTTCCGGCAGCAGAAAGCAAAAAGTCAAAGGAAAGCAGGCAGGAAAAGCAGGAAAGAGGCGAGCAGCTTATGCGCAAAATGGGAATCATCGATATCGCAGATAACGATATCAACGAGGTTTCCGGCGGACAGCTTCAGCGGGCGTGTATCTGCAGAAGTATGATGAACCGTCCCAAACTGCTTTTTGCCGATGAACCGACCGGCGCATTAAACCGTACTTCCTCCAATGAGGTTATGGACGAACTTGTGAAGTTAAACAACGAGGGGACAACGATCGTCATGGTAACGCATGATGCGAAAGTTGCGGCAAAATGCGGCAGAGTGCTTTTTATCGTGGACGGCAATATCAAGGGAGAGTATACCGGTCTCAAGGAGATTACCGATGAAAAAGAGAGGGAGAGAAGTCTGAATAACTGGCTGCTGGATCTGGGCTGGTAGTCGGGAAAGGAGTGTTTATGCAGATTGTAAAAGATTACAGAGACAATAAAGTGTTGTCGGCGCGTGAAAAGCTGCGATACAGTGAGATACGCAGGGAAATGTACAACATTACCGATGCAGTTCTGGCAGCAACCTTAAAAGATTTGACCGAAGATGGAATCGTTGACCGTAAATCTTATGATGAAATTCCGCCAAAGGTGGAATATTCACTGACGAAGAAGGGAAAATCTGTTGTGCCTATTTTGCAAAGCATTTGCCAGTGGTCCGATATTTTTTTAAAAGAAGATAGTGAAAATGAAATGATCCAATGTCAGAAATGTGATTATTACAGGTAAGGAGAAATCATGCTTAAAATTACAGAAGAAAAGATATATTTTCAGGTATTCTGGTCCGCAGGAGCTTGTATATATGAGACTGGTATTATGATGTAAAGTGTTTGGGTTATAGTGAAACCAAAAGTTTGAGAGGAAGAGATGATGAACGTAAGAATTGCCGATTTGAAAGATTTTGAGAAGATTATGAAAATATACAAATATGCGCAGGACTATATGATACAATCCGGAAATCCTACACAATGGGGACATTTTTATCCGGATGAAGAACTGATTCGGTCGGACATTCATCAGAATGCCTGCAAGGTAATATACGACGAAAATGGGATACATGGGGTATGTGCACTGTTTGAAGGTGCAGATCCTACATATGAACATATTGAAGACGGCAACTGGCTGAATGATAAACCGTATCTTACAATCCACAGGCTTGCCGGGGATGGACAGGTGCATGGACTGTTTCAATGTGTTGCGGATTACTGTAAAAATATTTCCCGGAATATCAGAGTGGATACCCATGCCAATAATCGGATTATGCAAAAGCTGATGGAAAAGAACGGTTTTACAAAATGCGGTATTATATATGTAAAAGATGGTACGCCGAGAATTGCATATCATTGGACTGATTTGTAATGAAGATGAGAATATCCTTGTAAAATGATAAATTTTGATATATTTTACATAATTTTACAAAAAATTCAATGGTTATGGAACAGGAAATGCAATAGAATATTATGATAAAGCCATTGTCTCTGAAATTTGTTGTATATTTATCAAAATTTGTTATAATATAGGTAAATATATTATTTTGTTTTTTACGTCCTTCCGGATGTATGATTTTTTATTTTTACCGTGGTTGTTTTTCTGCGGGATATAGGGTTATCCCTGATATGTAACAGGGATAACCACTGTTTCCCTGCTTATATATAACAAAAACTGCATAAGCAGGGAAAGAGAGGTATAGTGGACATGGGAGAAAAAGACATGTCAGAAAAGATTCTGGAAGATTACAATGATGTATTTTCCGATATCGTAAACGTTCTTTTATTTCACGGTCAGGAACTGATCGAGCCGTCAGCACTTGAGAGCATATCCGTACATTCCCAGTATAAGGGAGAGGATGCTAAGTTGCATGAACAGGAGCGTGATGTTGCAAAAAAGTGGAAAAGGTACAATGTGCAGCTTGCTATCATAGGCATTGAGAACCAGACGGCAGTAGAAAAGAAAATGCCGTTCCGTCTGATTGGATATGATGGTGCAAGCTACAAAAGCCAGCTGCAGGCGAATGCAGCTTCAATTGCTCCAGTTGTTACCATTGTATTGTATTTTGGTGAAAAGCACTGGTGCAAGGAAAGAAATATCAAGTCATTGATGAATATCCCAAAAGAACTTGATCCATATGTCAATGACTACAAAATGGAGGTTTTTGAGATCGCATGGCTGACGGATGAACAGCTTGAAATGTTTAAAAGTGATTTCAAGGTTGTTGCACGTTTTTTCGTTAACAAAAGAAGGGACCCTGACTATGTTGCGGATGACCCAACAGAAATCCAGCACGTAGATGAAGTCTTAAAGCTTTTATCTGTTATGACAGGGGACCGGGACTATGAAAAAGTTATATGCGATGAAATGAAAGGTCAGGTGAAGAGCATGTGTGATGTTGCTGAAAGATTAAAAAATATGGGACGGCAAGAGGAACGTATCAATGCAGTCAAGTTTGCGATTTCCCTTGGGGCATCTGAGGAGAAGATCCTTAAGCAGTATTCCAGAGAGGAATACGAAAAAGCTTTGGCTCTTATGAAAGCCTGATTGTGGAAAGCAAAATAGTTTTTTCAAATCAAGCGCCATAGATGCTGAAACGGTAGCACTTGCATGATCAATTAAATAGGCACTAGATAAAAGAGTCATCCATCTGGATGGCTCTTTTATCGATCCTGATATCTGCGCGGATTTCGACAAACAGCTCTTATGGTGAATTTAAAGAAATTAAAAAATTTTTATACCGCATGGTTTTCTTTTTCTGCTTGACAAATACCATTTGATTGTTCCTATACTTTTTTGAAAATTCTGGTATTTCTTTTCTCCTATTTTTATTGCCATTCGTAAAAAAAGAAGCTATAGTGGTATCAGAACAAAGAAAACAGGTGTTTCCAAAAGGAAACCAGAGTATAAAGTGGAGAAAATGTATATGAAAAACAAATGGTTAAAAAACAGCAACAGACAACACCTGAGATATTCCATGCGTCAGGCATCCGGAATTGCACTTGCCCTTGTAATGGGAATTTCCGTAGCGGCTGCAGGACAGACCCAGAGAGTAAAGGCGGCCGTTGATACACAGACTGCAGATACCGGTGTTGCAGCAACGACAGATACCGCAAATCAGACTACAGAAACAACTACTATCGGGAAGAACCAGATCAGCATCAAGGATTTTGCCAGCCAGGTGCAGAAAGTAACAGGGAAAGATGTATTAAAGAATGCCGGCATTAAAAATACTGCTGCCGCTACTACAAACGAGATAGCAGCATATCTTCTGAATGAAGCTGATTCCGCAGTTAATGGAGGGGAAAACTCCTATAACTACGATCTGTATGGCTATGTGAAATATTTTAACCGTATCAGTGATATCAAGAAGGCTGATGATAAATATAAGGAATCCCTGTACAAATGCTTCACCAAGGGCATTATGGTAGGAAAGAGTAACGGAACATATTCCAGCACCCGGAAATTTCTGCCAAAGACAAAGATCACCAAGGACGAAGCAAAGAAGATGATAAATCGCCTGAAAAACAAAGGAAAGAGATTCAAACTTTCCTACGATGGACAGGTGTTAAGAATCATTAACCTGCCAAAGAACTATAAGGATTACCCATATATCCTTGCAAGTTTTCCAAATTCTTATTATGAAAAAGAAACAAGTGCAACAAAACAAAAACGTAAAGGTTCAAAAACTCCAGCTCAAACCTCAAAGATTCTCAGTGATGAAGATAAGGATATGATCTGTGCAAAGATCAAAAAAAACGTAGAGTTGAGACTTAACGTGGATTATAGAAAAACATTCACATCCAAATGGAAAAGCGATCTGATGAACACTTACATTGACACAAATAAACAGAAGTCAGTAAATGCATATATAAAGGCGGCAAAAGCAAGAAAAGTCGTACTTAGCAGCGGAAAAGTTATAGTAGATCCTTCATCTTTATGGATTGACGATGCAGGAATATGTTACGGTCGTGTATATGTAAAATTCCGTGTAGAAAAAGGAAAGATTCCATCCGTTAAAAGTAAATTACAAAATGAAGTAATTTATGGAAGCTATACAGCTGTAAAAAATCTTTCATCAAAGAAAACAGTCACTTACTTAAATGATCAGGGATGTGATCTTTCTTATACAGGAAAAACTTTAACATCATATGGATTAGCATGGTATTTTGATGGTATTGATAATTACTACTAAAATATATTTATATAGAGCACCGGAAAATTAAATTTTCCGGTGCTCTTTTTGTGGTTGACATTATATATAGGTTTATGCTTACAATATTTCCATTAAAAATGGAGGTAAATCATGAAAAAACAAAAATTTAAAAATTTAGCTATTTTTTTATTATGTTCTATTTTTCTCACTTTGTTTGAACCGTTTGGGAACGCATCTGCAAATGCGGCCATCAATAGAAGTATTTCAAGTGAAAGTGATAAAATAGCATCTGTTGATGGTGACGGGAATTTACGTTTCAAATTAAGTGCACGAGCTGCATCATCTGGAACACGATGGAAGACAGTGGGATTGTATGTCACCAGCGATCCAACAGGCAGAAATGGTAAAGAAAGCACAAAAGCAAAAGACTGTGTATTTTTTGACAAGCTTCCAAAAGGTTGTTCAAAATCTGATAAAGTCAGGGGAGATACTGTTATCACTGCTTTTACCATCTCCAAAGACGTCTTTAACCGCATGTGTGACAAAGCCGGTGTAAATCTGAAAACATTGCAGAAGAATGGTGGCAAGGTATATATCCAGGGCGTGCTGCAGGGATACAGGATCGGCAAAGGCGGATCAAAGCGCAACGTTACCGAACGCTGCTATACCTATAGGCAGATGTCGAACACACGTAACACGAGACGAGTAAACGGATCTAAATGGTATGGCATCGGCTGGCCGGCCAGCTGTAACGAAGGCTGGCGCGCACGGTATGATATTGCGGTTGAGTACAAGAAGGTCGAAGCACCGGTTACCATCAATTATTACCAAAGTTATGAGGGCAAATGGAAACTGGTTTTATCTGTCACAAACTCAGATGATGGAAAAATTGAAAAGAATCCTGCCACAAGAAACCTGAATAAAGCGAATACCGGTTACCAGTGGAGCAGCACCAGTGGTTCCGGCTCTATCGCCAGTGGTGATCGTGGACTTGGACTGGAAAAGAAATACTACATCAGCCTTTCGGAGATAAAAACATCCTCAAAGAGCCTTCCGGCACGTCTTTCAAGTGTCGGCGCAGGAGAAGGAAAAACATCAAATTATTATCTGTATAAGACATCTGTGTCAAAGCAGAAAAGCGCGAAAAACGGTCCCATCCGGAACAAAGTTGAAAAACCAACGCCCGGTCTATAAAAGCTGCAATTTCGCGGATAAGGATGGAAACCTGACTGACAGCTATACCAAGTGGCTTAAAACTGCCCGTCAGACTTTTGAAACCTACAATGGTGGTACTGTTATCAACGTGCTTTATAAGGTGCTTTATCGAGTCGGTTACATCGTTCTTTGACAAAGTCCGGACATGTC
>OLGZ01000342.1_pt1 | contig 40105 bp, 38 predicted proteins | sample 1605981 | NCBI WGS metagenome assembly OLGZ01 (sample SAMN03283291) | human gut metagenome | biome: human-associated habitat; material: feces | host: Homo sapiens | place: Peru | collected 2012 | reverse complement strand
ATTTAATTAATGATTTTAATAAAAAAGTAGATGAAAAATTAAAAGAAAAAGAAGAGGAATTAATGACAATATAATTCTTCTTTAGGAGAATTTATGAAAGAAAAAGTTAAAATTGTAGTAGTCTTAGTAGTAATATTATTTATATTTTTAGGAATATTCTTTATGGGGAAAAAGGTATCTTTAAATAATTATCTAAATAAAACAAATAAGTATGCAAACAAAATAAATTATACAACTGGAATAACACTTAATATAGAAAGTTTAGATAAACAATCAAAAATTGAATATACTATCGCTAGAAATAAAGATATTAAGAATATTATAATTAGTAAGTATGATGATGAAGAACTTACTAGTAGTATTAATAAATATTTAGTAAAAGAAAATGGTAAAACAAAATGTTATACAAAAGATAGTAGTTCAAATAAAGTATCTTGTGACGCTAAAGAAGATTTTAAAATTGATTATAAGAAGTTAAAGAAAAATATAATTAAAATAAAGAAAGTAGATAATGAAGTAATTAATAAGGTTAGTTATAAAAAGTATACTGTATCTATGAAAAAGAGCGATGCATATAATTTAATATATGATAAAGATGTTATTGATGAAAAAAACTTAAGTGGAACAGTAGATGTTCAAATATTAGTTGATAAATCTGCAAATTTTATTTATGAAATAGATTATGTAATCGATAATTTAAATTCAGATAGTAATAATAAAATAAAATATAGTGTACAAATAAACAATTTTGATTTTAACAATAATAATGAAATTAATTTACCTTTTTAGAAAAAAAGTGCATTTTATAGGCACTTTTTTTATTTTCTATCATAAATTAAAGTAGAGGAGTGATAAGAATGTCTAATTATAAAGAAATTGTAACTAAGGCAGTAATAGGTAAAGGTAAAAAATATTTCAAAAATAAGTATAGTGTTAAAAGTGAAGTAGTTCCAAGTACAATATTAGGTTGCTGGATAATTAATCATAAATTTAAAGGATATGTACAAGGTGATGATGTAGTAGTTGATGGTTCATTTGATATAAATATATGGTATTCATATGATAATGATACAAAAACAAATGTTATTAATGAAACAATTAAATATAATGAACTTATTAATGTTAAAACAAAACTTGATGTAGACTTTAATGATTCAGAAATTATTGTTAGAGTACTTAAACAACCAAGTTGCGGCAATGTACAAATAAATGGTAATACTATAGACTTTGATATAGAAAAAGAACTTGGTATAGAAGTTGTTGGTGATACAAAAGTTAAAATAATGGTTGAAGATGATGAAGATAAATGGGAAGTATTTGATGATAATGTAACTGATGAAACACTAGAAGAAATAGATAATGAAGTAAATGAGGACTTTTTAGAGTAAAAGTCTTTTTTTTTATTAACAATATAATTTGTAAAAAATGATAAATAAAAGTAAAGTTCTATTATAGGACTTTTTTTTAAAACATTATTGTGTTAATATCTATAATAGGGTGATAGGATGAGAAAATGTAAAAAATGTGGTAATAATTTGAATAAAAAAATGAAGTATTGTACAAATTGTGGTGAAAAAATAAAAAGGCATGGATTTATAATATTTATATTATTTTTAGTAATAATATTTTTAGCCTTTTTAATTATTAATAAATACACTAATATATTTAATAATAAAAATAGTGTTGTAATTAATAATAAAGAAGAAATAAAATATACTAATTCATATGAACATATAAAATACGATTATGAACAAAAAATAATAAGTGCAAACGAGTATTTAAAAGAAATGTATGCACTTGAATTTGATTCAGACTCATTAGCGAGCAAATATAAAAATGATAATAATAATTATTTTCTTACAAGTAATCAATTAAATATCATAGATTTTATTGAAAAAAATTATAAAAAATTGGATAAAGATTTAGTAGAAAAATATGCTAGAAAAAAATTATTACAAGATGTACAAATTAAAAGTAAAAATGTTTCAAAATCGTCTTCCAATATAATTAATTTATCAAAAAAAGATCCAGAACAAGTTTCTTCGCATGTCTTAGATAAAGCGAGATTATCTTCAAATGGTAGATTTTTATTATGGTATACTGATACAGGTAATGATTCAATAACTGAAAATGATGTAAATGTTATACTTACTGAATTAGAAAATTCTGTTGGTGATTTAGAACAATTATCAAAAATTAAATATTCATATGATCCATATGTAGACAATAAAAATCTTGTAGGTGATTACATTTCAGCAACTATTGTATTACAAGAATGTAATATTCCTGTTGATAGTATAGAAACCGCAATGAGTATATATGTTTATGATACAGGAAGTGATGTAACACTTGCTCAATATACAGACACAAATTTATTAAGTAAATATCTTAATTATGCTGGATTAAGTAGTATCAGACATGATGGAGTTATAAATTATCCATATATTTTTATGAATAAGAGTAGATTAAATGAAACTGATAGTTTAAAACAAGTTACAAGACATGAATTATTTCATCATCTTCAACATTCATATTGTAAAGCAAATGGCTTAGATTCTTGTACTTATACAGAAGATGAATTTATAGAAAGTTATGCAAATTATGTAAGTGCAGTAACTGGCAATTATCAAAGTACAAAAACATATTTAAATAATTGGTTTGGTGCTTACTATAGAGATGTAAGTTTAAATATAGAGGATGAAAAAGGTGGAAGTTATGGATATGCAATTTATCCTTATTTATATTCATATTCTTTAATGGTTGATAATAGTAGTGAAATATTTAATAAAGCACTTTTAGAAAATGAACCATTGAAATATATAAATAAAAATACATCAAAAGAAAAATTAAAAAGTACTATAAATGATTTAGCATTAAAATTCCTTAGTAAAAGCTATAAAAATAATGCTTTTGTCGCACCTTCTGATGATAAACTTGATATAAAAGGTGATATATCTAAAAATGATACATACAAGTATGAAATTAATAAAGGTGCGATAGATTATTTTGAAGTTAATAAATTATCAAATATTGAGATAAGTTCTAGTGATTATTCCTATATAACGTTTATGTTAATAGGCGAAAAAAATAATGAATATAATGTTATTTCTTCAGTATCATCAAAGTTGAAACAAAATATATATGATCTTGGTTATGACAAAGTATACTTAGCAGTAACAAATGGTAATTTGGATAAAAAATATAATTATCAAATTAAAGTTACTGAATCAAAAGCAACTAATAAAAATTATAATACAACATACAATAATTATAATATTGAAATAATTTCTAAAATAAGTATGAAAGGTGCAAGTGTAATAACTACATCAAAAGGTGTAGTTGATGAAATTCATCAAAAAGAATATTTGGAAATAACAACAAATACTTTAGGTGTTGCTGCAATAACAAATAAAACATATATTGATTTTAATTCAGGATATTCATATACATCAGTACCATTTCAAGAAAATATGTGGTATAAAGATAAAAACTCTCAAACAAAATTTGATTTGGGATTAATTTTACAAAAATTAAAAAGTTCTGATAATGTTGAAAAGATAGATGATAATCATTTTAAGGTTAAACTTTCAAAAAGTGAATTACAATCAGTAATGAAATCAACATCAAGTAAAAAGATGACTATAGTAAAAGGAATGAACATAGATGTATATACAACTGGTAATGATATTTCAACTATAAAGTATGATTTTTCTAAGATAATACCAGGAGTTGATGAGTTTAGTTCAACTGTTAACTTTACAAATTATAATGCTGCAGGTGATGTTGAAATACCTAATGAAATAATTGAAAATGCAACAGATAAATAGGAGGATATAATGAATAATAAAAAAGGAAAAATAATAGCGTTAATAATAGTTTTATTAGTTTTAATTGTTTTTGGATTAATTTATCTTAAAAATACTTCTAATAATACAAAAGAAAATGATAATAATAATTTAACAGAAATACAAAAAGATGAGACTAAAGATGAAGAAGAAACAAAAGAAGAAGATACAGTAGTTTATGATAAAACTGGAGATTTCTTTATGTATGTAGAAGATGTATTTGTAATTTCTGGTAAGGGGACTGTTGTAACAGGTACAGTACAAAGAGGAACAGTTAATTCTGGTGACCAAATTCAAATAGTTGGAATTAATGAAGAAAAATTAACTGCAACAGTAAGTGAAATGGAAATAAAAAGACAAACTGTTGATGTTGCAGAAGCAGGTACATATGTTGGAATTATTTTAAAAGATATACCTAGAGAAAATGTAGAAAGAGGACAAGTACTTGCAAAACCAGATACAGTAAAAGTCTCAAAAAAGATAAAAGCAGATATAACAATGTTTTCTGAAAAAGATGGTGGGAAAAAAGTAAAAATATCAAATATATATAAAAATACATTCAGATTTACAAAAGCAGATTTTGATGGATTTATTACTACTGATGGTATTAGTGAGTTAAATCCAGGTGAACAAGTATCTATAGATATAGAATTTGATAAACTAGTACCAATGAACATAGGAACAGAATTTAATATAATGAAATCTGGTGAAAAAGTAGGTTTAGGAATTGTTACATATATGTATGAATAAAAAATGACTATCAGTATTTATCTGATAGTTATTTTAATTTACATATTAAATAAGAAATGATATAATTAATCTGAATAGAAAATAATAAAACATGCATTTCTATTTAAAATAAATCAAAGAAAAGAGGGAAATTAAATGGGATTTATTAAAGCGTTTTCAGGTGCCTTAGAGGGTACATTTGCTGATGAATGGAAAGATTTTTACATGCCTAGACAAGGTGTTCCAGCAACAGCAGCATTATTTCAAGCAGTACCACAAGGTACTAATGCAGGTCGTGGTGAAAATTATAAAGGATCTGAAAATATAATTACTAATGGAAGTAAAATTATTGTTCCAGAGGGAACAGCATTAATAACTGTTCAAGATGGTCAAATCACTGGTATGATAGCAGAAGCAGGAGGATTCGAATATAGATCAGATGATCCAAATTCAAGATCAATTTTTAGTGGAGATGGTATTTTAGCATCTACAATTGGAACATCATGGGAAAGATTTAAATTTGGTGGACAACCAGGCTCACAACAATTAGCTTTTTATGTTAATTTGAAAGAAATTCCTAATAATAAGTTTGGTACACAATCAGAAATTTATTGGGATGATGCTTATCTAAATACACAAGTTGGTGCAGTTACAAGAGGTACATATACTTTAAAAATAGTAGATCCATTACTATTCGTTAAAAATTTTGTACCACAATCATATTTACAACCAAATGCACCAGTATTTGATTTCGCAGATATGAATAATGATGCTTGTAATGAACTATTTAATGAAGTAGTTAGTACATTATCATCTGCATTCTCAATTTATACAAATGATCCTGACAAAGGAAATCGTATAACAAAAATTCAAAGCGATCAATTAGGTTTTGGAAAAGCAATGAGTGATGCAGTAGAAAATGCATATAATTGGAAATCAGATAGAGGATTAGAAATAGTAAAAACTGCTATTTTAGCAATTGAATATGATGAGGATACAAAAGCATTATTAAGTGATGTTAAAAAGGCAGATGCATTATCAGGAAATAGAGGTAATTCATTTATGCAACAATCAGTTGCTCGTGGTGTTCAAGCAGCAGGAGAAAATGGTGGTGGAACAGGAATGGCATTTATGGGTATGGGAATGCAAGCAGGTTCAGGTATGATGCAAGGCGTTCAACAACAAGGAAGTTCTAATCAAAATCCATTTATTAATGTAAATCAAGGACAAGCACAAACACAAGCTACTGATCCATATGAAGAATTAACAAAATTAAAAGGATTATTAGATGCAGGTGTTATATCACAAGAAGATTTTGATGCTAAAAAGAAGAGCTTATTAGGTCTTTAATTATGAATGAAAATACAGAAAATGTAATTAGCACTGACGAAAAGATTATTAAAACTGATGTTGGTGCTAAAAATGGACAAGATAAATGTCCAAAATGTGGTGCAACAGAAATTACACTTAATGAAAGAACAGGTAAATTAAGATGTGATTTTTGTAGATTTGAATTTGAACCAAAAAAAGTAGAAGAATTAGAAAGTGATATTACTAAAATTGAAGGTCAAATTATAGGATCAGGTGCAACAGATATAGTTGCAAGTACAGATGAGGTAATGACATTTAAGTGTTCTAGTTGTGGGGCAGAAGTCGTTATTGATACATCATCAAAATTACAAGCAAGATGTCACTGGTGTAGAAATATATTATCTGTTAATGAACAAATACCCAATGGAAGTATACCAGATGTTGTATTACCATTTTCAGTTACAAAAGATACTGCAAAAGGTGATATAGAAAAATTTGTTGGTAAAAGAAAATTTTATGCTCATCCTAAATTTAAAAGTGAATTTAATACAAATAACATAATGGGTGTTTATTTTCCTTATATGGTTGTAGATGTTAATTCACATGCTAATTTTGTTGGTAAAGGTGAGGAAGAAGTAAGAAGATATGTAAAAGGTAGTGGAGAAGATGCCAAAACATATTATGATGCTGATTTATATGAAGTTGAAAGAGAATTTGATTTAGCAATTGATGGATTAACAATTGAATCAAACTCTGATAGGTTAAATAAAAAATCATCAAATAAGACAAATAATGTAATTAATGCAATAATGCCTTTTGATATTGACAATTGTGCTAAATATAATTCTAATTATTTGAAAGGATATACATCTGAAAAAAGAGATATAAATGTTGAAGATCTAAAAAATATAGTTGATGTTCAAGCTAAAGATATTGCTAGGCATAAAGCAAATGAAACATTAACAAATTATGATAGAGGAGTTGCTTGGTCAAAAGAAGATTTTTATATAAAAGGTGAACAATGGTCAGCAGCATATTTACCAGTTTGGTTATATAGTTATCAACAAGTATCAGGTGATAAAAAAGTATTACATTATGTTGCAGTAAATGCAAGAACAAGAAAGACAATGGGAAGTGTCCCAATACATATGCCAAAATTGATTGGAATATCAGCCTTTGTTGAAGTACTTGGTATACTTGCAATGGTATTTACTGACTTTGATTATAATTGGTTATTTTTACTTTCTGGAATTATATATTTTTTAATTATATATTTTAAATATCGTAATTCAAATGCAAGACATAAATATGAAAGAGATACAAAGTCACAAATGTCTAATTTAAGAAAAGTAGATAATTATATTGAAAGAAGAACAGGTTTAACTAGTTCAACGATGAGTGGTGCGAATAATAATACAGTTAATGGTTCTGGTCAAAATATTATTAATTCAATTATAAATGATAAAATAAAGTAGTTGTCAACAAAAATAGTTGACACTACTTCTTTTTTTTAGTATAATTGACTTACAGTGAGTGGAAAAGGAGGAGTTAAATATGGCAGTTAAGATTAGATTAAAAAGAATGGGAGCTAAAAAAAGACCATTCTACAGAGTTGTAATCGCTGATTCAAGAAGCCCAAGAGATGGTAAAACAATCGATGAAATTGGTTACTATAATCCAATTGATGGTGAAATCAAAATTAAAGAAGAAGATGCTTTAAAATGGTTAAGAAATGGTGCTATCGCAACTGATACAGCTAAAAACGTATTATCTAAAGCAGGAATTATGACTAAATTCCATGAAGAAAAGAGCGGTAAATAATAATGACTTTAGTAGAATTAACAGAAATGATTGTTAAAAGTCTTGTTAGTGATCCAGATTCTATTTCAGTAAAAGAATTTCCTAATGATGATGAAATAATTATAGAAGTAGTTGTTAAAGAGGAAGATATGGGTTCTGTAATAGGAAGAGAAGGAAAGATTGCTAACTCTATTAGAACTGTAGTTCAAGCAAGTTCTTATTTAAAAGATAATAAAAGAGTAAAGATTAATATCAGTTCTTTTTAAAGATATTAATCTTTTTTTTTGCTTTTTTTCTTTATTTGTGGTAGAATAACAAAGCTTTAAAAATTAAAGGGGGAATTTTTATGAATAGCATGTTAGATTTTAGAATAAGAAAATTACATCCAAAAATGCAAGAATATGTATATCTAGGTACAAAAATAGGGCTATTCAATAATTTAAATATAGAAAGAGTTGTTAGTAGACTTGAAAGAGTAGAAATTGGAATTAACAATAATATGAATTCATATGCACATACTCTGCCTATTAGAACTGAAGATGAAAATGGAAATTATGTAAGTAAAGGAATAAATATAGATATTAATAAAGATAAAATAGACTCAAAAATGAGACAAGGTTTATTTTATTTTGAAGATGAAATATTATTCCATGAATTTTCTCATGCAGTTAATGGTATATACGAAGAATGGTTCGAAAAATTAATGCTTGGATATGATGTAGATGAAAAATTTATATCTACAAGTCCTACAAAAGAAGATATGGTAAAAAATTTGTCAAATAATCCTGAATTTAGACAAATTAAATATGCTGGAATATTATTAGATGATTTTGTATCACAAACAATAGCCCAAAAGATGATAAATTATAAATATGAAAGAAATATATATCCTGATAGAGAAAGAATTTTTGAATTATCAGAGCCACCAATTAAATGTAATTGTAGTCTTAATGGTTGTTGGCAGTTTGAAAATGTTGCTAAAAAGTTTATAGAATCAATGTATGGTGTATGTGATGTTGATCAATTTTGTATTGATGCAATAGATAAAGGAATAATAAATAAAATCTTTTCAAAATATATGAAAAGAAAAAGAGGTTTTATAGATTTATATAAAATATTAGGATATATGGGAAATGTTTCATTTTCTGTTATTAGTAAAAATTTAGATGAATATACAAAAGCAACAGATAGAGATATGGCCGCAAGAAATCCAAAAAAATTATTCCGTTCAATAAAAGAATTAAATGGTATATTAGATAAAAATGCAGAAATTGAAAAAGTAAAAATGGGATTTGGTGCGTTTTAATTAATAAAAGAAGTAGATTAGTATTAAATCTATTTTTTTTATGATATAATTATTTAGAAGGATAGTGATAACATGGGAAAATATAAAGTAATAGATGGTAATGAAGCATGCGCACATATATCTTATATGTTTACTGAAATAGCAGGTATATATCCAATAACACCTGCATCACCAATGAGTGAATATATAGATAAATGGAGTACTGAAGGAAGACTTAATTTATTTAATAATAAAGTTAAATTAATAGAAATGCAAAGCGAAGCAGGGGCAATAGCGCTTGTACATGGTTCTCTTCAAACAGGTTCACTTGCTAGTACATATACAGCAAGTCAAGGACTTCTTTTAATGATACCTTCAATGTATAAAATAGCAGGTGAAATGCTTCCTTGTGTAATAAATGTTGCATCAAGAACTGTCGCAACACATGCTTTAAGTATATTTGGAGATCATTCTGATATATATGCATCAAGAAGTACAGGATTTTGCTTTTTAGCGTCTTCTTCTGTAGAAGATACAATATATATGACACTTGCATCTTACTTAAGTACATTAAAAGGAAAATTACCTTTTGTTAATTTTTTTGATGGTTTTAGAACAAGTCATGAACTAAATAAAGTATATGTTCCAGATATGTCTGAAATAAAAGGTCTTGTACCATTTAAAGCTATAGATAACTTTAGAAAAGAAAGTATGATATCAAAAAAACAAATAAAAGGTACAACACAAAATGATGATGTATATTTTCAAAATTTGGAAGCAAGAAATAAATATTATGATAAGATGCCTGATGTAGTAAATGAATGCATGGAAAAAATAAATAAAAAATTTAAAACAAATTATAAACCATTTAATTATTATGGTGATGAAAATGCCGAAAAAGTAATAGTTGCGATGGGTTCTGTTTGTGATGCATTAAAAGAACTTGTAGATGTACTTAATGCTAAGGGAGAAAAAGTAGGTGTATTAATAGTTCATTTATTTAGACCATTCTCTAAAAAATATTTCTTAGAAGCTTTACCTAAAAAGGTACGCAAAATAGCGGTATTAGATAGAGCAAAAGAAGCTGGATCAGTTGGTGAACCACTATATGAAGATGTAGTAAATATATTTAATGATGTAAAAAATAAACCATTTATAATAGGTGGAAGATATGGAATATCTAGTAAAGATACTAATTTGGAAGATTTATATGCAGTATTTAAAAACTTAGATAGTAATGAGCCTATTAACTCATTTACAATAGGAATAGTAGATGATGTTACAGGTAAAAGTTTAAAACCATGTAAAATAAAAAGTGATAAGAAAAATATTGAAATGCTTATATATGGATATGGTTCAGATGGTATGATTTCAGCATCTAAAGATATTATTAAAACAATTGGAACAGAGACTGAAGCTTTTATACAAGGATATTTTGAATATGATTCTAAAAAGAGTGGTGGAATTACTGTATCACACTTAAGAATAGGAAAAGAAAAAATAAATATGCCATATTATATAACAAATCCACATATTGTAGTATGTACTAAAGATGTATACTTAGAAAAGTATGATATGTTATCTAAAATAAGAAAAAATGGTATATTTATATTAGTAACAGATAAAACTGAACAAGAAATAAAGAATGCTATATCAAATAAAATAAAATATGAACTTGCAAAAAAGAATGTTAAATTTTATATAATTGATGCATATAAGATTGCTAAAGAAAATAATATTCCAAATAAAATAAGTATGATAATGGAAAATGCTATTGTATATATAACTAAAGTACTTCCACATGCTGAATTTACAAGTGACCAAAAAGAAAGTATTAAACTTCATTTTGCTAAAAAAGGTGATGAAATAGTAAATAATAATATTAATGCTATAAAAGATATTGAAAGTAAAATTGTTAAAGTAGAAGTAGATGAACTTTGGAAAAATCTAAGTTATTCAGAAGAAAAATATACTGGAATTATAGATAATATTATTCATTTAAAAGGTAATGATTTAACAGTAAAAGACTTTGAAAAACACGAAAGTGGAGTATTTCCTGTTAATACATCAAATTTAGAAAAAAGAAATATAGCGCAAGTTTTACCAAGATGGGTAAAAGAAAATTGTATAGAGTGTAATCAATGTTCTATAGTTTGTCCACATGGAGTAATAAGACCAAAATTAATGACAGAAGATGAAATTAAGAAAAATAAAAATGTAGTAGTTATACCATGTATGGGTAATGATGAATATAAATATGCACTTGAAATTAGTTATGAAAATTGTACAGGATGTGGTTTATGTGCAAATACATGTCCTGGTAAACTTGGTGCAAAAGCATTAATTATGACAGATCATAAAGAAGTAGAAAGAATAAATAATGAAATAAAAAATATAACTAATAAAAAATTATATTTAGAATCTACTATAAAAGGAGTAGCATTTAATGAACCATTATTTAAATATTCAGGTGCATGTGCAGGATGCGGTGAAACACCTTACTTAAAATTATTAACACAAATATATAAAGATGGACTTATAATCGCAAATGCAACTGGATGTTCATCAATATACGGTGGAAGTCTTCCAACAAACCCATACAATGTGTCTTGGTCAAATTCATTATTTGAAGATAATGCAGAATATGGATTAGGCATGAGAATAACTATGGATCTTGCTAAAGAAAAGATTACTAATATAATGAAAGAAAGATTAAAAGGAAGACTTGGAATAAAAAATATAGAAATGTTTAATAAATGGTTAGTAAATAAAGACAATTATAATATTACTAAAGAAATAATGGAAAATATTAACTATGATGAAGTAAAAGAACTTGAACCATTAAAAGGATATATTATGTCAAAAGATGTTTGGATAGTAGGTGGAGATGGTTGGAGTTATGATATAGGATTTGGTGGAATAGACCATATTATGGCATCAGGAGGAGATGTAAATATATTAGTACTTGATACAGAAGTATACTCAAACACTGGTGGTCAAGCAAGTAAATCAACTGAAAAAGGTGCAGTTGCTAAATTTGCTAATGATGGTAAAAAAACATCTAAAAAAGATCTAGCAAGAATGATGATGGGATATCCTAATGTATATGTTGCTCAAATAAGCTTAGGTGCAAATATGAATCAAGCAATAAAAGCATTAAGGGATGCTGGAAGTCATAAAGGACCATCACTAGTAATTGCTTATTCACCTTGTATTAATCATGGTATTAAAAAAGGAATGGGTAATTCTATTGAAGAAGAAAGATTAGCAGTAAAATCAGGTTATTTCCCAATATTTAGATATGATGGTGAAAAAGAAGAATTTACATTAGATTTTAAATCACCAGACTTTGATTTATATGATAACTTCTTAGATGGAGAAAATAGATATACAATGATTAAAACTGTTAGTCCAAAACTTGCTAAAGAATTATTAACAGAAAATAAAAAAGAAGCAATTAAAAGATTTGAATATTATAAAAATTTAAGTAATTAAGAGGAGGAACAAATGAGAGAAGTTAAACCAAATACAACATGGAGACATTTTAAAGGAGCAACAGCACATGTTATAACAGTTGCTAAACACTCTGAAACAGGTGAAGAATTAGTTATATATGAATGTACAAATAGTGAAAATACTAATCATAAAAATGGAATATATGCTAGACCACTTGATATGTTTTTAAGTGAAGTAGATCATGATAAATATCCAGATGTAAAACAAAAATATAGATTTGAATTACAAGAAATAAAAAGTGTAGTTAAAAAATAATAACTACACTTTTTTCATATTTTAAGTCAAAAAAAGAGCCGTCCCCCCTGAAGGGCAGCTCTATAAAAAAGAATAAAAAGGGGTTGGCTAGTGTGATACTAGCACCAATTCGCCATTTGGGAATTGGTAGCATATATATTACTTATAAATGGGTAATTTGTCAAGTACTTTTTAAAAAATATGTTATAATATTTTTAAAGGATGTGAATAGTTTTGGCTGAGTTAACAAATATAAAGGGTATTGGACCTAAAACAGTAAGTACATTAAATAAACTTGGAATAAATAATGTTAATGATTTAATAAATGATTATCCATATAGATATGAAATGTTAAAACAAACTTCCTTATATGAAGAAAAAGTAGTAATATCTGGAATTATAGAAACTATTCCAACTATTAGTTACTTTAAAAATATGAATAGATTATCATTTAAGTTTAATACAAGTAATAATTTAGTAAATGTTGTAATATTTAATAGAGCATTTTTAAAAACTAATTTATTAATTGGAAAATATATAACTGTAATAGGTAAATATGATACTAAAAGTAATACAATAAATGCAGCAGATATAAAGTTATTTGATTTAGGTGATAGAAGATTAATAGAGCCTATTTATCACTTAGTAAAAGGCATAAATAATAAGTCATTAAATAAATATATAAATGAAGCATTAAATGAATGTAATATTGTAGATTATATACCAGAGGAAATAATAAATAAGTATAATTTTATAGATAAAAAAGAAGCACTTAGAATAATTCATAATCCAAAAAAAGGATTAAAAGATGCGATAAATAGATGTAAATATGAAGAACTATTTATATTTATGATGAAAATAAATGCACTAAAAAGAAAAAATAATAGTTTAAATATTGGTTATGAAAAAGACATTGATATAGTTAAAATTAATGAATTTATAAATGGATTACCATTTGAATTAACTACTCATCAAAAAGAGGCATTAAATGATATATTTAAAGATTTAAAAAGTAATAAAAGAATGAATAGATTATTAGAAGGTGATGTTGGTTCAGGTAAAACAATAGTAGCATTAATAAGTATGTATGCGTTATATTTAAGTGGATATCAAAGTGCACTTATGGTTCCAACTGAAGTACTAGCTAATCAACATTATGAAAATTTTAAAAATCTATTAGAAGGATATAATATAGAAATTGCACTTCTAACAGGAAGTACTAAAAAAAGTGAAAAAAATAAAATATATGATAGATTAAAATCAGGCAAGATAAATATGGTAATAGGAACGCATGCCATAATTGAAGATGATATAAAATATAATAATTTAGGATTAGTAATAACAGATGAACAACATAGATTTGGAGTTAATCAGAGAAATAACTTAAGAAATAAAGGTAATATGCCTGATGTACTTTATATGAGCGCAACTCCAATACCAAGAACATATGCTCTTACTATATATGGAGATATGGACATATCTATAATAAATACAATGCCTAGTGGAAGAAAGAAGATAATAACTAAAGTATTTGATAATAGTGATATAAAAAAAGTACTTGTAAAAATAAAACAAGAATTAGATTTAGGTCATCAAATATATATAGTATCTCCATTAATAGAAGATTCAGAAGAAGAAATGGAAGATACTAAGAAACTAGAAAAGAAGTTTAAATTAGCATTTAAAAACTATAATATAGGTGTTATGCATGGTAGACTTTCTCCTAAAGAAAAAAATAAAGTTATGGATGATTTTGTAAATAAAAAAATAGATATATTAATAAGTACTACTGTAATAGAAGTTGGAGTAGATGTTAAAAATGCAACTATGATAGTTATATTTGATGCATATAAATTTGGACTTGCAACACTTCATCAATTAAGAGGTAGAGTAGGAAGAAATAGTGAACAATCCTACTGCGTTTTAATGACTAATAGAGAGACTGAAAGGCTTAATATAATCGAGAATGTAAGTGATGGATTTACACTTGCTGAAGAAGATTTAAAACTAAGAGGATCAGGTGATTTATTTGGTATAAAACAAAGTGGGGATATGAGTTTTAAACTAGCAAATATTCAAAAAGATTATGAACTTTTGATAAAGGCTAAAGCTGATTCTGAAAAAGTATTAGATAATATTGATAAATATGATGTTTTAAAAAATATGTTAAAAGAAAGTATAAATATGGATTAAAGATATTGACTTTTAAATTAAAATATTTTATTATTAATATAGCGTAACAATATGTTACGTAACACACACTTTTACGGATATGTGTGAAAGTGTAACCAAAACCCCCTGAAGAGAGCGAAAGCTCTCATTTTTTTATTTAATTTATTTGTGAAAAATTGAAATAAATTGTTTTTTATAAAAATGACTCTTATAAATTATATTATTTATTTTAGACAAGTTATTGCTGATTTACAAATATTATTATACATTAAAGTCAGAAAGTATATACCTATTATGGCTTTGAAAATTATGGTATAATTAATTTGCATTGAAGGTGATAAAATGTTGAATATGTCAAATAGTGAACAAAAAAATGTAAATAGTGAAAATAATACATTAATTATAAATAATAAAAATTATGAAATAGATAAAATAGAAATCTGTGGTAAATACAATATTGAATTAGTAACTAAAAATTCAAATATAACATTATATCTAGATTTAAATAAAGACGTTATTGCCTCATTAGTTTTAAATGAAAAAACTAATATTTCTGATAAAATAGGTAAAGACCAAAATATAAAAATAGAAAATATTAGTTATACATTTTATATTGAAAATGAATTATATATAACAAAAATAAATGATAATGAGTATAAAATTGAATTATCAATACCTAATATAGAATTATTAATTCCGCCATTTGATGAAATAAGTAAATCAAGAAATGACACTAATAAATCATTTTTAAAAAATATTTACTTAAATGTCGTTATTGAATTAAAATAAAAATATAAATAAATCAAAAATTTATACTTGATAATCTTTATGTTCAAAATTTTACGTGGTATAATAAAACTATACTTTTTTCTTAGAAATATAGTTTTTATATAAAAATAAAAAGTAGTTGATATAAAGTGAATTTAAGTAACTAAATGTAGATTCATAAAAAATATAAGATAAACAATCAGTTAGGAGTACAGACATGAACATATTAGATTTAATCGATTATTTAAAAAAAATAGGTTATAAATTTCACAATTTAGATACAAATGAACCTTTTTTAAAAATAAATGGAACAAAAATTATTTTTAATATAGTTAATAAAAAATATAAAGTAGAGGGTATTTCTGTAGGACATGAAAGAATCCTAGATTTAACAAGGCCTGAAAATTACAGCGTTGTAATGTTTTTGATAAAACTATTAAAAAAAGGTTATTCGAAAAATGTAATTTCATTAGAAAAAAGGTGGCAATTAGGACATAATGATAGTGGATCACTTGATGTTATGTTAAAAAATCCTATTAATAATGATATTTACATGATAGAAATAAAATCTCAACCAGAAATAAATAAATACGTAAATTTAAATAACGAAAAAAAATTAAAACAAGTTTTTTCTTATGCAATTCAGGAAAAAACAACTAAAATAATATCTTTTTATTCTTATGATTTTTCTGAAAATAAGGATATGTTTTACAATGTATATACAGAAGATATATTAAAAGAATCCCAAAATGTAGATGACTTTTTTGAAAGATGGAATAAAGTATTTGATAAAAGCGATTATATTTCTAATAACAAAATATTTAATTCAAGACAATCAGTTAAAAAATATAGTCAATTAGAGAATATTACAAATAATGATACAAAAACCTTATTTAATCAATTTGCGACAATATTAAGATTACATTCTATTTCTGATAAGCCCAATGCTTTTATTAAGATGATTAATTTGTTTTTGGCTAAAATAAATGATGAAATTACATCTGATAAAAAATTTGAAGTAAAGGATAATGCAGGAAATATACATACTTTAAATGGTATGAAGTTCCAATATATTAGGGGTATAGATACTCCAGTATCTTTTATGAAAAGACTTAATGAGTTATATAAAGAAGGAATGAAAGAATACTTAAATAAAGATGTAATTGATTATAATGATGAAGAAATCGATGATTTATTACCAGACAATGTAGAAAATAGAAAACTTATTGTAGAAACATTTGATAATCTAAGACTTAAGAAAAATAATAATTTTACATTTATTGATGTATTTGATGATGAAACATTCTATCTTAATTTTGAGGTTGTAAAAAGTGTTGTTGAACTTCTTGAAAATTATAGATTTAAGTATGATACGAAACATCAATTTTTAGGAGACTTTTTTGAAGAATTATTAAATACCAGTTTAAAACAAGAAGCTGGTCAGTTCTTTACACCTTATCCAATTGTTGATTTTATGGTTGATTCATTACCATATGAAAAACTTATTAAGAAGAATGTAGATTTAGGAAGAATTAATTTTATCCCTTCTGTTATCGATTATGCGTGTGGAGCAGGACACTTTTTAATAAGCAGTATGGCAAAAACACAAGAAATAATTAAAAAAATGAAAAATGAAAATTATAATTTTAACGAATTACAAACTAAAAAAATAAATGCATATATTGATGATCCATATTCATGGGTAAACAAAAGAAATTGTGTTGGAATTGAAAAGGATTACAGACTTGCCAAAACAACTAAAATAGCAACGTTTCTTAATGGAGATGGTAATGCTGAAATAATTAGTGGAGACGGAATTAACAAATTTAATTCTAAGGATTATGAAAATACAATTTTAAATTCAAGTAAAAATAAAATTGAAAAGTTTGATTTTGTTATATCAAATCCACCATATTCAATAGATGGATTTATGAGAAATTTTTCAAAGAATGGAATTACTCCAGAATCAGGCGATTTTTCATTATTAAAAAAATTAAATTATACAGATTCTGCAATAGAAACATTTTTTGTTGAAAGAACAGAACAACTTTTAGTTAATAATGGATATTGTGCAATTGTATTGCCACAATCTATTCTATCAAATTCAAAATATGAAAATATGAGAAGATTCATGTTTAAAAATTTTGAAATAAAAGCTTTAGTTATGACATCAGATATTACTTTTTCAGGAACAACAACATCACCAGTTATATTATTTTTAAAGAAGACAAAAGTACCAAATAAGCATTACAAAACATTAGTAGTAGGATCACCAAAATACATGAAACCAACTGGAAGTAAAATGAAAGATCAGGAAATTAAATTTCTTGGTTATGAATTTAGTACAAATAGGGCAAAGTCAGGAATTACTATAAAAGATAATTCAATATTATCAAAAATATCACCTATAATAAATAATTTTATTTCTAACGATGAAATAAATATACCTAAAAATTTATCTAATTTAGTGTATAGTAAATATTTTGATGATATATTATTAAATTCTTCTAAAGAATATTGCGGAGATATATATCCAAAATATAATCTTAGTGAGGGTAAACCATTATCTAATTATTGCAAGATTAATTGTAGAACAACAGAGGATTTCGATAAAATGCCATCTGATTATCTTGAAATAGGGGGCTTATCTACATTACAAACTAGTGAAAAAAAGAAAACAACTAATAGATTCTGCAAAAAAGGTGATATTCTAGTCTCTAGTTTATGTCCAAAAAGAAATCAAATTAAAATAGCAGATAAAGATTATATGGTTACAACAGCAATACATGTATTATCTGATTTTGAAAGTGAAGAGATAAAAGAAAAAATTTATGAAAAAATTAGATCTGATGAAGTTTTAGAACAAATGAATTCTTTACTTGATGGTTTTAAAATTACTTATGCTAAAATTTCAGATGCAAATTTAATTAATAATATATTAATTAATATATAAAAAATAACTAGTTCTTTTTTGAACTAGTTATTTTAATAATCAAATAGTTTACAATTATAGTCAAATAATAAATCATTAATAGTAGATATTTTATAAATTTTATTAATAAAACAAAATCTAATTATTAAATCATAACGATTATTCTTTGGTAATGAATACGATGCACTATTTAAAAGTGTATCAATTTCTTGTTCATTAAGTTCAAGTGATAATCCTAAAAGAATAACAGTTTCTTTACTTGGATGATATTTTTTATCATTTCTTATTTTTGAAAATAATCTTCTATCAATATGTACTTTATTATAAACATCACTATCTTTTAAATTTCTATCATCTATCATTTTAAAAAGAGTTGTTTGAAAGTCACTATATTTGTTTTCATTGTTTTCAATATATTTATCTATACTAGAATCATTTATTTCATTAGTAATATCAATTGATGAAATACTGTAGTATTCATTTTCTTCAAATTCATCATTTTTAGATACGTCTTTTATTCTTGTTATAAAGTTTTTAAAAAGTTTTTTTCTATTACTATTTTTGTATAAATTTTCTTCTAAATATTGTTTAAGTTCTTCTTTCATATATATCATCCCTTTTCATGAACTATTATACCATATAGTATATATTTGTCGCTTATTTGGCGACCAATTTTAAATTTTATTTTGATAATATATTGGTGAAAAGAGGAGTGAGAATAATGAAAAAAGAAGTAACAGATATTGTTTTTTTACTTGATAGAAGCGGTTCAATGTCAGGATTGGAAAATGATACCATAAAAAGTTATAATAATTATTTAGAAAGGATGAAAAGTCAAAATGTAAGAGTAACAACAGTATTATTTGATGATAAGTATGAAATGATTACAGAACAAACAGATATTAAAAATGTAAAAAAGATGGATAAAAGAACATATTACACAAGAGGAAGTACTGCACTATTAGATGCGATTGGTAAGACTATAAAATACTTAGATAATATAAATCCAAAAAAAGTTTTATTTATTATAACAACAGATGGATATGAAAATTCATCTATAGAGTATAGTAAGAATATGATAAAAAAGTTAATTGAAAGTCATAATAATTGGGAATTTATATTTTTAGGTGCTGATATTGATTCATATACAGAGGCTTGTTCTATAGGTATAAAAGAAAATAGAATTTCAAATTATTGTAAATCTAAAAATGGGGTAAAAAAAGTTTTTGATAGGTTAAAAAATTTATCAGAGATGTATTACGAAAGTAATTGCATTTCAGAAGATTGGAATGATGGATTAGAGGATGATTAAAATATAAGGAAAAACAAAATCTCAATAAAATGAGATTTTTTTAGTATTTTTATATAATGTAGTAATATTGTAGTAAAATTGTAGAAATATGTTGACAATGAATTTTTCTGGTGATATATTTAATTCAGGAGGTTGAGAAATTTATGGGTAATGTAAGTGAAAAAATGACAAAAGAAGAATTATTGGAGTTATTTAGTAAGTATGATTTAGTTGAGTTAACTGCGATGAATACAGTTTTAAATTATGCAAAAGATGTTGATACAATGGAAGCAGAAACTGTAATTAGAAAAGTATTTAATGATGCGGATGATGAAGTTAGTGAAGATTATGGACTTTTTATGCGTCATTATACACCTTCAATGTCTATGATCAATAAAAAATCAGATTTATTAACTAAGAAAGAGGCAAAATATTTATTAGAATTTGCAAATGATGCTAAAAAATTTTTTGAAGATATTAAATTATCTAAACCTGATGCTAATGTTGAACATGAATTGCTTGAATTATACAAAATAACAGATTCTTTAAATTCAATAGCAACAAAAAATGTTATAAAATTAAATTTAAGAAAAAAGGAATAATGTATTGTGAGGTAAAAAAATGGAAAATAAAACAAGCGCTATTAACATACAAGTAGATAGTAATGTAAAAAAAGAAGCAACAGACGTATTAACTGAACTTGGTTTATCAATGAGTTCTGCAATAAATTTATTTTTAAAACAAGTTGTTAAAAAAAATGGTATTCCATTTGAAATAACTAATGTATCACCTAAGAAAAAAATACTAGATGTTGTGTGTGGATTAATTATGAAAGATGGGAAATGCTTAATTGCACAAAGAAAAAAAGAGGATCATTTATATGGTAAATGGGAATTTCCAGGTGGAAGAAGAGTAGGTCTTGAAGATGAAAAGAAAACTCTTGATAGAGCATTTACTGAAGTACTTGGAATTAATACAAAAATAAATGATTATATTACACATAGTATATGTGAATATCCAGGTCATATAGTAGACTTAAAATTATATGAATGTGATTATATAAGTGGTGATTTTAAATTAAATATTCACTCAGATTATAAATGGGTAGCAATTGAAGAACTATTAGATTATGATTTAGCAGATGCAGACGTTATCTTAACTAAATTCTTAATAAAAAAATATATAGAAGATGCTAAAGAAAATAATAAATAAAGGAGTGCATAAAAATGGTGGATTTTAGAAAATTACAAAAAGATGTTTATCAAAATAAAGTTGATAAAGGATTTAATACAACAGATGTAAATAAGGAGTTTTGTTTAACATACGCAGAACTTGCAGAAGCATATGATGCTTGGCTTAAGAAAAAAGATGATGTTGGCGAAGAACTTGCAGATGTTGTTATATTTACAATGGGATTATCAGAAATATTAGGTGTAGACTTAGAAAGTGAAATAATTAATAAAATTAATAAAAACTCTAAAAGAGTTTATAAGACTGTAGATGGAGTTTTAATGAAAGTAAAATCAGAATAATATAAAATAAATTAAACAAAAAAATATAAAATATTAAAATTAGTAGAAGAACAGAGAAAAATTACTATGGATGAATTAAAATTTGATAAAATAGTTAAATCTAATTTAGAAGATATTGCAATAATTGAATATGGAATAATTGAAGGAAATAATACAATTGTTTTTATAAAATCTGGACAAAATGGTTCAATATATGGTTATAACAATAAATATATTAAAATGGCTAAAAGATTAAATAAAAAATATAAGTGTACAGTAATATGTTCATCAAATCCATTTGATGGAAACAATCCTCTTGATAATGCATTTACTGTAATAGAAAAATATACATCAAAGTTTGAAGATTATAAAGTGTATTATTTAGGTTTTTCAAATGGTGCATTGATAGGGGCATATTTTGGTATAAATTATCCTAAAATAAAAAGAATGTTACTTGTAAATATGCCTTTAATTTATGATATAAATTTAATAAAAAATAATCTTAATAATTTTAATAATGAAAAAATAACAATTGTATATGGATCACTTGATTATTCTATTAATTCACTTGAAAATATTAAGGATATTAAGTCAAATAGAATGGATATTAAAGTTGTTCCAAATGAAGATCATTATTTTAGTAAAGATGAAGAAGATTTTTACTCTTTACCTGAAAAATATTTGTTTTATAAAGAATAAAACTTATGAATATGAAAATAGAACCAAAAATTCTATTTTTTTAATATAAAAAATATATTCCAAAAATATTGTTTAATCATAAACTATATTGGGAGAGTAATATATATGAATAACATAAATAAGGATTTTTGTTGTGATGATTTTTCAAAGGCAAAGAAAATACTAGAAGGCGCAAATAGTTGTAAATATTGTTATGTATTAGGTCCAACAGGACCACAAGGTGGTCCAGGCCCAATTGGTCCACAAGGAGAAATCGGTCCAAAAGGTGACATGGGTCTTCAAGGACCTAAGGGTGATAGAGGAGATATTGGTCCAACAGGACCTAAAGGAGAAAATGGACCTACTACAATTACAGTAGAATCAACTTCTTTAGCAGAAGTAACAAATACTGGAACCAATAAGGATGTTATTTTAAATTTCAAAATACCAAAAGGCGCAACTGGTGAAATGTGCCCTAAGGGTGAAAAAGGCGATATAGGACCTAGAGGACTTCCTGGTGAAATAGGTATTAGTCAGGCTATTACAATAGATGGGACAGAAACAATAGAACCAAACGAACTTGCAGAAGTGCAAGATGATTTTGAAAGTAATATTCATCATTTGACATTCTATATACCAAAAGGAGAAAAGGGTGAAAAGGGTGATCAAGGAGAAGTGGGACCAAGAGGACCCGCAGAACCTGCCCCAGATGTTGCATATGGTGAAAGATATTTAGATTTAGAACAAGAATTAGTTTTAACAAAGGATCGAGATACAGTAGTTCCTTTAAATTTAGGGGGACCTGCATTTTTACATATTTTGATACTGAAAACACTATTGAAATAAAACAAAATGGTTTCTATTTAATATCATATTTCTTTAGTGCATCACCTAGTGAGGACTGTAAGATAACAGCTATGGTAAAATATAATGATTTATTATTCCAGGCATGTAATGTAACAACTGACATGAAAGCAAATACTATTGGAAATATTACTAATACAATAATAGGAGCATTAAATGATGGAGACAAGGTTACATTATGTGTAAGGTCATCAGTAAATACAACATTAACATTTGATGGAAGCACTAGCGCTAATCTAGTATTAGTAAGAATTCACTAATTAAAAGGCTTATATAATGAAATATAAGTCTTCTTTTTTTGCAATTTGATTTTGTATTTTTTTAAGCATATGATTATTGTTTTTATAATAATCATAATATGTACCCTTGATTATTTTATTAATTAATGTTATTATAAATACGCTTTTATAAGGGGGATTTTTATGGGAATAATATCTAATTTTGAAGGACAAAGTCAAATAAGAAATTTATTAAATAATGAGAATTATGATAAAGAAAAAGCGGATCAATTCTTAAAAAATAATGCTAGTATACCTATGTCTTCAGAATTATTCTATGATACAGATAGATATATCAGAATGCAACAAAGTAAAATACAAGAAACGGATGCAGTATTTAAGTCCCCAAAATTATCACCAGAATTAAAAAAGGTTTTAATGTGTGAAAAGTTACCATTTAGAACTAGGACAAAAGATATGATAAGATATAATTTGATACAGGATTATTTAGATCGTGTCCTTTATATAACACATTCTTCATGCATATATGATAATATAAAATATTTTAATGCAGTTCCTGAAAGAAATATTCAATATGTTAGAGGTTATTTTGAATATAATGGAATAGATCTAAATAATAAAAAATCAATCGGGGATATATTTTGCAATTATGGTAATCCATATAAAGATCCAGATGGTATAAAACGCGATTTTGAAAAAATTGATAACCTTATTGAAGATAAAAGAAATAGTGCATTAGGAAGATATGGAGAACTTGAAATATATAATATGTTAAAAGAAAATTTAAAACTAGAAGAAGAAATAAAGTGGGTTTCCAAAGATGTTGGAGATTTATTTGGCTATGATATTATAATTAGTAATGTAATGACAGGTGAAGTTAAATTAATCGAAGTTAAGACATCCTATAATAATGGAGGCGAATTAACTTTATCTTTAAATGAATATAATAAACTACAAGAATCAATTAAAAATGGTATTGAATATGAAATGTACAAAGTTGAATATGTGAATGGTGAAAGAAAATTATTTAAAGTAACACATGATCATGATGAATATTATACTGTAGAAAATTTAATTACTGGCATCAAGAGTAATATGTTCTTTGATCAAAGTAGGATTAATCCAGAAAAAAAGGGAATATGTTTAAAACTTTCTGATTTGCCTTTAGTAGCATACTCTAATTATGTACCTAGAAAGGAACTATAATATGGAAAAACAAGTATTATATCATATACATAAAATCGAGGGTAAGGATAGTACGGGTAAGTTTTGGAAAGAAAACAAAGAGATAAAAGTGGATGATAAATTTAAGAATGGAATGCTTAAAAGATATAATGAATTTACAACTAAAACTTCAGTTTTAGATGTAGATGGCAATATAATTGATAAGAATATACATGATTATTTAGCAAGAGTTTTATTTAAATTAAATAGTGGTAGAACTTTTTCAAAACAAGAACTAGAAGAAATTTTAAAATTATCATATCGTGCTTCCTATTATGGAAATATGTTTAAAAGAGAAACAGCATTAGAAAATTATAGAAAAGATAATGTTAGTACATTGCCCAGTAGATTACATACAATTTATTTAACTGATGAAAAAGGAATAGATTATTGGGTAAATACTTTACAAACAGATAATTATACACTATATAGAGTAGAAGCAAGTGGTGAAATATTTAAAACAAATGAACAATTAATACCAGAAGAGATGTTAAGTTATAAAGATGTTTATGAAAGTGCATATAATTATTGGCATCCAAACTTTAAACATGTACCAGATTATACAAATGAATATTTGGTAAAAGGAAAAGTAAAAGTACTTGAAAAAATAAAATAGATGAGGTAAAACGTGGATAATATAGCAAAAAAAGAATGTCAAAATGATGTAATAAACTTACTTCAAGAAAAAGAATATAATGAGGATGGAGTAAGGATGTTTTTTAGAAATTTTGTCAACATAGAAGTAGAAGAAGAATTAAAAGATGAAGTAAATAAATATAAAGAAAAACAAAAAAGAAGAATAATTGATGTATATAATGCATTTAATGAAGATACTCCTAATGAAATAAAGAAAATAAAAATGGTAGAAAGATTACCATTTAGAACAGCATTAAGAGATTATGAAAGATATTTTAAAATACAGTGCATATTATCAAAATTGTTATATAATGGTACTCATGATTTTAATGTATATAAAGTGATACCATATTATGAAGCAATTAGTTTAGATGATATAGAAAAAATAAAAGAATATTTAGAAAATAATGGCATATATTTAAAAAATGAAAACTTTATTAAAGATAAATTATGCAATTATGGAGAGCTATATAAAGATGAAGATGGAATAAAAAAGGATTTTGATAGATTGTCCCATCATCACGAATATATATTAAAGGAAAATTCAGATTTAATTATTAGAAGATATAGTGAATTATGTATATATAATATGCTTAAAAATAATTTAAAAAGTTATGAAGAAATAAAATGGGGTTCCAAAGATGTTTGTGATGCATTAGGATACAATATAATAGTTATTGATAAACTTCTTTCAAGTGTTAAAATGATAAATGTTAAATCAACATATTTAAAAAATGATCCATTAGAAGATTGTTTGGTATTAACAAAAGAGGAGTATAAAAAATTAGAAGAATCAAATAAAAATAATGTACCATATATAATGTATAAGATAAATTATGATTTAGATAATTTTGTTGCTGAATTTTATAAGATTGAACATAAAAGTAATGGTATTTATGCAGTTACAAATTTAAATGATAATACTACGTATGAAAGTACATTTGTTAAAGATAATGAAACAGATGGTAATATGAAAATAAAGATAAAAGAAACAATTAAAGTAAAAGAAGAACCACATAAATTAAAACTAAAATTAAGTTAATAGGCTAAAAAAGTCTATTTTTTTTATTTTTTGTCAAAAAAAGTTGACATTTTTGAAATATAGTCATATACTATACCAGTATACTGATTTGGTATATTGGTATAGGAAGTGATAAAATGAATAAAAAAGAGGAAGTAATAAACGCAGCAAGAGATCTTTTTACTAAGTATGGATACAAAAAAGTATCTATGGATGAAATAGCAAAAGAAGCAAATGTTACTAAAAAAACTATTTATTCTTACTTCAGTGATAAAGAAGCAATGTTTAAATATTTTGCAAGTGAAGAACTTCAAAGTATGAAAGAAAAAATAGAAAATGATGTAAATAGCAGCACTTCATTTATAGATAAAGTATCTAAAATACTTTATGAATCATTACTTTTTAGAAAGAATAGTGATTTAATAAAGACTATTATTAAAGAGATATCCAAAAGTAACACTGCAGAATGCATTTCTTTTTTAAAGTTTTATGATGATGAAATTGTTAGTTATATAGAAGAAAAAATAAGACAAGAAATTCAAAATAAAACCATAAAAAAATGTGATGCACATTTAACTGCATTTATTATTTACAAAGTATATTCATCAATATTATTTGAATATGATAGAGAAATTGATGAAGAAAAAGTAACCAAAGAAGTTACAAACATATTAAAAGATGGTTTATTAAATTAGGGAGGTTTTAAATATGAAAAATAAAAATCATAAGTTTTTTAATTATGTCATAATTGCAGCCGTATTAATAATTCCATTTATGTATAGCTTTTTCTATTTAAAAGCATATTGGAATCCATATGGTGAAGGTAATATAGATAATTTACCTGTTGCAATAGTAAATGAAGATAAAGGTTCTAAAGGTGAAGAACTAGTAAAAGAAATAAAAGATAGTAAAAAATTAAAAATATCAGTAGTTGATAGTACAAAGGCAGAAGATGGACTTTATAATAAAGATTATTATGCTGTTATAAATATTCCAGAAGATTTTACAGAAAGTATGGAAAGTGCTAGTACAACAAATAAGAAACACGCAACTATCACATATTCACCTAATCAAAAATCAAATTATCTAGCAAGTCAAATAATTAACAATGTAGTTAATGTAGTTGAAAAAAATCTAGATAATAAAGTAAATTCAGAGATAGTAGGTACTTTATCTGATACAGTTAAAGAAGTACCTGATAAACTTGAAACTATAAGTGATGGATTTGATAAATTAAATGATGGGACTAATCAGTTAAAAGAAGGATCAAATACACTTACAAGTGGCACAGAAAGTTTAAAACAAAACTATGCTAAATTTAATGAAGGCGTAAAAAGTTTACAAAGTGGTACAAATACACTTGCTAGTGGAGCAAAAGAATTTAATCAATTAACAAGTGGACTATCTACTATGCAAACTGGTGTTACAAATTTAAAAAATGGTAGTGATGCATTTACAACTGGTTTAAATAGTTATGTAACAGGTGTAAATTCTGCACTTTCAAACATTAATAATTTAGCAAGTATAGTTGTAAGTACAACGTGTGCAAGAATAGAAGCAGGAGATAGTACAATAACAGAATATGATAAAAATGCATGCTTAATTGCAAAGGGAATGCTTGCTAATAATGCAAATTATGGTGGAACAAATGCTATAAATTATTTAACTATTAGTGGTAATAAATTAAATTCAAGCAATCAAGAAATAAATGCTGGAATAAATACTTTAAATAGTAGTGTATCATCACTTGGTACAGTAAATGAAAAAATAACTAAACTACAAAATGGTGCAAATAGTCTTCTTGAAGGAGCAAACACGTTATATAGTAGTTCAGAACAAATAATGAATGGTATTAATACTTTAAATGATGGAGCAAATACCTTAAATAGTGGAATAAATACTTTAAATAATAGTGTATCATCTGCTAAAAATGAATTAAATGAAAACATTGAAAACACTAAAAAAGAAGTAGCAAAAGTAAATGGATTAAAAGAATATAGTAATGAACCTGTTAAAGTTGATACAGAAGCTGTTAATGAAGTATCAAGTTATGGTACTGCATTCTCACCATTCTTTATATCAATCGCATTATGGGTTGGATGCTTAATGCTTTATATAGTATTATACTTTGATAAAGAAGAAAGATTTAAGAAGTTATCAATAAATAATCCAAACCTATTACAAAGAACATTATGTTATCATGGACTTGCAACGCTCGCAGGTATAATACTTGGAGTATTATTACAAACATTATTAGATTTTGAAATAACTAACGTTTTATTATATTATGTTTCAATAGTATTAATTGCTAATACATTTATTGCTATAATTGAATTATTAATAGTAAACTTTAAAGATATTGGTAAATTTATTGCTCTTATCTTACTTGTACTTCAATTAGCCGCAGCAGGAGGAACATTCCCAATAGAAACAGTGACAAAAGGATTTAGATGGCTACATCCACTTCTTCCAATGACATATACAATAGATTTATTAAGAGAAAGTTTAGTAACAATTGAATCTAAATTATTAACTCATAACTTTATAATTGTATTTGTAATATTTATTGTATTTTTGGGTATTAATATTGCTCATGATATAATAAGACAAAAGAAAAATAAATAATTAAAATGGTGCATATGCATCATTTTTCTTTACATTAAAAATATGTAAAACTTATGTAAAAAGTGTAAAAAATATTCTTTATATCATTAAAATATGTTAAACTAGTTTTAGTAAAATAGGGAAGTGAATACATGAAAACAAAAAAGAAAAAATCAAACTGGATAAAATTTATAGTATTTTTAGTAATAATATTTTTAGTATTAATGATTTCTTCAATAGCGTTATTTATAAATTATAAAACAAATAAGGTAAATAAATCATTATCTTATAATGAAACAGGGGAGTTATCTTATTTAGTTTGTTTAAATAAAAATGATATTATAAAAGATGAATGTATTAGTGAAAAAAGAAGTTTTATATCTGATATGATAGATAAAATAAAATTTAAACTTGATTATAATTTAAAATCGACAGATATAGCAAATTATAATTATTCATATGAAATACTTGCTGAAACAATAATAAGCGAAAAAGGTTCATCAGATAAAATATTATATAAAGATAGTAAAGTGATTGGAAAAAATAGTTATAATAAAGATAAAAAAGATACTATTAACATAAATGATGATTTTAATATTAATTTTAGTGATTATAATAAGGTTGTTACTAATTTTAAAAATCAATATCCAGTAGATGTGGATGGTAATTTAATAATAACTGTAAATGTAAATATAAATGGTGAAAAAGAGGGTATAAATGAAGACATTAAAAATAATTATGATTTAAAAGTAATCGTACCTCTTGGAAAAGAAACAACAGAAATAAAAGATTTTATAACTACAATAGATAATAATGGTTCAATTAATAACTATGAGAAAACAAAAGAAGGATATACTTTATTCTCACTTTTATGTGATATAGTTTATAAATTAGATATATTATATGTAATATTTGTTTTTGTATTTATATTTAAAATAATGCCAAAAATGAGTGGATATAATTTAGAATTAAAAAAGGTATTAAAAGAATATGATAAAATGATTGTAAATGTAAATTCAATGCCAGAATTAGGTGATTTACAAGTGATGGAAGTATCAAACTTTAGTGAACTTGTAGACGCTAAAAAGAATTTAAATAAACCAATAATGTACTTTGATAATTATGATAAAAACGAAGTAATATTTGTTGTAAAATCAGATAGTGATGCATTTGTTTATATAATGAATAAATATGATAAATAAAAAAATTATAGGTTCTCTATAATTTTTTTCACTATTTCTGTACTTCTTTCTCCTGCTTCTTTTTCAAAATCATCATTACCATCAGCAAAATCAGAAACAGTTCTAATACATACAAAAGGTACATTATTTTTTCTTGATATATGACCAATACTTGCACTTTCCATATCAACAATAGTTGCTTTTGTTCTGTTATATATTTCATCTCTTACTTTAGAATCAGTAACAAAACAGTCACCACTAGTAATAGGAGATACGTAATAATTAACATTTTCTTTTTTTAATATATCTTCTGTAATACTAATTAATTTTTCATCAGCCTTTATATTTCCATCATCAGGAGTAGAATATTTCATAATTCTAATAGGAGTAAAATCATGATATGTTACAAAAGATGATATAACTGTATCCATAACTTTTAATTTATCTGTTAAGCTACCAGCACATCCTGTATTAATTATATAGTTTGGCATATATTTATCAATTATATATTGTGTATTCGCAGCAGAATTTACTTTACCAATACCACTTTTACTAAGTATTATTTCTTTATTACAAAAATTTCCTACATAAATATCATTATTATCTTCTTTTTTTAAATTTAATGTTGTTTTTAGATTTTCAACTTCAACATCCATTGCGCCAATAACCGCAATCTTCATACTTTATCACCTCATGAACTTAATTATATCAAAATTTTGAATAAAATGTAGTATTTTGTCAGAAAATATAAAAGGTGATATGTATGAAAACTATATTTAAAATAATTTTAATTATTATATTATTTCTTTTTTTATTTATTTTTATAGGAAAAAATAATGATTCTAAAACTGTTTTTATGGAGAATGAAAGAAATGGTAATCATTATAAATTAATATTTTCTAAAGAACCATTAACAATAAGAACTATTAAATTAAAATTAACTCCTTTTATTAATAATGGCTATATAACAAAAATATATGTAAAGTATGATGAAAATTTAAAAGATTATTTTAAGGATAAGGAATATTTTTCTTTTGATAACTCAAGTATTAATACAGGAATAGATACTTTAAAAAAAGAATATTTAAATGTATTAAGTTCAAATTATTTATATAATGAAATAGAAAAAGATATAAATGATGTATCAATAGAAAGTGTAGATGTATATGCAGAAGAAAGTGTAATTAATAATTTTAAGAATAAATTTAAAAATGTAATAGTAGAAAAGATAAATGAAAAGTATTAATAAATTGTAATTATTGTAATATAATTTAATGAAAAAAGATAAAAAGTAAAAAATATTGTCAAAAAATTAAAAAAATATATTGAAATGTTATTTAAATTATGGTAAGATTAATACTGTCATGGACCCTTAGCTCAGTTGGTTAGAGCATCCGGCTCATAACCGGGCGGTCGTAGGTTCGAGTCCTACAGGGTCCACCATTTATATAATTGTGCAGGTGTGGCGAAATTGGCAGACGCGCTAGACTTAGGATCTAGTTCCTTACGGAGTGGGGGTTCAAGTCCCTTCACCTGCACCAATTTGAATATTAAGAAATCAATCGATATAGGTTGATTTTTTTAATGTATAAAATTATAGGAAAATTTTGTTTATGGTAAAGCTTAATTAATAATATCTATGATAAAATAAACTATATGGAGTGTGATTATAATGAATGGAAATAGAATAATTGTTCATGCTTTGATAAATGCAAAGAATGGATATTTGGTTACTAAAAGGTCGAAAGAGGAAACAACTTTTCCGGAATATTGGGATATACCTGGAGGATTAGCAGAAACTGGAGAATTACCCAGAGAGGCAGTAATTAGAGAAACTAAAGAGGGAGTTGGTTTAGATATTATGCCGATTAGTGTAATACACGAAGATAGTAATTTGGATAAATCTAAAAATCTTATTTTTATTAGACTAGTGTATTCATGTGAATTAAAATCTAAAATTGATGATATAATTTTACAAGAAGAAGAGCATTCAGAATACAAGTTTATTAGTACCTTAGAAGATTTAAAAAACGAAAAAATTTCACCATTTCTTGTAGAAGTATTTAATAATTTATAAAATATGTTTTACTATATAAAGAAATATATTTATTAATTGCTACTTTGGATATAAGTGTTCAAAATAGACTTTTGTATCATATAATTTGAATATTAAGAAATCAATCAATATAGATTGATTTTTTAAATTTTAATTAATCAATTATTGTTAATACGAATATACTAAAATAGTTGTCAAAAAGGAGTGAAGTAACATTATGTATTTAACAACAGAAAAAATAAATGAATTAGGTGATGAAAGTACTGTTAAAGTATTACGATCTTATTTTTATTTTTTATATGCAAAATTTAATTTGCTAGAACATAAAGATGTAAAAAATGCGTTAATATTTAAAAAATATATTGAATTAGATGATATTAATGATGTTAATGAATATATAGTAATTAATGTAAAAGACATTAAAAATATGCTTTCATGTTCAGGAGAGGAATATGAAAGAATTCTTCCAATAGAAGAAAATAGTAATAAATCAAAAAAATTAGTAAAAGATTTTGATAATATTTAAAAATTGTGATATTATATTACCTGTCAAAAATTTTGGTGGTGTTAATATGATAAAATATAATATTTATAATTTAGTAGTAGTTTTTTGTGATATTGGAAATGGTAAAATGCAATGTTTCATATGTAAAGAAAAGAGAGATAAATATGTTGAAATATTTTCTCATGGAATAATACCTATAGAACAAGTAAAATCTGTTTCTTCACTTTCAGATTATTATTACCGTGAATTAGTAAAAGAAGATATGTCTTCATATGTAGATAAAAAAGAACTCTTAAGTAAGTTTTGTTTTATAAATCAAAATGCTAATTCATATTATTTAGAAGCTTTAGAGTATGAAGAAGAACCTGAAGTAGATTATAAAAGATTAAGACTTAAAAATAATTTTAAAGTAATAAAAGGTGGAAAAAACTAATAAAAAAAGTTACCTTTTTAGTAATAGAAAGTAACTTTTTAATTTGCACTTTTTTGTCTTCTTTTTAGTTGATATATAGATATTTCTTCTTTTTTATCTTCACTATTAAAATATGGTTTTAAAGAATTTTCATCAACAAATAAACTATTGTTGCCTCTTGAATGAGTAGGCATAATAGTTTTCCATAAATTATAATCTCTTTGCGCATCATCTTTATAAATTTTAAGATAATCAAGAATAGAATTAAAATTTTCTAAGTCTATATATCCACCATTTTTTGTTTTTACAAGAACTGCATTTTCTTTATAAAGTTCATCCTCTGATTCAATATAACCAAAAGAATTTAAACTAACACATTCTTCACCAATAAACACATTTCCTGTAAATCTTGAATGACTTATATATTTTGTGCATCTTTTTATATTCCCTATAAAAACTTTATCCGGTTTCATTTTTCCCTATTTTCTCCTTCGTGCTAGAATATTATATATAATAATTAAAAAAACTTCAAGTAGTATATTTTAAAAAATTTGATACATACTATTTATGGTGAATAATATGTACTATTTAAATTGTTTTTTTATTTATTCTTTTATTGGTTTTGTATATGAAAATATAATTGAGTTTGTAAGAGGTAAAAAGCCTGGAAGTGGAATGCTTTATGGACCATTTACTCCTATATATGGAATAGGTGCTTTACTAATATTAGTTATTTCAAAATTTATATTTAATATACTTAATTTAAATAAGGTACTAGAAGTAATAATTATAGTTCTTTCTTTAACAATTATTTTAACAGTTTTAGAATGGATAGGTGGAGTATTAATAGAAAAAATATTTCATGTTACATTTTGGGATTATAGTAATTTTAAATTTCATATTGGAAAATATATTGCACTTGAAGTATCATTTATATGGGCACTAGGATCTTTACTTGTCATATATGTACTCCAACCATTAATTAATAAATTTATATTTTCTATTCCAAGTTATGTTACATATATACTAATAATTATATTTACTATTGATTTAGTCGTTACTTTTTCTAGTAAAAAAGTTCATAAATAAAGTATTAATTTATTATTTTGGATAAAAATATAAATGGAGGAATTAAAATGAATGAAAATGTAGAATTATTAAACTATATACACGAAGACTCTTTAATGGGAATATCATCACTTACTACAATGATTAGAAAATTAAATGATAAAGATAACAAAATAAAAAAATTAATTGAGTCTGAATTGAAAGATTATGAACATTATAAAAAAGAAAGCGAAAAAATGTTAAAAAAATATAAGGGTGAGGTATTAGAAGCAAGTATAATGGCAAAAACTATGGCTAAAATGAAACTTAATTTTGATATTATGAAAGATAATAGTGACTCAAAAATCGCAGATATTTTAACAAGAGGATTTACAATGGGTACAATAGATATGAATAAAAAAATAGATGAATATAAAAAGAGCGCTGATAAAAGTGTTTTAAAACTTGCTAAAGAATTTTTAGAATTTCAAAATAAGAATATAGAACTTTTAAAGGAATATTTATAGAATATTCCTTGTTTTTATTTTTATATAGTATTACAATTATTATAGTAGGTGAGGTAATAAAATGAATATATTTGTAAGTTGTTCATCAAGTGATAAAATAAGCGATGAATATAAAGTAGTAACAAGATTTTTAATGGAAAATATAAGTAAAGATAATGACTTAGTATTTGGATGCGCAAATAGAGGACTAATGGGGATTTGTTATAACGAATTTCTAAAAAATAATAGAAAAATAACAGGTGTTTGTTATGAAATGTACAAAAGTGATTTAGAAGGCTTAAAATTAGATGAAGTACATATGGTAAAAACACTAGAAGAAAGTAATAGATTTTTAGAAGAAAATGCAGATATTATATTAATTTTACCTGGTGCATTTGGAACATTATCAGAATTTATTGACATATTAGAACATAAAAGAACTAAACTCCATAATAAAGAAATGATTATATTTAATATAAATGGTTTTTATGATGATTTAATAAATATGTTTAACAAAATATATAAAAAAGTATCTAATGACTATGACTTTAATTCATTATGTAAAGTGTTTAATACAGCATTAGATGTAACAAATTATATAGAGGAGAATAATTAAAATGAATGAAGAAAAATTAAATAGATTAATAGATGATTATATACTTTATTTAAAAAATAATTCAAATGATAAGTTCGATTTTGAAGAAAGAAATAATAGGAAAAGATTTTATCAATCATTTGATAAGAATAAGATAATAAATATGTCTGATGATGAAATTATTAATTATTTAAAAAACTTATGGAGTGTTATGCCAGTAGCAGTCCATAAAATTTATGATAAAAATGGACACGATAATTTCAAAAATAGATTAGCAGATTTATTATATGGAGACAGAAGTTTATCAGAAAGATATGATGATTTTCAAAATAATATAGTTGAATTTAAGACATCTGCAATGACTGAAGTTTTATCATATAATTATCCAGATAAGTGCATGATTTGGAATAATAAAGTAAAAAGAGTATACATTATGCTTGGTATAAAAGATATTCCAGAATCTAATGATAAATTAGATTATAATTGGTATCAAAGATTAATTTCTTATGATAGAATTATTCAAAAGAAATTATCTGAAAAAATTGGAAAAAGCATTGATTTATTAGATACCGATTATTTTTATGAATTTACTTTTTTAAATAACTCATTTAATTATAAAAATCTAGATAAGATTATTAAATCATATAAAAATAATTTATCTACTTATTTACCAAATGAAATTTATAAATGGAAGGCGGTAAAATGCTTTCAAGACAATTGGAACATTAATAGTCAAGATTTTTTAGGTATGTTTAAATTATCTTTTTCAAAAGCATCTAATCTTTTAAGTGGCTTTAATTATTTCCCTAAAGCAATGATGGAAGAATTTATTGAGTTTGAACCAGATAAGGTTAGAAAAATGTTTAGTGTATTATATAATGAAAATATTTCACTATCAAAGAGATATGATTATTTCATTAGTGCTGCGGATGAAATATTAAAAAATCATTGGGATCAATCTAAACACCATTATCAAGATTTACATGCAATAAGTGTATATTTACATTTTATGTATCCAAATAAATATTACATGTTTAAATCATCAGTGTCAAAAAAAATAGCTAAAAATTTAGGTATAGATATCAATTGTAAAAATAATGAATTAACTAAAAATGAAAGAAATATACAAACGCTAATTAATTATTATAAGATGTGTGATGATATAGTTGATTATATTAACGAAGATGAAGATTTAAACAATTTGGTATCAAATTATATTGATAATGATTGTTATATGAATGATGAAAATCATATATTGACGCATGATATTATGTATTTTGGAGGAAGAATATTTAGTCAATATTGGATTTTATCGTCAAATGTTGAAAATGTTGATTGCTTTGAAGAATTTAAGAAAAACAATTATATAAAAATTGGATGGGAAAAATTAGGAGATTTAAATAAATTAAGCTCTAAACAAGAAATTAGTGATGCATTAGATAGGGTATATCCTAATGATGATTCTAGAAAGAATGATATACTTGCAATTTATCAATTTGCTAATGAAGTAAATCCTGGTGATATAGTTATTATTAAAAATGGAAAATACAATTCATATGGATATTGTGAAGTTAAGTCGGATTATACATATTTAAATAATCAAAATATTATTGGAGTTGAGTGGAAAAAAACAGGAAATTTTAATGTACAAAGTATTGTGCCAGAAGGTGGATTTGATAGTAAAACATTAACAGATATTACTAATTACGATAATGGCAAATTGGCAAAATCAATTATTGATTTAATAGATAAGGAGGAAGAGGAAGTGGTAGAAGAAGTTCCAGTTAACGGTAAAAAGTATTATTGGTTAAATGCAAATCCAAGAATATGGAGTTTTTCAAATATTAAAATTGGAGAGACTATAGATTATACATCTATTAATTCTGATGGAAATAAAAGAAAAATATATCGAAATTTTGATAATGCTAAACAAGGTGATATAGTTTTAGCATATGAATCATCTCCTAGAAAAGAAATTGTTGGATTATGTGTAGTTGAAAAAGAACTAAGTAATAATGTTATTTTATTTAAAAAAATAGAACAATTTGCTAATCCAATTAAATATAAAGATATATGTAATATTCCTGAACTTAAGAATATGGAATGTTTTGTAAATTCTCGTGGTTCATTGTTTAAAGTAAAAGATGAAGAATTTGAAGTGTTAAATGAAATAATAAGAGAACAAAATCCAATTGAGAACAAAAATCATAAATTATATACAGTTGAAGATTTTTTGAATAAAGTTTATATAGACAGAGATAAATATACTGAAATAACTCAATTGTTAGAAAAAAAGAAAAATATAATATTACAAGGTGCACCAGGTGTAGGAAAAACCTTTATGGCAAAAAAATTAGCATATTCATTAATGGGTGAACAAAATGATGATAGAATTAAATTTATTCAATTTCATCAGAGCTATTCATATGAGGATTTTATTGAGGGTATTAAACCGGATGAAAATGGTAATTTTATTTTAGAACAAGGAATATTCTATAATTTCTGTAAACTTGCAGAAAGTAATCCATCAAAAAAATACTTTTTGATAATTGATGAGATAAATAGAGGTAATTTATCTAAAATATTTGGTGAATTATTGATGCTAATTGAAAATGATAAAAGAGGAGATTCATTGACTTTAGCTTATTCTAAATTGCCTTTCTCAGTTCCTGAAAATTTATATATTATTGGTCTTATGAATACCGCAGATAGAAGTTTAGCAATTATAGATTATGCATTAAGAAGAAGATTTTCATTTGTTGATATAATGCCAGCATTTGATAATTTCAAATTTAAGGAATATCAATCAAAATTAAATAGTAGTTATTTTGATAATTTAATTAATAAAATTGTTGAATTAAACGAGGATATAAAAGAAGATCCATCTTTAGGTGAAGGATTTATGATAGGACATAGTTATTTCTGTAATTTGAAAGCAGCAAATGTAAATGAACTAAAACTTATTGTTAAATATGATATTATTCCTACATTAAAAGAATATTGGTTTGATGATGAAAATAAGTTTAACGAATGGAAAAATAAACTTTTAGAGGATTAATTTATGATAAACATTAAAAATATTTATTGGATGTTAGCATATGCTTTTAATAATTTAAATGAAGCTGATACAAAATTAATAGATAAAGAAGAATTTGATAATATTTATGATTTGTTTTGTGTTATGTTAACACAAGAAATATCGAAATTAATTAAAAGAGGTTTATTTAAAGAGTATATTACAACCACAGATGAAATTAGTAGTTTAAAAGGAAAAATTTTATTAAATGATTCTATTAAAAAAAATAGTCAGAAAAAAATGAAAATGTATTGTGAATTTGATGTATATTCAGAAAATATATATTTGAATCAAATTATTAAAACAGCAGCTATGTATTTAATTTATTCTAAAAAAATAACAGATAAAGTTAAAATAAAAAAACTAAAAAATGTTTTAAATTATTTAAGAGACGTTGATACAGTTTCTATTAAGACCATAAAATGGAATTCAATAAGATATACAAAAAATAATAAAATATATAAGATAAGTATTAATATTTGTCATTTGATTATTGACGGTTTACTTTCAACTAAGTCAGATGGAAAGATAGAATTCAAAAATTATATTGATGACCAAAAAATGCATAAATTATATGAAAAGTTTATTTTAGAATATTATAAATATCATTATCCTAATTTACATGCAAAAGTTTCAGAAATTGGATGGAATATAGAAGAAAAAAATATGATTTCTTTGTTACCTAAAATGAAGACTGATATTACATTATACTATGAAGATAGAATATTAATTATTGATGCAAAATACTATAGTGATATGTATCAAAATAATCCAATGTTTAATAAAAATACATTTAGATCAAATAATTTATATCAAATTTTTACATATGTAAAAAATAAAGATGTTAATAAGAATGGTAGAGTATCAGGAATGTTATTATACGCAAAAACCGAAAAAAATGATGAACAATGGGCAAAGTTTTCCATGGATGGGAATACTATAGTTATTTCTAATTTAGATTTAAACGAATCATTTGATAAAGTAAAAAAACATCTTAATACAATTGCAGATAAATTTATTAATAATAAAATATAAAGAAAGTAATTATAAACTATCAAGCAAAAAATGGGTAGTTTAATTAATTCTTCTTTTTTTTATGAAAAAGTATTTATTTTTTATAAAATTGTGATATAATTAAATAGTCAAAAAATTTATGTGTCTCCTTAGCTCAGTTGGTAGAGCAACTGACTCTTAATCAGTGGGTCTAGGGTTCGAATCCCTAAGGGGTCACCATATTTTATTTTTTTTGCAAAATCTATTGCATTATCTTAGTATCTTATGGTATAATAGCATGGCAAGTGCGAAAATGGGCTTGTAGCTCAGGTGGTTAGAGCGCACGCCTGATAAGCGTGAGGTCGATGGTTCAAGTCCATCCAGGCCCACCATTTTTGGCCAGTTGGTGAAGTGGCTTAACACACTGCCCTTTCACGGCAGCATTCACGGATTCGAATTCCGTACAGGCTACCATTTTAGTATATGAAGTCAGTTTATAGCTGGCTTTTTCTTTTTGAAAAAACAAAAGTTTATGTCGATTACCGGCTGATGGTGGAAAAGACCAATTCTGAACTTGTCTTTTTCCGGTTTAACACCCCTGCTGCCGGAATATGGAAGATCGTCGTCGAGCCGGTCCGCCTCATTGACGGACAGTTTCATATGTGGCTCCCCGTCACAGAATTTCTTGATGGAGAAGTCTATTTTCTCGAATCAGATCCCTATTACACCCTGACCAATCCGGCCAACGCACCAAGTCCCATCATCGTTTCCTATTATGACGGGAAAAATGGCGGACTCGCCCAGGCATCCGGCCGTGGATACACCCGCACTCAGTTTCAGAATCCTTCCATCACAGCTCCCGGTATCAATGTAAAAGGGGCATTACCGGGCGGACGCTTTACCGTTCGTTCCGGTTCCTGCATTTCCACAGCCATCACTGCCGGAGCTGTTGCACTTATGCTGGAATGGGAACTGGAACAGAAAAATATTACCGGTATTGATGTCTTTCAGATCAAAAGTCTGCTGATCCGCGGCGCATCCAGAAGCAGCAACCTGCTGTATCCAAATCGTGAA
>OLGZ01000341.1_pt1 | contig 40112 bp, 34 predicted proteins | sample 1605981 | NCBI WGS metagenome assembly OLGZ01 (sample SAMN03283291) | human gut metagenome | biome: human-associated habitat; material: feces | host: Homo sapiens | place: Peru | collected 2012 | reverse complement strand
CCATGTTCTCGCTATCCGGACTAACGTCCGTGCGTAAATTCGCTCTGCTCGGGCTCGTAAAAAGTCCTTTACGTAAAATTAGTTACTTTATCATTGACGTTTTGCACTTCACTTAGTTCTTCTTCCCAATCACAAGTTTGCTGTCTGTGCAGTCGATTAGGATTGTGTCGCCGTGCGTAAATTCATTTTCAAGAATTTTCATCGACAGGGGAATTTCTATTTCTTTGCGGATTACACGACGCAATGGACGTGCTCCATAAAGTGGCTCGTAACCCTCATTTGCGAGAAATATTTTTGCGTTTTCCGTAATTTCTAAATCCATGCCCTGCTCTTTCACTCGTTTTTTCAGGGAGGCTGTTTGGATTTCAACGATTTTGGCAAGTTCTGCAAGAGTAAGCGGAGTAAATGTAATTATTTCATCAATTCTGTTTATAAATTCCGGCTTGAATTTTTGTCGGAGGAGCTTGTTTACCTGCTCACGTTTTTCATCCTGCGAAAGCTGATTGTCAAGCAAAATGTCACTTCCAAGGTTACTCGTCATAATTAAAACAGTGTTTTTAAAATCAATCAATTTACCTTGTCCGTCCGTCAGCCTTCCATCGTCAAACATTTGAAGCATAATATTAAAAATATCAGGGTGAGCTTTTTCTATTTCATCAAAAAGCACTACAGAATACGGTTTCCGCCTAACAGCCTCAGTCAACTGCCCGCCTTCTTCATAACCGACATAACCCGCAGTTGTCCCAGTAAGCCTTGAAATTGCGGATTTTTCCATAAATTCGCTCATATCAATTCTTATCAGGGCATCTTCGTCGTTAAATAAAAATTCGGCAAGAGTTTTACCAAGTTCGGTTTTACCCACACCAGTAGGCCCTAAAAACAGGAACGAACCTATCGGACGCTTGCTGTCACGCAAGCCTGAACGAGAAAGTCTGATTGCGTTTGCAATTTTTTGAACAGCTTCATCCTGTCCGATTAAACGTTTGTGAAGAAAATCTTCCATTTGCACGAGTTTTTTTGATTCATCCTCCACGAGTCGTGTCGTCGGAATTCCCGTCCATTTTGCAACTACAGCAGAAATATCATCCGCATCAAGCTGTTCTTTTATTAATCGCTTTTTAGTTTTGTCGGATTGAAGCTGTTGAAGTTTTTTCTCCAACTCTTTTGTTTGTTTATATTTTTCTTCTAACGAAGTTGTCAACTCACCTTTCTTTTGTGCAATTTCAATTTGCGATTTCAAAATTTCCAAATTCTTCTTCACAGTAGTTGTATTTGTAATAATTTTCTTTTCTTGCAGCCATTGTTCCTTTAATTTCGTAATTTTACCTTCAAGGGTTTCAATTTTTTTAGTAATTTTTGAAATTTTTCCTTCAGATTCTTTTGAACCTTCCTCTTCGAGAGTTTTTCTTTCAATCTCTAATTGAAGTTTTTCTCTTGTGTAGGTATCTATTTCTTCCGGCATGGTGTCAATATTTATCCTCAAAGAAGATGCAGCCTCATCAATTAAATCTATAGCTTTATCAGGCAAATATCTGTCAGAAATGTATCTGTGAGAAAGTTTTACGGCTTGAACAAGAGCTTCATCAAGAATTTTTATTCCATGATAAACCTCATATTTATTTTTTAACCCACGCAAAATACTGATTGCCGTATCGACAGACGGCTCATCGACGATAACCGGCTGAAAACGACGTTCAAGAGCTTTATCTTTTTCGATATATTTTTTGTATTCATCAAGGGTTGTCGCACCGATTATGCGAACATTTCCACGTGCAAGCATAGGCTTTAAAAGATTGCCCGCATCAACAGAACCTTCTGACGCTCCCATTCCCATAATGGTGTGGATTTCGTCAATAAAAAGCATTAAATCGTCGGCTTTTTCTTCAATTTTTTTCAAAACACTTTTTAACCTGTCCTCAAATTCTCCACGATAAGAAGCCCCTGCCAAAAGAGCCCCCAAATCAAGTGAAAGAATTTTATCATTCTTTAAACTTTCCGGAACATCGCCTTTAATAATTCTCTGTGCAAGTCCTTCAATTACGGCGGTTTTACCAACCCCCGGTTCGCCGACAATTACAGGATTATTTTTTGAACGTCTGTTCAAAATCTGAATAACACGACGAATTTCATCATCTCTGCCGATTACGGGATCGAGTTTATTTTTTGAAGCTATTTCCGTTAAATCTTGAGTATATTTTTCGAGCGGATTTTCCTCTTTCTTTTTGTCGTCTTTTTCGTCAGAGTTTGAGGAATTTCCTCCGCTTTCCGAAACTATTTCACCGTTTTTAATCTCGACGGTTGTCATATTAGCTACAATTTCTTTCATATCTGCGTAAAGGTCACGTGGATTTACGCTATATTGCTTGAAAATGTAGAGCATATTGACGGTTGGCTTTTTAAACAAAGCCAAAAATAAGTGTTCAATACTGACTGTTTTTTCACCGACGGCAAGGGCTTCCTTCTCGGCACTTTCCAAAAACGCAATAGTGGCTTGCGAAAGCGGTGGGTCTTGTTTTTTTTGAGGGGAACTCCCGCCTGATTTTCTCGGAATGGTATTGTTGTAATCACGAATTAACCTCGGGTTGTCCAGTCCGATTTTTTGCAACATAATTTTAGGCAAATCGTTTTCGTCCAAAAACAGTGCAAGCATAATATGATCAGGTTCGACCTGAGCGTAATCTCTTGCATAAACGATAGTTTTTGCCGAGTGAATAATATATTGAACGTGTTCGGTTAAATCCATAAAGCCCCCTGTTTTCTCCATAATACCAGAGGTTCACCACATAGCAATCATATAAATACTGGATTTGTTGAGAATTAATGATTTTCTTTTAAATACCTTTCGACATTTTTAACAAATTCTTTTGTTTCTTTAATTGCAAATTCTACATCATCCTTATCAACAGTGTATGTAAAATCATAATCTGCTCTTTGTCTGTTTGCAAATGCTTCTTTATAAATTTGCAATAATTTTTCATCAAATATTTTTTCTTCGTAAATAAATTTTTTATTAAACCAACCCATCAGTTGAGCATGTTTTGACGTAACAAAATCATTTTTATACGCCAATGCAGTTACAATATAAAAAATAGCATAATAAAGTCTATTTTGGCAAGTAGAATAGAATTCGTTTCGGATATTATACTCAGCAGCTTTAATTGCGTTATGGGATTTTTCTATAGCATTGATTATCAAAACGTGTTTATCAAGCTCCATAATAAACTCCTTTATCAACGACTTCTTTGTAATAAATTGGATTTTGTTTTAGCTCTACCAATGTCATAGGGTGCAAATCGAGTGTAACACCGAGTTCTGCTTCAATTTCACCAATAACCTTCCATAAGTTCATACGTTTTTCTCTCGGAAGTTTTGAACCAAACAAAGCAACTAAATCAATATCGCTATCTTTTGTCGCATTGCCTAAAGCATACGAACCGTAAAGATACAGACCGTCAAAATCCGAAAACCATTTTTTTATGGTTCGATTTAAATTAGTTATTATTTTATCTATTTGCTCCATATCGTAATTATAACATTTTTTAAATTTTTTTCAATATAACAAAAAAGGTAACATATTACATGTTACCTTTTTCGTACCTTATTAAATTCAAAAAGAATTATTCTTTTGTATATTCAGCATCGATTACGTCGTCATCTCCACCTTTCTTTTCTTCGGAAGATGCACTGTCACTAGATGCTGAACCTTGGTTTGCTTGTTCTTCTTTCTGTACTGCTTCGTAAGCTTTTTGAGAAATACTGAACATTGTTTGTTGCAATTCATCTGACAATTTTTTCAATTCGTCTGTTGATTTGTTTTCATCAATAGCTTTTTGAAGTGCTGCTTTTTGTTCTTCAAGTTTTGACTTGTCAGCCGCATCAATCTTACCTTCAAAATCTTTTACAATTCTTTCGGCAGAACCGATTAAACTTGTTGCGTTGTTTTTGATTTCAGCATCTTCTTTTTTACGTTTATCCTCTGCTGCGTTTGCTTCAGCTTCTTTAACCATTTTATCAATATCAGCTTCTGACAAGTTAGAAGAGTTTGTAATTGTAATCTTTTGTTCCTTATTAGTAGCTTTATCTTTTGCTGAAACATTTACGATACCGTTTGCATCAATATCAAATGTAACTTCGATTTGAGGCAACCCTCTCATAGCAGGCGGAATACCGTCAAGTCTGAACATACCTAATGATTTGTTATCTTTTGCCATTGGTCTTTCACCTTGCAAAATGTGAATATCAACGGCTGTCTGGTTATTTTCGGCTGTTGAGAATACTTGTGATTTGGAAACAGGGATTGTTGTGTTTCTTGGAACTAATGGAGTCATTACACCACCCAAAGTTTCGATACCTAATGTCAACGGAGTTACATCCAACAATACGATATCTTTAACTTCACCGGCGAGGACACCTGCTTGAATTGCTGCACCAACCGCAACAACTTCATCAGGGTTTACTGACTGGTTAGGTTCTTTACCTGTGTATTCTTTTACCAACTGTTGAACTGCAGGAATTCTTGATGAACCACCAACCAATACAACTTCGTTAATATCATCTTTTGAAACACCTGCATCTCTCAATGCATTTTCAACAGGGGTTTTACATCTGTTCAACAAGTCACGGCTCAAGTCTTCAAACTTAGCTCTTGTTAAGTTCAAGTCTAAGTGTTTAGGACCGTTTGCGTCAGCAGTAATGAACGGAAGGTTGATATTTGTTTCCATAACTGATGACAATTCGCATTTAGCTTTTTCAGCAGCTTCCTTAACACGTTGCATTGCTTGCTTATCGTTACGGAGGTCAATTCCTTCTGTTTTTTTGAATTCGTCGCACATCCAATCCATAACTTTTTGGTCAAAGTCATCGCCACCTAAGTGAGTATCACCTGATGTTGAAAGAACTTCGTGAACACCGTCACCGATTTCAAGAATAGATACATCAAATGTACCACCACCTAAGTCGAATACCAAAACTTTTTCAGGTTTATCTTTTTCAAGACCGTAAGCAAGAGCTGCTGCTGTCGGTTCGTTAACGATACGAAGTACGTCCAAACCTGCGATTTTGCCGGCATCTTTTGTTGCCTGTCTTTGTGCGTCGTTGAAGTAAGCCGGAACTGTGATTACAGCAGATGTAACTTTTTCACCCAAATAGTTTGAAGCATCATCAGCTAATTTTCTCAAAATCATTGCTGAAATTTCTTGAGGTGTGTAATCTTTTCCGTCAATGTTTACTTTGTAATCTTCGCCCATGTGTCTTTTGATTGAAGCGATTGTTTTATCAGGGTTCAAAATAGCCTGACGTTTTGCTAATTGACCTACCAATCTTTCGCCGGTTTTTGAAAAACCAACGATTGAAGGAGTTGTTCTTGAACCTTCTGCGTTGGCGATAACGGTTGGTTTACCACCTTCCATGACTGCTACAACGGAGTTTGTTGTACCTAAGTCAATACCTATTGTTTTTGCCATAATTATTATCTCCTTTATCTGATTTCTTTCCTTTGATATTATTGTTATAACATTCTTTTTTTATAAACCTTAAAAAATAAACAAAAAATTAATAATTCAAATTTTTCAAAATATGTTATAATCAATTCGAGAATGAGGTAAAATATGAAAAGAGCGGTTATTTTTGCACACTGGGACAATAATTTAACGATTGATGATTACGTCGTTTATTATTTAAAAGAACTTAAAAAGGTTATCGAAAAAGTTATTTTTGTATCGGCAAATAATTTATCTGAAAATGAAACAAAAAAACTTGACGGAATTGCAGATAATATTATTGCAAAACACCATAACGAATATGATTTCGGCTCGTACAAGCGTGGGTTTGAAATCTTAAAGGCAGAAGGTTTAAGCAATTATGAAGAAATAATTTTTGCAAACGATTCCTGCTATGCTCCACTTTTTTCACTTGATAAATTATTTGAAGAAATGGAAGAAAAAGAATGCGATTTTTGGGGAATAACCAAAAACAATTACGGACTAAAAGGTAAAAATCCGCACATCCAAACTTATTTTATTGCGTTTAGAAAAAACGTGTTTATGGACAATGATTTTATAAAATTTATTTCATCCGTAAAACCTGAGCTCGACAAAAATTCTGTTATTGAGAATTACGAAATCGGGCTTTCAAAAATGCTTTTCCAAAACGGCTACAAAGCAGAAACTTTTGTAAAAGAGTTTGAAAATATTTCCAATCCTACAATAAAAAAATGGAAAAGCTTGATTATAAAATCAAAATCACCGTTTTTAAAATGTTCTGTCCTACGACTTAAAAACACCGACTACACCACTGCTGACGGCTGGCATGAAGTAATAGGCAAAACAAATTATCCCATTGAATTAATCGAAAACAACTTAAAAAGAACTCAAGAAAAATTAAATACAGAACCTAAACTCCCGACGGGTATCAAAGAATTTTTGTATAACTCGCTAAACTATTTGCCACAAAAATTAAGAGTTCCGTTTATTAATCTTGTGAAAAAAGTTTTCTCATCAACTTCGTCAAAATAAACGCAGGGATTGTATACAAAATAAACAACAAAAGTCGGAAAGACGGCTTGCGACGATAAACCTCAATCATCGCAAGAACATTTGTCATAATACAATTTGCAGAACTCTTTTGGTTAATATAACTGTCTGAATGAATTCTCCATTTTGTAAGTTTTTTGTCAATATAATAAAACTTGTTTTTGTATGCAATTTGGATGTACAACCACCAGTCAAGAAGTCTGTCTGACGGTGTGTTCCAGTTGACTTTTTCCAACAGGTCACGCCTTATCATTACGGATGAAAAAGTGACAATTCTGTTTTTCAAATTCATATCCCAAAACATGTTTCTCGGATATTTTTTACTTCTCAAAAATTTTCTGTTCGCATAAAGCAAACCTGCCATTTTGCCAACGTTGCCGATAGTTTCGACATCATTAAAAATCACGGCAGCATCAGGATTTTTCAAGATAACTTTAATCTTTTCTTCCAAATAGTCAGGTGTCCATTCGTCGTCACTTTCAAGAATGGCAATCCATTTTCCGCTTGCGTACTTGAAGGCTTTTTCTAAAGTTGCCTCAAGTCCCATATTTTGGTCGTTTACAATAGTTCTGACACGTCCGTAAGAATCTGTCGCTTTTGTGATAATTTCGACAGAGCGATCCTCCGAGGCGTCGTCCACGATAATCAATTCCCAATCCTCAAAAGTTTGGTTTTTGATGGATTCAATCGCATTTTTGATGTACTTGTCGTAGTTGTAACTCGTTACCAAAATAGAAATCAGCATAAGGGGATTATAAAGGGTTTGCCCGAAAAATTCAATACATTAAATGTATTAATATTTCTTAACAAATCTCTCATAAAAAGGCAATAATTGTGAAAGTAAATACTTTATATATATAAAGACGGACAAGAGGGACAACTATATGGTCGACGCAATTAAGGCAATAAAAGAATATTATAATTCGCTTACAGGTAAGGACAAAGCCGAATTCCAAAAGGAAATGGGCATTAACAGTTTGTATGGTATAAACCTTATGGATATCAAGGTTGCCGAAAAGTATTGCAAAAGCCACGGAATTGACCTTGGTGACGGTTCTGTTTGGAATTTGTACAATAAGGGCAAGGCTGATTATGCGGCAGCTTTGGGTGACTATAACGAGGCAAAATCCATTTATAATAACTTGAAAGGTCAAACCGAAACAGCACAAACAAAATACACAACCCTTGTCAAAAATTACAGAGCGTCGAATGGTGAAGACGCAAAGATTTCGACTGCACAGGACAACCAATTCCGCCGTGAATCGAAATACACAACAGATTTGATTAAAAACACCAATGACGCCGAAGACAGAGTAGATTTGGCTCTTGACGCACGTAGAATGGCTGTTGACGAGCAACGCCACGGCTTGATGTTCGGGGCGTAATGATAAGATACTAAGGCACTAGGGTACTAAGGCACTAAGTTCGTTACGTCTTATAAAACATGTCATCCTGAGGAGCGAAGCGACGTAGGGATCGCATTGTAGTGGAATGGGATAGTGATACGGACTTATTTACTTATTCACTTTGTAATCTAACTTTCCTTTTGCATTTTTCACGATTTCTTGCTATAATCACCTTGTTATCACGTAATAGCGAGGTTTTTTGTATGAAAGGAATAGTTTTGGCTGGCGGTGCGGGAACAAGGTTACACCCGTGTACAATTTCCGTTTCTAAACAGCTTATTCCAATCTATGACAAACCAATGATTTATCACCCGATTTCTGTACTAATGCTTGCGGGAATTCGTGATATTTTGATTATTTCTACCCCGCAGGATTTGCCGAATTTTGAACGACTTCTCGGTGACGGTCATCAGTATGGCGTAAAATTCTTTTACAAAGCTCAACCTAAACCAGAAGGGCTCGCTCAAGCTTTTATTATCGGGGAAGATTTTATCGGAAACGACAGCGTTGCACTGGTTTTGGGTGACAATATTTTTTACGGCGACGGATTTTCAGGCAAGTTAAAAAGAGTTGTTAATGACGTCGAAAACAATGGCGGAGCTACGGTTTTCGGCTATCAGGTGAAGGATGCAAGTCGTTTTGGTGTTGTGGAGTTTGATGTTAATGGCAAGGTCGTTTCTATTGAAGAAAAACCGCAAAATCCAAAATCCGATTATGCAGTGACGGGCTTGTATTTCTACGACAACAAGGTCGTTGAATTTGCAAAAGGACTTACGCCGTCGGCTCGTGGTGAATTGGAAATTACTGATTTGAACAATATATATTTGAAAAATAACGAATTGAGAGTGGAGCTTTTGGGGCGTGGGTTTGCGTGGCTTGATACGGGAACTCATCATTCGCTTTTGAGGGCGTCGCAGTATGTTCGTACGATTGAGGAAAATCAGGGGATTAAAATTGCCTGTCTTGAGGAAGTTGCTTACAGAATGGACTTTGTGACAAAAGAGGTTTTGGAGGAACATATTTCAAAATACAAAAATAACGAGTATTTTGAGTATGTTGCAAATATGCTTAAGAATTAATTGCCAAATTCTGAAAAATTTGGTAGCATAGTTTGTATTGAGAAGGGATTGCGAGATGAAGAATTTTGGGAAAGTATTGATTTGTTGTGCGGCACTTGCACTTGGAACATTGAGTGTTCAGGCAAAAGAGGCTTATATAAATAATTTGAGAACAAATTTTTTGAAAAATTCGACGATTATTTACGAAATCAATATGAGAACTTTTAACGCTCAAGATTTGGACAAGGACGGCATTATCGAGTTTGAGGAAGGCGAAGAGAGCGGGAATTTTCTGAATGCTATTGCAAGACTTGACGAATTGCAGGCAAACGGGATTACAGCACTTCACGTTCTACCCGTTACTCCTGTCGGCAAGATGAAGGCTATGGGCACGGCAGGTTCACTTTATGCAATTTCTTCTTTCGATACATTAAATCCGCAAATTGTCAGCGATAAAACCATATTAACCGCAAAAGAGCAGGCTGAAAAATTTATCAGAGAGGCTCACGACAGAGGTATTGCGGTAATTTTTGATGTACCGGCATGTGGTTCGTATGATTTATATTTACAGCGTCCCGAATTGTTTGTAAAAGACAAAAACGGACAGCCGGTTGTCCCTGCGGATTGGACGGATGTAAGGCTTTTTGACAGCGGAAATGAAACCAAAATTAATCCTGATGTTTTGAAGGTTTATAAAGAATATGTTGATATGGTTATGGAGCTGGGAGTTGACGGTATAAGGGTTGACGTGGCTCACAGCAAACCCGCAAAATTTTGGAAAGAATTAATTGACTATTCAAGACAAAAAGATCCGCAAATTCTTTGGTTGGCTGAATCTTCCGACTCGTGGAAGGACTCGATTTCTCCGTATACGGTCTACACACCTTACGACAAACTTTTGGCGGCAGGGTTTGACGGATATTACGGCAGTTACTTCAATTTGAAAAACTGGACGGAAGGTAAGCAACTAATTTCGCATGTTCAGCTTAATCAAGGTTTGGAAAAGAAAATCGGTTCGCCGAAAAGTGCAATAGCAAGTTTTACCACCCACGACGAATTAAGCCCGATAATTGTAAACGGTCGAGCTTACAGCGAAATGATTATGTGGTTGAATGCTACTTTGCCTGTAAACTCTTATTTTGTGGACGGTTTTGATACGGGTGACAGATATATTTATTTTTGGGCAAACAAAAAAGCTCCAAAAACTTACACTGACGACGATTATTATTTCGTTCACCGTGGAAAAATAGATATTTTCAATTTTTCGAGAAAACCTGCGGGTAATGATTTGGAATTGCAAAAAGAATTCAAATCTGCAAACGAGTTCAAGGCGTTTGTGGCAACCCTTTACAAAAAAGGTGCTAAGTGGAAACCTGCAAAAGTCAACAATCCGTCGGTTTTTGCCTACACAATCAGTGCTGACAACACGACGGTTTTGGTTATCGGGAATTTGAATTTTAAAGGAGATTCCAAAGCGGAGGTTTCCCTGCCGAGGTTCAATCCGAAAGCTGATGTAATCAGTATTCAATTCCAAAACGCTCCGATTGCTGCAAAAGGCAAAATGAAGGCAGATTTGAATGCCGGCGAAATTGAAGTTTTCGTGATTAACAATTATCAGATTAAGTAAATTTAAGCAGGCGAAGAGGTTGTCGTTTCCTCAAATTCGCAGGTAAAAATTCAAAATTCGATAGCAAAAAAAATCATGTTTGAATTTTTAATAAAAAGAATATTCTAACAAATTGAGGTTGTGATGTCAGAAACACTACTAAATTCAATAGGTGTGAGAGGTAATCGTTCTTTTTACATGACGCCCGTGTCTGCCGTGCCTCAAAACAATACCAAACCTCAAATTGAAAAGAAGGAAGAGAATAATCCTCAAAAATCGTCCAAAATGTTGACGCTTGGGCTTGCGGGGCTTGCCGTGATTGGCGGGGGAGTTGTTGTCGCCAAAAGCCTTCAGATTTACAAGGACAAAAAAATTACAAGGGAGATTGCCGAATTGAAAGGGCAGTTGAAAAAGCAATATTTATATCAGCGTGATGTTGCTATAAATGAACTTATCGAAGAAGGTTTGCCAAAGAGTTTTTTGTATGACGAAATCGGTGTTACAAAGGTAAAATCTTCTAAAGATATCAGAAAGGTCAAAAATTATTATCAAGACTGGTCAAACAAGTTTCACGAAGCTCAAGAGCGTTGTGTAAAAACTGTTAGAAAAAGTGTTGCAAAACTGGAAAATGATCAAGAATGGAAAGAGCTCAGAAAATATCGTAAAGAGCTTATGAAAGACTTCGATAGTAACGACCTCGGCAGGCATGATGTTGCGGTGAAAAAATTTCCACTCATAAATGATTTGCTTACGATTAAACTTTTTCCTGAAAAAGAAGAGGTTTTCCACGCAAGAAATCTCGTTTCTCTCGACAACGCTCGCATGCTTGTGAAAAAGAATTTTGCAAATGCAAAGGAATTTAATGAAGAGTTTGAAAAATGCAGAGAGTTTTCGTTTGATTACCTCCCAATGGAAAGATTTTTTGTAAACAAGGACGAATTGTCGCTTATGGACTTTTTTAAGGAAGAGGTAATCACCTACAGAAAATGTGAACAAAAATTGGTTCAACTAATTCCGATTTTTAGAGATGATATTCCACAAGTTGAAAAAAGATTACACAAAAAATTAACCCGTTTGGCACTTGATTTTCGCAAATCTGAACAGGCTCAAAAACTGCGAGAGCTTGTAAAACAGAAATACTCAAAATAGGTGCTGTTGCTTGACATCGGGGTTTGAGCAACGTAAAATTATCTTGTATATAACCGAAGGGAGTATAGAAAATGTTGGATCGTATACAAATTACAAAAGAAGTAGAAGAAATGTGCTGCGTAAAACGTGGCGTTAAAGGCGAGCCTGCTCCTATCCCTCAAGAAGGTGATTGGACAAAAGTTAAAGAAATCAAACAGATTTCAGGCTTGACTCACGGTTGTGGATGTTGTGCTCCGCAACAAGGTACTTGTAAATTAACTCTTAATGTTAAAGACGGTATTATTCAAGAAGCATTGGTAGAAACTATCGGATGTTCAGGTATGACTCACTCAGCAGCTATGGCGGGTGAAATCCTCCCTGGTAAAACTATTCTTGAAGCTTTGAACACTGACTTGGTTTGTGACGCTATTAACGTTGCAATGAGAGAATTGTTCTTGCAAATCGTTTACGGTAGAACTCAAACAGCTTTTTCTGACAATGGTTTGCCGGTAGGTGCAGGTCTTGAAGACTTGGGTAAAGGTTTGCGTTCTCAAGTCGGTACAATTTACTCAACTAAACAAAAAGGACCTAGATATTTGGAATTGGCAGAAGGCTATGTTCTTGAACTCGGCTTGGATAAAAACGATGAAATTATCGGTTACAAGTTTGTTCACATGGGTAAATTTATGGATGCTGTTAAAAAAGGCATGGATCCAAAAGAAGCTCTTGAAAAATTCACAAGCACATACGGCAGATTTGCTGAAGCTGTTAAGAAAATCGACCCAAGAGTTGACTAGTTAGGAAGTGAATAAGTAAATAAGTTAATAAGTGAAGAAGTTCTTTACGTTTAAAGAGGTGGATTTACTTAGTTAGCGGTTACTTTATTCTTGAACAATTTGTATAACAAAAATTAAGAGGAAAATAAAATGACAGTAAAATTTGAAGGACAAGACAGACGTCAAGCTAAATTGAACAAAGTTTTACCTGAATACGGCTTCAAATCTTTGGAAGAAGCTCAAGAACTTTGTAAATCAAACGGTATTGATGTTGAAGCTATTGTTAAAGGAATTCAGCCTATCGCTTTTGATAACGCTGTATGGGCATACACTTTGGGTGCAGCTATTGCATTGAAAAAACAGGCAGCTACAGCAGCTGACGCAGCTTCATTAATCGGTGAAGGTTTGCAAGCATTCTGTGTTCCAGGTTCAGTAGGCGACACAAGAAAAGTTGGTATCGGTCACGGTAACTTGGCTGCTATGCTTTTGAGAGAAGAAACTCAATGTTTCTGTTTCTTGGCAGGTCACGAATCTTTCGCTGCTGCTGAAGGTGCTATCGGTATCGCAAGAAACGCTAACAAAGTTAGAAAAAATCCTTTGAGAGTTATCTTGAACGGTCTTGGTAAAGACGCAGCTTATGTAATCTCAAGAATTAACGGTTTTACAGCTGTTGAAACTCAATACGATTACAAAACAGGCGAATTGAAAATCGCTAAAGAAACAAGATTTTCAGAAGGCGAAAGAGGCGAAATCAGATGCTATGGTGCTGATGACGTTTCTGAAGGTGTTGCAATCATGATTAAAGAAGGTGTTGACGTATCTATCACAGGTAACTCAACTAACCCAACTCGTTTTCAACACCCTGTAGCAGGTACTTACAAAAAATGGTGCTGGGAAAATGGTAGAAAATACTTCTCAGTAGCATCAGGTGGTGGTACAGGTAGAACTCTTCACCCTGATAACGTTGCAGCAGGCCCTGCTTCATACGGTATGACAGATACTATGGGTAGAATGCACGGTGACGCTCAGTTTGCCGGTTCTTCATCAGTTCCTGCTCACGTAGAAATGATGGGTATTATCGGTATGGGCAACAACCCTATGGTTGGTGCGACTGTTGCAGTTGCAGTTGCTGTTGCAGGTGCGTTGGCTAAATAGTCAAATTACCGAATAAAAGACTTTAAAAGCTCTCTCAATCTTGAGGGAGCTTTTTAGTTGTAATTGTCCACTTGCGGAGTTTTGAAAAATACGGTATAATAAGAAAGTAAATAGGTGAATAAGTGAATAAGGTAATAAGTTCAAAACGGGTGCGTTGCACCAAAGCTGTTAATGAGCGAAGCGAACGAAACCTCTTACTAACTTACTAACTTACTAACGTAGAGAAGAACGGAGGAATTAATGAGCAAGATTGAAAAGTGCCTGAAATCCAGTCATAGTGCGAGTTTCGGGGGGGGGTAACTCTCTAAGATTAAGAAACGAAGGTCTGGAAAACATGGGGTTGATGAATGCTGAAAATACATCCCTCGCCCTAGGGGAGAGGGTGTCCGCAGGACAGGAGAGGGGGCAATCTGAAGCCTTAACGACGATGCGATCCTCACGTCGCTTCGCTCCTCAGGATGACATGAATTTTGAAGGGAATGGCAAAGGAACACAAAAACCGATTAACGGTAACGGACTTATCGCCTCATCGTCTTATAGCCTTATCGCCTTGAAAACAAAAACAGCCTTTACACTCGCCGAAGTCCTAATTACCCTCGGCATTATAGGTATTGTCGCAGCCTTAACCCTACCTGCATTAATACAAAAGAACACCGAAAAACAAACTGTTGTTGCTGTTAAAAAGGCATATTCGGAATTCTCACAAGCCTATTCTATGGTTATTCAGGAATATGGTTCAATGGGTGCTTTGGTCGATAAAAATAAATCGTTAAAATTTAATGCACAAACTGCTTATAACGAAGTTACAAAGTACATGAAAAAGGTCAAAAGTTGCAACAATGGTGAAAAGTGTATGGCAGAAAAATATTATTCTCTCAACGGGGTTTTGAATACTGATGTCGGGAATGATAACAATTATAATATTCAATCGGGAATTTTGGCAGATGGCACAAACTTTTGGATATTGAGTAGCTTTCGTAGTAACGGGGTTTATAACGGGCAAATTTTGGTGGACGTGAACGGGCATAAAAAACCTAATCGCCTTGGTGTGGATGCTTTTTTGTTTATTGTGCTTGAAAATGGCAGGATTGTACCGAATGGTGTTGAGCTGTCGGAATTGAACGACTGGTACAGCAGAGGGAATTACAAGGAGTGTAATATGACAAGCACGAACAAATATAACGGATATGGCTGTACAGCTTTGTTGTTGAAAAATGAAAACATGGATTATTTGAAATAAATAATGAAAATCCGCAGTATTTGGAGGGCTAATTTAATGTAAAGGATCTTTCACTCTCCACTTCTCCACGCAAACCCTTTTCTTTCCCATTTTTTTGTAGTAACATGTTTGTGGAAAGTACAATTAATATAAAGGAAGAGAAAATATGAAAACACTTTCACCATTACAAATCGAAAGATTAAAGTATCAACCAAAACTTCCTGAATGTCTTAAAAAAGGTATCAATTCGCTTGAATTGGTTGAAGGTTCTAAGACAGAATCAGTTAGAGATCAGGAACAAATTAAAGAATTATTCAAAAACACTTACGGCAAACCTGTTGTTTCTTTCAAAAATTCAATTTCTTTGAAAGCTTCTGAAGCAAGACATGTCGGTGTTATCCTTTCAGGTGGTCAGGCTCCCGGTGGTCACAACGTTATCGCAGGGTTGTATGACGCTTTGAAACAAGCTAATTCTTCTAACAAGCTTTATGGGTTCTTAGGTGGCCCTTCCGGTATTATCGACGGTAAATATATTGAATTTACTGATGAATTTATGGATAAATATAGAAATACCGGCGGTTTTGATATCATCGGTTCAGGTAGAACCAAGCTTGAAACAGAAGAGCAATTCCAAAAATCTTTGGCTGTTTGTAAAAATTTAGGTATCTCTGCCGTTGTTATTATCGGTGGTGACGATTCAAATACTAACGCAGCTCTTCTTGCAGAGTGGTTTGTTAAAAATAACACAGGTATTCAGGTTATCGGTTGCCCTAAAACTATTGACGGCGACTTGAAAAACGATCAAATCGAAATTTCTTTCGGGTTTGATACTGCTACAAAAACTTATGCAGAACTTATCGGAAACATTGAACGTGACGCAAATTCTGCAAAAAAATATTGGCACTTTGTAAAAATTATGGGTAGAAGTGCTTCGCACGTTGCTCTTGAGGCTGCTTTGCAAACTCAACCGAACATCACTTTGATTTCTGAAGAAGTTGAAGAAAAGAAAATGTCTTTGGATAGCATTATTTCTTATATGTGCGACATCATCGTAAAACGTGCTAATATGGGCAAAAACTTCGGTATCGCTGTAATTCCGGAAGGTTTGATTGAATTCATTCCTGAAATGAAATCTATGATTTCTAACCTTAATGATATTATGGCAACATTAGAAAACGATCCTGATTTTGTCAATGCTACAACTATCAGAGATAAATTCGATATCGTTGAAAACAGACTTGAAAGTGCTAATGCTAAGGTTTACAGCTCACTTCCTATTCTTATTAAAGGACAGTTGCTTGCAGACCGTGACCCGCACGGAAACGTTCAAGTTTCTAAAATTGAAACTGAAAAATTGTTGATTGAAATGATTCAGGAAAGATTGAGCGAATTAAAACTCCAAGGCGAATACATCGGTAAGTTCTCTGCACAATCTCATTTCTTCGGTTATGAAGGCAGATGTGCATTCCCGTCAAACTTTGACGCTGATTACTGCTACTCATTGGGATTTAATGCGTTTGCTTTGATTAATTTCGGTTTGACAGGTTATTTGTCATCAGTAAGAAATCTTACTGCTCCGGCTTCTCAATGGATTGCAGGCGGTATCCCTCTTACTATGATGATGAATATGGAAAAACGTCACGGCGAAATGAAACCGGTTATCCAAAAAGCATTGGTTAAACTTGACGGCCCTGTATTCAAACAGTTGGAAGAACACAGAGAAGATTGGGCATTGAATGACAGATACTTGTTCCCTGGTGCTATTCAGTACTTTGGCCCGTCTTGCGTTTGTGATGTAACAACTTGCACACTTCAATTAGAAAGAGCAAAAACTCTTGCTGCAGTTTAGTTGATTGCAAAATAAAACTTAAAAACAGTCCTTCATTTTTGAGGGGCTGTTTTTGTATGTTTTTGGGGTTAAAAAAGTGGACTTTGAATTTTTTGGAGGTAAAATTTCGTAACATTATGCATAGATTATGCAAAAATTTATCTTTACGAGTTTTTAGTCATACCATGAGTATAAAATATTCTTTGGTATCTAAAATAACAGGCAAGAATTTTGCGGAGTATAACGGTTCAGCACTGAGAGTTTCTACAAAGACTCCGATGTTTTATGATGAAGTTGTTCTGCAAAATCCGCAAAACTCGAAAGATATCCGCAAAATTACAACTTTTCGTGACAAATACGGACAAATTTCGGAACGTGCGTTCGATTATTTTGGAAATTCCTACAGAAATCGTTTATACGAGCGAAAAGATTTTGTGGTCAACGATGAAGAATGGGTAGAAATGACCAAAGTAAAAGATTTGCTTATGTCGAGAGCTGCCAAAAAAGAAATTTATGATGATGCAAGGGAATTGCTTGAATATTTCAAAATTACCGCAGCAGGCTGGTGGCAAAGTAACAGCGTAACCCATTATTTGTCAAAAAATTTAGAAAACGGCAAAAAGTTTTTGTCGAGTGTGTTTACACAAAGCGGAAATAAAACCGATCTCCATAAGTTTACGGAGGACACCATGCCTGTCAATATAGCCCAAAAGAAAAAACTTGAGTTTAAAATTGACAACAAAACTTACGAGGTTAAAAAACGTTCTATAAAAACTCAAAACGTCACAGCTCCCCAAAAAGACAGTTTTCTCGGACTGCGTGCTTTGGAAATTCAAGACGCAAGAGAGCCTATGGCGAGATTTTTTATAAGAAGGCGTGACCTTGAAAATACGGATTTGATAATTAATACGAACTATTTGCCGTTGCCGAATGAAAAGAATATTATTGCGTTTTATTCTGACGAAAACGGTTCAATAAACTACAACAAACTCTACAATTTTGGCTCAAAATCTTCTGTTGCAAATACCGCAAGCCACGAAACCGAACACGCTTGGCAGTGGTACTTGGATGCCCGAAACACAGGTGGCAAAACCCCTTACACTACAATGATTTACAAAAAGTTCGGCGACTTGCCGGAAGGTGCAATCAGGCACGAAGCAGACAAATATTCTGACGCAATTATGAACTATGTGCCGAGTACGGAAAACTACCAAAAATACCACGATAGCCTTTTAGAGGAAAAGGCACGCAATATGGGTAAAGCAGTCGCACACGAATATAATTTTCAAGGACGGGAAATTCGTAACCAATTTCAACATATTCCGCCTGAAGAATTGTAATTATTTGCTTTTGTCCTCAAGTTGAGCGAACATCGCAGTCATCGTCGGATTGTTGCGTGTAAGACGTTTTATACTTAAATCTTCGGCTTTGTTATTAGCCAGTCGCAAGTTGTTTTCGGATGATAAAAGTGCATCTTTAGTCTTTTGCAAATGGTCAATCGTTTTGTCGATTTCTTCTATCGCTGTTTGAAATTTTTTGCTTGCAAGTTCGTAGTTTCTCGCAAATTTCTCCTTAAATTCGTTCATATTTTCTTCAAAATGCGATATATCAATGTTTTGATTTTTGATTATTTCTAACTCTTGCCTGTATTTTAGAGAGTTCAAAGCCGCATTTCTTAATAATGTAATCATAGGGATGAAAAATTGCGGACGAATGACGTACATTTTTGGGAATTTATGAGATACATCAACGATTCCCGAGTTGTAATATTCGCTGTCTGGCTCAAGTAAAGACACCAAAACCGCATATTCGCAATTCTTTTCACGGCGGTCTTTGTCGAGTTCTTTAAAAAAGTCCTCATTTTTCTTTTTTGTAGATGTCGAATCCATTTCGTTTTTCATCTCAAACATAATCGAGATAAATTCGACGCCGTTCTCATCGGTTTCTTTGTAGATGTAATCACCTTTGCTACCGGTTTTTGCGTCGTTATCTTTTTCAAAATAAGCGTTTTGAAATCCTGTAGGACGAATACGGTTGAATTCGATTTCGCAGTGTTGCTCAAGACTTTCCCCGACCATTTTAGTAGACAATCTTGCCTTGAAATCCTTGTAGTGAGCGATTTCCTCGTCCTTAAACCGCAACTTTTCCTCATATTGATCTTTAAGAGCTTGTTCTTTAAGCTGATTTTCCTTTTCGCTCGTTTCAATTTGAGCAGAAAGTTTGACGATATGCTTGTCTTTTTCTGCAAGTTCTTTATCCTTTTCTCCGGCAACCTTGTTTACGGCAAGCTCCATATCTTTTTCACAAGAATTAATTTGGGCTTTTAGTTTTTCGATTTCTTTATCTTTTTCGGTAGAAATCTCTGTTACGGCGAGTTTTTTAGCATCGGTTTCAGCAGAAATTTTTGCTTGAAGTTCTGAAATTTGCAAATCTTTTTGATTAATTTTTTCGTTCAGTTGTTTTTCGACCTCAATTTGAGCGAGTTTAACGGCGGAATTTTTTTCAGCCAAAAACTGAGTTTCTCTCGCCGAAATCTCTTTTTCAAACTCTTTGTCACGAACCTGTTTGACGATAGCCACATAACCCGACTCGTCTACCTGAAAAACTTCACCACACTTAGGGCACTTAATCTCTTGCATAATCTTACTCCTTGAAAAAATTATAGCATAAAATAATAGGAAAAATATTTAGAGGAAAAGCGACATCTTGAAAAAATATAAAAAGTACGTTATAATGGTGTGTATAGGACTTTGAAAAAATAATATGGGGACGTTTTGGATTAGACAGGATGTTCGGTGAATGCAAGCTGCGAGTCCGAGAGCTGTTCTCGGTCATCAACGAGCAAAACAAATTAAATGCTAACAATAATGTAATTAAAGCAAACTTCGCTCCTGCATACGCAGTTGCAGCGTAATTCTTTAATGAATAGCTACTCATAGAGTCCAGCTTGCCGACTTTGTGAGTCCATCATGCAAGCCGCAGTGCGTCGATGACGGTAAACGCATCAAGACAACCGTTAAGGGTTTAGAGTTTCCCTCAAATAAAACCTTGGGCTAAGTCATAAAGGTTCTGATTTTTTCCCGACTTAGCCGAGAAAATGAAAATCTACACTCGTAGAAGTTTGTCTTTATCCATTTTGGACAGGGGTTCAACTCCCCTCGTCTCCATTTTAAAATTTTGAATATATGAAAGTTACAATTGTAAATAAAGTGCAAGTGTGAGATGGGGATATAATCGCTACTATCTAAATATAAAGCCTTTTATAGCGATTTTAATAGAATGAGATGCACTTGCACTAATTGGATTTTATCTGCACTACGATTACACCAATTCCAAAATCAAACTCCAAAAGTTAGCAATATATTTACGCTTTAGCCATGTATATTTAGTGCAAACAAAAAAGTATTTTCTAATTTGAGATATGCAAAATTATCTCTTAGATTGAGATGAAAACACTTGACTTCTGTTGAAACAAGAGCGATTAATGTCATTGTAAAAGGTCGTTAAACAAGGTTTAAAATGATTTTAAATGAACAAATTACACTTACTCCATGAAGCAGAAAAATTATACAGCATTGAAAATTTAATTCCAGAAATGATTGCTGAAAAATTAAATATCTCACGCAGAACTGTTTTTAACTGGAAAAAGAAATACAAATGGGATAAACCTATCGTTAGAATAAAAGATTTCTCAAAACAATTTGCTGATGATATTTATAACATTGGAACAAAACTTCTTACGAAATTAAATGCCGACATAGATAATAATAGAGTTTTGAATAAACATGAAATTTGTGCATTAGAAAACGTTATCAAAATTATAAATAAAGAAGAAAAAAGACAAACAAAAAATTTGGATAATTTTTCATTTAAAAAGAAATCTGCAAAGTTTTTAACGCCAGATGTCATTGAAGAAATTAATAGAAAAATATTAGGTTGGAATGGCGCATATTAAATTGTGTCGAATTGTCTCTGAGATTGAGACGAAGAGTTGATTTATTTGAGGCAAAGAGTGATGAATGGTTGTGTAAAAAAGGAATAAAAACATGGTCGAATTCACTCCAGAAAAATCAAAGAAAATAGCCTTAGCAAGATTGGATTTGCTTAATCAATGGAAAGAATTTCGTAGAAAATCAGATAATAAACTTCAAGCAGATTATGATTTTGTAAATTTGCACAATACAAGTAATTCTCACCTCTTTGAAATTCTAGGTAAAATATCTCGTGGTACGCTTCACCGTTGGAAAAATATACTTAATGGAACAGAAGATTATACCAAACTTATCCCACAATACAAATATGCAAAAATAGATGAATACCGAACCTGTTTAACTGCAGAAGAAATTAAAATATTTATGGGATTATTACTTCACCCTAACAGGCTTTGTATAGGTAAAGCCATAGCTCTTACAAAATACAAATTAAAAGAACAAGGACAATCATATATTCCAGCAGATATTACTTTTAGAAAATATGCTAATTGGTTTAAGAAAAATAATTATGACAAATGGGTTCTAGCAAGAGATGGAGAAAAAGCTCTGTCAGATAAGGTTGAACCATACATTAAACGTGATGCAAGTTTGCTAGAAGTTGGAGATATTCTTGTAGCAGATGGACACGTTTTAAATTTTAATGTGATAAATCCTTTTACTGGTAAAGCAACAAGAGCAACTTTAGTAGGATTTTTAGATTGGAAATCCACAGCATTAGTTGGTTATGAGATTATGCTAGAGGAAAACACGCAATGTATCGCAAGTGCATTAAGAAATGCCATTATTAATTTAGATATGATACCTAAAATTGTGTATCAAGATAATGGTAGAGCATTTAGAGCTAAGTACTTTACTGATGATAAAGGTTTTACAGAATTAGGATTTAATGGTCTTTATTCCAAACTTGGTATAGAAACAGTATTTGCCAGACCATACAATGCCAGAGCAAAAGTTATAGAAAGATTTTTCAAAGAATTTCAAGAAGGTTTTGAAAAATTATTACCAAGTTATGTTGGTTCAAGTATAGATAATAAACCTGCTTACCTGATGAGAAATGAAAAACTCCATAAACAATTACATAGCGATTTTGTACCTACTTTAGACGAAACAATAAAAATGATAGATATGTGGTTGAATTTCAAAAATTCTCAACCTTGTCCAAATGCACCAAATAAAACAATCGCAGAAGTTTTAGAAGAAAGAAAACGACAAAATATAGATATTAATTTACTTGATGATCTAATGCTTGCAACTGAAGTTAAAACAATACAAAGAAATGGTATTAGATTTTTAAATTGTGATTATTTTGACGAACGACTTTATGGCTTTAAAAATAAAGTTCTAATTAAATACAATTTATGTGATTTAACAAGTATAAAAGTTTATACAACTAAAGGTGAATACTTATGTACGGCAGAAAGAGTAACCGAAACTCATCCGATGGCAAAATTATTAGGTACAGTTACTGATTTTGAAGATTACAAACAAAAAATTGTAAAACAAAGAAAGTTACATAAGAAAACTATAAATGCAGTTAGGGAATATTTGTCTAACGATGAAGTTAAGTATTTAGAAACAAAAATAATTGAAGAAAATTCAACCCCAGTTCAAACTGAGTTCAAAGTACGTTCAAAAGGTGTTCAAAAAATATTCAAGAATAATTCAGAAAAATATGAGTATTTAATAAAAACTAATCCTGATGATAAATGGATAACAGACTTTAAACAAACTAAGGAGTACAGACTTTTATATGAATAGAATTTTTGTTAAAACAACTAACGTGAAAAACTTTATTGGACTTGTTGAAAATCTTTTAAATAAGCCAAAGAATATACCTAAAATGGGATTAATATATGGCGAACCTGGACTTGGAAAATCTCAAACAGCATTATGGTTGGCTTGTAAATATGATGCTATATATTTGAGAGCGACAAATCTTATGACAGGACGGTGGTTGTTAGAAGAAATTGCAAAAGAAATGGACGAAATTCCGAGATATTTAACCTCAGATAATTTTAATTTGATTGTTCAAAAACTGAAACAAAAACAACAATTAATCATTATTGATGAAATTGATTACTTAATAAATAACTTAAAAACTATTGAAATTTTGAGAGATATTCATGATGAAACGGATTGTCCAATAATCTTTGTTGGTATGGGGTTGGCACATAAAAAACTAGAAAAATACAAACATTTATACGATAGATTTTCTGAGATAGTAAAATTTGAAACATTTGGGGTAAATGATATTTCTCAAATCATAAATCAATTAGCAGAAATTAAATTTACAACTGATTCTATCGAATATATACACAAAAAATATAATCGTTTCAGACAAATAGTACAACTGATAAACCAACTTGAAACTGTTGCAAAAGATAATAACTTGACGGAAATAAATCTGGATATAATTAAGGAGATTTTATGAACATAGAAAAATTAGCAAAACATTTAAAAGAATTTACACTGGATGAAATTAATATGATTGCAGAATGTGATTGCAAAACAGAACTTGGACATCTTTTGAACAGTAATAAAATATCCTTTGAACAGGGTTTGTATCAATATGTTGAAACTTTTAATCAAGAAAATTATGAGCTTTTTATCATTTACAATAAAGTTAATAAAAATATTTCAACTCAAGTCGCATTTGAAATATTTTTAAATGATTATGTGAAAAGCAATTGCAAACATGAAACCTATAAGCGGTATTCTTCAGTTATAAAATATCATTTATTACCTTATTTTAAAAACAAAAATCTTGCTGAAATTTGCGACAATGATATAAAAGAACTATATAATGAATATAAATTAAAAAAATTACCACCCAAAACAATTAGAAATAATTTATCTTTGTTAAATCAAATAATTAAATATTACCAAAATCTCGGAATAATTGATAGAAAATGTGTTTTTCAAGTAAAAAGATTAACTAATAAAAACAAATTTTACATGAACAGGATTATTTTTGAAAGTAATTTATATCAAAGTTAAATTATATCTACATAGATATAAAGTAAAGATTTATTGATTTGTTTAAGTTAATATATAAAGAAAGGAGAAATAATGTACGATTTAAGACTCGGTGATTGCTTTAAACTATTAGATGATATTCCAGATAGATCTGTTGATTTAATTTTAACAGATCCACCATATAATATTGCAAAATACTCAACAGGAAATATAGATTTACCTGGGCGTTCTGCTTTAAATAATGATTTGGCAGATTGGGATAAAAAAGAAATTGAGCCGAAAGAATTGTTAGCAAATTTTAAAAGAATTATAAAACCAAAAGGAAATATTTTTATCTTCATAACATACAATCAAATTGGGAAATGGCACGAAGTTTTTGATCCAGAGTTTGATACTTTTCAATTTATGGTTTGGCATAAAACAAATCCTGCCCCTAAAATTTATAAAAACGGATTTTTAAATAGTTGCGAATTGATAGTTTGTATGTGGAACAAAGGACATCAATGGAATTTTAGCAATCAAAAAGAAATGCATAATTTTATTCAAACTCCTATTTGTATGCAACCTGAACGACTTAAAAATCCAAAACATCCTGCACAAAAACCTGTAAAACTTTTAGAACATATTATAAAAATTGCATCTAATGAAAATGATATGGTGCTTGATCCGTTTATGGGTGTCGGTTCAACAGGAATTGCAGCATTTAATTTAAAAAGAAACTTTATTGGAATTGAATTAAACAAAGAATATTTCAATGCTACAAATAAACGTTTTACAGAGCATGAACAAAAACATAAAAAGAAACTATTGGCAACTTCTAATCATATCATTTAATTTTTCGTTAAGGTTAATTTGATTAATTGCTTCATTATAGATTTTTGTGAATTCATTATAATCAATACCTTCTGGAAGAATTTTATTCCAAAATGCAGAACCGATTAAAAACATATGTGGATATTGTAAATATTTCTTTATTGAGCCAGACCAAGTTCTACCTTCTCCGTCTTTATGATAAATAGTCGCAAAATATGGTTTTGTTTTTCTATAATTTAGTCCTGTGTAAATAGTTAAAAGTTTTTTGGCGTTTGATGGAGCATTACTGCTATCTAAGTTTCCACCTGCTTTTATTTCCATAATATTTAGTTCATCACTATCCCAAAAAGCTAAATCAACCGGTTTAGTATGAATTTCAGCCCCAATAGGCAATTCGCCATTTAATAACTCTAAAATACTTTCATGATTAACCGAGCAACAAACTTTTTTCTTTTTATCTCCTTCGCATCTAGTCATAAATTCTGCAATTCTACCTTGTAACTCTGGATTATTCATATCAACATTTGAAACAATAATTTGTTCATGCTCATTTGGATTTTGAATTGAATGTTCTAAATTATGAGGATTAATTATTTGAGGTACATTTTCTACTCCGTATCTGAGTTTTGCAACCTCTTTTGCAACCTTTTGAATAGAATTACCACTTTTAGATTCAAAACTACTTACAAAAACCATATGTGCTGACATCATTGTATCTAATTCTTTCAATAAAAAATTATTTTGTTTAGCTTTGAAATTTGTGACAAAATCACTTTGAATTTTTGTTATAAGTGAAGAAAATTCTTCCTCTACTATTTGAAATATTTTATCTTTCATCTATATTTATTTCCTCTATTGTATTTTTTAAGCTTTCTACAGAAATATTGTTACGATGTAATATTTTATGACAATTTGAACATAATGGAACCAAATTTTTTATTGCCTCATCTAAATTTATAATTTTACCATCTTCTTCATATACAGAAATGGGCTTTTGGTGATGTAGTTCAATATAATCTTTACCTAATTTTTCTCCATAAGTTTTGCAAAAATCAAAACCACATACTGAACATTTTATTTCCCCTAAATTTTTATAGTGCTTAAATGCGTATTTTCTTAATTTTGCAGAACGTTGCCTTGTTTTAGTTACTGTTGTTATAAGTTTACCCTCATGTATTTCTTCTTCTGGAATAAAATATTCGTTTTTATTATTTTTTAGTAACTTTTCATTTGCTTTAACTTGTTCATCAGTAGAAAAATTTCCACTATTGATGTATTCATATTCTTCGTATTTAGTATATAATAGTTCGTTACCTTTTTCAGTGAGTACGTATTTATTGTTAAATAATTTGGCTAATCCAAATTTTATTAATTTTTTATGTGAACCTGTTAAATTTCGAACTTTTTGATCAAATTTATCATCTCCATTCGATCGATTTAACAATTGTACTAAATCTTCTCCTGTCGGACGTAACATTTGTCTTAAGTATTTTCGAAGTTCTGTTGTTGTCGCTCCATTCAAATCTTTTATAATTTTTAAAGCAGGTATAATTAATTGTTTTTCTGAAATTCTTTCTTCTTGCATAAATGACACCTATGCATACTGTAATTGTTTTTTAGATTTAGTTGTTCGTTTAGAACATTTAACTGTATTCTTAGATGGTAATTCATAATTTGTAATTATTAAATGTTCACAGTTTCTATTATTACGTCCTTTAAAACTTACCATATAAGTTTTATCAAAACTGTCAATATACAACCCTTTATTTGAATATAAACTTGATATAAATTCTGTATTTTTGATAACTAACATAAATTTGGCAGGACAATTATTAATTAAATAATTTGCTAATCGTTCCTGATCTACTCTATCAAAAGAATTATTAACATAACTGCTAAAATCAGTATCATACGGTGGATCTAAAAATATAAAATCATTCTTAGTTAGTTTTATTTTATTTAAAAAGTCTTCAAAATCTAAATTATAAATATCCGTATTCACAAAGTGTTTTTGAAGTTCTGCAGATTTTATGTAATCAATTTTACGTTGAAAATTTTTGTGGTTGTATGAAATCCCACCATAAGGAACGTTAAATTCACCATTTGAGTTATATCTAAACATTGAAGAATAACAATATTCTCTTATAAAATAAAAATATTCGCTATTTTGACTTTGCTCCTTATTATATAGTGCTCTTATAAACATATAAAAAGAGCCCTTCAATGCACATTCAAAATTTTCTTGGACATCATCTTCCGAAAGATTCCCCTTTTTGTTTTCTAATTCAGCCATCCTGATAAATTTAGAACTAATATTGCGCAAAAGTTCTTTTTCAAATATTGAATATTGTTTTTGTAAATCTTCATCTAAAGTATTATAAAAAATTTCTTTATTTTTAATTAAAAAAGATTTAAGACTTTCTTTTAAGTCATCTTTTTTTAATTTATTGTTTTTATATTTCAAATAGGTATTTTCAAAATATTTAATATTATCTGCTAAAATACATTCTAGATTTTGCCAAGAGTTTTGTAAATTTTGTAATTTAGAAATAAAATTTGAGTTACGATATTTTACATCATTATACAAATTAATAAGCTCTTCAGACTTATCATTAATTACTTTGTCATGATTATTGATAGAAAAGTAAGTTGCCCCCCCGCCCACAAAAGGTTCAATAAAACGAGCAAAATCTTGCGGTATATTCGGAAGAATATACTTTAATTCCTGTTCTTTCCCACCTGCCCATTTTAAAATCGGCGATAAATTCTTACTACCTTCCATAAAAACTATTATATTAAAAACATGTTATCGATACAAAGATATAAAGAAAAATTAAGAATAAATATAAACCTACACAATTGTTTTACTATAGTAATTGTGTAAACTTGAAAACATTAACTCCCTTATGATAATATTAAAAACAAGGAAATATATAAATGCAAAATAATGATATTGAAAATAGAATAAAACTAAAAACATATTATCTTGCATATATGGATATCTTAGGTGCGAAAAAATATATTGAATCTGAAGAAAGTGAGAACTATTTAAATAAAGTACAAAAATTATATGCAGAAACTATCGGAATGATAAATTCTAATAGTAAAGAAGGATATCACAAAAACAATAAATTAAAAATCTTTTCGGATAATATTGTTTTAGCAATTCCTCAAATTGAATATTTTGGAGAAACAATAAACGAAATAAATTCTTGTAATATTCTTATTTTTGCAGCATTCTTTCAAATTGTTGCGTTAAAATATTCTTTTTTAGTAAGAGGTGGTATATCAGTTGATAATTTATATATTGATAACGATTTCGTTTTTGGCAAAGCTTTAATTCAAGCATATAAGTTAGAATCAGAAATAGGACTATATCCAAGAATTGTAATTGATCCAAAAGATATTAGCCTGTTTTTGAAGTCAAATTTTCAACGCAGAATTTTACTAAAAGATAGCGCAAATATATATTATATCGATCCATTTGAAAATTATTTTGGCTATATTCATAAAAGTATCAAAAACGAGAATTTAGACATAATTCGTACAAATTTGAATGAAATGTTAATTGTTAATAAAGATAATAAGATTAATCAGAAAATTTGTTGGTTTATAAACATGTTTAATGATTTTTGTAAAAGAAATTCATATGACGACTACATTATAAATATAGAGGATTATCCATATCCACGTACAAAAATTAAAAATACCATAACAGGTAAAGCAAGGGAGTTTATGTAGGTGAGTATAAAAAGAGTTTTCTTTTTAGGGGCTGGTTTTTCAAAAGGTTTAAATAAAGAATACCCAACTCTTAATGAATTAACTGAAAAAGTTATAAAAACATTAAATGAGGATTATAAAAATAGTCCTGTTTTACAACACTATGAATCAATACCTAATATTGTAAAAAATAATATTGAAAATTTGCTTTCGTATTTATATGTAAGGTTGCCTTGGCAAGATAGTGTAGAATATAATCTTGATAGGGCACTGTATTTTGCTTTAACCAATATTATAGCAGAATGTATAAAAACTTTATCTAACAATATTGAAAATGCAGACTTTTATAAATTGGGTAAATACATGAATACACATAATATTGGACCAATAAATAAAGTATATAAATTTGATAATTATATAATTTCACTTAATTACGATGAAATGTACTCTTATCTTGAATCAGATACCTACAAAATAGATGATACAACAGAAATTGGTAAAGATTGTATTGTTATAGTTCCTGCGCCTAGTAATAAATTGAATATGCAATACAAAGACGAAAAAGCAATCTGTGTTCTTAATGAAATTCCTAAAGGCATTTCAGTCACTTCATATCAAAAAACCTTATGCAAGAAGATACTATTAATAAACTATAAAACATATAAAAATATGAAGTATGAAGAATTAAATGATATTCTTAATGAAAAATTTGGAGATAGTTATATATTCCCACGTACTAAATATAGTTTTAAAGATACAAATCTTCTCTTTTCATATTTAGATAAAAAAATTATACATTTACATGGTTCAATAACTGAACGATGTATTGAAGAAAATGGTCAATATAAAAAAATAGATAAAAAAGAAGAAATATATAAAGATATTTCTATGCCATACATTATTCCTCCAGTTTTAGACAAAAGTATTTTTTATAATAATCCTGACATGCAAGCTCTTTGGCATAAAGCTCATAATATACTTTCAGAAGCTGATGAAATATATATCATAGGTTTTTCATTCCCACAAACTGACATTTCAGTTAAATTTTTATTCCAATCAGCATTGAAAGAAAATTCTGCAAAAATATATGTAATAAATAATTCTACAAAAGAGGAGCTTTATTCAAACTACAAATATATATTTGATGATAATCAAGATGTAGATTATACATATTGTGGAAGCGAAAATGCATTATTAAAATTTAGTAAAGAATTTATAAATAATAATATTGAGTAGTATAAAACTATTTTGTAATTAAATTAAAATGAACATAAAATATATTTTATTTACAAATAAAAATTATTAATAATATCTCCATTTTATCTGATTTTTTCTTTAATTAAGACATGAATAGTCATTGTGAAGCACTCGAAGTATATTTTTACGCAACAGCTTCTGGAATGAATCTGTGCGTGAATGGTAAAAGGAGTTTTCAAAAGATTATAAGAAAGCCATTGGTTATGATATAAAAACGATTCAGTAGGGTTATCTTGTTGGGATGTTCTTAACAATAGTTACATATTTTATATAATTCTATGTGCTCAAGTTTAGAAATAAATTTTATATTAGAAAAATCAACAAATCTAAGGTAACTGTAACTATATACAATGTAGAACCAGAAAATATTATAGTGTTCGAAGATGATTATAGCAAATAAAAAAACAATAAAATTAGAAACATCTTATTCTGTTTACTCTAAATGTTTACAGCAGGTCAAATTTCCAACAGAAAATAAGGTGTATTTATATAAGATAATTTAATTATAGCAAATTATCTTATATAAATACACCTAGGGAATGTACTTTGGCTATAACACAATATAAAATGCAAGAGTATTAGGATCAACAAATACTCTTGCTTGTGCGCTATCGTGTGTGCAATGTATGAGTAAACTCATACTTGTTATTTCTTTAAAAGAAACATGTTGAGCCTAAGGCTCCCTATCATTGATAGATAGTACACGCACAAATAAAATATTACTTTAAAAATACGGAGATGTCCATTCTTTAACTTTTAATAATTCAGTTATTGAAAATTTTTCTTTCCAATCATAAAACCAATTCTTTTGCTTAATCTCATTTATTAGCCTACTTTTATCGTTATTTATTCCTATTAAATGTAAAATGTGTTTTTTAGTCTTTTCATCAACATACGGCGATTTTATTATATCAAACAATAATAAAAAATTCTCTGTATATATTAAAGGATGCGACATTTTAAAATTTCTTTTTATTATATCCATTAATAACTCTTTTACATCATCATAGTTTTTATCATTTTCAATATAATCTAATAAAACAACAATATCAAAATATGAGAGTGTTTTATTATTTTTTGGTTTTAAATTAAATAATGTTTTTATTCTATTAGAACTTAAACGATACTTTTTAGATTCTATATTTTTTAATAATAAAATAACATCTAATTGCTCTATTAAAATTTTATCATTCTTTTTTTCTATAATTTCAAGTGTTTTTAAAACGTGTTGTAAAATTTTTTCTTTTATACTATTGCTATCTATTGTAGATTTTGTTTGTTTAATAATTTCCATAACAAAAAATATTATTTTATACAATTTATACGTTGCACTTGCATTTTCTGAAGTTGCATATATATAAAAAACCACATCAATGACATTTCCTAAAATATTTTTCATATATTCTAGTTTTGTACACTTCTTATCTAATATTTTATTAAGTAAAAAAATTAATTTTTTTTGAATTTGTGCTAATAGAAAATTTGATATTTTAGATGTTGTAACATCAGATTCTGCCAGCAATAATCTATACTTTGTCAAAAACCAGTTGGCAGATTTTACATTACCTAATAAAGCTATGCTATCATTTTCAGATTCATAAATATCTAGAAATATATTAATCAAATCTTTTAATTGTTCTTTAAGAATAGTTTGCTTTGTTATAAATGGTCTATTTGAATGTATTGTTTTTGTTTCATTCAAAAACAAATTATAAGTTTTAAGTACATCTTTTAAGTCCTGTAAAAATTTTTCAAAATCCTCTTTTCTGTTATAGAAAATAAAATAATCGTCTACATAACGATATATTTTAAAAGAAAATGTTTTTGAATCTTGAGAGAGTATATTTTCTATTTGTAAATCAATATCTTGCATGATAATTTCTGCAAAAATTCTAGATATCTCTGCTCCAATAGGAATCCCATTAGTTTCATTGTAATTGGACTCTTGCATTAATTTGTCAAATTTAGCTTCAAATGTTTCTTTTTTACTCAAATGTAATTTTGAATATTCTTTGTTTTTAACAGCCCAAGCCAAAGTATGGGTATAAATACTATTGAAAAATCTTGAGATATCTAACTTTGTCATATATAAAAAAGTTTTTTCATTATCTAAGTATTCTTTAGATTCATAGAACTTAAATAAATGTGAATATTTTTTATATACAAAAAAAGTACTTATTAATTCTTGAATATCAGTTTTTAAATTTGCATCTTCAATTATATCTTCTTGAATATCAGTTGTTTGGCTATTTTTTGCATCATCCCAAGCCTTTAATAATTTTATTTTTTTCTCTGGCATATCTTTATGTGCATATTTAGATGTTTTATATGGATACCTCAATGAATATTTGCTTTTGTTTGTATTATAAAGAATAGTATCTTTATAATTTTCATAAAAATCACAAATATCACATTGAGCAATCGGATGAATCAATGACATTTCTCTATAATTATCAATACCATTTTTAATTCTATATTTATAAGGAATTGTATATCTATTTGATTTGATTATTTCATATATTTGCTTTGGAATATATTTTTTTAAGAAAAAATCTTTTACATTTAGCAACTCGGTATTATTCTTTTTACCCCTAGATTTATTTTTGTACAATTCTTTTTCTTCTTTATCATATTGATGTTTTAGAGATTTATACAGATCTGAATTTGAAAATTTAATGGGCGTTTCATATGGCAAAACATCCGAAATCAAAGGTGAAAACTTATTTATTTTTACAAATGAACACTTTTTCTTAGACATATTTCCAACACCTCATAAAACTTTTTAGTTGTTTATATTTCCCCCAACATTTTCTCGTTAATTTTCTGTTATATGCAATTTTAAATGAGTATTTTAATAACTGCTTCTTCTGATTTATATTCAAACATTTTGAGTACTTGTTATTATGAGTCAGAATTTTTAACTTGAAATTATCTAACTCTTCTAAAGAAGAATTATTTTCACTTAATTTAAGATAATTAAAAAATAGACCAGCTTGTAAATATCCTGTATTTTTAAAGGGAGATATTTTTTGTTGAGATGTTTTTATAGGGTAAGTACAAGTCAAAAGTAAAAACCTATTTTGTAGTAACTTGAAATTTTTATTCTTATTATAATCCAACAAAGCGTAGATGATTCTCGATTTTATTTTATTTAGTTTTTTCTTTGAAATATTTACAGTTATACAATCAATACCATTATTTTTCTTGTTTGATTTAATAATATACTGATAACCTAAATACTCTAATACCTCATCCTTGATAAAATCCAAACATAATTCCTTAGTTTTTAGAACATTAAATGTCAATCCAGTTTCTTCTGTTAACATTTTTTCTAATTCAGCTGTTTCTAATTTTTCATAAGAAAAAATTATTATATCATCAACGAATCTGGCATAATAATATACACCCTTTGTAGAAATAATTTTATGATCAAAAGTATTCATGTATAATTCAGATAATGTAGCACTGATATTTATTCCTCGTGGAAGCCCAGAGCATTCTTTGGTGTGTTCAAAAAATTTTTCAAGTAGAATCTTTGTTTCTGCTGAAATTATTGATGAATCTATAATTTTTTGCAATATTTTTGTTCTATCAATTGATTCATAGAATGAATGAATATCTAGTCTGTATATATAACATTTTGAATTCTCTTTTAATAAATTATATATTTGACTTATTATAGTATTTCTATTGCTTTGCTTAACTTTATATATTCGTTTAATATTATGATTTATTTTTCTCAGAATAAAATCATCAAAAATACAATTTTCATTATTTTTATCCAAAAAATAAATTTTCTTATCGTCTTTCATTATGCTTTTTAATGCAGAAAAAGAATATTGTTCTATATCACTTAATTTTACTTCTAAATCTATCAACTGTTGTTTTAAGACCTTAGTATCTATGTCCTGTGATAAAAAATCTCCACGTTTTTGTAATTTTTTAAACTGCTTGTATGAAAAAGACTGATCTATCATGATTTTATTCCAGTTTCCTATGATTATTATTTATTCTATCATGAAAAATACTACATGTTAGATTATAAATACAACAATCTCCATCTCATAGTTAATTACATCTTGTTTTGTATGTTAAATTACAACAATAAGCACAAATGGAGACAGGTCGTTTCACCAAATGCTACGCATTGGGTTCGCACCTCTCGCGAAACAATTCACCGGATTGTTCCGCTCGGCACAGTCCTCGTCTCCGGTTTTATTTTAAAAATTTTATAGGACGACTGGGGCTGTACTAGTGATAATCACCCATGTTTACCCCTTTATAATTACGCTGTAACAACTAACGCCTTGTTGCCACCTCTTACGCAGTCAATTTTTCCAATCTTGAGTTGATTTCGTTGAGAAGTTCTGTGTCATTTGCTTGTTCTGCAAATTTTTTCGCTTTGTTTAGAAGTCCTGTTGCCTTGTGGTTGCTGTTGAAATCAATCATGATATCTGCTGCACCAAGATAGTTTTGAGCAGCTTTTTGCGGCGAATTTGCTTTTGTGTAGCTTTGTACGGCTTGCGAATAAGATTTCAGTGCTTGTTGAGGCTCGCCAAATCTTTCGTATGCTCTCGCTGTGTTTGACGCTACAAAGCCCTTAACTCTTGCGTTATCCGTGCTTGATACCAAGTCGTTTGCGACATCATAATAGTCGAAAGCGTTTTGCTCATACATATCTGAGAAAATGTTTCCAATTCTTGTGAGCGAGGTCGATTGTGCAGCAAGGTTTTCGCTTTCACCACCGAAGGAAACAGACACAAAATAGTGGTCAAGTGCCGGTTCTATTTGGTTTCCGTCATCATAAATTTGTGCCATTGAGTAGTGAGCTTTTGTTTTAATGTTGTTGTCGGTTGTGTTTTTGATTGACAAATCGTAGCTCTTCAAGGCTTGCGGTGCGTGGTCGTTGTCGTCATAGATTTTGCCGACTTCGTAGTAAATTTTTGATTTTGTTTCGTTGTCACCGACCTCATTCGCTCGGACAAGTGCCTTTTGGAAGGTTTCGATTGCCTTCTTGGGTTCGTTTGCATAAGCTAATTTTTTCGATTGCAGGAAAAGAGATTTAAGCTCTTTGTCCTGCGGAACTTTTACGGTAGTTTTTTGAACCGCATTTTCTACCTCTTTTGCAACAGTTTCGGCAGTTTCTTGTGTTTCTTCCGTCTCTGCTGCAGTTGTTGTTTCTTCTGTTTGAGAAGTCTTTTCTGCTTTGTTAGAGTTTTCAGGGAATTTTACCAAAAACTGCGGATTGATATCGTTTTCGTTGTATTTAAAATCTATTTGTTGCAAAAACAGTGCATCAACCCAGTTTTCGACAACTTTTGAGTCTTTGTTTAAAGTCTGTGAAATATAGTTGTCGAGAATTGTTGAGGCATTTTTCAAGTTTGATTTAATCAGTTTGACGTTTGGATTATCTTTTTCAACTTGAGTTTGGATAAGTTGCAAATAGCCGTCAACTTCTTGTTTCAAATCGTCAGGTGTACCGATTGCAACTGCGGTGTTATTAAAATCTTTTAAAATTTGAGCAATATTGATATTTGAATTGCGAGTTTGAGCAAAGTCAGATACCGCAGAGGTTTGGGCTTGCGGTTGGGTTTGCATTTGAGTTTTTGGAGCGTTGTAGGCTTGAATATTGCCGTAATTCGGAGCAACATTTTGTGTTTGAGCTTGGCTTTTTGCATACATTTGTTGCCATTGTTCAGGCTTGATCTCCTGATATTTGTGAACTTCCTGCTCAATATAGCTCAAACCTCGGCTTTTTGCCCCGTTGTTACCTGCTTGCTCTTCACGTTCGGCTTGTGCAGCGGAATTGGAAGCGTCTTCATCTCGTTTTTGCTTAACAAGATGTCCGTCCTTATTGATATATGGTCGTTGAGTTATGTTGTTTAAATTCAACCCCATTTGTCTTTGATACCTCACTATCCGCTTAAATTATTACTCTACGTTAACACTATAGCCGAAATCTTTTTTTTAGAACTCATACTTTTGTATGAAATCTGCATGAAATATTTAAGTATTTTTTTGCCAAAGTCAAGATTGTGGAACGAGATTTCCCATGATCGCAAGGATTTGCGGAGTTTGCTCGACTTGAGCGTGTAAATAAATTTTAATTTGATGTCAAAAAATGTTTTGTTTATACTTTAGAGTATACGTATGGAAAGTTCAAAAAAAGAACATAAAAATATTTTCAGCGAAATGTCTGGGGCTGAAAACCATTGGTTTTTGACCCATAATCAGGCTGCGACTTTAACTCAATCTGCCCCTATGACCGTTCCGCACAGAATTAACGAACTTGATACAAATATTTTGGAAAGCGGGAAAGAAATTGATTTTCAGACCCAAAACCTTAAATTGGAATACCAAATTAAAGATAGAGAAGACCAACTGAGTGAGCTTAATAAACAAATCAGTCTTGCAAAAAATGCTGGCGACCAACAAGCACTTTTCACTCACAATGCGAAAAAACAAAGGATTGAAGGGGAACTTCGAGAATTTAGAAGGCAGTTTGCAACAAGAGATTTGAACGCAAAATATCCGACACAATCCGCTTACAGAATTCCTTTTTGGGGCAAAATGAAAAGGTTTGTGCAGAGATATTTTCTTGCAAAAATTTCTAAAAAAATCAACTCCCTTGTACAGTTGAGTGATTCTTTGGAGGCTTTGCAGGATATAAATTCAAATGTTGACGATTTGATTAAAATCAAAACGCCTTACGGTGAAACGATTAAGAACTATGAGAAACTTACCGAATATTTGAGTCGTGCAAACAAAATCCATTCGCAAATCAGCAAAACAATGAAGAGATAGAAAATGAAAAAAGTAGAACTTCTTGCTCCGGCAAAAAACAAAGAAACAGCGATTGCGGCGATAAATTGCGGTGCTGATGCCGTTTATATCGGTGCAAGTGATTTTGGGGCAAGATACACGGCAAGCAACAATCTCGACGATATTAAAGAGGTTGTTGAATACGCTCACAAATTCTACGCTTCCGTCCACGTTACGATTAACACAATTTTGACTGATGAGGAACTTCAAAATGCGGTGAAGTTGATTAACGAATTGTACAAAATAGGCGTTGACGCAATAATTGTACAGGATATGGGTATTTTGAAACTTGCGATTGACGGAAAACTTCCGCCAATACAAATTCACATGAGCACCCAATGTGACAACAGAAATTTAAAAAAGGCGAAATTCTTTGATGATATTGGTGTATCAAGGGTAATTTTGGCCAGAGAACTTTCGCTTGATGAAATAAAAACTATTTGTCAAAATGTGTCTTGCGAGGTGGAAACCTTTGTGCAAGGGGCACTTTGCGTATCATATAGCGGTCAATGCTATTTGAGCTATGCAATCGGCGGACGCTCTGCCAACAGAGGCGAATGTGCACAGCCTTGTCGTAAAAAATATTCGCTGGTAGACGAAAACGGAAAAGTTATTGCAAAAGACAAATATCTTTTGTGTTTAAAGGATTTTAACGCATCTAAGCATTTGGAAAATTTAATTAGTGCGGGGGTAAAATCTTTTAAAATAGAGGGGCGATTAAAGGACATTAATTATGTCAAAAATGTGACCTCATATTACAATCGTGAGATTAATAAATTTGCCGAAAAAACCTCGTCAGGCAAGGTTTTCTGTGATTTTGAACCGGATTTGAATAAGACTTTTAACCGAGGTTTTACGGATTATTTTTTGGACGGTAGAAAAAAATGTTTCAATTTTTCTTCGCCGAAATCGCTCGGGGAAAAATTGGGCAAAGTGATAAAATCCGGTAAAGACAGGTTTGAGATAAGTGCGGAAATCTCACCGCAGGACGGGCTTTGTTGGTTTGAAAACGGTTCTGTGCAGGGGTGTTTGGTAAATCGAGTTGAGGGAAAAACAATTTTCCCGAATAAAAAGATTTTGCCAAAAGTCGGGACTGTGATTTATCGTAATCAGGATGTGAAATTTGAAAAAATCCTAAAAAATTCCAAAATTGAGCGTAAAATCGGGGTAGATTTTGCTTTTGAAAAAGGTGAATTAAAAGTTACGGATGAGGACGGAAACTCTGTATTTGAGCAGATTTTGGCAACAGAACAACCGAAAAATCCTGAAAAAATGCTGGAGAATTTCAAAACACAACTCCAAAAAACGGGTGAAAGCGACTTTTGGGCAAAATCTGTCACGATAAACGGAGAGTTGCCCTTTATGCCGATATCGGAGATAAATTCGCTACGTAGAGGAATTTTGGAAAAACTTATGGTGGAAAGATTAAAAAATTACCCGAAAAAACTGCAAAAACCGATGAAGTATGTTGAATTTCCGCAAAAAGAGGCGGATTATCGGGCAAATATTCATAATGAAACCGCCAAAAGCTTTTATAAAACTTGCGGGGTGGAGGTGTTGGAAACCTCACTTGAGAGTGGCGGAAGTGTTGAAGGAAAATGCTTGATGCAAACAAAACACTGCTTGAAATATGCATTTGACATGTGCAAAGTCCCGAAAAATTTGTTTTTGATAGACGAAAAAGGCAAAAAATATCTGCTAAAATTCGACTGCAAAACCTGCATGATGAAGGTAATGGGGTAGAATTTTAAAAACTAAAAGTCTTATTATCGTGAGTATTTAGTTATAATTTAGTATCGCAACACGTAAAAACCTATATTGTCCTTAGTGTAAAATTAACTTCATAATGTTCTGATAAAAATGAAAAAACCTCTTGACAAAGTTAGATATCTAACTATAATAAATTATATGAATGCAATTTTATCTTTAATATCAAAAATTCATGAAAAAGGTAACCGTTTTATTATTGAAGAATTAAAAAATAATGGTGCCGAAGGACTTGTACCTAGTCATGGTGATATTCTTGTTTGTCTTTACAAAAACGGTAAAATGACGATGAAAGATATTGCAAATAGCATTCATAGAACAAAACCAACGGTTACGGTTTTGGTTGATAAACTAGAAAAACTAGGATATTTAAAAAGAGAAGCTTCTGATGAAGATAGTCGCTCTACGAATATAGTTTTGACTCAAAAAGGCGAAGATTTTCAGGCAACTTTTGAAAAAATATCAAAAAATTTAAATGAAATGCTATATAAAAATTTATCTGATAAAGAAATTGAAATTTTAGAAGAACTTTTAAAAAAAATAATAAAATAAAATTTCTTACAATAATAGTTAGATGTCTAACGAAAGGAGAAATATTATGACAAACTTTAAAAAAGAAGAAATCGGAAAAATTATTGAAGTAGGCAAAAATTATGAAAACGGCAAAGCATTTTTGCATGATTTGTTGGGATTAACAAGTTGTGAAATTTCAGTTAGTGCAATGCCTGCCGGAGTAAAATTGCCATTCAACCACAAACACAAACAGAATGAAGAAGTTTATATTTTTCTAAAAGGTGAAGGTTCAATGACTTTAGATAATGAAGTTATTGAGATTAAAGAAGGAACTTGCGTAAAAGTTCTTCCGAATGCCGTAAGAACAATGGAAGCAAAAACTGATTTGGAATATATTTGTGTTCAAGCAAAATCTAATAGTTTAGAACAATTTGGACTTGGCGATGCTGAATTGTGCTAAAATTGAAAGGGGCAATCTTGCCCCTTTTTAATCAGGAATAAAATTATAAAATGATAATCAACACAGGTTCAAGAACAGATACAGTTCAATATTATTCAGATTGGCTTTTGAAAAGATTTGACATTCAGGCAGCAGACATGGCTGTCGTTGTATGGAGAATAGGAACATCGGAGATTATGATACTTGCCCAAACGGTTGTAAATATTGTTATGCAAATCAAAATCCCCAAATAGCACAAGAAAAAAACATAATCCAAATGATTTGATGATTTTAGGAAATCTTAAACCGACTGATGAAATCCAACAAAGCAGCCAAAAATCGTTTTTAGAAAATAATATTCAACAAAAATTGTTTTAATCTCTTTAACAAATAAAAAAGCGTTTGTCAGACACATAAGTTGAGCTGTTTTCGAAAATTTTGGAATCCTAAAAACGCACTAAAAAAGAGCCTTCTCAGGCTCTTTCTAAATGGAGGAGGAGGTGGGATTCGAACCCACGGTACGCGTGAACGTACGACAGTTTTCAAGACTGCTCCAATCAACCGCTCTGGCACTCCTCCATTCGATTGTTCGGATGTACTTCTATTCTATTCGCTGAAAAGTTTTTGTCAACATCCTCTTTTTCAAATTTATTAGCCGATAGTCGGACTTGAACCGACGACCTACTCATTACGAATGAGTTGCTCTACCAACTGAGCTATATCGGCCTATTATATACTGATTTTATTTTCAAACACCTTGCAACAATACTCTGCCGAGCGGATTGTGAGCTGGGGGCGAAGGCTGGTGTCGGCTTGTTTCACAAGACGAGCAGAGCAGCAAACCTGTTAATAATGAACAATCCAGTTGCAAAAACAATTCGGTGAATTGTTTTGTGAGAGGTTGAACCCTGTCGGGTTCAATTCCGAATTGTCAAAGTGCCTATTTCCGTTATATGGCGGCGGTAAGGACTCTGCCGAGCAAAACAGTCCGGTGAATTGTTTTGTGAGAGGTTGAACCCCGTTGGGGTTCAATTCCGAATTGTCAAAGTGCTTATTTCCGTTATATGGCGGCGGTAAGGACTCTGCCGAGCAAAACAGTCCGGTGAA
>OLGZ01000338.1_pt1 | contig 40326 bp, 37 predicted proteins | sample 1605981 | NCBI WGS metagenome assembly OLGZ01 (sample SAMN03283291) | human gut metagenome | biome: human-associated habitat; material: feces | host: Homo sapiens | place: Peru | collected 2012 | reverse complement strand
AGTGATTTCATTGACTCCCAGCCAAGGATTAGATCTTCAAAGCAGGAAGTATAATACAATCATCTTATAACCTAAGGAGGTAAAACTATATGGCAGAAGCAATAGAAAGACTCGAAATTAATGAGTTGCGGGATAAGTTAACTGAGTTTTTAAACAAAGTTGGATTATCCGGAAATGCAGATGTAACCTGGAACGACACAGATGACGAATATATCATCAAAATTGGTGAACATACCTTTACAGGTTTTTATCCGCAAAAGAAAAATATCTTTACACTGCAGATTATTAATTCGTATGTGATGCTTCCAACCGACATCAACGTTGATTACATCGAAGCTTTTGTATTTGACGCAAGAACTTTTATTCCTTTAGAATTCATCATCTACCAATGCCCACAATCACAGACATACTACATCAATGATGGTGAAAAATTCAAAAAAGGAATGCTACTTTACGAAACCGCTTGCCCATTCTCAGGTGGAGTATCCACAATGGAATTTGCAAAGCCGGTTTTCGAATCAGAGATTATCGATTTTGAACTGTTAAAATCTCTTTGATTCGTCCCCATATAGACACATACCTAGCAAAAACTCCCCATGGCCTAATCAGCCGTGGAGAGTTTTTCTTTTATAACTTAGATTTTAATTTTCCCTTCATCTCAGGTCAATATAAAATAAAATTTAAACTTCTCAACTTAGTTCAGTAAATTAGAACTTAATCTTTCCCTCATCTCAAATTAGTATAAACTAAAATTTAATTTTTTCAGAAATCCAAGCTTCAAGTTCATCAATTTTAACTCTAACTTGTTCCATTGTATCTCTATCTCTTATAGTTACTGATTCATCTTCTAATGTATCAAAATCAACAGTTACACAATATGGTGTTCCTATTTCATCTTCTCTTCTATATCTCTTTCCTATACTTCCAGCTTCATCATAATCACACATAAATGATTTAGCCAATTTTGAATAAACATCTTGAGCTTTATCACTTAATTTCTTAGATAAAGGTAATACAGCAACTTTGTAAGGAGCCAATGCTGGATGTAATTTTAATACAGTTCTAACATCACCTTCAGCAACTTCCTCTTCCTCATAGCTATTACATAAGAATGCAAGTAAAACTCTGTCAGCACCCAAAGATGGTTCAATAACATATGGTACATATTTTTCATTTGTTTCTGGATCTTGATATGATAAATCTTGTTTTGAATGATTCATATGTTGAGTCAAATCATAATCAGTTCTATCAGCAATTCCCCATAATTCACCCCATCCAAATGGGAAAGCAAATTCGATATCTGTTGTAGCTTTACTATAAAATACTAATTCTTCTGGAGAATGATCTCTTAATCTGATATTTTCTTTTTTCATACCTAAATTTAATAACCAGTTCTCACAATAATCTTTCCAATATTTATGCCATTCTAAATCTGTTCCTGGTTTACAGAAAAATTCAAGTTCCATTTGCTCAAATTCACGAGTTCTAAATATATAATTTCCTGGTGTTATCTCATTTCTAAAAGCCTTACCAATTTGAGCAATACCCATTGGTACCTTTTTACGAGATGTACGTAATACACTCTTAAAATCAACAAATATACCTTGTGCAGTTTCTGGTCTTAAATATACAGTTGATGTTGAATCCTCTGTAACACCTTGAAATGTTTTAAACATTAAATTAAATTTACGAATATCAGTGAAATTTGTTTTTCCGCATTTTGGACATGGAATTTGATTTTCATTAATAAAATCTATTAATTGTTTATCAGTCATTCCATCAGCAATCATATCCTTACCTTGATCATGAGCCCATTCTTCAATTAATTTATCAGCTCTATGTCTTGTTTTACACTCCTTACAATCTATTAACGGATCTGAAAATCCACCAACATGTCCTGATGCTACCCAAGTTTCTGGATTCATTAAAATTGCAGCATCTAATCCAACTATATTAGGTTGTTCTTGAATAAATTTCTTTCTCCAAGCAGCCTTAATATTATTTTTTAATTCATTTCCTAAAGGTCCGTAATCCCAAGTATTAGCCAAACCTCCATAGATTTCTGAGCCAGGATATATATATCCTCTACTCTTACATAAACTTACTAATTTTTCCATTGATTCTACCATTTTATCAATTCCTCCTTCTTTTTATTTCGAACTATAGATACTCCTTCTTTCTTTTTAATAAATTCCATTATTTCGTAAGTCACATATAACGACACAAAATGATGAAAACTTATACCAACTTTCGAATAAGTTTTATTATTTTGCTAGGCACATGAGTTTTTATATTCCGAGGCGTACGCTGGTACGTCGCAGGAATTAAAAACAAAATGTAACAACGCAAAATGATGAAAATCATTCGAAAGGAACAAAAAGGAGTCATCTATAATCCCTCTTAAGGGACGAAAGATAACTCCGCGGTTCCACCCTAATTGATTCATAAAAGAATCCACCTTAATTTCAAATATGCTCCAAAGCTCCAATCCATACACACCAACACCAGATCTCACCATCCTGGCTCTCTTTAGATAAGAAAATGTATGTATCCTCTTCATCAACGCACTATTAATATGGATTTATTTTAAACTCTTTTTAAAATAATGTCAATATCTATTGTGGATAATTTTTCTAACTGCTTTCTCATCTACATTTTAACCACATCACAGCATCAAAATATTTTCCAAAACCATACAATTCAACGTACTTTTTTGTTTTATGTTCACTATTTTTATAGATTAAATCCATAATTTAGCAACTGTGGATAAAGTGGATAACTCTGTTAATAACTCATTTCATCGATTTTTTTCGACACACTTATTCACAGTACCTTGTGGGTACATTTTTTTACTTTTTTAAATATTTTTATTTTCATTTTTTATGTGTACAGTATGTTTGTTCGCACATATTTTCTCTTTTGTTTCATAATTTTAAATTACAAGATTTTTTTCCTTTTTATGACTCTTTTTTCAGTTTCGAAAAATAGGTAACTTAATTTTATTAAAAATTTTTATTTAATATTTTTTATATTTTCATTATATTATTTTATTTTCATAATATAGCTATATTAATATTTTCAATTAGGGGGATTTTTATATGAAGAAAAAAATTGAAATTCTTATAATACTGGCTATACTATTAGCAAGCATTACAGCTACTATTGTATACGCTTCTGTTTCTTCAACTGAATTAGAAACAGTAAAAATAGTTAGTACAGCAAGTATATCTAAAAGCTCTGATATTTTTGAAAAACTAGATACAAATTCAAGTAACGTAAATTCTAAGGTGGTCTACGACGAACTAAAAAAAGCAAATATATATGAATTTGAAAATGAAAAATATTTTGTAAATATGGATACTAAAAATGATTTAGTTGGTATCTATAGCAAAAACGTTACAACAACTCAAACTACTTCAAATGCAAATAACCAAACCGCTAAAGAATATGTTTTAAATAAATATAAAGAATTAAACTTACCTACTGAATACGAATTAACATATTTAGAAAAATTCGATGATCTTATTTGGCAAGCAAACTTTGAAAAAAATTACAATGGCATATATAACAAATATGAATCAGTAAAAATGTTTTTTATCCCTGATTCTGATGAAATTGTTGCACTAACAGTTTTTAATGAAAGTGCAAAATCAAGCAATGTAAGTATAAACAAAGAAGATGCTGAAATGACAGCAGCTCAAAATTTAGGAATAGACTCATCTGAAATAAAATCAGCAACTTTATCTATGGAAAAAGCTAATAAATTTTATGATAATTCAAATTCTGATACAGCAGTTCATTCTACTTGGGTAATTCAATCATCTGACGATACTATTGTTTATGTAGATGCAGAAAACAATAATGTAATTGGAGGTGACCATATAAATGAATAAAAAATTAATTTCAATAATTTCAATTTTTTTACTTCTTCTTATAGGATTAACTTCAACATGCCATGCTTCAGCAAGCGCTAAAGTTTTTACAAATAGCAAAAGCGCTTATTACAATAACTGCGGTGGATATGCAGTAAGTGGTTTAGGAAAACTAGGTTATTCTTGTACTTCCAGCATGGGAGCAATTACAAAAGATTCAATGCTTCAATGGATTGGAAATACTGGTAACGGATATGCAATGTATGTTCATACATTTGGAAACGATGGTTATTTCAATGACTATTATGGAAACCCTATAACAAGCTCTATGATTTCTGGAAATTGGGATTTCGTATTTATAGACTCTGCATGTAGTGCAGCATCTGCATCACTTGCAAACGCATTTCACACAACAGGTTACTCTAATAGATGTTTCCTTGGCTGGTATAGTAACCTTACAACAAATAATTCTGAAACATTTAATTACTATTTTTGGCTAACATATATTGGAACAGGTCCAGTTAGAAACGCAGCATTAAATGCAGCATCTTGTGTACCGGGTTCTGGAACAACACCTATCAGACTATATGGTAGTACAACTTATACAGGAGCAGCTAGATAAATAGCTACTCCTTTTTTATTTCTATTAATTTAACATTCCATCAAAATACATAAATTCACCTGAATACGTATCTACAAAGTATTGCTTTTCTTGTTGAATATCAGTCTTCCAAACTTTTCTAATATCTGCCTGTTTTCTATTAAACACAAATTTATCTACATTCTCTTCAGAAATTTCTTCATTTATACCTTCTACTTCATTAGGATTTAAAACTCCCACATTCTCTATTGCCAACTCAACATCATCAGCATCAATTCCATTCTCCTTCAAAATCTTCAAAGCCTCTTCTTTTGAAACAAGAACATCTTTATCTTCATAAGCATAATTTACAGTAAATATATTAAATATCTTCCCATTTTTAATACCTATTGTAGCACTTTGATAACTATTAAATATATCACCATACTTTTTAGCATACTCAATATTTTCAATTCCATCAGCCACTTCTCTAGAAGCTAATTCATATCCATCAATTATATTCAATTTTCTAAGCACATCTTCACTGTAATCAAACATCTCAACAGTTTGACCTAACACAGCAAAATTAACAAGTCTACCATCATAAGCACTAACTTTTAATAATAATTCTTCATTCTTATATTCCCAACAAATTTCATCAGATTTATAATCTCTCAATAAATGCAAATCACCTTCATTAACTAATAGGTTAATACCAAGTATCTTCAAATCACTATTTATCTTCTCACAAGCGTTCTGCTTAGAAATAGTCTCCTCTACCTCACCTTGAATATCTTGTGCAGTATCAGCAATCGTAAAAGTATTTTTAAAATGACTACTTTGATATGCTCTCCACGTTGCATATGTAAATCCACTAATCAAACCAACGCACACACAAGAAACAACAATCATCTTCAAAGTTCTCTTGAATCCATATTCTCTTGCAACTTCAGGATATTTTTCAGCAATTTTTCTTTTCAAATTTCTTCTAGCTCTAAATAACAAAGATTTAACACTCAAATCAGATTTATTAATAAGCCTCTCAACATCTTTATACTTCATATGTTTAACACAAACTAAAATAAATACTTCTCTTTGATCAGGTGGTAATTCATCTAACAATTCCTTTAAATTATACTCACCTTCAAATTTATCATAAACTGCAAAAGCTTCATCATCATAAGTAATATCAGAATCTATACAAATATTTTCTACCTTTTGTTCTCTAGAAATATTCTTTCTAGAATACTCTGCAATAATCTGATTAGCATTACTCAATAAAAAATTATAAAAAGTACTCTGTGTTTCATCATATAATCCTATATTCTTATAAACTTTTGTAAATATTTCTTGAACCAAATCTTCAACCTCAGATTTATTTTTAATCTTATAATACACATAACTATTTAATTTTTCTTTATATTTTTCATAAATATATCTAAAGCCTTCATTATCGCCATCTTTCAAGCCTTTTATTAAACTGTGTTCCTCCATTTTTTCCTTCTCCTTAAAATTTTTTTATTTTTTGCGCAACTTTTTGCAAAGTCATATCGTTAATATATATGTAAGGATTATTTATGATTACAATTTTTATATTATACGAGAATTTCGAATATGTAAATAAAGTTATCACAAAAATTAATGCTGACTGCCATAACTCAGTTTGCATTGGTACGGCACTTATCGCTAATAAAGCAAGTATTAATTTCTGTAAAATTGAACAACCAAACGTAATAATTGGTAGTATTGCTTCCTTAAAAGCTATCAAAAAAAATTTAAATTACGAATACATATCAATCCAAATTCTCACAGAAAATATTGATACTTTAAAAAGAATTAGTAATCAATTAAAAAATCTTTCACAAAATAGTATGTATTCTCATAAATTGGATTTAACAAATTATAAGAAAAAGATTTTAAATTGTTTAATCAATTTAAACTTTAATCCAAATCTCTGTGGAACTAGATACTTATTAGATTGTATCGTGTTTTCACACGAAAATCCATACTCATGTCTGAATACTACAACCCTCAAAAAATATTTTAAACAGTTAGCGATTAAATACTCGTCAAATGAGTCATCGATTTCATACAATATTCAATCTGCTATCGATGATATGCATGAATCAGCACCACCAAATTTAGGGAAGCAAAATTTTGGAAATGATGATTACGTTACATATCTGATGATAATAAATCGCTTAAAGTTGCTATAATAAAGCTATATGTAATTTCATCTATTTATCGATGGTCTATCCTATAAATAGTTTATTTACCCAATCAACTTTACATTTAGCTTTATTACATAGTCGTTTAGTATGTTTTCATATTAGACGGAAAAAACTCTCAGGGCTCACGCCTTGAGAGTTTTTTAAATTGGAACAAGTAAATTATTAACATCAACAATATCTTCCATGAAGGATTACATCACCCTCCAGTTCGAATTCCATGTTCGTTGGAAAAACGTCGTCGACACTGTCGCCCTGTCCCATGGCCGTTAACAGATACTCATAAAACAGATCCTCCTTATCCTCAGTAGATATCCGCATTTTTTTCAGGTTTCTTCCCATTTTCTTCTTCAGGAATAAAATAATGTCGTTCGAAACGGGTACCAAATTTTCTAACTTTTCCTTTGCCAAAAAGGTCATAAGTTCAGGTTCTCCAGAAAGTCTGATTGCCTTTTCAGCGGACGGAATTGCCGCAGAACCGTTGAGGTAAATCCGGTAGAACTCTCCCATCATCATTGAGAAGAACTCAATCATCTCTTTCCGACTTGGGAACTCTACCTTTTCATTAGCTGCTAAATCACTTAAGTATGTTCTATAAACCGCTTTATTCATATTTTAGCCTCCCATAAAATTTTTTATAACATAATTATACTCTGTTTTTTCATTATCGTCAATTATGTCAACTTTTTTATAATAAAAAAGAAACTATACATATTAAATTTTTGAATCACCGCGCAGGGACCAAACGAACGAAGTGAGTTCGATTGAAGCATTCTACCCGGTTTGAAAAAATAAAATATAAATGGAATGTAAACAACATTCAAATTGACATTTTATTTTTTCAAATTTCGAGGAATGCGATAGCAAGGTGTGAAAAAATTAATATGTATTTTTCTTTTTCTATATTATTTTGTTTCTAATAATTTTATTTTGAATTTTTTCTTTCTTCTATAATTTCATCAACTAATTTAGCAATAACCTTTCTTTCATCATAAGGATATTTTACATGATTTCTCTCTAAATATAAATCATGTCCTAAACCTGGAATTACAATAATGTCTTCTGGTGTTGCAACTTCTAAGGCGTGTTTTATCCCTTCAGTTCTGTCAACAATAATTGTGTATTTTCCACCAGATTTTTTAACTCCAACTTCAATATCTTGTAATATTTTTAATGGATCTTCAGTTCTTACTTGATCAGACATTAATATTGTGTAATCAGCTAGTCTTCCTGAGATCTCACCCATTATAGGACGTTTTTTGCTGTCTCTGTCTCCACCAACGCCCCAAGCACATATGATTCTTCCTTTTGCATATGCTTTAACAGATTCTAGTATGCTTTCCAAACTAGATGGAGTATGAGCATAATCTATTAATATTGTTAGTCCTAATTTGTTAGGAACTAATTCATTTCTTCCTAAAACTTTTAGGTCTTTCAGAGCTTTTCTCATTTCGTCTGGAGTTACACCGAATTCATGTGCTACACTGATTGCTCCAAGTGAGTTGTAAACACTGAATCTACCTGGAATAGATACTTCAAATTGTTCACGTTTACCATCTATATCTGCCACAAAGTCGATGCATGATGGAGTGATTTTTAAAGTTTCTTCTTTAGCTCTTATATCAGCTGGGTTATCAATTCCAAAAGTTTTAAATTTACAAGTTTTATTTTTATCTTTTATTGTTATTACAGTTTTATCATCTGCGTTAATAAATCCAATAGGACATTTATCGAATAACATACATTTGCAATCGAAATATTCTTCCATGCTTGCATGTTCATTTTTACTAATGTGGTCTTCTGTTAGGTTTGTGAATACGCCAATATCAAAATCGCATCCGTCAACTCTGTGAAGTTTCATTGCTTGAGATGATACTTCAATTATTGCTACATCTACATGTGCATTAGCCATTTTAGCAAAATATTCTTGAATTTCATCACTTTCAGGTGTTGTTCTGTCTGTGTCTTCTAATTTTTCATTGCCAATATATATAGCAATACTTCCCATTAAACCAACTTTTAGACCATGTGCTTCTAAAAGTGATTTAATCATAAATGTTGTTGTCGTTTTTCCTTTTGTTCCAGTAACTCCTATTAGTTTAAATTTTCGTGATGGGTTATCATATAAATTGCGATTTGTTATGGCTAGTGCTTTTCTTGTATCACCGGCTTTTATGTAGGTAATTGTGTTTGGTAATTTTGATATGTCTACATCATCTTCAACAATTGCGGCAACTGCGCCATTTGAAATTGCAGAATCTAAGTAATCAATACCATTTTGCAAATATCCTTTTATTGCAATAAATAGTCCGCCTTCTTTAATTTTCCTTGAGTCTGAGTGTATGTTAGTTATATCTAAATCTAGATCATTAACTGTTTCTTTTACTTCAAGACCTTCTAAAATTTTGTTTAATTTCATAGATAATCCCCCCTTGTCTTAAGATTACTATGTCGATATTATATACCTTTTGTCTTAATTTGCCAAGAAAAAAAGCAGACTATTTATAATTAAGATCTGCTTTTAAAAATATTCTATAGTTTCATATTCAGTGTCATCATCGCCTTCGATTGGAATGAAGTAACCATCTTCCCAATATTGGTGAGGGAAGATAGGTTTTTCATATCGTATAAGATAATCAGGATAAAGGTAATAATATTTTTCTCTGAATTTTTCGTCTTTTAGTAGTGTAAGATAATCTTTATAAATCGGAGAATATCGTTTTTCTTTATCTGGATATTTTATTTTTAAGAATTGATATATACTATTAAATTTTTTGTTTAAAGTTTGTTTTAGTTCATCTTTATCTTTAATTCTCAATGCGAAAAAGGTTGTTTGTTTTCGTAGTTTTAGCAAAAATTTTAATAATCGTTCAGCTGTATTAAAAGTTGCAGTGGTTAATTTTTGTTTTTTATATTTAATTAGTAAAGTTTCTAAAAATTCTAGAGCATTTAACTCATTGAGATCTAAACTATTATCTTTTAAAAATTTATCATATATAACGTCACAAATTAATATTTGATTTGTGACTAAGATTTTAGACTTTTTGGTTAGAAAATTATAACTAATATTTACTTTATCTTTTATGGCATGGTATTGAGTGCTTAAAAGCCAAGTTCTATGTATTAATTTATTCCACACAATTGCGCAATTTGTGCAAATGTGGTCGTTAGAGGAGTACATTTTTTGAAGATATTTTACATTACTTAATAATTCAATTTTTTCTTTAGGTGATGACTGTGCAATTGTATGTGGAGTTAGTAATTGATATTCTAGTATTGAGAAGAAATCACATGTAACTATATCTGCAGGATTTTTTTCTAGACATGATATGAAATATTCAATTAAATTTTCGCTCATTAATTTTCCACATTCGAAGAACATGACGTATGTTCCTTTAGCTACTTTTAGGCCAAATTTTTGTGCTTCTATAAAGTCAACAGTGTCTTTTACATATACTTTGATTCTTTTGTCATGCTGAATTTGTTTTTCTAAAACTGCAATACTACTGTCTAATGATCCATTATCTATGATAAGAATTTCTATGTTTGTATATGTTTGATTTCTAATACTTCTAATTGTTTCTGAAATTGAAATTTCATTATTAAATACTGGAATTATTATACTTACTAATGGTTGCATTTTTACTCCTTTATTATATAATAGGAAAAATTTTCGAACTGTCTATTATATAAAAATAATAATGTACAGAAATTTGCCTTGCAAATTTCGCGTGCGAACAAAGACGTGGACTTAAAAATGTTATAATAAGTGCAAATGTTATTAATGTTTGTTTTTGTTCTTTATATATGAATATTTTAATACAAAAATATAAAAAATACCATAATTTATGGCAGAATACTTGGTGTATGGGGTTGTTAAATTTCGGAAAATGTAGTAAAATAAGATGATAGTTTTTTATAAAAGGTGGATTTTTAAATGTTTTTAATTATAGGTTTAGGTAATCCTGAGAGTGATTATGCTAATACACGTCATAATATGGGGTTTAATGTTATAAATGAACTTTCAAAAAAATATGATATTGATGTTTCTAAATCAAAATTTAAAGGATTATTCGGAAATGGTATGGTTAACGGTGAAAAAGTTATATTATTAAAACCACAAACTTTTATGAATTTAAGTGGAGAATCTGTTAGAGAAGTTATGGATTTTTATAAAATAACTTCTGATAAAATCATTGTAATATATGATGATATAGATTTAGAGCCTGGAGTTATTCGAATTAGAAAAAGCGGTGGACCTGGAACACATAATGGAATGAAGTCAGTTGTGCATTTTGTAGGAAATCAAAATTTTGCAAGAGTGAGAGTTGGAATAGGAAAACCTGTTGGACATGAGGATTTGATAGAATATGTTATTGGAGCAATTCCAGAGTCAGCAAAAAAAGAATTAGAAAAAGGAATTAAACTTGCTGCCGATGCGGTTGATGTTATTTTAAATCAAAATATTGATGTGGCAATGAATAAATTTAATTAGGAAGGTTTTATTAATTTATGAAAGAGCTAGTTATATACACAGATGGAGAAATAGAAAATATACTTTTACTAGAAGATGGAGTTTTAACTGAGAAATATAAGGATTCAAAATATAAAAAGAGATTAGAAGGAAATATTTATATAGGTAAGGTTCAAAATATTCTTCCAGGACTTCAAGCAGCATTTGTTAATGTCGGGGAAAATAAAAATGCATTTATTCATTTAAAAGATGTTTTACCTAAAGTAGATGTTACAAAGAATGATGCTAATGAGTGGGAGAATCAAAGAATTGAAAAGCTTTTAAAAGTTGGAATGCCTATAATTGTTGAAATAAAAAGAGATAGCTATAATAAAAAAGGTGCAAGAGCGTCTACACATATTAATTTGCCAGGTAGATATATTGTTTTATTACCTAATTCTTCATTTGTTACTATTTCACAAAAAGTTGAAAATGTACAAGAAAGAAATAGACTTATTTCAATTGTTAAAGATCTTTTACCTGAAGGCATGGGAGCTATAATTAGAACTTCTGCTATAGGAAAAACGAAGGAAGATTTGAGAGTCGATTTAGGAAGCCTTATAAATAAGTGGAATAACATTATAGGTACTAAATTTAATGATAATGATTTTCCAAAGTTAATTAGTAAAGCAGATGAAATGATTGATAAGTTACTATTAGATTTAATAGATAAAGATTTGAAAGTAATTCATGTTGGCACTGAAGAAATGAAAAAGACTGTTGTAAGCAAACTTAAGGTTTTGAGAAAAGAAGATATAGCAGTCGTTTGTGATATAGAAAAAGTTATGCTTAAATATAATATACAACATCAACTTGAGGTATCTGAGAATAGAAAAGTATGGCTTAAAAGTGGAGGTTTTATAACTATTGATAAAACAGAAGCTTTAACTGCAATTGATGTTAATTCTGCTAAATTTACTGGAAAAGTTAATTTAGAAAATACAGCATTTTTAATTAATAAAGAAGCAGCAGTTGAAATTGAGAAACAAATTAGATTGCGTGACATAGGTGGAATTATAATTATTGATTTTATTGATTTAAATGATGACGAACATAAAAAGAAATTAATAAATATTTTTTCAAAAGAACTAAAGAAAGAGAGAACGAGAGTTCAAATAGAAGGCTTTACAAAATTGAATTTGTTAGAGCTTACTCGAAAACATATATATAGTGAGTAATATTATAAGGAGTTTTATATGAAGGTTGGTTTTATATCATTAGGATGCAGTAAAAATTTAGTTGATACAGAGATGGGAATGTCTGTTTTGAAAAAACATAATTTTGAGATTGTAAATGATCCAAAAGAAGCGGATATGATAATTGTTAATACTTGTGGATTTATTGCATCTGCAAAAGAAGAAGCTATAAATACTATTTTGGAAATGGCTGAATATAAAAAATCTAATTGCAAATATTTAGTTGCTATGGGATGTTTGGTAAAAAGATATAAAGATAATCTTGAAAAAGCTATTCCTGAAGTAGATTTATGGTTGAGTATAGATGAATATAAAAACTTTTGGGAAAAGATTGCGGAATTAGTGAAAGACTCATCAAATGAAAGCGACTATATGTCTTATAGAAATAGAGTTATTGCTACTGGTGATAAAATGGCATATTTAAAAATTGCCGAAGGATGTGATAATTTTTGTACGTATTGTGCAATTCCTTATATTAGAGGAAGATATGAGAGCAGAAAGTTTGAAGATATAATAGAGGAAGCTAAAAGTTTAGCTGAAAATGGTTATGAAGAAATTATAGTAATTGCACAAGATACAACAAAGTATGGAATCGATTTATATAATGAATATAGATTACCTGAATTGTTAAAAAAATTATGCAAAATTGAAAAGATTAAATGGATAAGATTTTTATATGCTTATCCTGAAAGTATTACTGATGAACTTCTTGAAGTGGTTAAATCAGAGGACAAGATTTGTAATTATTTTGATATTCCTATTCAACATTTTTCAGATAGTATTTTAAAGAAAATGAATAGAAAAACTTCTGGAAAGAACATTCGTGATATTGTTAATAAGATAAGAAAAGAAATTCCTGATGTTATAATAAGAACTAGCTTGATAGTTGGTTTCCCTGGAGAGACAGAAGAGGATTTTGCAATTTTAGAAGAAGCAGTAAAAGATTTAAGATTTGATAGATTGGGATGTTTTACATATTCTAAGGAAGATGGAACTCCAGCAGCTAAGTTTGAAAATCAAGTTCATCCAAAGACTAAAGAAAAAAGAAGAAAAATTATTATGAATATTCAAAATGAAATTTCTAGAGAAAAGATGAATGAGAAAATAGGAAAAGAATATGATGTTTTAATTGAAAGAATTTCAGATGATGGTTTATTTTATGAAGGTAGATCATATATGGATTCACCTGATACTGATGGAATAATATATGTTAATAATATTCAAGATGATTTAGTAGGTAAATTTGTAAAATGTAAAATCGTAAGTAATAGTGATTATGATTTAATTGGTGAATTTGAAGAGGTAGAGTAGAAATTAAAATTATAAAATGATTAGTTTAACAATTATTTTATATAGTAATTTATTTAAATAGAAATAAAAAAGATGCATTTTTTAAAAATGCATCTTTTTATATGAGATGAGATTTGCCTCGATTTTATTAATCATCACTTCTATCTCTGTCAACAGTTGCTTTCTTTTGAGCTCTTGCTGGTTGAACAGGATGTTGAATAGTGATTTGTGGTTTGCTAGTTCTAAGTGTAGAAGATGTTAATTCTTCATCTGAATCAATTTCTTTATCAGAATTTTGTTTTTCCTCTTCTTCAATACTAAATGGATTATTAGATTCTTTCTTGAAGTCAGGGACTTTAGAAACTTCTGCTTCAATACTATCTAAAGCTGTATCGCTTTCATTAAAAGCTCTTTCTATATTCCACATTTCAGCTTCTGAAATATTAGAAGAAGTAGCTAATTTTGATACTTTTTCAGTTGAATCAACTTCTTCTGGTGAAATTACTTCAGCGTCTGAAGAATTTATCATATAGTATAAAGAACTATTTTTTATTTTATCTATTATTTTTTTAAATAAAGATTTATTTTCTTTTACTTTAACTTGCATTTTTTCCATTCCTTTCATAAATACATCACTATTATAACACTAAATTACGTATAAATCAATACTTTTCAGCTATTTTTCGGTGTATTTGACTTTAAATTTATTTCGTGTAATAATAGATATGTTAATTAAGAGATATTATATTTTGGGTAGGGATTGAAATGAAAATAGAAAATGCAAAATCTTTAATTGAATCTATGTTATTTGCTGCTGGAAGGGTTGTTACTGTTTCAGAAATGGCTAAAATATTAGAGATGACACCAGATGAAGTAGAGGCAATAGTTAGAAGTTATATGGAAGATTGCAAGGATGAGTCTAGAGGAATAGAAATTATAAAAGTTAATGATGGTTATCAGATGACTACTAAAAAGGGTGCATATGAATGCTTAGTTCAGTTGTTTGATAATAGAGCAAAGCCTTCTTTATCTTCAGCTGCATTAGAAATTTTATCAATTATTGCATACAATCCAAAAATAACACGTGCTGAGATTGAGGCTATAAGAGGTGTTAATTCAGATGGAACTTTATATAGATTATTAGAGTATCATTTGGTTGAAGAAGCGGGAAAGATGGATGCTCCAGGTAGACCTACAATGTATAGAACAACTGATGAATTTTTGAAGATGTTCGGGATATCTTCACTTGATGAACTTCCTGAGTTGCCTCGTTACAGATTAGATGAAAATGAGCAAATTGTTCTTGAAGAAATGAGTGATGTTGCCACAAATAAAAGCAGCGAAAATTAAATAGATGTGATGTTACAGAAGAGAAAGGTGATTATATGAATAAAAAGAAAGCATTAATAAACTTATTGCTATTGATAATACTTGTTGTTTTAGTTGTTTTTATATGTATTTTTTATAAGAAGTATGATGAGGATAGAGAGAAAGAAGCTGATGAGAATGTTACCTTAACTGAAATTGGATATGGTAGTGAGATAGAAAAGTTAGGTTATGATAATGCAAATATAATTTTAAAAAATTTCATTAGTGGATATAATGACCATAGTGGTTCAAAGGTTGTTTCTATGATGGATTTTGTGGCTAAGTATATTTATAAATTAGCTGAAGATGAAAATGTAGATTTTGATCAAAAATATGTAGAGATATTATCAAATCCTAATGAATATAAAGATTTATATGTTATGCAGTTTTCATTGCAACAAGAGGAGAAGGGGTTAGTAAGTTTTATAGATAATACGAATGTGGAGTTGTCTTTGGTTGAAAATACAAAAATAACTGATGTTTCTAAGTATTTATCAAAGTTTACTGCTAAAATAAGAACAGTTTCTAGTGTTGAAGGTGTTGATCAAGAGGATACTTTGGAATTTTTACTTTCACATAAAGATAAGGCTTATTATATTATTGATTATTATCCAATCGATGAAAATGGAAATAAAATTGATTTAACAAGTATTGAAGAATAAGAATAAAAAAGTTACTAGATTTTTTAAAATTTAGTAATTTTTTTTTGATTAAATCATATAAATAGTATTGACAATTTGTAGAAAAAGGTATAAATTATTAGCAGGCTCAGATAAAGAGTGCTAATTTTGAAGGAGGTAGTAAAAATGATAAAACCATTAACAGACAAAGTTTTAATTAAAATGAAAGAAAAAGAAGAAACAACTAAAAGTGGAATTATCCTTACTGCAAGCAAAGAAAAACCACAAATAGCTGAGGTTATTGAAGTAGGACCAGGAAAGATTGTAGATGGTCAAAAAGAAGAAATGTATGTAAAAAAAGGGGATAAAGTTATTTTAAATAAATATGCAGGAACAGAAGTTAAGTACGAAAATGAAGAGTATTTAATTGTTAGCCAATCTGATATTTTGGCTATTGTAGAATAGGAAAGGAAGATGATTTTAAATGGCAAAAGATATTAAATATGGTGAAGATGCTAGAAAAGCATTATTGGATGGTGTTAATAAATTAGCAGATACTGTTAAAGTTACATTAGGTCCAAAAGGAAGAAATGTTGTACTTGATAAAAATTTTGGTGCACCTCTTATTACAAATGATGGTGTTACTATAGCAAAAGAGATTGAACTTGAAGATCCCTATGAGAATATGGGAGCTGGATTAGTTAAAGAAGTTTCTATAAAAACTAATGATGTTGCAGGTGATGGAACAACAACTGCTACAGTTTTAGCTCAAAAAATGATTAAAGAAGGAATTAGAAATATTGCAGCCGGTGGAGATACAATGGCAATTAAGAGAGGTATGGATAAGGCAACAAATAAGGCTGTTGAAGAATTGAAAAAGATTTCATCAGATGTAAATGGTAAAGAAGATATTGCAAGAGTTGCAAGCATTTCAGCTAATGATGAAGAAATCGGTAGCTTAATTGCAGATGCTATGGAAAAGGTTTCTAAAGATGGTGTAATTACTATTGAAGAATCTAAAACTTCAAATACTGATGTAAAAGTTGTTGAAGGAATGCAATTTGACAAAGGATATATTTCTCCATACATGGTAACAGATACAGAAAAAATGGAAGTTGTAATGGATAATCCATACATATTGTTAACAGATAAAAAGATTAGCAGTATTCAAGAAATTTTACCTTTACTAGAAGCTTTGATGCAACAATCTGGTAAATTATTAATTGTTGCTGATGATATTGAAGGTGAAGCTTTATCAACATTAATTTTAAACAAATTAAGAGGCGTTTTAAATGTTGTTGCTGTAAAAGCTCCAAGCTTTGGTGACTCAAGAAAAGCAATGTTGCAAGATATCGCAATATTAACTGGTGCAACAGTTATTACTGATGATTTAGGATTAGATTTGAAAGATACTACTATTGAAAATTTAGGTAGAGCAAAACAAATTAAAGTTCAAAAAGATAGTACAATTATTGTTGGTGGAGAAGGAGATAAAGAAGAATTACAAGCTAGAATTAAACAAATCAAAGCTAACATAAATGAAACTTCAAGTGAGTATGATAAAGAAAAATTACAAGAAAGACTTGCTAAACTTGCTGGTGGTGTTGCTGTTATTGAAGTTGGTGCTGCTACAGAAGTTGAAATGAAAGAGAAAAAGTTAAGAATTGAAGATGCTTTATCTGCTACTCGTGCTGCTGTTGAAGAAGGTATTGTTTCAGGTGGTGGAACAGCATATATTAATATAATACCAAAAGTTGAAGAACTTTTAGATGAAGTTAAAGATGATGAAAAAATTGGTGTTAAAATAATTTTAAGTGCATTGGAAGAACCAGTAAGACAAATAGCTGCTAATGCTGGATTAGAAGGTGCAATTATATTAGATAAAGTTAAATCAAGCAAATTAGGAATTGGATTTGATGCTAAAAATGAAGAGTATGTTGATATGAAAAAAGCGGGAATAGTTGATCCAACTAAAGTTACAAGATCTGCTCTTCAAAATGCTGAAAGTATTTCTTCAATGATTTTAACTACAGAATCATGTGTTGTTAATAAGAAAGAAAAATCTTGTGGATGCGGTGGCCATGGCGAAAGTGCTGGAATGCCAGCTGATATGGGATATTAAAAATAGCACTATATATTCTTAGTAGATTAGGAGGTAGTAATTTTTCAAAAATTATGTTTAAAGAATTTCATAAGAATATATAGTACTTAAAGTTAAATTTGGTATAGGCCTTCATCGCTTAAGATGAAGGCTTTTTTATATAATAGGAAAGTTCTTCGAACTTCCTATTATATAAAATAACAATACATATGATTAGCAACCGCAGTTTCTGTTACCACCGCAACAACAACAGATTATTATTAAAAGAAGTATTATCCATAAGCAGTCATCACCAAATCCGCAACCACAACCTCTGTTCTCTGGCATATTGTTTCCCCCCTTTGTAAGTATCAAGGAGCTTAAGCTCTTTTCTAAATCCTTAGTATGTTATATATTATGATTTTTTAGAAAAAGTGTTACTCAAAAAATGAGTAAAACGTATATACAAAAGAGTTGCTTTAGTGATATAATACGAACTGGTAATAGTAATCGTAATAGTTGGAGGATAAATAGATGGGAAATATTGTATTATTAGATGATTTAACAATTAATAAAATTGCAGCAGGTGAAGTTATTGAAAGACCAGCTTCTGTTGTTAAAGAAATGGTTGAAAATTCAATAGATGCAGGTGCTACAAAAATTACTGTTGAAATAAAAAATGGCGGAATTTCCTTCATAAGAATTTCTGATAATGGTAAAGGAATTGCAGAAGATGATATGGAAATTGCTTTTGAAAGACATGCAACTAGTAAAATAAGAGTGGCAGAAGATATTACTAAAGTTACATCAATGGGTTTCAGAGGTGAGGCTTTGGCAAGTATTGCGGCTATTGCAAATGTTGAAATGGTTTCTAGAACAAAGGATTCAAACATAGGTCATAGAATTGTTGTTGAAGGTGGAAAAACTTTAGAACAAGGAGAAACAGGCGCACCTTTAGGAACAACAATTACAGTTAAAAATTTATTTTACAATACTCCTGTTAGATATAAATTTTTAAAGAAAGATTATACAGAGTCAGGATATATAGAAGATGCAATTACAAGACTTGCTTTAGTTCATAAAGAGATTGCTTTTAAACTTATAAATACTGGTAAGACTGTAATTCAAACAACAGGTAATAATGATGAGAAAAGTGTTATTTATAGTATTTATGGAAAAGATGTTGCAGAAGCAATAATTGAATCTGATTATGAATATGAAGGAATTAAAGTTACAGGTGTTGTTGGAAAACCAGAAATCGCAAGATCTAATCGTTCAAATCAATTATTTTTTGTTAACGGACGTTATATAAAGGATAAAACTTTAACAGCAGCGGCTGAGCAAGCTTTTAAAGGAATGATTCCAATAAATAAATATGGTTTCTTGATTTTAAATCTTCAAATGGATCCAGCTTTGGTTGATGTGAATGTTCACCCAGCTAAATTAGAGGTCCGTTTCGAAGAAGAAAATAAAGTTTTCAAATCAGTATATTATGCGGTAAAAGAGGCTCTCTCAAAAAAAGAATTAGTAGCAGATGCGGTTGAAGAAAAAACTATTCCAAAACAAGAAATAGCTCAAGAAATTGCAACACCAATTCAAAATATTTCACCAGTTCAAAATGAAGTACAAACTGAAAATTTACAGCAAGAAGCTGATGAAGTAGAAAAAGTAATAAAAGAAGATGAAAAAACAGAAAAGTCAGGCGTTTTTGGATTTTTGAGAAAAAATAAACATGTAGAAAAGGAACCAGAAGAAAAGGAAAACATGTTAGAAGAGATATATAAATTTAGAAAAGGCTTAAAAGAGCTTGGAGTTGCAGAAGTTACATCGACTGTATATACACCAATAATTCCTGACAAAAATGATAAGCAAAATCAAGAGGTAGCTGATAATACAGTTCAACCTGAACAAGAAGTTCAAGATGAAGCAGTAAAAATAGAGGTACCATCTGAAGAAAAAGTGCAAGAAGCTACTGAAGAATTAATAAAACAAAGACAATCAAATGAGATTTTAGAAGAAGCTATAAAAAATAGTAAAGCAGAAAATCCATTAAATAAAGAGTTTGAGAAAGCTTCTGAAACTCCAGAAAAATTTGATACAATGTATTCGAAAATATTTGGCGATAAAGTTAATCTTTCATCTCAATTAAATGAAAACCAAGAACTTTCAGAAAATGAGAAAAAGGTATTAGAGGAAATAAAAAGTACAGTAAAACCTACTTTTGAATCAGAGATATCAGAAGAAAATATCCAAGCACCTATATCAGAAGAGAATACAGAGCAAATTGAAGAATTTAAAAATATGGCTGGTAAGAATTATAAATTTATTGGAATTGTATTTTCAACATATATAATTGTAGAAATTGAAAATGAAATGTATATAATAGATCAACATGCTGCTCATGAGAGAATTATGTATGAGAAAGTTAAAAAGAATTATTATAGTACAACAGATAAAGATTCTCAATTGATGTTGTTACCAGACATAATAAATCTTACTCATAAAGAAGCAGAAACAATTAAAGAAAACTTAGAAATGTTTGAACAAGCTGGATTTACTTTAGAAGCATTTGGCGAGAATACTATAAAATTAACAGGTGTTCCAAATATTTGTATGGATATGAATACTAAGCAATTATTCCTTGATTTGCTTGATGAGGTTGATAGTTATTCAAGAACTGACCGTCAAGATAAAGAGGAGAGATTTATTGCTACTATTGCTTGTAAGTCAGCAGTTAAAGCTAATATGAAACTTACCGAAAAAGAGGTAGATAAACTTATGGAGAGATTGCTTGCACTTCCAAATCCATTTACTTGTCCTCACGGCAGACCTACTGCAATTAGGATGAGTAGATATGATATAGAGCGTAAGTTCGCTAGGAAATAAGATTTTGAAAAATATTATGTATCTTGCGGTGTTAAAATAATTTTGAAAAATATTTTAACGTACTTATGTATGTTCCGGTATTTAAAAAATTATTTTGCTTTGCAATATGCATAATCTTTTCAAAAATAATGCATATTTGAGTGAATTTATATTAATTTTTTCACACCTTGCTGTCGCATTCCTTAATTTCAAAATAAAAATTGCATTTTTATTTTGAAACGGGTAGAATGCTTCAATCGAACTCACTTCGTTCGTTTGGTCCCTGCGCGGTGATTCATAAATTTAATATAAATTCACTCAGATAAAAAAGGAAAGGATTTTATGAAGAAAGTTATTGCAATAGCAGGGCCAACAGCTTCTGGAAAAACTGCATTGGCTGTTGAACTTGCAAAGAAAATTAATGGTGAAGTTATTTCTTGTGATTCAATGCAAATTTATAAAGATATGAGTATTGGAACTGCTAAACCTACTGTTGAAGAGATGGATGGTGTTCCTCATTATTTGATAGATTTTGTTTCTCCTGACGAGAGATATTCAGTTGCAGATTTTAAGAGAGATGCTGAGGAGAAAATAGAATATGTTTTAAGTAGAGGCAAAGTTCCTATATTATGCGGTGGAACAGGTCTATATATAGATACTCTAGTTTTGGGAATCGATTATCCTGAGATTGAGCTTGACCAAGAATATAGAGATGAGTTAATGAAGAAAGCTGAATCAGAAGAAGGCCTAAAAGAACTTTATGAAGAAACTAAAAGCATTGATCCAGAAGCAATGGAGAAAATTAGCGAAAATGATAAAAAGAGAATTACAAGAGTACTTGAACTATATAAAGCAACTGGAAAAACAAAAACAGAATTAGAAAAGATTTCTAGAAGTAATGGCGTAAAATATGATTATAGAGTTTTTGCAATTGATATGGATAGAGAAAAATTATATGACAGAATCAACAGAAGAGTTGATATAATGATAGAACAAGGTTTGATAGATGAAGTTAGAAATATTATAGATAAATATGATAAATTTCCTACTGCAATGCAAGGCTTGGGATATAAAGAAGTTGTTGAATATTTTGATGGAAAACTTACTAAACAAGAAATGATTGATAAAATAAAACAAGAAACACGAAGATATGCTAAAAGGCAACTTACTTGGTTTAGAAAAAATAAGAACATTGTTTGGATAGATGGGCTTGATGATAGAAATAAGAACATTGATTTAATTATAAGCAATGTTAATATGTGAAGGGTGGTTTGAAATTGGACGAACAAAAGAAAACTTCTAAAAATATATTACCTAGAATAATTGCTCTTATTGCTGCTGTTATAATAATTATTTATTTAATTTATAACACTGTGAGACTTATAACAAGTCCAGCAGATACGTTTGTTGTTGAAAATGGTACACTTGATTCTGCTGAAACTGTTGATGCTGTTGTTATTAGAGATGAGCAAGTTCTTCAAGGAAATAACTATATGAACGGTATGGAAAAAGTTGTATCAGAAGGAAAAAGAGCAGCAAAGGGTGAAGCTATTTTTAGATACTATGTTAATGGTGAAGATACGATAAAAAAAGAAATAGAAGATTTGGACAAAAAAATAGCCGAGGCTCAAAAAAGTGAAAATTCAATATATCCAACAGATGTACAAGTTTTAAAGAATAAGATAAAAAATCTTGAAGAAAAAATCTATGAAACTAATAATATTGAAGAAGTTGAAAATTATAAAAAAGAAATAGAAGAATGTACTCTCAAGATTTCTACAATTATAGGGGATTTAAGTCCTGTAGGTTCATATTTGAAAGATTTGATTAATCAAAAAAATGCATATTTAAAAAAAATTACTGAGGGTGCAGAAGAAATTAAAACTACAGAAAGTGGAACAGTTTCATATAGAGTTGATAACTTAGAATCAATTTTAACTACTGCTGATTTTGGCTATTTAAACAAACAATTTTTAGATGATTTAAATTTAAAAAGTGGAGAGTTAATAGAATCAAGTAATGAAAAAGGTAAAGTTATAACTCAATTTTATTGCTATTTAGCAATTGAAATGAATTCAGATTCTGCAATGAATGCTAAAGTCGGTGACAAAGTAAAAATTAGATATGATGTTGATAGTTCAATTACTTCTGAAATTGTTCAGATAAATGAAGAAGAGGACTCTAGAGTAATTATTTTTAAAATAAAAGATTTACCCGAAAAGATGATTAATTATAGAAAAATTTCTGTTGATGTAATTTGGTGGGAATATTCAGGGTTAAAGATACCTAATTCTGCAATTATAACTGAAGGTGATAAATCATTTATTGAAAGAAATAGAGCGGGGTATAATGCTAAAGTTTTAGTTAAAATATTAAAGCAAAATGATTCATATGCTATAGTTGATAACTATACGACACAGGAATTGCAGGAACTTGGTTATTCATATGATGAAATAAATAATATGTATAGTATAAAACAATATGATAAAATTATAGTAAATTCTAAAAAGTAATATTACATTTATATTACAATAATATTATTTTTTTATAACAATCTTTTTTAAGTCCTTGACATATTTATAAAAAAGAAGGATACTATATGCAGTAATTAAAATTTTGTATATAATTTTGGGAGGAAATTAGATGGCTAATGCAGTTGTAAATAAAATATTAGATTTGTTAGGAGTAGATAACGGAGAAGCTGAAGAGAATGAAGAAATGTTAGATAATGAATATTCTTATTCATATGAACCAGATGAAGAGGTTCAAGAAGATGAAGATAGAGGATTATTTAGAAATAAAAATAGAGGTAGTAAAGTTGTTAATATGGCTCAACAACAAATAAAAATGAAAATTGCTAAGCCAACAGCTTTCGAACAAGCAGAAGATATATGCATTTTATTAAGAGAAAAAAATGCTATTGTTGTAAATTTAGAATATGTAAATAAAGATGTTGCAAGAAGAATTTTGGACGTTATTAGTGGAGCTGTAAAAGTTCTTGATGGACACTTTGAAAAAGTTTCTAATTCAATATTCATCGTTGCACCCTTTAATTATGATATAGTTAACGATATGACAAGAGAGGAAATTAAAAATAAACTTTCTGTTTCATGGCTAAATAAATAAAATAGGAGGATTACTATGCTTACACCACTAGACATTGAAAACAAAAAATTTCAAAAACAAATGATGAATGGTTATAATGTAGATGAAGTTGATGATTTTTTGGATGAAATTACTGTTGACTATGAAAAGCTATATAAAGAGAATACAGAACTTCGTGCAGAAATAGAAAGATCTAAAAGTGACCTTGAGAAATATAAGAATATCGAACAAACTTTGCAAAATACTTTAGTGATGGCTCAAAAAACAGCTGATGACATTAAAAATAATGCACAAGATGAAGCTGATAATATTATTAAAAATGCTAGATCTAAAATGCAAGAGTCTGTTGATGAATTAACAAAAGAATCTGAAACAAGAAAAAGAGAATTTGCTGAGACAAAAAAACAATTTGATATTTATAGAGCGAAAATGGAAGCTTTATTAATTTCACAACTTGAATTGTTGAAAGATATGAAAGAAGATTAACAAAAGATAAAGATATTAGGGGTTGATTTGTCAACCCTTTTTTTCGACTTTGAAAACAGACTAAGAATAAATGTTTGCTTGAAAAAGCCATATTACAAAAGGATTAAACAAATGTTACAAAGTTAATTATTCTTTACATTTGTGTTAATATTATTGACTTATTATATATTTAAAATAAAATATACATATAGGATTGTCGAGGTTTTATTATATATGAGAATTATTAGTGGAACAGCTCGTGGAACAAAACTTTATACATTAGATGGAATGAATACTAGACCTACACTTGATAGAGTGAAAGAACCTTTATTTAATATAATTAATTTTGATTTAGAAGACGCTGTTGTATTAGATTTATTTGCTGGTTCAGGTGCTCTTGGTTTAGAGGCAATAAGTAGAGGAGCTAAAAAAGCTTTTTTCTGTGAAAAAAATAGGGAAGCTGTTTTAGTTGTTGAAAAGAATATTGAGAAAACAAAGTTTAATGATAAAGCAATTTTGATTAAGACTGATTTTGAAAAAGCAATAATGCAACTTCAAAATCAAAATGAGAAGATTGATGTGGTGTTTATTGATCCACCATACAAAACTGATTTTGTAAAAAAATCAATAGATGCTTTATTAGTTGCTAAAATATTAAATGATAATTTTATTATTATAGTTGAAACTGATGAACCAGATAGAATTTTAGACGATATTAAAAACATTGATATAGATGTTTATGATACTAGAAAGTATGGACGTGTAAGTTTATTGTTTTTACGTCATAAATAAAGGCTTTTTGATCAATATAAACTTTAGGAAGGAATGAGTTTAAAGATGGAGATATTTACTCTTTTAGAAACAATTGAAGATTTAATTGAAAATAGTAGAAAGATGCCTTTTTCAAATAAATGCATTGTTGATAAAGACGAAATTTTGGATGCTATAAAAGAGATTAGACTTAAATTACCAGATGACTTGAAACAAGCTAAATGGGTTAAGGAAGAGCGTACTAGAATAATCCAAGAAGCTAAAAAAGAGGGCGAAGATATTGTAAAAGAAGCTGAAAATAGAATTATTGCAATGATAGATGAACACGAAATTACTAGAAAAGCTTATGAAGAGAAACAAAAAATTATTGAGTCAGCTAATGATATGGCAAGAGAAATGTCCGAAGGAACTAAGGAGTATGCTGATAATATTTTAGCTGAAGTCGAAGATACTATGGCTACTTTGATGGGAAATATGGAGGCTGCACAGGCAACAGTTAATAGTGCATTAGCGACAATTAAGAATAATAGAAATGAATTAAAATAATGTTTAAAAATAAGATGAACTCCAAATATTAAACAAAAAATGTTTAACATCTGGGGTTATTTTTTTTTGCATAATTTTAAAAAAAAGATGTTATTTTTTATTTGTTTTGATATAATAATATCGATTTATTTAATATTACGATAGGAGGATTTTGCATTGGGTAGAAAGAAGAAAAAAAAGGCGGTAAAGCCTACTAAAAAAAGTTTTAATATTAGTCCAGAGATGATGATTATTATAATGATAATAGTTGGTATCATGTCAGGAGTTTTGATATATACAGGTGCTGGACAAGTTGGTGCAATTTTAAGTCCAGTTCTTGGTGGTTTAGTTGGAATTATAAAATATGTAATTCCAATAGGCATAATTGTAATGGCACTTTCATTGATAAAAGAAGATAGTGAATATGTTTCAACTAAAGTTATTCAATTTTTAGTTTTTATTGTGTGTGTGTCAGTGGTAATGCATGTTAATCAATTTTCTAAGTTGAATATGTCTGGAAATGCAACTTTTGAAGAAGTTGTTAATGAGGCTTATAAATTGGGAACAATGAATAAAGGTGGAGGTGCAATTGGAGCAATTGTTGCTACTCCTCTTATGAATTTACTTGGTTCGCTTGGAACAACAATTTTAACGATAGCAATAGCTATTGTGACATGTATGTACATAGTTGGTGTAAATCCTGTGGAATTGTTAGTTGAATTTGTTGATGGTAGAGAAGATAGAAGAGAAGAAAAACGTGCGAGAAGAGAAGAACAAAGACAAGCATTTAATGAAAGACGTGAAGAAAGAAAAAAGAATAGAACATCTACTCATCCAGAAGTTGCAAAAGAGAAAGATAATGCTCCAATGAAGGATCAAGTTGATTTAATTCAAGATGAAATTGTTATTAATCACTTTAATGATCATAATAATGAAGAGAAAAAGCATAAATTAGGATTGTTTGGTAAAAAAGATGAGGAACCTGAAAAAATTAAAAAGGAACAAAAACAGAATAATCCTGATGAGTTAGAAAATATTTTCAAAGAAGTTCAAGAAGAGAAAGAAGAAAAAACAAAAGCGGTATTACAATTAGATCATTATACTCATACTGTTGATGATGAAAATTATGAGGCTCCACCTGTTGAATTATTAAAACAAGGTTCTAATAAAACAACAAAGGGAAGCAAAAAAGCTTTAACGGATACGGCTACTAAATTACAGAAAACTTTATATAGTTTTGGAGTTTCTGCTAAAGTTGAGAATGTTTCTGTTGGACCAGTTATAACTAGGTATGAATTAAAGCCTGCTGAAGGTGTTAGAGTAAGTAAGATTGCAAAACTTGCTGATGATATAGCTTTGAACTTAGCTGCAGAGAGCATAAGAATTGAAGCTCCTATTCCTGGAAAGCAAGCTGTTGGTATTGAAATTCCAAATAAGGAAAAAGAGATTGTTCCTTTAAGAGATATAATTGATTCGGAAGAATTTAATGAATCTAAATCAAAATTATCTTTTGCTCTAGGAAAGAGTGTTTCAGGAGATAATGTTATTACAGATATAGCTAAGATGCCTCATGTGTTGATTGCTGGATCTACTGGTTCTGGTAAATCAGTTTGTATTAATACATTGATAACAAGTATTTTATATAAAGCAAAACCTAGTGAAGTTAAATTAATAATGGTTGATCCAAAAGTTGTTGAACTTTCAGTTTATAATGGAATTCCTCATTTGTTAATTCCAGTTGTTACTGATCCTAAAAAGGCTGCTGGTGCTTTGGCATGGGCTGTTCAAGAAATGGTTAATCGTTATAGTTTGTTTGCTCAAAAGAATGTTAGAGATATAAAAGGTTATAATGCACAACTTGATAAAGAAGGTATTGATGGTAAGTTACCTCAAATAGTAATAATTGTTGATGAGCTTGCTGATTTGATGATGGTTTCTCCAAAAGATGTTGAGGATGCAATTTGTAGATTAGCCCAAATGGCTAGAGCTGCTGGAATGCATTTGGTTATTGCAACTCAGAGACCATCTGTTGATGTTATCACTGGTATAATTAAGGCTAATATTCCATCAAGAATTGCATTTGCTGTTTCTTCACAAGTTGATTCAAGAACTATATTAGATAGTGTTGGTGCTGAGAAGTTGCTTGGAAAAGGTGATATGTTATTCTATCCATCAGGTGCATCAAAGGCTACTAGAGTTCAAGGTGCATTTATTTCAGATGGTGATGTTGAGAAAATAGTTGATTTCTTGAAAAAAGACGGTGAAGCCGTTTATAGTGATGACATTATGGAAAAAATAGAAAAAGCAAACTCAACTGATAAAGAGTTAGAGGAAAATTCTGAAGATGATGAAGCTGATCCATTTTTACAAGATGCAATTGAAGCTGTTATAGAAATTGGTTCTGCATCTGCTTCATTAATTCAAAGAAGATTTAAAGTTGGCTATGCAAGAGCTGGTAGAATTATAGACCAAATGGAGGCTAGGGGAATTATTTCTGGATATCAAGGAAGTAAACCTCGTGAAGTGCTTATGTCTAAAGAAAGATGGCAAGAATTGAAAATGAGTCCATCTGAGGCAAATAATACAGAAGAATAATTGCAGAATTTTAAGGTTAAATTTATTATAGTAGTGTTATGATAATAAAAAAATACTAAAGAAGGAAGGTTGTTATGAAAAAAAGATTGTTTTCTAAATTTAAAGACTATAATTATATATTGGATAAAATTTTGGAAGAGAAGAATTTTTCAGAGGATGCAACTAACCTTCTTTTAAACATGATATACAAGATTGAAGTATCTTATAAAGATTATGCTCAAATAAAAGGTGTTTTTCAAAAACAGAATGAATTTATTGATGAAATAATTGATATAATTTCTAAAAATTGTAATCAATTATTTTTAATTGATCCTAAAAAAGAAGAAGTTAGAATGTTAAAGGAAAAAAATGTGCTGGCTTTAACCGATGAAAGAGAGAAGAGAATATATGCATATCCAACAGAGCTTGCAATTTTGTATGGATTAATTGATATTAGGCCAAAGTATTTTTATATTCCTAAAAAATATTATTTTTTAAAACAAGAATTTCAAAATATACTTGTTCAAGGAACAATTCTTAATAAAACAGAGGTTATTAGAAATTTCAATGGTTGGTCATGGAATTTTGCAGAAGATGCAAATATTGATCATGTTTCTAATATGATTTATCAAATGATTAGAATTTTGATAGATGAAGATTTTTTAAATGCTTGGGAAAGTGATACTTCTCCAAAAGTTGATTATATTAATGAAATGAAAAAAGAACTTGCTGAATATTATGGAGAAGAAAATAGCAAAAGATTTTATCTTTCTTTGGCAAGACTAGTTGTGGCAAAGTCTGTAACTAAAAATAGAAGTAAGGTTAGAGACGAATTTGTTAGAATTGTAAATGCTTATGAAAATATGAAGAATAAAAATGAATATATTTATAAGATTTCAAGTGAAAGAAAAAAAATAATTGCTGAAATTGAAAATAAAGATATGATTCTTAATAATAAGGAACTTATGATGGCAGAGTTTGAGAAAAGAAATAGTAAGTTACCTGCTGATAGAAAGATTCTTAATATTAGCGTACTTGTTGATATTCTTCAAAAAGAGAAAAATGATTGTTTTAAAAGAATGGAGCAATTAAATGAGTTAGTAAAACCATTGAATTATGCAAGTTTGAAAAGTGAATTATCTGAAAAAATCCGTATTATGTCAGTGGTTGATGAAAATAAGAACATTCGAGATTATGAAATTGCTTTTCTAAAAGATGCTATAAAATGTTTGTCATATAATATTGAAAAAATGTCTTCAAAAGAAGAAATTATTGATATAATATACAAGATAAGATACTTTAGCAAAATAAGAGTTACTGAAGGAGAGAAGGTTGAAGATATTCCTCAATTATGTAATGACATATCTCAAATATTAAAGTATACAATTACAAAGGGATGCAAGGAAAAAGTGTTTAATATTTTTTGTAAAGACATAGAATACAATTATCAAATTATTGATGTTGCGCTTAATACTGCAATTTCTAATTATGAAGATATTGATATAGCTTTGAAAATTGAGGATGGATTTTTGAGAGTTACAGTATATGATAATGAAGTTATAGATAAACAGGAAGAGTTGAGCTTTACACTTACTTCAAAGGATTTAAGTATCAGACAAAATAAACCTGTACCAATGTATGTTATATAAAAATAAAAATAAATACAAATGAAAAGGAAAGGAGTAATTTATGAATATTACTTTTTTGGGTGCTGCAAAGACAGTTACTGGATCAAATTTTTTAGTAGAAGCTGCTGGAAAGAAATTTTTAGTTGATTGTGGAATGTATCAAGGAAAAGCTGCTTTGGAAATGGAAAATTCAGAAGAATTTTTATATAATGTTTCTGAAATTGATTTTATGCTTTTAACACATGCTCATATTGATCATTCAGGAAGAATTCCAAAATTATATAATGAGGGATATAGAGGACCAATATATGCTCATAGAGCTACAGTTGATTTGTGTTCTATAATGTTACCTGATAGTGGTCATATTCAAGAAACAGAAGTTGAATGGAAAAATAGAAAAAGATTAAGAGCTGGTTTGGAACCATTACCACCATTATATACTGCTGAAGAGGCTGCGAAATGTTTGGAGATTTTTAGACCTGTAGAGTATGACACAATAATTGATGTGGCTGATAATATTCAGGTTAGATATAATGATGCTGGACACATGCTTGGTTCTAGTATTATAGAGATTTGGGTAACAGAGAATGGTAAAACTGAAAAAATCGTATTTACTGGAGATTTAGGTAATAATGATATACCATTACTTGATTCACCAACTATGATTGATGATGCTGATTATTTAGTAATGGAATCAACATATGGAAGCAGACTTCATATGAGAAATGATGACAAAGCTAAGATATTTTTAGATGTTGTTTCAGAAACTTTGGATCACGGTGGACGTGTTGTTATTCCTTCTTTTGCTGTTGGTAGAACACAAGAAATTTTATATGAAATTGATAAAATAAAAGATAGTCATAAAGATGATGAAGAATTCCAAAGAAAATATCAACAATTGATGAAAACACCTGTATTTGTTGATAGTCCTTTGGCTATTTCAGCAACAGAAGTATTTAAGAAAAATACAGATTTATTTGAGGAAGAAGTTCAAGAAAAATTGAGACATGGTGATCACCCACTTGAATTTCCTGGATTACAATTTACTAGAACAGCAGATGAATCTAAGGCTTTAAATGAAACATATTATCCTTCTATAATTATTTCTGCTAGTGGTATGTGTGATATCGGTAGAATTAAGCATCATTTGAAACATAATTTATGGAATCCATCTAGTACTATTTTATTTGTTGGTTACCAAGCTCCTGGAACATTAGGCAGAAGCATTGTTGACGGTGCTGATAAGGTTAAAATATTTGGTGAAGAAATTTCTGTAAACGCAAGAATTGAATATATTGAAGGATATTCTGGACATGCAGATCAAGAATGGTTATTGAATTTTGTATATTCATTTATTAAAAAGCCAAAGCACATTTTCTTGGTTCATGGTGAAGAAGAAAGTGAAGAGGTATTAAAAGGATTAATTGAGAAAAATACGCAAATACCTGTTACAATTCCAAGTTTTGGTGAGAAGTATGAAGTTGCAGATATTCCAAAACTTGAAGAGAGAGTGGAATATTCTAAGAAACTTGAAGATCAGTATTTAAGATTACAGATATTAGAAAAATTGGATAAGATTAAAGATGATATTAACACAATGACTCAAAATGTTAAGAATGAGAAATTGATGAAAGAAAATTCAGATGAGGAGATTGAAAAACTGAATGATAAGGTTAAAAAGTTGGAGGAACAAATTAAAGGATTAATAAACTAAAAATATAATAAATAAAAAACATACAAAATTATTTTGGAAAATTTTGTGTGAAACACAATGATGCGGACTTAAAAATGTTATAAATAGTCCGTTTTCGTTCTATTTTTGAAAGGAAAGAGTTTTTATATGGAAACAAGATATTTTAATGATGCCATTATTGGTAATAAAGATATGACAATTAGTTTTTCAAAAAATGGTGAATTGCTAAGACTTTTCAATCAAGCACCAGATTACAAACAATTTTTTGAATTTTTTCACGTAGGAGTGCAGATAAATGATTCGGCCTTAATATATTTGCACAATGATATTAACAATACTTTTAAGCAATTTTATATTGAAGATACTAATGTGCTTACAACTGAAATTGTTAATACATATTTTAATTTGAAAATTACTCAGATTGATTTTGCAATGGTAAAGGAAAATGTGTTAGTTAGAAGATATCATTTTGTTAATAATAATACTATTGATTTGAATTTGAAGTTTTTAACATATTCAAAATTATTTACTAATATTAATAACGATGCATGTGGATTTGTGAAAAATGATGCATTGTTGCAGTATACACATGATTATACAGTATGTACATTTGCTAAAGAAAAAATTTCTAGTTATCAAATTAATAATGCGGCTGAAACAATTATGAGTGGTGTTGCTTCTGGAAAAGATTATATTGGTATGTCACCAGATTCTAGTATAGAGTATGATTTAGGTGTATTAAAGCCTGGTGAAGAGAAAATATTTAATTTATATATCCATGTTAGTGATAATTCAGAAAAAAATTTATTAAATGATTTAGATCAAGAAATCGAAAGATATAGAAAAATTGATTTAAAGAAAGAATTAGATGATACGAAAAAATATTGGAGAAAATATTTAAAAGACCATTCAAGTATTGAATTAAAAACAGAAGGACCTTTAAAGAAAATCTATGATAGAACTATTTTATTATTTCCATTATTAATAAATGAAAAGACTGGTGGAATTTCAGCTGGCGTAGAATCTGATGAATATAAGACAAAATGCGGAAGATATTCATATTGCTGGCCAAGAGATGGTGTTTTTATAACAGAAGGTTTAGACGAAGTTGGAATGACAAAAGAAGCAGAAAAGTTTTATAAAGTTTTTTGTAAAATGACACAAAGCAGAAATGGTGGATGGGAGCAAAGATTTTATACAGATGGAAGATTAGCACCTTGCTGGGGATATCAAATTGATGAAACAGCTAGTGTTGTTTTTGGGGTTTATCGTCATTATGAAAAAGTTAAAAATACTAAGTTTTTAAAAGACACTTTGAAAATGTGTGAAAATGCAATAGATTTTCTTGATAAATATGTAACTGATACTTTAGAAGAAAAATTTGAATTTAAAAAAAGTTATGACTTATGGGAGGAGTATGAAGGTGTTACTTTATATTCTATGTCTGCAATTTTCGGAGCTTATAACGCAATGCTTAAGATTTATAAGGAAGTTAAAGCTGAATATGCAAATAATAGATTAAGAATTGAAGCTATGGAAAAACGTAAAAAGATTCTTGAAAAACGTGAAAGAGAAATTAAAGAGTATGTTTTAAAGACATTTTATGATGAGAATAAAAAATGTTTTGTTAGAAATTTAGATGATAGAAGATTAGATATTAGTATTTTAGGGGCTGTTACACCTTTTAATATGTTTTCACCAAAAGAGAAGAGATTCTTAACTACTCTTGAAAGAATGAATATGACTTTAAGAACGTATACAGGTGGATATATTCGTTATGAAGATGATAGATACAATGGTGGATATAATCCTTGGGTTATTGCGAATTTATGGATGGCTAATTACTATCTTGATGCAGGTGAGAAAAAGAAGGCAAAAGAGTGCTTTGAATTTGTTGTTAAGAGTGCATCTAGTTATGGATTTTTAGGTGAACAAGTAAATAACGAAACAATGCAACCATCTTGGATTATTGGACTTACTTGGTCTCATGCTATGTATATTATTGTGATTAATAAGCTTGCAAAATTGGGACTAATTTAGATTATTTAAAAAAAGGAGGATGTTAATGGCTAAAACGAATACAGTATTTTTTTGCAATGAGTGTGGTTACGAGTCGGCTAAATGGCTTGGAAAATGCCCTGCATGTAATGCATGGAACACGTTTGTAGAAGAAAAAATTACAAAGCAGGGGAGCAATAAAGGAGTAGTTACAAAGTCTCCTGATCCTGTTTCTTTGAAATCAATAGAGCAAATAAGCATTTCTAGAATTAGTTCTGGTTTTGATGAGCTAGATAGAGTTTTAGGTGGAGGATTTGTTAATGGTTCTTTAACTCTTCTGGGGGGAGAACCTGGTATTGGTAAATCCACATTAATACTACAAATTTGTGATAAGTTCAAAACTGATGGTACTGTTTTATATGTATCTGGTGAAGAGTCAGCTGAGCAAATAAAAATTAGAGCTGATAGACTTGGAATTAACAAGGATAATATTATGTTTTTAGGTGAAACTGATATTAATAATATAGAAAATGCTATTGAAAAAATGGAACCCAAGCTAGTTATAATTGATTCTATTCAAACAATGTATTCAGATGAAATAACATCGGCTCCTGGTAGTGTTAGTCAAGTTAGAGAAATTACAGCTAGAGTAATGAAAATGTGCAAGATGAAAGGAATTACTACTGTAATAATTGGACATGTTACAAAAGATGGAACTATTGCTGGACCTAGAGTTTTGGAACATATGGTTGATGCGGTTTTATATATAGAAGGTGAAAGATATTTTTCTTATAGAGTTGTACGCGGGGTAAAAAATAGATTCGGTTCAACAAATGAAATTGGGATGTTTGAAATGCGTAATGAAGGGATGGTTGAAATTACTAATCCTTCAAGCGTTCTTCTTACTGAAAGAGATGACAATCCTCCTGGTTCTGTGATTGTTGCGAGTTTGGAAGGAACACGACCTATTTTGATTGAGCTTCAAGCATTAACAAGTACTACAGTTTTTGGAATGCCAAGAAGGACTGCAAATGGATTGGATTATAATAGAGTTACATTATTAATAGCAGTTTTAGAAAAAATAGGTGGAGTTAATTTAGGAAACCAAGATGTGTATATGAATATTGTTGGTGGAATAAAGATTAACGAACCTGCTCTTGACCTTGGAATTATTTTATCAGCAGCTTCTAGTTTTAAGAATATTAGTATTTCTAAGGATGTAGCTGTTATAGGTGAGGTTGGATTAACTGGTGAAATTAGATCTGTTAATATGATTGAGAAGAGATTAAAAGAGGTTGAAAAAATGGGATTAAAAACTTGCATAATTCCGGAAACTAATAAAAAACTATTGAAAGAAAAATTCAAATTAGATATAATAGGCTGCAAGGATATCATTGATGCTATGAAATTTTTGAAGTTGAAATAGCATTAAATTTATGACAAAAATGAAAGAGAGGATACTATGGAAAAGGTTAAAAAGATACTATTGATACTAATTGTATTAGTACTAATTTGTGCTATTGGATGGGTTTCTATAAATTTTGTATTAAGTAAGACAGATAAAAAATCAAATCCAGTTGTAACTATGGAAGTTGAAGGATATGGAACAATTAAAGTAGAATTATATCCTGATATGGCTCCTAATACAGTTAAGAATTTTGTAAAGTTAGCTCAGAGAGGTTTTTATAATGAAAAAACTTTTACTGATATAGAAGATGGATTAATTCGTGGTGGATTAACTGAAACAGAAAATTCAGATGGAACTACTAAACTTGAAGGTCCAAAATTAAGTAATTTACATGACTTAGCTGATGGAGAAAAAGATACAGAATATTCAATTAAAGGTGAATTTATAGAAAATGGATTTAATACAAATACTTTATCTCATCAAAGAGGTACTATTTCAATGTATAGAAAAACATATAATGATTATCAACAAGAAATGGCAATGGTTCAAATGATGGGATATTCAAGTTATGTTGATACTTTATTAAATGAATTATATGATTCACAAAGTGGAGGTTTCTTTATTACAACTGAAGATAAAACATCTTTAGATGGAACATATACTGCATTTGGTAGAGTTATTGAAGGAATGGATATTGTAGATGCAATTTCTAAAGTTGAGTTACAAAAATCTACAGCAGATGATGGAACAGAAACTACTACAACTAAGCCTGTTACTGCTCCAGTTATAAAAAGTGTAACTGTTGAGACATATGGCGTAGATTATGGAGATCCTGAAGTAAGAGATTCATTTGATTTTGATGCAATATTCAGTATGTTCATGCAAAATTATATGAAATCATCAGGAACGTCAACTTCTTTAAATCAATAAATATTGGAGAGATGAATATGATAAAAAGTGAAAATGGAATTACATTTTTCCTTTTGATAGTTACTGTTATAGTTTTGATTATAATAGGTACTGCAGCAGCTGCTTCTGGAATATCTACTTATAAAAATGCACAGGTAAAACTTTATTTGAAAGAGATGGATGCAATTAAGGAAAAAGTAGGTTTATATGAAGAAAGAGCTGGGGTTAATCCAGATTTAGATTTAGCTACAATTGGGTTAGATGTTACTGAAAGTGATGAGGCTGTTGATTTACTTAAAAAGTTAGGTATAGGTGAGGATGAGTATTCTAATTATAGGTATTTATCTTCTGGTGCTATTAAGTCTGAATTGGGATTAGAGAATATAAGTAAGAGTGTTGTTATAAATGTTAATACTAAGAAGATTTATTCGATTACTCCTGCTAAGTATGATAATAATTTGTATTATTCTGCAGATGATTTGAGAAATAGTTTTAAATAAAAAAATTGCTTTTTTAAGCAATTTTTTTTATTTAAAACATTATTCCTAATTTAATAATTCAGTATTTTATAAATTAAAAGGAAAAAATAATATGAAAATTTTCTCACACCTTGCTGTCGCATTCCTCGTAATTGAAAATAAAAATTAAAATTTTTATTTTCAAACGGGTAGAATGCTTCAATCGAACTCACTTCGTTCGTTTGGTCCCTGCGCGGTGATTCAAAAATTTTATATTTTTTTTTCCTTTTCTATTTTAATAACTAATATATTGAAAAATTACGGTAAAACCTTGACAAATTGGGGAAAATGTTGTAAAGTATATTAGCATTACAAAAAAGAGGTGATTGTCATGGATAAAAATATTAAAATGAGTATACTTTGTCAGATATATGGCAAATTATTAACTGAAAAACAATATCAAGTTCTTGATGATTACTATAACAACGATTTATCACTTTCAGAGATTGCTGAGAATTTAAATATTACAAGGCAAGCTGTTAGAGATAATATAAAAAAGGGGGAAAATAAACTTTTCGAATACGAAGAAAAGTTGGATGTTATGAAGAAAACAATTGAGCAAGAAGAAAAGATTGCAATTATATTATCTGAGATAAATAAAATTCAATCTAAATCTTCTGACAAAGAGGTTGGAGAGATTTTAAATCATATCCGCCATGAGTTAAATTGCTTGGTTTAAAATTAGACATTAGTGAGTAAACAATCAGAAAACGGAAAACTGATTAAAAATGCAAAAGTGAAGAAATTGCCAAAGGTTCCGTTAAATTGGCAGTTGAAGGGAGAAAAATATGGCTTTTGAAGGATTGTCATCTCGATTACAAGAAATAACTAGAAAATTAAAGGGCAAAGCTAGAATTACAGAATCTGATTTAAAAGAGGTTTTACGTGAAGTAAAATTTGCTTTATTGGATGCTGATGTTAACTACAAAATTGTAAAAGATTTTGTTAAAGTAATTGAAGAGAAAGCTTTGGGACAGGATGTTCTTAAGTCATTAACTCCAGGACAACAAGTTATAAAAATTGTTAAAGATGAATTAGTCGATTTATTAGGTGGAGAAAGTAGTAAAATTAATTTTACATCTAACCCTCCAACAATTATAATGCTTGTTGGTTTGCAAGGTTCTGGTAAGACAACCACTGCAGGAAAGCTTGCTAATCTAATTAGAAAACAAGGAAAAAATCCTTTATTAGTTGCATGTGATGTGTATAGGCCTGCCGCTATAAAACAGTTACAGGTTGTTGGAAAACAATTAAATGTTCCTGTTTATGCAAATGAGCAGACAAAGGATGTTGTAATGATTGCGAAACAAGCTATTAACGTAGCTATTTCAAAATTAAATGATGTTATTATCTTAGATACTGCTGGTAGACTTCATATTGATGAAGAATTAATGCAAGAACTTAAGAATTTGAAATCTAGTGTTAAACCACATGAAATATTATTAGTAGTTGATTCTATGACAGGTCAAGATGCTGTTAATGTTGCTGAAACATTTAACAACAACTTAGGAATTGATGGAGTTGTTCTTACTAAGTTAGATGGTGATACTAGAGGTGGTGCTGCATTATCAGTAAAGAAAGTTACTGGAAAGCCAATTAAGTTTGCAGCTACTGGTGAAAAGTTAAGTGATATTGAAGAATTTCATCCTGATAGAATGGCATCAAGAATTTTAGGAATGGGTGATGTTTTATCAATTATAGAAAAAGCTGAAGAAACTTTTGATGAAGAAGAAGCTCTAAAAATGGAGAAGAAACTTAGAAAGCAAAAGTTTGATTTAGAGGATTATTTAGCACAATTAAGACAAGTTAAAAAAATGGGTTCATTTTCTTCTATTTTGAAAATGTTGCCTGGTATGGGAAACTTGAAAAACATTCAAATTGATGATAAAGAATTCGATAAAGTTGAAGCTATGATTTGTTCAATGACACTTGAAGAAAGAAGAAATCCAAAGATTTTGAATGGTAGCAGAAGACTTAGAATTGCAAAAGGTAGTGGAACAACAGTACAAGATATTAATAAATTTATAAATTCTTTTGAAATGACACAAAAAATGATGAAGAAGTTAACTAATAACAAAGGTGCCATGAAAAAGATGATGAGAGGATTAGATGATGGTAATTTCGATATAGGAGATATTACTAAAAATCTAAAATAATGTTGTTATTAAATTTTTAATTTTAATAAATAAGAAATTTTTTGGGAGGTGAAATTTATGGTAAAAATAAGATTACAAAGAGAAGGAAAGAAAAAAGCTCCTTTCTATCATATAGTTGTTGCTGATTCAAGAAGAGCTAGAGATGGAAGAATAATTGAAAAAATAGGAACTTATGATCCAATGACAGATCCTTCAACAGTTGTTTTAGATAAAGCATTAGTTGAAAAATGGATTAAAAATGGTGCAAAACCAACTGATACAGTAAAAAGACTTATTGCTGAAGCTAAATAATTATGTTAGGTGGTAAAAAGCATGAAAGAAATTTTAGAAGTAATGATTAAGAACCTTGTTGAAGATAAAGATTCTGTATCAATTAATGAAGTTGCTCAAGATTCAGAAATTAAATTTGAAGTTAGAGTTAATGAAAAAGATATGGGAAGAGTTATTGGAAAAAAGGGAAAAATCGCACAATCAATAAGAACAGTAATGAAAGCTATTGCAGCAAAAGAAAATAAAAAAGTAAATATTGAATTTATTGATTAGGAAAGAAAATATGCAAGAGTATTTTGAAATTGGTCAAATTGTTAATACATCTGGACTTAAAGGTTTAGTTAAGGCAAATCTTTTTACAGATGATATTACTAAAATTGAAGAATTTGATAAAGTAATAATTGAAAAAAATAAGAAACAAGAAGAATATGAAATCGAGGAAGTTAAATATCATAAAAATCAAGCTTTAATAAAATTTAAAGGTATTGATAATATTGATGAAGCTGAAAAATTAAGAAATGCTTACATCAAAGTTCATCGTGATGATGAGCCGGAGCTCCCAGAAGATACATATTATATTGTTGATTTGATTGGTCTTGAAGTTTTTTCGGATGATGAACGTAAGTTAGGAATATTGAAAGATGTATATCCAATTCCTTCAGGAGAACATGACATATATGTTGTGGACACTGGGGATAAAGAATTGTTGTTACCAGCAATTGGAGAGGTTATTATGAATATTGATATTGCTAATAAGAAAATGATTGTTCATTTATTACCAGGATTAGAGTAAGAGGTGATGTTAAAATGAAATTTGATGTTTTAACATTATTTCCAGAAATGTTCGAACCATTAAAACAGAGTATTATTAAAAGAGCTTCTGAAAAGAAATTGATTGATATTAATTTAGTTAATATTAGAGATTTTTCAGAGGACAAACATAATAAAGTTGATGATACTCCATATGGCGGAGGAGCAGGAATGCTTATGAAAGCTGATGTGGTCGACAGAGCATGTAATTCAGTAAAATCTGAGAATGCAAAAGTTATTTATCTTACACCTCAAGGAAAGACATTGAATCAAAAGATTGTAAAAGATTTATCAAAACAAGAGCATTTAATATTACTTTGTGGTCATTATGAAGGTATTGACCAGAGAGTATTAGATAAAATTGTAGATGAAGAAATTTCAATTGGAGATTATGTTTTAACTGGTGGAGAGTTACCAGCAATGGTATTGATAGATAGTGTTTCAAGATATGTTGAAGGAGTTTTATCTGATGGATCAACTGATGAAGAATCTTTTTCAAATGGTTTGTTAGAATATCCTCAATATACGAGACCAGAAGTTTTTGATAATGTAAAGGTTCCTGATGTTTTAATTTCAGGACACCATGAAAATATTCGTAAATGGCGAAGAGAAAGATCTTTGGAAAATACATTCAAAAAGAGACCAGAAATGTTAGAAAATATAGTGCTAACTAAAAATGAGAAAGACTATATAGAAAAATTAAAGAAGGAGGTCCACGAGTAATGGATATTATAAAATCAATTGAACATGAACAACTAAAGAATAAGATTCCAGATTTACGTGTTGGTGATACAGTTAGAGTACACGTAAAGATTAAAGAAGGAAATAGAGAAAGAATCCAAGTATTTGAAGGAATTATAATTAAAAAACAAGGTGGAGGAGTT
>OLGZ01000336.1_pt1 | contig 40485 bp, 43 predicted proteins | sample 1605981 | NCBI WGS metagenome assembly OLGZ01 (sample SAMN03283291) | human gut metagenome | biome: human-associated habitat; material: feces | host: Homo sapiens | place: Peru | collected 2012 | reverse complement strand
CCCCCCCCCATTTGTCAAGTGCAAATCAGCGGAGTTTAGCTTTGAATTTATAGCCATATTTAAAATCGCATTGTTATAATGAGCGTTGAAGCCTTTGCAAAAAATTGCTTTCAAAATTTACCCTTTTTGAATTTAAAAAAAATGACTTTTGAATTTTAGCCTTAGTTAGCTTAAAATTATCTTAAATTTAGCAATAAAAAATTTAATTTTCTTGCAAAATTGTAAAGTAGCAAGAAAAAAAGATTATAATTTAGCATTTTACAAACGAAAGGATAAATTTTGCTTAAATTTTTTCTCTTTTTTTGCCTTATAAGCGTGAATTTATGGGCGTTTGACACCAAAGTGATAACAAGTCGTGTCGCTCAGCTTGATAAGAATTTTATCCTTATCAAAGATGAGCCAAATATTGTCATCGGGGCAAGTGCGATAGTAGTAAAGCAAATCAAAAACGCTACTTCCATCATCTCACGGGCAAGTGTCGTGGCAAAGGACGGCAAATTCGCCAAACTCGAACTCAAACCCTTTACAATGCTCGCTCAAAAAGCCTTGCCAGAACTTGATGTCAAGGTAGAAACGGGCGATGAAGTGCTTGTGAATTTTCTTTATGATAGAGCCTTGCTTATAGCGCCAGATGAAGCGAGCTACAAGCAAGTAGTAGGGGATTTGAGCGAGATTTATTTTATACACCCTGACATTTTGGGCGCGTATATGGTGCGCGAATTCAAGGTAAGCCCCAAAAAAGAAGACTTTCAGCTCTTTTGCGCTAACAATGCGCTTGGTATAGTGGGCTTTGTGCTAAAAAACAAGGTGCAGTTCATCGACTGCCAAGACTTTACGCCGCTTTTTGAAAAGCCGCTCGCCACGACAAGCACTACCCCGCAAACGCCCTTTTACTCAAATATCACAAGCTACCGCAAAAATGTTTTCAATGTCAAGCAAAGCAGGATTAAGGATTATTATGGCTACTACGAAGGGCTACTTGGAGCGAAAAAATGAAAGCTGAATTTGAACGCTTTTTTAAGCAACTCTTAGGCGAAGATAACGCTCATTTTGACGAAGCGCACAGGCGTGCGTATAGCTATGATGCCACGAGAAAGAGCTTTTTGCCCGATGGCGTGCTGTTTCCACGCGATGAAAACGATGTTTGCGAGATTTTGAAATTTTGCAACGCTCATCAAATCATCATTATCCCGCGTGGTTCTGGCTCTGGCTTTACGGGCGGGGCTTTGGCTGTCAATGGCGGGCTGGTGCTTGGCTTTGAAAAATATATGAATAAAATTTTAGAGATTGATTTAGAAAATTTAGTTGCAAGAGTGCAACCGGGCGTGATAAATTCAGCCTTGCAAAAAGAAGTGGCGAAATTTGGGCTTTTTTATCCGCCTGACCCTGCAAGTATGGAGTATTCATCACTTGGGGGCAATGTCAGCGAAAACGCTGGCGGTATGCGTGCGGCAAAGTATGGCATAACAAAAGACTATGTAATGGCACTTCGCGCGGTTTTGCCAAGCGGAGAGCTAATCCGTGCGGGCAAACGCACGATAAAAGATGTCGCAGGCTACAACATAGCGGGCATTCTCATCGCTAGCGAGGGTTCGCTTGCCGTCATCACAGAAATCACGCTCAAACTCATCGCCTTGCCAAAGCTCAAAAAAACGGCTATGGGCGTTTTTGATAGCGTGCAAAGTGCGATGAATGCGGTGTATAAAACGCTCTCAAAAGGCGTAACGCCCGTGTCTATGGAGTTTTTGGATAGATTAAGCATACAAGCTGTGGAGCAAAAATTTCACAAAGGCTTGCCAACGGACGCTGGGGCGATTTTAATCGCTGATGTTGATGGCAATGTCAAAGAGAGCGTAGAAAGCGATTTAGCCGTGCTTAAAGAGAGCTTTGAAGACTGCAACGCGCGTGAATTTCGCGTAGCAAAAGATGAAGCAGAGGCGGCTGACATTTGGTTTGCTAGGCGCAACTGCTCGCAAAGCATTAACATTTACGGCACGCTCAAACTCAACGAGGACATTACCGTGCCGCGCTCCAAGCTGCCTGAGCTTTTAAAGGGTATAGAGCAAATTTCAAGCAAATATGGCTTTAAAGTGCCTTGTTTTGGGCATACGGGGGATGGCAATGTCCATACAAATGTGATGATACCTGATAAAAACGATGAAAAGCAAGTGCAAAAGGGACACGAGGCGATAACGGAGATTTTCAAACTTGCGGTAAATTTGGGCGGAACGCTAAGCGGCGAACACGGCATAGGGCTGAGTAAAGCGCCTTTTATGAAGCTCGCATTTAGCGAGGCTGAGATGAATTTGTTTCGCGCCATAAAAAAAGCCTTTGACCCAAACAACATTTTAAACCCCCATAAAATGGGACTTTGAAAAAAGTTACGCCACGCAATCGTTGGCTTGAAACTAGCGTTTAAATTTATGGCTTTTAACGCTTGCCGTTTTAATTTTAGTTTAACAAAGCAAAACTGAATTTAAAATGTTTTTTAACGCCTCTTAAAGCGATAAATTTAAAAATTTTCGCTATAATCACACAAAATTCACGCCACAACTTTGGCGTGAGAAATTCACACAAAGGGGCTTACAATGAGCAAGAAAAACGAGGTAAAAAAGGTAGTTTTAGCCTACTCTGGCGGACTTGACACGAGTATCATCTTAAAATGGCTACAAGATGAGTATAAATGCGAGGTTATAACCTTTACAGCGGACATAGGGCAAGGCGAAGAGCTTGAACCAGCGAGAAAAAAGGCTCTTGCGCTTGGTATAAAGCCTGAAAACATTTATATCAAGGACTTGAAAGATGAATTTGTGCGCGATTTTGTCTTTCCTATGTTTCGCGCTAACGCACTTTATGAGGGCGAATACCTGCTAGGAACGAGCATTGCGCGCCCTTTAATCGCCAAAGCACAAGCACTCATCGCAAATGAGACAAAAGCAGACGCAGTAAGCCACGGCGCCACAGGCAAGGGCAACGACCAAGTGCGCTTTGAGCTAGGCTATCTCGCCTTTAACCCAGACCTAAAAATCATCGCGCCGTGGAGAGAGTGGGATTTAAACAGCCGCGAAAAGCTGCTTGCCTACGCTGAGCGCAACGGTATTGACATTTCAAAGAAAAAGGGCAAATCGCCTTACTCGATGGACGCGAATTTGCTCCACATTTCTTACGAGGGGCTAGTGCTTGAAGACCCAGCATTAAAGCCAGAAGCGGATATGTGGCGTTGGACAAAGAGCCTTAAAGACGCGCCAAATGAGAGCGAAACCATCGAGTTAGAGTTTAAAAACGGCGATTTAGTGGCTATTGACGGAGCTAAACTCAGTCCAGCTGGACTTTTGGCAAAACTTAACGAGCTTGGCGCAAAGCACGGCATAGGCAGGCTTGATTTGGTAGAAAATCGCTTTGTGGGTATGAAATCACGCGGTTGTTATGAAACGCCCGGCGGCACTATACTGCACAAAGCGCACCGCGCCATAGAGAGCATAACGCTAGACAGGGAAGCTGCGCATTTAAAAGACGAGCTAATGCCCCGATATGCGCATCTTATCTACAATGGCTTTTGGTTTAGCCCCGAGCGTTTAATGCTCCAAGCACTTATCGATGAGAGCCAACGCCACGCAAATGGGCTTGTGAGGCTAGAACTCTACAAGGGCAATGTCAGTGTCATCGGGCGCGAAAGCGCAAAGGACAGCCTATTTAGCGCGGCTTACTGCACCTTTGAAGAAGATGAAGTGTATAACCAAAAAGACGGCGAGGGCTTTATCAAGCTCAACGCCTTGCGTTTCATCATCGCGGGCAAAAACGGACGAAAATTCTAGCACAATAGGCGAAGCAATTCGCCTATTTCTGCTTGTTTTTGCCAAAAAGGGCAAAGGCTAAATTTTTAAAGCGCAAATTACCCTAAACGAAAAATTTGCGTGAAAGCAGATTTAAATTCACCTAGTTTCGCGTTTGCCTTTGTCGTTACGCTTTAATTTACACAAATTTGCAAAAAATTCAAATTTAATCTCGCTTTTAAGATTTTTTTAAGCTCTTTTGCACTATAATCACGCCGTTTTTTAAAAAGCGTTTGTGCGAGTGCGAGCAAAAGGCTTTTAAGCACGAAAAAGTGCTTAAAAGCCTTTTTGAATTTAAAGCAAAATGCCTTAAATTCAAAAACCTTTTTAAGCAAGGCTTTTTTAAAATTAAGCCTTGTAAATTTAGGCTTTCAAAAGGCTCATTAAGCTCAAACGCTCATTTTGACGAAAAGAGAAAAGCTATGCTCATCTTTGTGCCTTTATTTACCATACTTACGCTACTTATGGGCGGTTACGCTGCCAAGCGCATAGGCGTTTTGAGAAACAAACAATCCCGAGCCTTTTTGGACTTTACCATCGTTTTTGCCCTGCCTTGCTTGATTTTCGAGCGCACTTATCATTTGAGTTTTGACTTTTCGCTCATCGTTTTTGTCCTTGTGGGGCTTTTTTCGTGCTTGCTTGCGGGGCTTGTGAGCGTAGGGCTTGGGCGGCTTTTTGGCTTTACGAAAGCCACGCTGGTGAGTATGTTTTTGCTCTCATCTTTTGGAAACACCCTTTTCATCGGCATTCCTATAATCCAAACCCTTTACAAAGATCCGCAGTTCATCAGCGAAGTGATATTTTACGATGCGATTGCCACTGCGCTGCCTATGTCGCTTTTTGCGCCCTTTATCGTGGCGCTTGCGAGCGAACAAAAGGCGAGTTTAGCCCAAAATGTCAAAAAAATGCTTACCTTTCCGCCTTTCATCGCCCTTGCTCTTGGCTTTGCGTTTAAATTCGTGCATTTGCCTGAATTTATCTTTGAGCCTATACGCTTGTTTGGCGGGGCTGCCACGCCTGTGGCACTCTTTGCGATAGGCTTGGGGCTGGGGTTTAACGGCATTAAAGCTAGCTACAAAAGCACTGCTGTGGTGATTGTGTGTAAAATGCTGCTTGCGCCTTTGATTTTTGTGGGCATTTTAAAGCTCACAAACACGACTATAACGCCATCTGCGATAGTGGCTATCTTTGAAAGTGCTATGCCAACGATGGCACTAGCAGCAGCGATGATACTCAAAGCCAAACTAGACACGAATTTAGCCATTAGTTCTATCGCTTTTGGCGTGCTTTTCGCCTTTGTCTCAATGCCACTGCTTGAATGGTTGCTATTTTAGGGCTTTTGTAGCATTTAAGCCTTGCAAATGCTTTTAAAAAGGAATTTTGAGTGCATTTTACTCAAATTTGCTTAAATTTTAAGTTTTAACCCAAAGCCCTCTAATGCCACAAAGTCTTTTTGGCTTTTTTCAAGTAGTTTAACTTCCTCTATGCCTAAGTGGCGTAGGATTTGCGCGCCTATGCCATAGCTTTTAAACTCGATTTTACTGCTCTTTTGGCTTTGCATACAGATTAAAACTCCGCCATTTTGGGACAAAAATGCGATTTGCTCTAAAAGTTCGCTGAATTTTTGGGAGGTTAAAAGCTCAAAATCACTTCCGCTAATGTGAAATTTGACATTTTCACTTCTTTTTAGCGCGCCAAAGACAAAGGCGATATGCTGTGCACCCTTGTGGTCTGTAAAGGCTATTTTACGGGCATTAAAGCCTGCTATGGTGCTTTGAGTGTCGCTGGTTACTTTGATGAGGCTTTCATTTTTCAATCGGTATTCGATGATGTCGCTCACGGCTACCATATTTAGCTCCCATTTGTCGCAAAATTCAAGCAAATCCGCCCTGCGCGCCATATCGCCGTCATCTTTTACTATCTCGCAAATCACGCAAGCTTCTGTAAGCCCTGCCAAGCGGCACAAATCCACCGTGCCTTCTGTGTGTCCTGTGCGTTCTAAAACCCCGCCTTTTTTAGCTATGAGCGGGTTTATATGCCCTGGTCGCACGAAATCATCAGCCTTTGCGCCCTTATCGGCAAAAATGCGTATGGTTTTGTCGCGCTCATAAGCACTAACTCCCGTTAAAGCGTCCTTTGCATCGCAGGTTATGGTAAAAGCCGTCTCGTGAGTGGAGGTGTTTTCGCGCACCATTAAGGGCAGCTCGAAATGACGGGCAATGGCTTCATTTAAAGCCACGCAAAGCACGCCACGAGCGTGTGTTATGGCGAAATTTACCTTATCTTTGCTTGAAAATTGCGCCGCAAAAATCAAATCCCCCTCATTTTCTCTGTCCTCAGCATCAACCATCACGAGCATTTTGCCCTCTTGTAAATCCTTAATCGCTTGTTCTACGCTTACGAACATTTGTTTTATCCTTTCCAAACCTTTGCCTTGTTTTGCTTGCCTTTTAAAAAATAGCAATTATAACTTAAATTTATTGACAATTAAATCAAATTTGACTATAATCACATTTTAAAAATTTTTTGGGGTGTCGCCAAGCGGTAAGGCAACAGGTTTTGGTCCTGTCATTCGGGGGTTCGAATCCCTCCTCCCCATCCAAATTTCTATTTTACAGCGTTTGTTTTGATTTATCTTTTTTGAAATGCCCTTTTTTGTGGCATTTCTAAAATGTCAAATTCAACAAATGTCTTTTTACAGCTTTTTGCGTGGCTTTAAGCCCTCAAAGGCTCATTTCGCAGGGTAGAGCAGTGGTTAGCTCATCGGGCTCATAACCCGGGGGTCGTGGGTTCAAATCCCACCCCTGCAACCAAATTTTCCTATTTTCTCTCAATCCACGCGAATTTTTGCTCAATTCAGCGATTTGGAACTTTTCTTGCTTAACAAATTCGGGGATAGTGCTTTGACAAGTGCTATAAACGCTCTCAAAATGTTTGTAAGGAATGCAAGGCAAAAATGCTTTTTTTTATCAATATGCCCATCATTAGGCACATAGCGTCCTTATACCCTGAGGCGCGTGAGGAAATTTACAGGGATTTGGGCAGAGAAATCCGCGTGCTGTTTTCTGACATAAGCGACACGAGCGATGAAGCCGTCATCGCGCAGATAAAAAAAATCGACCAAAGAATTTTAGAAAATTTACACCAAAAATGCGACACAAACAAGAATTTAAAGGATTTTTCCAAAGAAATTTTGGCAAACATTTACGATGCCTTTCGCCGCAGCCGCGGAAAGTAAGTAAATTTAGGCGTTGAAGCTGAATTTAAGGCTAAATTCTTGCAGAAGAAAAATTTAATTCTTTTAATGTGCTATCTAACACGAGCAAAATTTTGATTTGCTTTCGTAAATCTTTCGCTCGGGCTAAATGGTTTTTTTCGCTTTTGCACTTTGTTTTTACGGCAAACTTTCTCACACCCTTTTGAACTTTCAAGGCAAAAGCCTTGAAATTTAGGCACTTTTTCGTAAAAAGCGTTGCTTGGGTTTTTGTCGCAAATCTCCCGCGGAGCGTGTTTTCGCAAAGGCACACAGCAAGAAGTTGCTTAAATTTTGTCGCTGTAAGATGAGCCGTTTGGCTCATCAGTCTTTAAATTCCAGCAAATAAATCTGTGGAAAGATAGCGTTCGGCTGTGTCGTTGAGTATCGTAACGATGATTTTATCGGGGTTTGCTTTGGCTATCTTGCTGGCTATAAAGACATTTGCTCCGCTTGAAATGCCTACCATTAAGCCATTTTTAAGGGCAAGTTCTCTTGCGGTAGCGATGGCATCTTCGTTGCTGATGGTTTGAATTTCGTCAATCACACTTTGGTTAAGGATTTTGGGGATAAAATTTGCACCTATGCCTTGAATTTTGTGTCCGCCCGCCTTGCCCTCGCTAAGAAGTGGCGATGCGGCTGGCTCTACGGCGATGATTTTAACCTTATCTGCAAATTTTTCTTTCAGCACCTCGCCCACGCCGCTTATCGTGCCGCTTGTGCCAAAGCCCGCGACAAAATAATCAATCTTTCCGTCCAAATCGTTTAAGATTTCCACAGCGGTATTTTCTCTATGGGCGAATTTGTTGGCTAAATTCTCAAACTGACTTGGAATGAATGAGTTTTTTATCTCTTTATGCAAAGCCAAAGCCCGCTCGTAAGCACCTTTCATACCCTCGCTGGCTGGGGTGAGTTCGAGTTTTGCACCAAAAAGTGCCATCATCTTGCGCCGCTCGATACTCATTGACTCTGGCATTGTGAGTATGATTTTAAGCCCCAAAGTAGCGCATATCATCGCTAGCGAAATGCCCATATTGCCGCTAGTGCATTCGATGATAGTGGTTTCCTTGCTGATGTGAGCTTCATCTAACGCCTTTTTTATTATCGCGTAAGCGGCTCTGTCTTTGATAGAATGGCTAGGATTTAAGAACTCGCATTTGCCATACAAATTCTCTCCAAAGCCCTTTAAACGCACAAGTGGCGTCTTGCCGATAATCTCACTAATGCTGTCATAAACTTGCATTTTTTCTCCTTTGTGGATAAATTCTGTATGAAATTATAGGGAAAAAATTTAAACAAAAAACAAAAAAGCGTGAATTTAAAATGAGAAATTTAAAAAAAGCGGAGAAATAAGGCTAGGCAAAACCTAGCCTTAAAAAAGAAAAATTATTTTTTCTTTTTAGTAACCTTGCCTGTGGCAACTGCTTCTTTAAGGTTTTTGCCAACTTTGAATTTAGCAACCTTAGTCGCAGGGACATTGATAGTCTTGCCTGTGCTTGGAACGCGCGCTGTTCTAGCAGCTCTCTTAGCTGTTGAGAATGTGCCAAAGCCGATAAAGCTGATGCTATCGCCTTTTGTGAGAACATCAGTGATAGTAGCAACTACTGCATCGGTAGCAGCTGTGGCGTCCTTCTTTGTAAGCCCTGAACTTTGGGCAACCTTTGAGATAAAATCTGCTTTAGTCATAACGACTCCTTTGTTTGAAATAAAACGGCTTGATTATAGCACATTTTATTTTTGAAATCAAGGGTTTTTCATACTTTTTTGCAAATTTTTTAAAAATTTGCTGAATTTATGGGTAAATTCGGGGCAAAAATTCGCTTGCAACGCCCGCTCATTTCGCTTTTTTGCACCAAAAGCAAGAAATTTGTAAATTTTAGGCGTTTTTGTCCGTTTGTTTTTCAAATTTAACTATAATTTCCCTTAAAAAGGAGCAAAAATGTCTAATGAACGAGCGATTCACAAAGTGCCTATCAAAGATATGGGCGAGCCAAAGCTCAAAACTCTGGCTATGCCAAGCGACACAAATCCCGCTGGCAACATATTTGGCGGTTGGATTATGTCGCAAATCGACCTTGCGGGCAGTATCGCAGCGCGTGAGCTTGCCCCAGAACGCGCTGTAACCGTGGCTATGGATAAGGTAGTGTTTAAAGAGCCTGTGTTTGTGGGCGACATTATATGCTGCTATGCCCAAATTTTAAGCGTTGGCAACACTTCTATGGTGATACAAGTCGAAGTTATCGCCGACAGAGTAAATGATGAGGGCTTGACACTCTGTGTGCCCGTAACTTCGGCTATACTTACCTTTGTCAGTGTCAGCAAAGACGGGCGCAAAAAGCCCATAGATGACGAGCTGAAACGCTTGCACGGATTTTAGAGTATGCAAGAAGCGTTGATAAAGACTATCGCTATGCCAAGCGACATTGACAAAAGCGGGCAAATCCCCGCTGGCTGGGTGCTTAAACAGCTTGACTTAGCCGCAGGCGTGGCGGTAAAGCAGCTCACAGGGCAACGCAGCGTAACCATAGCGATGGACAAAATTTGCTTTCAAAAGCCCATTTTAGTGGGTGATTATGTGCTTTGCTATGCTGAAATTTCGCGGCTTGGCAAGAGTGCTATACATTTAAATTTACGCATAGACATTCAAAGGCTTGGCGAAAAGGGCTTTTCGCTACACAAAGACTTTGTAAAAGCCGAAGCTACCTTTGTGAGCCTTGACAAAGATGGCAAAAAAATCACACTTGACGAGTTTCGCTCGCAAGGCGAGTTAAGATAAGCATTTGCGCCTTGCCTTAATCAAACCCAAATTTAGGCTTGCTTTCGTGGCTCTTTTGGTGCGATTTTAATGGCAAAATATCCCACTAACACATCACAAACCCACAAGTGCTACAAAAGCACTTATAACAGCTACATTTTCCATTAGAGTTTCTCCAAAAACTAGCGACAAAGGCTAAATTCAAGCTTTTTTGTCAAGCTGTTTTACTTGATACAAAGCAAAAAATCCAAAAGCCACGCAAAGCGCAAGTGCGAAGTAAGGCACAATTTCACCCATTTCAAACCCCTTTTTATTTGACAAAGTCAAGGCATTAAAAACAAGTGATTAAAACGCAAATTTCAATCGCTTGCTATCATTTTGACAAATAACAAAGTCGAAACAGCTATCGCACAAATGGCAAGTAAAGATAAAGACATACCTATCATCACAAATCCCTTAATTTCTTTCGTTGCTTATTATAAAGCACCGCACAAATGCACACACAACTAAACAAAAACATTATAATTAAAGCAAGAAAGCCAAATTCATACCAACCAAGTGCCTTGCGCTCAATGAAAGTATAGCTACTTACACCAAACAAAGCTGTTAAAAAAGCTAAAATCAAGGCTCGTAAAGTTTCGATATTTGTTTTGACTTCTTCTTTTTTGCTCATAAATGTTCCGTTTAGTTAAAACAATCAGCTTTATCGGCTTTAAAATCCTTAAAATTACCGACAAGTTTTTCATCAGAATAAATTTTACTGATATTTGAAGCACCATTATCTTTTCGGGTTTGAACTTTTAAAACTTTAAATTCATTATCTATTTTAATAAAGTGATAAGTAGTGTCCAAGAAATCACCTTTTTCAGTAAGGCATTCTTTATCTTTTGTCAATCCAAACTCTTTTTTCGCTTCATCGTAGCTTAAAATTTTAGCGTCAGGGTATTGCTCTTTGACAAATTTTTCAGCCTTGCTTGTGCTATCGCCCCCACAAGCACTCAAAAACAACCCAGCACCAATTAAGGCACTTGCTACGCCTACTTTTGCTACATTTGCAACACTATTTTTGGTAAGATTTTTCATCTTTTGTCCTTTAAAAGTAAATTTCGTGTGATTCTACACTTTTTTGGTTAATGAAAGGCAAAGCCAAAAATTCTTAAATTTTATGCCCAAAAGCCTTGAAATTAGACTTTATGTCTTTAAAAGTGAGAGTGCAAATTTCGCCCATTTTGCAAACGCATTTTGTAAATTTAAAAGCAAACATACATTGATAATTTTAAAAAAGCGACAAACGCTCACACAAACAGTGAATTCACGCTTTCGTTGTGATACACGCGGCGGATAACCTCAGCAAAAATCGGCGCCACGCTTAAAACCTTGACGAATTCGCTTTGCCGTTTGAGCGGTATGGTGTCCGTTACGATGAGTTCGTCCAAAGCCCCACTTTCCACGCGCTCATACGCTGGACCGCTCAGCACAGCGTGCGTGCAGCAAGCGATGACGCAGCTTGCGCCCTTTTGCTTAAACACCTCAGCGGCTTTGACGATGGTGCCAGCGGTATCGACTATGTCATCGACTAATATCACTTCCTTGCCCGCCACATCGCCGATGACATTCATCACTTCGCTTTCGTTTGCCTTTTCGCGCCGCTTATCCACGATGACTATGTCAAGCCCCAGCTTTTTAGCCACGCTTCTAGCCCGCGCGATGCCGCCTATGTCGGGGCTTGCGATGATGGGATTTTTGAAATGCTTGTTTTGTATATAATCGTTAAAAACTATGCTCCCGTAAAGGTTATCCACAGGTATGTCGAAAAAGCCTTGAATTTGCCCAGCGTGCAAATCTATGGTAGCGACTCTGTCGATGCCCGCCGTTTCCATAAGGTTTGCCACGAGTTTAGCGCTTATCGGCACGCGTGGGTTGGCTTTTCTGTCTTGTCTAGCGTAGCCAAAGTATGGCATTATCGCTGTTATGGAGTTTGCGCTGCTACGGCGAAGCGCGTCTGTAAGGATTAAAAGCTCCATTAGGTTGTCATTTGTCGGCGCACAGGTGCTTTGCACTATGAAGACATCTTTACCACGCACGCTTTCATCGATTTGCACGCTGATTTCGCCATCGCTAAACCGCTTAATGCCCGCATTTGAAAGCGGCAGTGAGAGATATTTTGACACCTTTTTGGCAAATTCTAAATTCGCCGAACCCGAAAACACCTTATATCCACGCATTTGCTCCCCTTAAAAGCTAAAATATCCCCAAATTTTACTACAAAAACGCAAATTTAAACTTAAAATTTAACTCAATTTGCCAAAATTTGCCCCAAAAGCTGAATTTAAGCATTTATCAGCAAATCATCTTTGAGCATTTTGTGCGCTGTTTTATTTTATTTTGCTTGAATTTTAAGGCAAATTTTAGCTTTATAAGGCTATAATTTCTTAAATTTAAAAGCAAAAATTCATCAAATTAAAGGCTAAATTCAATGAAAAATCAAATGTGGTCTGGGCGTTTTAGCACCGAAAGTAGCGAGCTTTTAAAGGAATTTAACGCGAGTTTAAATTTCGACAAAATCCTTTACAAGCACGACATACAAGGCTCTATCGCGCACGCAACTATGCTTGAAAAGTGCGGTATCATCACGCAAAGTGAGCTTGACTCGCTTGTAGCTGGCTTAAAAGCGGTGCAAAGCGAGATAGAGCAGGGCAAATTCAGCTTTGACATAAGGGACGAGGACATTCATATGGCTGTGGAACGCCGTTTGAGCGAGCTTGTGGGCGAAGTAGGGGGCAAGCTCCACACCGCACGCAGCCGCAACGACCAAGTGGCGACTGATTTTAAGCTTTATGTCAAAGAGCAGAATTTACTCTTGCAAGACTTGCTTAAAGAGCTTATCGCTACGATAATCGCACACGCAAAGGCTCATCAAAGCACTATTATGCCGAGCTTTACGCATTTGCAGCACGCTCAACCCGTGAGTTTTGCCTTTTACATACTCGCTTATGCCTTTTCTTTCGTGCGCGACATACAAAGACTTCGCGCAAGTTTCGAGAGAGCGGACTTTTCGCCACTTGGTTCGTGCGCTTGCGCTGGCACTAGCTACAAAACGGACAGAGAATTCAGCGCAAAGCTACTAGGCTTCGCAAATGTCGCGCCAAATGCTATGGACGGCGTGAGCGACAGGGACTTTGCGCTTGATTTACTTTATGACATAGCCCTTATTTTCACGCACACTTCGCGGCTTTGTGAGGAGCTGATACTCTTTTCGAGCAGTGAATTTGGCTTTGTAACTATCAGCGATGCTTACAGCACAGGCTCTTCGATAATGCCACAAAAGAAAAACCCCGATGTTTGCGAGCTTATACGCGGTAAAACGGGCAGAGCGTATGGAAATTTGGTGTCGCTTTTAACCACGATGAAAGCCTTGCCCCTTGCCTACAACAAAGATATGCAAGAGGACAAAGAATGTGTCTTTGACAGCGTGCAAAACGCTACGCACAGCCTTATCATCTTAAACGAAATGCTAAAAGAGCTTACTATAAACGCAAAAACTATGCGAAAAGCTTGTGAAAAAGGGCATTTGCTGGCTACTGATTTAGCGGATTTTTTAGTGCGCGAAAGGGGTGTGCCGTTTCGCAAGGCGCATTTCATCGTAGGCAAACTTGTTGCAGAGGCTGAAAAAATGGGCGTTGATATAAGCGAACTGCCAAATTTAAGCCAAATCGAGCCACTTTTTGATGAAAGTGCGCAAAAACTCTTAAATTTAGAAAACTCTTTAAACGCCAAGCAAAGCGAGGGTTCAAGCTCTGTCGCAAGCGTGAAAAAACAAATTCAAATTTTAGAGGAATTTTTAAGGGCATAAAATGCGAGTGGCGGGTTTGGTTTGTGGTTTAAGGCGCTTAAAATTCGTGCATTTGAGTGGGCGTAAAGGTGTTTGCGGTTTTTAAATAAAATTTTTATATAAAATGCTAAATTCTAGCCTAAATTTGGACGACAATTTGAAAAATCCGCTAAATTTTAAAGCCTTTAAATGAAATTTGCAAATTTTTTAAATTTTTCTCAAAATTTGGTAAAAATTCAGCATAAAAAGGCTATAATTTACAAATCAATTTTTAAAGAATTTAAAAAAAGGGTAAATTTTGCAAGAAAATTATGTAAATGCCTTGTGTCGTCTTAATGCAACGCCTTTAAATAAAGCAAAAAATGGGAGCAGTGTTTGGGCGGGGGACTTCTCTCTCTCTCTCTCTCTCTCTCTCTCTCTCGTTACTCACACTTTTTAGCACATTAAATCTTTTAAACACTTTATTTTTAGACTTTTTGCACCTATCATCGCGAGCAGTTTTTGTGAAAATGGCTCGTCTTGTCATTTTGAGCCTTTGCAAAAAGGCGAAAAATCCATACAAATTAAAAGAAAAACTACCCATTCTTGGATTCTCTAATACTCAGTATGGCAAATCAGGCTTTCGCCTAAAAATGACGAGCAAAGAAAATACGCTTTGCTATTTCGAGATGATGACAAATCGCAACGCAAAAACAATGCTAAATTTATGGATTGCCACACTCGCTTTGTTCGCTCGCAATGACGGATATTTTCACTTAAATTGCTTTCAAAAATTTAAACAATCTCAACACAAAGGATAAATAATGCTATCAAATTATAAAGAAAAATGTGAAAATTTGGTAAAAAACCACATAGAACAAAACACAAGGCGTAAATTAACTAGCTTTACTATGGAAGAATACCAAGAATTTATCGTGGATTTTAAAGTAGAAGTAACAAATGAATTAAGCGTTGGTTACGGCAAGACAATAAAAGCAGGCTCTATCAAAGGGAATGAAAAGTATTTTAAAAAAGCAGACTTTAAAAATGCTATACAACACTATATTGATAAAGAATTCAACAAAGAGACAAATTTTCAATATCTCATTGATGAAATTTCAAAAGGTAAGTATGGACAATACGACATAGAATACCCTAATACCCTTTTAAAAGGCAATAATACGATTTTATATGAACATTATTGCCCAGAATGTAAAGGTGAAGGTCAAGAAAGGTGTAGTAGATGCCAAAATGGTCAAGTAAAATGTAAGGCTTATAATTGTAAGAACGGAAGAGTTGAAAAATCAAAACGAGTTAATGGGCAACTAAAAAAATATTATGAGGATTGCAGTAAATGTAGGGGCAAAGGACATATACTTTGCGAAAAATGTGGCGGTAGTGCTGTTATAAAATGCGAAACTTGCGAAACAAAAGGAATTACAACAACAATAACAAGGATACTTATTAACACAGTTCCACATTATAAGGTAATGTTCCTAGACAATACGGATAAAGATATACAAAATGCTATTACACAATGGTCGCTCCCAAAATTACATTTGATTGCAAACCTTAAAAGAGAATCTTTGCAGTATTCCACTTCACAAAAAATAATTACTGAAATTTATATCGCCAAAATTCCATTCGCTAAATTTAATGTGGTGTATAATGGTGAAAAATTTGCTTGGTTTGTGTATGGGACGAATTTACAAATTTTGAAAAGTGGAGACTTACTTAATCGCATATTATCAATCGACATAAATGCCTTGATTAAAGTGGCTAATAGGTCATTTTGGTGTGATACAAAAATACTTAAAAAAAGCCAAAGTGCAGTAGCAACCTTTATGGAGTCTAGCATAAATAAACAAATTATTTGGCTTGAATTAAAATCACAAGAATATGAAACTATTGACGATAGACTTAGAAGAATTGAAGTAAAGATTAAAGAAAATGAAACACTACCAAGCGATTATATAAAGAATGTTTTGCAGTCTTTTGACAAAATGGCTAAAAATTTTTGCGATGGTATGACTCTAAATTATTTTATTGCAGCCTTTGTAATAAGTTTCATTGTGGCGTTTGCTATTCCAAAATATGGCTTTTTAAGCTCAATAGTTGTTTTTCCATTTTTTATTTTCTTATCTGAAAAACACAAAAAATCAGCATTTAAAAGGTGGTGGGGTGATGCTTTAATGTTGTGGGCAGAGAAAAGAAAAATTATCAAAATAGATTCTATTTGGCACACTATAATAGGCGTGGTGGCTGTTTTTGGACTAAGCTATTTTGTGAATTTAGATACGCTCTCTCAACAATTTATCAAAACAGAACAAGAAAAAACAAAAACTCAAACAAAAGAAAAAAGCCCTAACCCTAAACAAATGCAGCAAATTCAAGTAAAAAATAATGTGCCACAAGCCTTTGATTACGAACAAAAATTTGGCAAACGCATTTATCTTGCAACAAAAGATGATTTTGTCAATATGCGAAACGCACCAAGTGGTGAAGTAGTGGCTCAAATTTATAAAAAGGATTTTGAAAGCATTATGTTATATAGTTTTGACACAAATTCAAATGAAAAATGGCTTAAAGTAATGTATTTTCCGCCAAATGTTAAAGACGAGCAAAACGCAATTTTAGGCTATATACATATATCGCAGATTGATAAAAGCAAGTTTTAGGTGGCAAAAATGACAAAAATTTACGCAAAAAGGGATAAAATGAACTATTGGATAGTCATTCGTAGGGATTTTAAGGGAACTTCACATAGTAGTTATGACGAGTATAAACAAAATGAGGCAGAGGAATGGTCGAGATACGACACAAACAAGAAAGGCAAAGAGTATTTGAGATTACGCCATAGTGTTTTTAAGCAAATCCAAAAAAATGATAGAATTTTATGTTATAAATGCGGAAGTGGATTTTGTGCTTTGTTGAGAGCTGGGGATAAGGATAATGATAGTATAGACTTGCATTTTGAAAAAGCCATAAACATACCGCTAGAAACCATACGAGAACACTTTGATGAAATTAAAAAGTGTTTTGATGGTGAGAATTCTATTTTTACAAAATCAAAGAAAAATCCTATATGCAATGGGACATATTTTGCGACTAATGAAAGACAATTTGAGTTTATTTGTGGGCTTGATGTGGGCGAAAATTCTAAAAACATAGATGATTTTAGCCTTGTCAAAAATCCAAAACTCATCACCAAAACCTTTACCAGTCGCCACGACACAGGCGAGAAAGCCGAGCAATTTTTTAGCAAACATTACGCTGAAATACCACTTTTTACTCATAAAAAGCTGTGCGATATGCGAACAAAGGGTTTAGGCTATGATTTTGAGTTGATTGATGAAAATGGCAAAGGCTATTGTGTGGAGATTAAGGGTGTTAAGGACGGCGAATGCGACTCAGTATTATTTACGCAAAAAGAATGGCAAATAGCAAGCAAAAAGGGCGAAGCGTATATTTTGATAATAATAAATCTCACACAAAGCACGATGCAGCTCATTCAAAATCCTAGTCGCGCAAAAAGCGATGAAATTAGAATGCAAATTATAGCTCACAAAATCGACATTCAGCCCTTGCGTGAAAGTAACAATTTATATAAAATTACCTTGTAAAATATCTCATATAAAAAAGCATTACGATTTTATGGCATTATGTTAAATTGTAAAAATGTGTAAAATGGTTTGCAAGATATTGAGATAAAAATGAAAGAAAAGATTTATTTTAAAACCTTTGGTTGTCGCACAAATATCTATGACACCGAGCTTTTAAAGGGCTATGTGAAAGACTATGAGCTGACAAATGACGAGGGCGAGGCGGACATTGTCGTGGTGAATTCTTGCACGGTTACAAACGGCGCAGATAGTGGCGTGCGGGCGTATGTCAAGGCTTTGCAGGGCAAGAAAATCATACTTACGGGTTGCGCGGCGGCGAGTAAGGGCAAGGATTTGCTTGACAAAGGGGCTATTTTTGGGGTTTTAGGCGCAGGCAATAAGGCTCAAATCAACGCTCTTTTAAGGCAAGGGCGCAAATTTTACGAGGTAAAGCCCCTAGATTTCATCGATACAGACATAGTGAAACGCTTTGAGAACCACACCAAAGCCTTTGTGAAAATCCAAGAGGGCTGTGATTATGCTTGTTCTTATTGTATTATCCCAAGTGTGCGTGGAAAATCCCGCAGTATCAGCGATGAAACGCTTATCAAACAAGTGCAAATCCTTGCAGACAACGGTTACACCGAGTTTGTGCTAACAGGCACAAATATCGGCTCTTATGGACGAAAGGACGGCACGAGTTTGGGGCGACTTTTGCAAAGGCTAGGTGCGGTAAATGGGGTAAAGCGCATTAGGCTTGGCAGTTTAGAGCCCGCTCAAATCGATGAAAGCTTTAAAGAGATTTTAGATGAGCCGTGGTTAGAACGGCATTTACACATAGCCTTGCAGCACACGAGCGAGAAAATGCTAAGGCTGATGAGACGGCGTTCGCACACAAAGGACGATTTAGCTTTGTTTGAGCTTTTGCGTGGCAAGGGCTATGCGCTAGGAACGGATTTCATCGTGGCTCACCCCGGAGAAAGCGTGGAAATTTGGGAAGAAGCATTAAACAATTTCAAAAAATTTGCGCTCACGCATTTGCACGGCTTTGTTTTTTCGCCAAGAAACGGCACGCACTCGGCTACGCTTTTAGCACAAAGCCAGCAAATAAGCGGTTTGCTCGCCAAAGAACGCTTGCAAACGCTCAAAAACATAGTGGCGCAAAACAACCTTGAATTTCGCCGCGAAATTTTACGTGCCAAAACCCCTCTCAATGTCCTTGTGGAGAGCTTTAAAGACGGCTTTTACGAGGGCTATGATGAATTTTATAACAAAATCAAAATCAAAAGTGCGCAAGATTTAAGCAAAAAGTGGCTCAAAATCGACAACTACGAGGTGCGTGAAAATGGAAATTTCGCTCAAATTTAAGAAAATTTGCCCTTTTGTGTCATCAAATCAAGCATTTTTGCAAATTTCAAGCCAAATTCACGCAAATTTAGGGTAAAATACTCAAAAAATTTAAGCAAATTAAGCAAAATGTGTTTTCGCGTAAAATGCTAAATTTCGCTCAAACGCCCAAATTTTGCCGCCGCGAGCATTGAAATTTGCGCAAAAAGGCTTTTTAAAATCTGCCCTTTATTTTTCTTTCTCATCGTCCTTGTATCTCTTGTCATCCTTAAACTCTTCATAGCTTGCGACTTGGGCTTTGTAGGCTTTATAGACATTTAAAATCGCCGCCGCGACACCGACAGCAACACCTATCCAAAAAAGCCAAAAAATGCCCGTGTAGATTTTGAGCAAATATCCAAGCCCCACGCCGATTAAAATCGCTATCACCATCGAAATGCCAAGACTTAGGCTATCAGCAGCTTGTATGGCTTGTCTAAATATCTTTTTTTTCATACCTTGTCCTTTAAAATGTAGTTTTCGCTCGCTAAATTCACGCATTTGCCTTGCAAAAAGCGGCGAAAATTTAAGCCTTTTGTAAATTTTACTCAAATTTTAGCGCCAAATTTACAAAAATTCACATAAATTCAGCGCAAATTTACGCAAACGCCACAAAAGCGCGCCTTACAAACTCTTAAAACTCTCATACGCTGAATTTACGGCTTTGTCGATGATTTTGTCATTCATCTTGTCGCAAATAAAGCCCGTTTCAAACTGCGAACAAGCAAGGTAAATGCCCCGTTTTAGCATAGCCTTGTGAAAGCTCGCAAAAGCCTTTGTGTCGCTTTTTAGGGCTTGTTGGTAGTCTTGCACTTCATTTTCGTTAAAGAAAAACCCAAACATAGAGCCTACACAGCACACTTGCAAAGGCACACCAGCGGTGTTTGCGGCTTCTTTAAAGCCAGCTGTTAGCCTTTGTGCCATTTTGCCGAGCCTTGCGTATAAATTTTTGTCCGCCTTTGCCTTTTTTACACTCGCACAGCCTGCTGCCATCGCCAAAGGGTTGCCGCTGAGCGTTCCTGCTTGATACACGCCGCCAAGTGGGCTTAAAAACTCCATTATCTGTGCCTTTGCCGCAAATGCCGCTGCGGGCAAGCCCCCACCGATGACCTTTCCAAAGGTAACGATGTCCGCCTTTATGCCATTTATCCCAAAGCTACCTTGCAAACTCGCGCGAAAACCGCTCATCACTTCATCAAAGATAAGCAGTGTGCCATTTTCCTTGCAAATTTTTTGCAAATTTACCAAAAATTCTTGCTTTGCAGGCACGAGTCCCATATTGCCCGCGATAGGTTCGATGATGACGCAAGCTATGTCTTTGTGGGCGTTAAAAAGCTCTTTGACGCTTTCAATGTCGTTATAACGGGCGACAAGCGTGTTTTGAGCCACGCTTTGCAACACGCCCAGCGAACTTGGAGTGTTAAAGGTAGTCGCCCCAGAGCCTGCGCTCACAAGCAAAGAATCACTATGTCCGTGATAACAGCCTTCAAATTTAAGGATTTTGTCGCGTTTTGTGTAGCCACGAGCTAGGCGAATCGCGCTCATCGTGGCTTCTGTGCCGCTGCTTACAAAGCGGATTTTGTCAAGGTGGGGAAATTCAGCCAGCACAAGCTTTGCAAGCTCCGTTTCAGCAATGGTTGGCGCACCAAAAGAACTGCCTTTTTTGAGTGCCTTTTTGCACGCCTTTGTTATGTCCTTGTCGCAATGCCCAAAAAGCAAGGGTCCCCAGCTTTGCACGAAGTCTATATAAGCCTTGTTTTCTATGTCCTTGATGAACGCACCCTTGCCGCTTTCGATAAAAAGCGGGGTTGCGCCCACAGCCTTAAACGCTCGCACGGGCGAATTCACGCCCCCAACTATGAATTTACACGCCTCATCAAAGGCGATTTGGTTGGTTTTTTTCATTTTTTATCCTTTTTAAAGTCCTGTATATAGGTAAATAGCGTTTTGATTTCTTGCTTGGTGAGCGAGTATGTGGGCATTATGCTTTTGGCATCTTTGCTTTGCGTCAGCGAACGCTCAAAGTCCGCATACTCCACGCTTTGAATGCTAGGCACGACAAAGGGCGTTTTCTTGCCCTTGTGCGTGAAATACTCCAAAACCTGCTCGCGCCCGTCCTTGCCGTGGCACTGCTTGCAACTAATGCCGCGCGGGTTTTCATAGAGCATTTTCGCATACTCTTTTTGCGTGATAAAATCCGCCGAAAAAGTCGCATTAAACAACAAGCACAGCAACAGCGCGTAAATTTGCCCTTTTTTTCGCATTTTTACCCTTGCTTTTTTGCGTGAAATTATAACATTTATTTTTTGTTTTGTGGCGAAAATTTACGCAAATTCGGCAAAATGAGACAAAACTCAGCGCACTTAAAACAAGCTTTTTTCGCTTTCGTCAATTTTTTTGGATTTTTTGGGTTTTTGGGGCGCGGTTTTAGCTTGGGTGTCAAAAAGACTTTTTTCGTTTTTTTCTTCGCTAAAAGTGGCTTTAAACTCGTTTTCATCGGCTCTTACAAGGCAGTAGCGAAAGGCGCAAACGCCTTTAAGTTCGGCAAGTTCTCTGTAAGCAAAGTCGCAAAAAAGGCTCTCGCAGCTTGCTATCTTAAAGCCCTTTACGCCCGATAAAGCCTCGCCTAAAAAGGCAAAATGCCGCTCATCTTGCACCACAATAAAGGCTCTTTGCGTTTTGCCAAATTCGCGGATAAAATTCGCATTATCTACGAAAAAAACTTGATAAAAATTTAATTTTTTTTCGTTTAAGATATTTTTTTTTCCTTTTAAAGCCATAAAATTCGCAAAGTTTGCAAAAATTTGAGCGTAAGCAAAGCAAAGTTTAAGTTTAAAGATTTTATCATTTTCTAGTTGTATTTGAGAATAAAATAAAGAATTATAAGTGATTTTTGCCTCTTCAAATTCAGCGATTTTATCACACAAGGCGCAAAATTGCAACAAATAATCCTCATCATCAAAGGCAAAAAAGGCTGAATTTTTAGCACTTATGAGCGTGTCAAAGTCCTCTAAAAGCTCGCCACTTAAAACTTTCACGCCAAAAGCCTCACAAAAATCAAGCTCCAAGCCCTTGCAAAGCAAGAATTCTATCTTTTTTTCCTCGCTCAAAAAGCGCAAAAGTTTAGCAATGGATTTTTTCAGGCTCTTTGCTTGCAAGTAAAACACTTCTTTGTCGATGATTTCGCAGTCTTTTTCGCTTACGATGACGAAAGCACCGAGCTTTACAGCCTCTTTGATTTCCTCATCATCGTTTGAAAAAAAGGCGTAGCCGTTTTTAAGCTGTGAGAGTTTGCGCGCAAAGCCTAGCACGCTGGACGGCGAGCCTTCGTTGATGATTTGCGTTTGTAAAAGCTCGTTAAGGCTTGATATATTCATAACCTGCTCGTCCTTACACGCTTTAAAGCCCTATCCTATAAGCGAGCCATTTTCCACAAGCTCACTAGGGCTTATCAGCACGAGTTTCTCGCCACTTTTTGCCGAAAGTATCATACCATCGCTTTCAAGCCCGAAAATTTTGGCTTTTTTAAGATTGCTAATCACGCAAACTTGCTTTCCCACAAGGCTTTGCGGCTCGTAAAATTTAGCAATGCCCGAAAGCACCTGCCTTAACTCGCCATTTTCAAGTTCAAGCTGAAATTTCAGCAACTTCTCACTGCCCTCCACGCGCTCACACGCCTTTACCTCGGCGACTTGGATTTGGATTTTGTGAAAATCATCGATTTTGATTTTAGCACCTTGCGCGTCCTTTGCCGTGGCTGAATTTGCGTTTAAATTTGTGCTTGTTTTTGCGTTTGTTACGCTGTTTGTGCTTAAATTTGCGCCGTTTGCTGAATTTTGAGTAGGTTCTAACAAAGGCTTTTCTACCTTGCAAAACAAAGGCTCGCACGCGCTTTTTGGCGTAAAATCCACAAGCTCATCGCCCAAAATAAGCCTTTTGTAGCTATCTACGCTTATCTTAAAGCCTAAATTCTCGGCGATTTTCTCGCAAGATTTTGGCAAAGCAGGGCTTAAAAGCACAGCCACGCGGACTAAAATGTTTGCACACAAAGCCACAAGGGCTTTTGCCTTTTCATTTTCGCCTTTTTTCACCAAAGCCCAAGGCTCGTATTTGCTAATGCTTAAATTCGCAAGGCTCAAAGCCTTAAAAAGCTCTTCTAAATACCGATTTATCGCCACGCTTTCTATGAAATTTCGCGCATTGTCAAGGTAGAGTTTGCATTCATTTAGTTCGCTAGCAAAAAGCTCACTCACGCGCCCACACTCTAAATGCGAGTAGCCAAATTTCGCGCTCATTCCCACAAGGCGACTTTGCAGGTTGCCAAGCTCGTTGCAAAGCTCGCTATTTATGCGGTTGATGAGAGCATTTTCGCTAAAATCCCCGTCATTTCCAAAAGGCACTTCACGCAAGATAAAGTAGCGAAAGGCTTCTAGCCCGTAAGCATTAGCCACTTCGCGCGGTTTGATGACATTGCCCTTGCTTTTACTCATCTTTTCTCCATCCCTTGTCCACCAGCCGTGAGCGGCGATGAAACGGGGCAGTGGTAAATCCACACTCATCAAAAAGGCAGGAAAATAAATCGCGTGAAATTTCAGTATGTCCTTGCCGACAAGGTGCAAGTGAGCGGGAAAAAAGCGCACATTTTCGCCCCCGCTTGCAAAGTCAAGCGATGAAAGGTAGATGAAAAGGGCATCAAGCCACACATAAATGATATGCTTGTCATCGTTCATTTCTTTTGGCAAGGCTATGCCCCAGTCAAAGCCCGTGCGCGTGATGGACAAATCTTTCAGCCCAGCGTTGATGAAATTTTTAAGCTCGGCGGTTTTGTTTTTAGGCAAAATCGGCTCACACTCATCATACCAGCGCAAAATTTGCTTTTCATAACGGCTTAATCTAAAAAAATAGCTTTCTTCTTTAAGTAAATTCGTGGCTTTGCCACAATCAGGGCAGGCATTTTCGCCTACAAGCTGAGTTTTGGTAAAAAAACTCTCGCAAGAAATGCAGTAATGCCCCTCATACTCGCCCTTGTAAATGTCGCCCTTTTCAAACATTTTGCGAAAAATCATCTGCACGGCTTTGATATGCCGTTCATCTGTGGTGCGCGCATAAATGTCATAACTAATGCTAAACTCGTCCCAAAGGGCTTTGAATTTAGCACTGATTTCATCAGCATACTCTTTTGGCGTGTAGCCGCGGGCTTTGGCGGCTTGTTCGATTTTTTGCCCGTGTTCGTCCGTGCCTGTTAAAAACAGCGTTTCCTCGCCTTGCAAGCGGTAAAAACGCGCCATAGTGTCGGCTATAACCGTGGTGTAAGCGTGTCCTAAATGCGCCTCATCATTGACATAATAAATCGGCGTGGTTAAGTATCTCATCTCTTTCCTTAATGCCTAAAACTCGAAGCCGCCGTCATTTGCGCCCTTTGACATACTCGCATACACGGCTTTGACATACTCGTTTCGCGTAGGGCAATCAAAAATTTTTTCGCAATTATAGCACGAATTTGTGTTTTTTGCGCTTTGGCATTCTTGCAAAATGCGCTTTTTTTCATCAAGGGCGAGTTCAAAGCTGTCTTTTTGGGGAGTTTGGCTCATTTTTTGTCCTTTGAATTTAAACTTGGCAATTTTAAAGCCACAAAATGCGAATTTTGCTTACAAGAATTTAAATTTTTAGCCTTAAAAGCTGAATTTTTAGCGAAAAAAAGTAAATTTTGGCGTAAAAAGTGTGAATTTTTCATCATTTGTCGCCTTTATATGCTGATAAGAGCTTGTTTATCTCGTAGGCTGAGCCAAAAAAGCAAGGCGTAGTAGCGTGCAAGGTGTTAAATTCAAGCTCAAAAAGCGTGTCGTGTGTGCCGTCAGTCGTCTTACCGCCTGCATTTTCCACGATAAAAGCCATAGGCAACACTTCAAAAAAGGCACGAAGCTTGCCTTGTGGGGCTTTTGTCGTGGCTGGATAGCTGAAAAGCCCGCCGCCCTTGCATAAAATTTGATGAATATCACTAACCATAGCCCCGCTGTAACGCAGCCTGTAACCCTCATCAAATAGGCTTTTGATGAAGTTTGCGTGAGTGGGCGACCACTCTTTTTGCGTGCCTCCGCAGGCGTTTATCTTGCCTTTTTCGCCTATTTTTAGCTCTTTGACAAGGACAAATTCGCCGTTTTGATTTAGCCTGTAAAGTTTTGGCGCACTTTTTTGCTCGCAAATGATGAGTTCTAGGCGTGCTGAGTAAATGCTATACACGGCAGCTTTTAAATTCTGTGCGCTTGCTTCGTTTTCATAAATGCCAAATATCGAGCCAACGGCGAAATTTACATCAAATAAAGATGAACCATCAAGCGGGTCGTAAGCTACGACATATTTTGCGCCCGAATTTAGCTCGTAAATGTCGCTTTTTTCCTCGCTGATGAGTGCTTTTATCTCGCTACACTGCCCTAAAATGCGCGTGATAAGCTCATCGCTTTTTATGTCAAAGCCTAGCTGCGTGTCGCCTGTGGCGTTTTGGCTGTTTTGATAGCCTGTGTCTGGGAATTTCATCTCATTTGAAATCGCCAAAACCGCCTTTTTTATGTGCTTTAAAATCTCTTGCATTTGCTGTCCTTTTTGATTTATTTTATCATATTTAGCTTTCATTTTGTGCTTTTATGCGATAAAAAGTTTATTTTCTTTGATGAATTCATAGTTGCTTATGAGTAACTCTTGTCCTTTATTTGCCTTTGTTTGCTTAAAATTATTCATACCGTATTGCAATGTGTATTTTAATTTGTAAAAATCCTTATACAGCTCCCTTATAAACTCGCTATCATCATAAGTAAGCAAAAAATGATGTTTTGTGTTTTTAAGGCGTTCGCACAACTGCTCGTGGTTAAAGCTCGTGTGTAAATCGCCCTTTTTACCATAAAGCTTTGATTTGCTCGCGCTAAAATATGGCGGGTCCAAAAAGATAAAAACTCTTTTTCCATTATTCTGCAAAAGCCTTTCATAGCTTTGGTTGCTGAATGTAAAATTACGCAAAATGCTGTCCATATTTTTAAGCCGTTCAATGCTACTTGGCGTAAAACGGCTTTCATAAGCCTTTTGCGAGTATCCGCCGCAATCCACCACACCAGAAAAAGTAATGCGATTAAGCACGAAAAAATCCACCGCCCTTTGAAAGTCGCTTAAATTCTCACCCCTTCTTGCAAGCAACTTTTCGTAAAGTTCGCGTCCATTAGTATGCGTTTGCCTAGTGCGCTTAATCTCGTCAATCAAGGCTTTGTTTTGCGTTTTTAATGTCTGCCAAAAGCAATACAAATCAGTGTTTAAGTCATTTGCAAAGATTTGCTTTAAGCCAAAATTTTGCGCTAAATAAAGCCCAACACTTCCACCGCCAAAAAATGGTTCTGCCAATTCATCAAAATCTTGCGGAAAAAACGGCATAAGAATTTTTATCGCTCGGCTTTTGCCGCCCGGATAGCGAAGCGGAGATTTTAAAAAATTAGTTTTCATCATTTATCCAAATTTCAAAGTTATTGTTGTTTGCTTCTTTGTTAAGAGAATTTAACATTGTTTGTTGGGCTGATGAAAATTTATGCTGAGTAATAAAGGTATTTAAATTTGAGTTTGGGAGCTTAAAATTAGCTTTTAATGCACTTGAAGTAAGCCTTAAAACTACTTTAAAATGGCTAAAACCTTGAATTTTAGCAAGATTATTATAAAGCATAAGTTTTAAAAGCCCATCTTTTATATCATCACTGCTTGGTAAAAGCGAGCTTTTGCTGTGTTTGCTTTCACACAAATGTAAAATGTCGTTTTTGAGAAATATATCATCAATGGTAAAAAAATACTGCCCGCCCAAGTAGTTTTCTATGATGATTTTGCCCTTTTGTCCTACGCCGATATGCTCTTTTGGCTGCGTAGTAAGGGATTCTGCGTTTTGCGCTCTTTTGGCTTTATCTCTTGAAAATGAGATAAAATCATCTTTATTTTGCGTGATTTTAGTGGCAAATTTATCTATATTTTGTGGATTATGAAGCATTATGTTTAGGGATTTTGAAAGATTTATATAGGCGTTTTTGGCTAAATTTGTGAGATTTGAAAGGTTTTGAGCGCTAAGCTGGTTGAGATTAAAATGCAAGGCTGATTGATGATAATCACAAAGCTTGTTTAGCTGCTCTAAAATGTATTCGTTGTTTAGTTTTTGTTGTGTGATTTTATCTTTATATTTGGGGTGTGGCTGCGCCTCATCGTAAAAAGCGATAATCACATAGACATTAAGCAAACTCATCAAAGAAAGCGTGTCCCATTGCAAATAGTCCATATCCCCACTTGCACCCTCATCTTTGATGAGCGGAATTATCGTTACGACTTTACTTGCTGAGCTTGAAAAAGTGTCATAAACTCGTGCATAAGGGTAACTTCGCGTGCGTTTTGGGCTTACCCACTTGCTTAATGCGAAGTTTTTGCCATTAAAATTCACAAGGCAAATGCTTGGCAAATCGTTAATATCTGTAAAATTCACGCAAGGCAAACTCTGCATCCAGCATTTTTGGTAAGAAAAATTTGTAATTACGCCGTGTAACATTTAACACCTTTTTGCATTTGCCAAAATGTAGCTGTGTTTTAAAATCTCTTGCATTTGTTGTCCTTTAATTTAAAATTTTAAATTTCGCGCTTTGTTTTAGAAAAATGCTATTATAGTCTAAAATGTTTGTAAAACCAAATTCCCAAAGCAAAAATTCCGCGCCGCGTTTTTCAAAAAAGAGTGTAACGACTTCTTTTTGCGTGTGAATTTGCCACTGCCTCATCGGATAATAAAGCTGGCGAATGATGACATTTGTGGTGTGGCTGTTTTTTGCTTCTACAAGCACGATTTTGCTCCGTCCCTCAAAGCCGCTATCTACTTCGGTTTGCACGCTTACCACGCTGATATTTTTGTATAAATTTGTGCTGAATTCAAATTTAGGCGTGTATTTTCGTCCGCGAATGCTTAAAACTAGGCTATCATCTTGTAAAAACGAACGGATAAGCGATGAAGCGTAGGCATAGTCTAAATGTTGCATTTCGCTGTCGCCGATTTGTGCGCTTTTAAGCTCAAAGTCAAGCTTGCTGGTGTAATCCATTGCCTTATCGCAAATAGGCGGAATATCCACATAACCATCGCCCTTGCAGATGATATATTCGCCGTTTTTTACAGGCAAAATAAAAAGCTCGTTGTCGATGAAAATTTGCGGTCTTTCTTCGCGGCTGTCTTGCTTGCAAAGCACACGCACTTCTTTTTGCGAAGTTTTGGTAAAATCCTTAACGCAAAGTTTGATTTGCTCGGCATTTATCGCAAATGGGGCTTTGCTAAAATCGTGCCTTAAAATTTGCAAATCATCAAAGATTTTTTGCCAACTTTGGCTGTTTTTACTCATCATCTCCCCTTATGACAAACTCGCTCACAGCGCCTCTTTTGTCGCCTTTGCAGTTTATCGCGCGTTTTGCTTGAATGGCTTGAATTTGAAAATTTTTGTATAAATTTTTGATAAAATCTGTGCTTGAATTGCTTTGCAAAAGTTTAACGCCGCGCGAATTTAAATCACAAAAAAGCGTGTAAAGTCTCATCTGCTCGTTTTCTAAAAAGTTTTGCGTGTAGCTTGTAAAGCTAGAAGTTGAATTTAGCGGAAAATATGGCGGATCAAAATATACAAAATCGCCCTTTTTAGCTAAATCTCGCACAAATTCAAAGTCCTCGTTCAAAATGACGGTATCTTGCAAAGCATAATGAGCGTTTAAAATGAGTGTTTCATCGTAAATTTTTGGGTTTTTGTAAGCTCCAAAAGGCGTGTTAAATTGCCCTTTGGCGTTATATCTGCAAAGTCCGTTAAAGCAAGTTTTGTTAAGGTAAATGAAACGAGCGGCGCGAAAAATAGGGCTTAGCGTGCTAAATTTCACTTCTCTATCAAGGGCGCGAATGCCGTAAAAATGCTCTTTGCTGTGGGCTTTTTGCATTGAATTTAGCTCATTTAAGAGTTTTTGCGGCTCTTTTTGTATGGCAAGATAAGCGTTGATAAGTTCGGCGTTTTTGTCGTTTAAATACACCTTTTTGCCCTGCAAAAGCCCCTTGTTTGCAAGCTCAAAAAACAAAGCCCCTCCGCCTAAAAACGGCTCAAAATAAGCATTAAAATTTTGTGGCAAAGACACGCATAAGATTTCAAGCAAAGCCCGCTTGCCCCCAGCCCACTTGACAAAGGGTTTTGCGTGGTGTTTAGCGTTTGTGCTGATTTGCGGCGCGCTCATCACTCGCACCTTTTAGCATTTGCCAAAATGTAGGCGCAAATGCCTTGTATGTCGTCTAAATGTAGCCATTTTAGGTTTGGAGTATTGATTTTTTCGTAGCTTGCTATGGCTTGTGAGTAGGCAAAGTAGTTCTCATCGAGCTTATCATAAAACACACTAATGCGCGGTAGCGGCAAATGCTTCAAACCCTCCACTAAAAAAATGTCAAAGTCCCCAGCAAGCGCGATACACTCATCGATTGCAAGGCTTTCGTGCGAAAAAAATGTCGTTCTTGTCGGGCTTTGCACGATGACGCTTGCGCCTGTTTGGTAGAATTTAAAGCTATCTTTGCCCGCCGTGTCAAAACTCGCCTTGTCCTTTGGGTCGTGTTTCAGCACAACCACTTTCAAACCTTGCTCTATAAAGGCTTTGGCAAGTTTGGTGATGAGTGTAGTTTTGCCCGAATTTGAAGGACCGCTAAAAGCCATTGCGAGTTTTTTCATCGTTTTTCCTTGTGCTGCAAGTCTTTGCTGAATTTCGCGCTCATTTTTGCTATTTTTGCTTTGGTGCTGAATTTTTGCAAATTTTTCATAAAAATTCCAAATTTTTTCATCAATTATAATACAAATGGGTTAAAATATCTTTACAATTTCGCGGATAAAACGGCGAAATTCACGCAACAAAAGGCAAAGGGCGATGAAATGGCTTTGAAATCATCTTTTTTTACGGGCTTTGTGGCTTTGTTTATGGGCTTTTGTGCGCTAAATTTAGCCGCTTGTAGCGCAAAAAGCCAGCAAGAAATTGACACTGAGCTTAAAAAACAAGTGCTGATGTATGCGCAAAAGGTTAAATTCACGCAAGACACCAACGAAAACGGCGTTTTAATGCTCTCATACCTTAATGTCGTGCTTGCTGATGAAGAAGAAAGCGACATTTTCGCCCTTGCTATCTCGCCCAAAGACACAGATACAAGTGAGTTAAAAGCCTTTATGGACGACAAAGAAGCGCAAATTTCGCCGCTTGATGATGAGCTGAAAAAACTCGTCATCACAAGTGAGTATGCGAATTTTTATAAGCTCACATTTCCTTTTAAGGACGACTCGCTCATTTCGGTGCGGCTGTGTTTGGGGGCGGAGTGCTTTGAATTAAGTTTTCAAAAATACTCGAAATCTTTATTTTATCGTTCAGCAGATGTCGATACACAATATAATTAGCCAGCACCTTTTTAGCGTAAATGCGGCTTTCCGTGTAAGTAACCAGCTCCATCGACAAAAAAGGCTCGTATTTGCCAGCCTTAAAAAGCCCTTTGTCAAGCATTCTGTTGGTGAAAGTAATGCCGCCGTTGTAGGCGTAGGCGATGAGAACGGGCGAGCTAAGCTTTTCTTCAAGGTAGTTTAAGTGGTGATTAGCGAAAAAATAAGCCGTCTTTGGCTCAAACATATCATCTTGCTCGAATTTGTCGAGTTTTAGCTCATTGCGGGCTATGTTGTTTGCCACAAAGGGCATAAACTGCATCATTCCAAGCGCGTAAGAAGTGCTGATAGCTGTGGGTATGAAACGGCTTTCTTGTCTAGCGATAGCTAAAATAAGGGCTTGTCGCGCCTTGTCGTAGTCTTTGATATGCTCGTAATAAGGCATTATAAAGAAATTCTTTTTGAAATTATACCTACGCTCCATTATGAAAGCATAAATAGGCAAGGTGTTTGTGGCGTTAAAGTCCTTTGAAAGCTGTTCTAGCTGTGCTTTGTCGGCGTTTTGGATTTGCTTTTGTGTCGCTTGCCACAAAAATGGGTCTTTCATATCAAATTCATACTTGCCTTGCCTTGCTTTGAGTGTGGCAAATTGTGTTAAAGGCTTGTTTTCAAGCTCCCTTGCGTAAATGCTGTAAATGTTGAGCGAGTCGCTTTTGGCAAGGGTTTGCAAATGTTCTTTTTTCTTGCTGATTTGATATACCCAAAACAGCGCATTGTCCTTGTCAGCCTGCTTTTCATAGCTTTTATAAGCCCTATCAAAAAAGAGCAAAGCCCTTGCTTCTTGCTTAAAGAGTAGGGCGTTGATGCCTAGATAAAACGCCCCTTCGCCGCTAGCGAGCTTAGCATTTGCGTTGAGAAAGGACAAGCGTAGCTTGGGGTGAGTGTTTTTGATGACGGCATTGCGCACAAAAGTCGTAAATTCACGCTTGCTTACGATTTTGTCTAAATACTCTTTTTTGATGAGCAAATCAGGGTTATCCAAATGCTGCCACACGCTGAAAAATAGCTTGGTGTTGTTGTTGTCGATGATATATTTGAGTGGGTTTTGTTGGTTAAAGGCGTTGAGAACAAAAACGGCGTCATTGTTTGAATTTTTAAGGTTTTGAGCGAGCTTTGTGCGCGTGGGCGTGTCGAGTTTTGAGACGAAATAAAGCGAAAAATTCACGCGGTAGGCTTGACAAGTGGCGTCTGCTTTGAGTATGCTTTGCGTGGTGTAGTTAAAGCAGTGAGCGTAGGTTGGGTTGAGCTTGGGTTTGCGCGGGGCAAGGGCTTCAAGGGCTTTTTTGATTTTGCCTTGATAGCGCCAAATGTGCGTGTTTAGGCTTTGTGCTTCTTTTTTTGTGAGCTTGTTTTGCTCTAAAAGTTTGTGTATGTAGTAGTCTTTGGCGATTGAATTTTCCTTTTTTTTAAGCGTATCCAAATCATACAAAGCCCCATTACAAAGGCACACGCACAGCAAACACAGCGCAAAAACTCTCATACAAACCTCGCTAGGTTGCCGATGAGTATGCTGAGAAATTGCAGCAAGATGATGATGACAAGCGGGGCTAAATCCACGCTACCTATGCGCGTAGGGATAAAGCTAATCAGCCTGTAAGCTGGTGCGGCGAGCTTATAAAGCAACTGCACTATTGGGTTATAAGGGTCTGGCTGCACCCACGAGATGAGTGCGGCGATGATGATTATCCACATATACGCGTTGATGATGATTTGCGCGACTTGTATCACCGACAACAACAACGAATTTCCAAGTATTTCCATACTAATCCTTTCTCACAATGTCCTTGATAAAGGGCTTTAAAAGCCCATAAAGCTCACTTAACTCTGGTCCGTGCGCTGAATTTGTCAGCACCAAACGCAACGGCATAAAGAAACTTTTGCCCTTTAAGCCACTTTTTTGCATAAGCTCGTTTTTAAAGCTCTCATAGTCCTTTGCTAGCTCAAATTCGGGCGAATTTAAAATGCCTTTTATTTTCTCGCATTCATCTTTAAATTCGCCAAAATTTTTCGCCCCAAAAATCGCATTTAACTTCTCTTTAAGCTCATTTATAGTGCTTGCTTCTTGCGTGTAAAAGCGAGCTAAATTTGCTAAATTTTTGCCCTTAAAGCCCAAAATTTCGTTGAGCTTTTCATCGTCTAAAAGTCTTATATGCTCGCGGTTTATCTGCAAAAGCTTTTTCATATCAAAGCGGGCAGGGGACTTTGAGACATTTTTTATGTCGAAAAACTCCACAGCCTCATCAAGCGTAAAAATTTCGCGCGGAGTTTTGTTGCCAAGCAAGATGAGATAGTTTGTCACAGCACACGGCAAAATGCCTTGTTCTAAAAGCCATTTCACGCTAGAATGCGCCTCTCTCTTGCTCATCTTTTGCCCCTCATCGTTTAAGATAATGGGCAAATGCGCGTAAATCATCTGCATTTCATAGCCTAAACTTGCTCTAATATGCTCTTGTTTAGGCGTATTTGAAGTGTGGTCTTCTCCGCGGATAATGCAGCTAACGCCCTCCAACATATCATCAACCGCACAAGCAAAGTTATAAGTAGGCGTTTTATCCGCTCTCATTATCACAAAACTATCGATATTTTCAGGCTCAAAGTGGAGTTTGCCCTTGATTAAATCCGTAAATTCCATAGCTTTTTGCGGTTTTTTTAGGCGAATCACAAAGGGCTTGTCATTTTCCAGCACTTCGCTGTCTTTTAAATGCTCGCACGCCCCATCATAGCGATAAGCCTTGCCCGCTTTTTTGGCTGCTTCTTTTTTTTGCTCTAAAATTTCGCTCGTGCAAAAGCAAGCAAAAGCCTTTTTATCAGCCACTAGCTTTAAAGCCATTTGTCGGTGCTGCCTTAAATTCTTACTTTGCACATAAAAATGCTGCCACGAAATCCCAAACGCTCGCAAAATTTCTTTGATTTCATCGTCCTTACCCGCTATATTTCGCGCTGTGTCCGTGTCCTCGATACGCAAGATAAAGTCCTGCCTGCTCTTTTTAGCACAAAGATAGTTGAAAATCGCCGCGCGCAAGTTGCCTATGTGCATATCACCCGTTGGAGATGGCGCAAATCTATACATTTGCCTTGTCCTTTTTTAAATTTAAGCCTTTTTAAACTGCGTTTCAAAGCTCAATTTAGCCTTAAATTTGCAAATTTATTTAAATTTCAAGGCTAAATTCACTTAGTTAGCGCAAAATTTCACGCCATTGTAACATTTTTTTTTAAACATTTCACAGCTATTGAGCCTAAAATTCAAGCTATGCTTGCAAGTGCTTAAATTTTCATCTCATCAAGCGGGTATTTGGCAAGTTTTTCAAGCAATTCTACGCTTAAAACGCTCATTTGTATCACGCTTAAAAGCAAAGCTAGGGCGTATTTACCGCCTTTTAAACCCTTTAAAGCGCCGTTTTCGCATTCGTATAAATTCGGGTCGTTGATTAAGCCGCTATCCTTGTCCGTTTTTACTTGATAACGCTCCATTATCCACTCAATGCCACTTCGCCCATTTACCACATACTCATAAGCCTTTAAAGGCACATTGACAACGGCGATTTTATCATTAAAGATTATCGTATCTTTCTTGCCCTTTACCACAAAACGCATTTTATTAAACATAAAGTCATTTTCGTTTAAATTTTCTAACAAAGCCTTTGCTTCGTTTTTATCAGCAAAAAGATTATCATTAGAAAAGTCTTTTATCTTATCCTTTGGCACGGCTAGGGCTGTGCTTTTGTCCGCAAAATTTTCATAATCTAAATGCAAATTTGCTAACTCTCGCCCTAACCTTGCAAATTCTTTACAAAAGGAATGCGTGGGAGCATTTTGCTTAAATTGTCTTTATATTTTTCTTTATAGCCTTTGTGATTTAAAAGCGCGTAAATATAATAAAAAATATCCTCTTTGCTGATATTCTCATCTTTATAAATTTTTTGCACTTCTTTTAAGGCTTCATCTCTTATGGCGTCTTTTCGGCGGTAAGTGCTTGTATTGTCGTTTTGGGTTACTTTTGTGTTGTCGTTTTGAGTTTTTTCTATGTTGTCATTATGAGAAAGCGAAGCGACCGAAGAATCTCTGTCATTATTTTTGGATACTTCGCTTCGCTCAGTATGACACAAAGAGTGTTTGGTATGACAAGACAAATCGGTATGATAAATTTAGGCAAAATCCTAAATTTGATAGTTTGCCACGCTTTGGTTTTATCAAAGCTCGCAATGATGGAAAAAAGGGCAAGTTTTGGTGTGGAATTTATGAATTTTTATGTGAATTTGGAAAAAAATTTAAGAAATTTAAAGAATTTAAAAGAAATAAAGAGATTAAAGGATTCAAAAAGAATAAAAGAAAATAATGAAACTAAAAAAAATGTAAAAAGAACAAAGAAAATAAGAAAGTTAAAAAACGAACAAGGATAAAGAAATTTGAAGCAAATGAAAAATTTAAAGAATTCAAAGAATTTGCAAATTTTTTTAAAAAAATTTTATTAGAGGTGCAAAAACGACATTATGTGTCGCAGGGCTGTGTTACAATGAGATTGTTTAAACGAAAATTTGCGCTTTAAAAGCGTGAAAAGTAGCTAAAAGCGTTGCGAAAGTGCGCTAACAAAGCTAAAAGTGGGATTAGACGGCTAGAAAAGCTCGCTGAAAGCCATATTTAGCTAGCTTAAAAGGTGTGGGATTACCAAAATCGCACCTTAAAGCCGAGCAAAAAGCGCTTATAGGGCTTAACACAAAAGCGTGATTAGCTAGTTTAAAAGCCATAAAAGCGTGATAACTAGCTTAAAAGCGTTTAAAGCTACTTTAAACAGCCTTTTAAAGCTGAATTTTCGTTTGAGACAAAAATTTTATAAAGGAGAGAAAGACAAAAGTTTCGTTTAGGCAAGAGTAAGCGTTGGTTGAGGGCTTTGCGATGCGTGAGTTTAAATTCTTTAAATTTAAAGCAAAAAGCAAAGTCTAAATTCAACCCAAAACCCTAAATTTCGCCATAAATTTAGTGGAAATTTGGCAGTAAATTTGGTTTGGCTGGATTTATAAGGTGTTTGCGTGGCGAGCAAATTCAAAGCGCAAGTGTTTGTGTAAAAAAGCGAAGTTAAAGTGCAAGCAAAGCGCACAAAAGCGTGAGCTAGGCACTTAAAACGCAAGCAAGCACAAAAGCGTGAGCTAAAAGCACAAGCACACACAAAAGCAAAATTCAGCAAAGCTAAATTTCACCAAAGATAAATTTGCGAAAGGCAAAGAAAGGACAAAAAATGGCAAAGCAAAATGAAAATTTGCAAAAAGACCAAAATGAGTTGCTCGCCTTTGTAGAAAAAAGCGACTTAGGCGAGCGAGAAAAAGAGCAAATGAAGCAAAATTTGCTTGAAATTTTTAAGTTTGAGGACGGGCTTGATGAAAACCTTGCAAGCCTTAAAGCCAGCACACAGAGTTTGCAAGAGTTTTTGGCAAACCTAAACGCTACGCTATCAAGCGTTCGCCATCAAAATGAGTATAAAGCCATAGAAACTCGTATGGCGCAAAGAGACAAGGAATTTGAGGCTTTGCATAATCCAAGAAAGGAGAAACAAGATGAGTATTTAAAGGCGAATTTAGCGGACTTAAAGGCGTTGAGCAAGGCAGGATTAGAGAGTGCAAAAGCTAAGCTAGAAGCCACGCGCAAGAAGATTGAAACGAAATTTGCAGGCAAAGAAAACGAGGCGTTAGAGTTTTCGCCAAAGTTCAAAGAGCAGATAAAATCGTTGTTTAACAACCCTAATGAAGGAGGCAAAAATGTCAAGTGAAAACACACAAGTAGTTGATTTCGTGCAAGTAGCCGATGAGGCACTGAAAAAGGCTCAGCAAATGTCCCAAGAGACAAGCGATGGTTTTAATATCTTTGTCGTGGGCAAGTCAGGCGTGGGTAAATCCACGCTCATCAACGCCGTCTTTGGCGAAAAGCTCGCTAAAACAGGCTCTGGAAGCCCCAAAACCCAAAATATCAAAGAATACAAAAGCAAGGATTTTAGTATCTTTGACACAAAGGGGCTTGAATTAGAGGATTATGACTCGACAAAGGCGCAGATTGCTGAATTTTTAGCCCAAAAACAGACAGGAAATGAGGACGAGCAAATCCATATCGCTTGGCTTTGTATCGCCGAGTCTGGCAGGCGGATAGAAAGGGCGGATATAGAGTTGTGGGAGCTGTTGCAAAAAAACCACATTCCCTCTATACTTGTCATCACAAAAGCCGAGCAGGACAAAGACGAAAACGGCGAGCTGTTTTCGCAACTCGTCAAAAAGGAATTCAAAACAGAAGAGGTGCAAAGGGTGCGGGCTTTGCAGATTGAAGACGATGAGGGCAATCTCAAAAAAGTAAAAGGCATCGATATGCTTGTGAGTAAGACTTATTTTCTAGCCCCGCAAGCTAAGCGAAACGCCTTTGGGCGAAAGCAAATTTATGACAAGGCTATGCAAAGGCAGGAGCGCAAAAAACGGGCTGATTCTATCATCAACCGCTACACAGCAGCAGCTAGCACAGTGGCGGCAAGCCCTATACCTTTTAGCGATATAGCCATTTTGCTGCCTACACAAGCGGCGATGATAGTGCATATAAGCTCTATTTATGATTTAGAGCTTTCGCTAGAAAGTGCTAAAAAGCTTTCATTAGCCTTTGGTGCGGTCGTGGGCGTGGGCTTTGCGGCAAGGGCTGTGGCGGCAAATTTGGTTAAATTTATACCGGTTGTTGGCTCTGTGGCTGGCGGTGTTATCAACGCAGGTGTAGCAGGGACGATAACCAAACTAATGGGCGAAGCCTACATAGCCTACCTTGATGACAATGCTGAAAATCTCAGCGAAGCCGTGCAAAAGCTCAGCAAGGACATAATCGAGCTTTATATCGATAAGGTGAAAAAGTAGGATTAAATTCAAAAAGTGCCTTAAAGGTTAAATTTAAGGCACTTTTAAAAAGTGATGATTGAGAATTTATCGTATAAATTCTTAACAATTACTTTAAAAGGAGGCTGTTATGGCTTATAGATTTGATGAGGACTTGGAGTTTCTTCGCTCAATGAAAAGCGAGGATTTAAATGCCCTTGTAGAGATACTTACGGGCAAAGAGGGCGAAACGCGTTTTACTGAGGAGCTGACGACTAATCCGCTTTACAAGAGGTTTTACCCTGAGCATCAGGTGCGGCGTATAGAGTAACCACGCCAGCAGTGATACAAGTGGCTTTTTTAAGGCAACTTAAAGCACAAAGAGACAATCATCAGTAAAGAAAGGAAATGAGATGGCAAACGAAAACACGCAAAGTATAGGTTTGGATGCACTATACAATTCTTGGAACGAGAATACCATCAAGACATTGAATGGCTTGGCAAGCATAACTACACCTTTAACAAAGACCGAAAACCTTGATGGGTGGGATGGCGAGCTTATCTTAAATGAAGTTGTAATCCAAAATTTAGATGAACTACGAAATAATTTCGTTGGATATAAATTGTTGGATTATTTCATTAGCGGTAAGCTTGAAAAATGGCTTGAAAACAAAGGTTATGTCGATAAAGCTCAGTTTTTTAACCACATAATACTAGCACAAGATAGCACAAGAGTGTCTATGACACTATTTTTGTATAGCTATTTGGTTGAAAATAAAATTTCAAAGCCAATTCTATATAGTTTAGTTTCTGCTGATATATGGAATTTACTTGAAAGAGAAAGAGTAAAATACCTTGACCCGCGGATTGCTGTTTATGATATACTCATTACAATGTTTGCTGATTTGAGTGAGAATGAGCGTGCAAATTTAGAGGCTTTAAATAAGCGTTGGAATTTAGAAACCGAGAAATTAGATTTGGCACAGAAAGACATTTATCAATCAATGTCAAAATATACCGACAATGACGATGAACTTTCCCAGTTTGTTTCACGCCAATTTCCACAATATCTTTTAAAAAAAGAATGTGTTTTAATGGGCAGAGTAGGAGAGTATTTCAATCTTTGTATTCCACCCGCAAAAATAGCAGAAACCGAAGAAAGAATAAGAAAGCTTATGCAAAAAGCCGACGAACTTGCTAATAAGTCTTACTGCTGAGTTTTTTGGGTATTAAAAAAATAAATACTCATTCAATCCCCTTGAATTTGAGCCATAGCTTCAAGGGGATTGTCCGCAAAGATACTAGGCTAGAATTATTCTCAAAGGAGCAAAAATGGCTATCATAGGCGCGATACTTTTTATCGCAGGGGCGGTTGTCGTGGCGGCACTTTATGCTGTGGGTTTTGCTGTGCTGGGCTTTGGATTAGCGACTTTGGCGGTGTTTTACTATCTTGGCGCATTTTGGGGCGTGGCGTGGCTGGTGTTTTGCGTGTTTTTGTTATCTTATCTTAACAAAAACGACACAAAAAACGGATAAAATAAACTATAAAAGGAGCGAAAATGGAACTTATAAAGTGGTTTAATCGCACAAGGGCAAAGGTAAATGTGTGGGGCTTTGGGGCTGGTTTGCTTTTGAGCAATTTTGGGATTTTAAAGGACATTTTCAAAGAGCTTTCATCGCTTGATGAGCGCGTGGCAAAGCTCGATGAAAACGGTGCAAAGCAAGAAAAAATCGACACATTTTTTAGGGTTGTTGAGCGCATAGTGCGCTACAAAAACGAAAAGCCACAAAAGTTTGAAGAGCTTTTTGCCGACTTAAACGCCCTGTGTCAAAAGCGCAAAAACAACGCCGAGATTGATGAGTATTTAAAGGAAAAGTTTTTTGACTAATGTGCTATAATGTCTCGCAAAAAAAGGCAAAACGATGAAAGATTTACTCATCTTATACAACCCTTACTATCAAAGCAATGTCATCGAGGAGCATTTGGCGGTGCTGAAAACGCACGGGCAAGTGGCTTTTGGTAAGGTGCGCTCAAAACTTAAAGATAAATTTGGGAATTTGGGTGTGCAAAATGCGAATTTTAGCTTAAATTTAGGCACAAATTCAAAGCAAAATTTAAATTTATCGGGCGAAAATTTAAACGAAAATTCAAATGGAAGTTTAAATTTGCAAGGCGAGAATTTAAATTTATCAAGCGAAAATTCGGCTTTGGCGAGTGAAAATTTAAATGCGCCTCAAACTCCACTTTCTCACCCGCAAAACAACTCTTTTCAAGCCTTGCAAAGCCTGCTTGAACGCTCAAATTCGCCTTTTTTACAGCTTTTTCTTACCGACTATGCGAGCTTGTATGTGGCAAAGGTTGTAAAGATTGCCGAAAATGCCGATGAGAGCATAATCCCAAGCTATTACAAGGACAAAAAACTAAGCGTGGAGGGCTTTTTCATCATCGAGGATTTGCGCGAGCTTGTGCGTGATGACTTTGTGAGCGTGCGAGATGAGTATTTGGCGAATTTCACCACGCCTGATTATGACAACCACACCTACGCGCTTTATGGCAACGCTTATGTGTATCCGCTCATCATCGAGCAAAAGCAGCATTTAGCATACTTTGAGAGCGATGAGAGGCATTTTTTGCAACTCTTTAAAAGTGCTGAATTTTTGCACCAAACAAGTGCTGGCTGATTACACCTTTGGCGAACGCTATCTTTACGCTATGAACCCCGATAGTTTCGACAATCTCATCTATGCCGAGCTTGAATTTCACGCTTGTAAGGGCGATAGGCTTTATGATTTTAGCTCTGTGGTGCTGCGCTACGCTAAATGCTTTGAAAGCGAGTGTTATTTGCTTATAAAAAAGCTTATAAGCGTGCTTTCGCAAAGGGACGAGAGCGTTTTAAGCCTCACTTTCACGCAAATGGGAAAGAGCTTTGAGGTGCGAAGTTTGCTCACAAACAAAGCAATGCTCGGTGCTTACAACCATCTCATCGACAGCTTGCTCAAAGCGCACATTAAAGAGCATTTGAGTGATGAATTTGTCAATGTTTGCAGGAAACTCACCAAACAAATCGCCTTTATTCAAAGGGTGCGAAACCCCGCCGCACACACAGAATGCACCTCTTTCGAGCAGGCAAACAACCTGCGCGCGCGACTTGTGGGCGTGGCGACACAAAGCGTGCTTGTGATGATGATAAAAGCAAGAACACAGCTTTTGAAAGAGTGATTTAGGAGCTTTTTGCCTTGTTTAATGTGCTTTGAAAAGCTAAATTTAGGGATTTGTCTTGATTTTACTATTAAAAAAAGTGATTTAGGACTTTTTTGCTTGTTTAGTGTGATTTGGAAGATTGAAATTTAGGAATTTTTGTTAGCTTAATATGCTTTACAAGGTTAAATTTATGGCTTTTTATCTTACTATACCGAGCTTTTTCCTTGTCATACTGAGCGTAGCGAAGTATCCATAAAATCAAAGCGTGTCTTAAATTCTGTGGATATTTCGCTAACGCTCAATATGACAATATGGATTTTT
>OLGZ01000335.1_pt1 | contig 40514 bp, 33 predicted proteins | sample 1605981 | NCBI WGS metagenome assembly OLGZ01 (sample SAMN03283291) | human gut metagenome | biome: human-associated habitat; material: feces | host: Homo sapiens | place: Peru | collected 2012 | reverse complement strand
CAAAATTCTAGCTGATTTCAGCAAAAAAGTCCTGTGCATTTGCTACATAATATCGAATATCCGCCTTTTAAAGCCAGCCTTTGTTATACACGGCGATGATTGGAAAAATGGAGTGCAGGTTAAAACGCGCCAAAATGTGCTTGACACACTTGCCGAGCTAGGTTGTGGAGAGCTTATCGAGCCGCACTACACGCAAGGCATTAGCTCCACGCAGTTAAACGAAAATGCCCGCGCTATCGGCATTAGCACTAATGCTAGACTCTCACTCTTGCGCCGTCTCATCAGTGCTAAAACCCCTTTGCGCTTTATAGAAACACACTCTGCACTTTCAGCACTTATAGCCCAAAACGCCTTTGTCAATCGCAATGGCACAAAGATTGAATTTGACGGCTTTTGGAGCAGTTCTTTGACGGATTCGACAAGTCGTGGTAAGCCAGACATAGAGGCTGTGGAGCTACAAAGCAGGCTAAATACCATAAATGAAATCTTTGAAGTAACCTCCAAGCCACTTATTTACGATGCTGACACAGGCGGGAAAATCGAGCATTTTGCCTTTGCGGTGCGTAGTTTGGAGCGCACGGGGGTGAGTGCTTGTATCATTGAGGATAAAACGGGCTTAAAGAAAAATTCACTTTTAGGCAATGAAGTGGCGCAAACCCAAGATGATATAAAGGATTTTTGCGACAAAATCCGCGCAGGAAAAGACGCGCAAATCACGCAAGATTTTATGATTATAGCAAGGATTGAGAGTTTGATTTTAGACAAGGGAATGGAGGACGCGCTAAATCGGGCGTTTGCCTATGTCGATGCGGGGGCTGATGGGATAATGATACATTCTCGCCACAAAAGCCCAAATGAAATTTTAGAATTTATCCGTAAATTTCGAGCTAAAAATTCACTAACGCCCATCGTAGTTGTGCCGACAAGTTTTAATGAAATCACAGCGCAAGAACTTGGCGAGGCTGGGGCAAATATCATCATCTATGCCAACCACTTGCTTAGAGCTGGCTTTGTGGCGATGAAAGAAGTAGCGCAAGGGATTTTAGAAAATGATAGAAGCGCGGAAATAGAGTCTAAATGTATGAGCGTAAAAGAGATTTTATCTTTAATCCCGGGGACAATATAAATTTAAGGAAAAAAATGCAAACAAAGGATTTTGGTGCGAGGTTAAAGGGGCTAGGATTTAGCGATTTTATCGGCGTGCCGTGTAGTTATCTTGCGCCGTTGATAAATTGGGCGATAAACGAAAACGCTTTTATAATGGCAAACAACGAAGGCGAAGCAGTGGCAATGGCTAGCGGGATTAGTTTAAGCTCACTTTGTGATAAAACGCGCCGTTATGGCGTGGTGCTTATGCAAAATAGCGGGCTTTCAAACGCACTTTCGCCCTTAACAAGCCTAAATCATACCTTTGAAATTCCTATACTTGGTTTTGTTTCTTTGCGTGGCGAGCCAAACGAGCAAGGGCAAAACACCGATGAGCCACAGCACGAACTGCTTGGGCGTATCACAGACAAGCTACTTAAAATTTGCGAAATAGAATGCGCCTTTTTAGACTCTCAATTTGAAGTGGCATGCGAGCAACTAACAAAGGCTAAAAAGGTGCTTGAATCAAACAAAAGTTTTTTCTTTATCGTGCGTAATAATTGCTTTGAAAAAGTAGCACTTACAAACAATCCGCTGAATTTAAATTTGAAAAATCCATCATCACAAGAATTTGTATCAGTGGATTTTTTTGAGCGCGAGCAAGAGAGCCAAAAACCCACGCGCTTACAAGCTTTACAAATTATCCAAAATCTTAGCAGAGATTGTGCTATTTTTGCTACCACAGGCAAATGCGGGCGTGAGCTTTATGAGCTAGGCGACAAAGAAAATCAGCTTTATATGGTAGGTTCTATGGGTTGTGTGAGTGCTTTGGGGCTTGGTGTCGCGCTTAAATCAAGCAAAAAAATCATCGCCATTGATGGTGATAGTGCCTTGCTTATGCGACTTGGTGCGTTAAGTGGCAACGGCTATTATACAAAGGTTTCTAATAAGGGAAATTTTTGCCATATTTTGCTTGACAATCAAAGCCACGACAGCACGGGCGGGCAGTTTAATCTTGCCCCATTTGTGAATTTCGCGCAAGTGGCTAAGGCGTGTGAATATAGCACAATCAAAGTTGCACGAAATTTAAGCGAATTTGCTGCGTTTTTGCAAGAATTTTTAAAGGCAAAAAATGGCGGTGCGTGGTTTATTTACCTACAAATCGCAAAGGGCAGCAAAAAGAATTTAGGACGCCCTAAAAGTGCGCCAAAACAAGTAGCACTGCGTTTTAGCGCGTGGCTTAATGAAAGCATTGTTAATTTCTTTTTCTTTACTATTTTTTAAATTTATAGGATAATAAATAAATTGAGTTAATGATTTTTTACCAACATTCATATAACCCCCACTCATAGCATTATATTTGTTAAAAGATTTAAATATCAAGTCATATAGCGTTGAATTCAACAAGGCAAGTATATATTTCAAGTTGTATAAATTATCTTTTTTATTTGATATTGTTAATGTAGATTTGCCGCTTAATATATCAGCAGAGTTATCATAACAAAATTCAAGTCTTTTTACCATTCCAGCTACGATAATTTTTTCTTTTAGAGCTTGATCATATCTTTGTGGAAACTTTTGGCGAATAATTTCTTTCTTAATGACAGGATATTTGTATTTCTCATTTATATATTGAGTTTCACATACACCCCACAAAATACTATACCTATCTATTGTCCCCGTATTGACAAATTTAAATGAATTTTTTGTATTATTGTCATTCGTTATATATTCTTTTATCTCATATGCCTCCGCTACTGCTGCTGAATTTTCTATAACAAAGTCATCGCCTAATTTTTTTGATTTTTTTATTATTTTATTTATAAGCTTTACCATTTTGTCAAATTTAGTAGCCCAATCAAAAGTATTGTTTATAATAAAATCTTGCGTATATTCTATATCATTTTCAGCTGCCATTTTGTCATAAGTTCCCTTATTTGGTGCGGTTTTATTTAAAACAATAATGATAGGATAAACATTTATTTTTTTACTTTTTTCTTTTTTTCTTATAAAAACAGCTACGGAAGAATAATCCCTTATATTTTTTATATGCCACTGAGAAAAAAATAATCTCAAATGTTCTCCATAAGGTAGTGATAAAAATTTATTTGGGATAATAAAGCTAAAAAATCCGCCGTTTTTCAACAATGAAATTCCTTTATAAGAAAAAATGCAATACATATCCCAATTACCTTTGGCGACTTCTTTATAATTTGATGCACAATATTCTCTTACCAAAGGACTGCTTTTAACCATTTCCTCAGAATCAACATAAGGCGGATTGCCTATCACTATATCAAAGCCACCATTCTTAAAAATCTCGCTAAATTCCTTTTTCCAATCAAAGCAATTTATTTTAAACTGCGTTTCTAAATCCAAATTCAGTGTATCGGCTTGATAAAAATCACTCCCTATCAAAGAATTTCCGCATTTGATATTATCATCAAGCGAAGGTAAAGCGCGTTCGTTGAAAAGACTTTGATTATCAGCTATTGAAGCTGGGGTTTCATTTTCCATACACTTTAAAAGCAAAGATAGTTTTGTAACTTCTACGGCGTTATTATCTATATCTACACCAAAGATATTGTTTTGTAAAATGCGCTTTTTTATCCAAAGGGTTAATTCTCCATTTTCGTTAAGCACTTTTTCTTTTGAGCCTTTGAATTTACTTTTAGAATGCTTATTGTAATACTCTTTGTGATAGTTTAAAAGAAATTTATAAGCACCAAGCAAAAAGCTCCCACTTCCACACGCAGGGTCAAGAATCTTTATCTTTGCTATATCTTCTGGCTTTTTGCCTTTGATTTTTTCGCCAAGAGTATTTGCGACAATGTAATCCACAATGTATTCGGGCGTATAATACACGCCGCCAGCTTTTCGCACTTCTGGTTTTAGCTCTATCTTTGCTTTGTGTCCTGCACCTATGGTTATAGTTTTACCTAAAAACTGCTCATAGGCGTTGCCGATAATTTCGATAGAAATAACCGAAAATTCATAAGGGCTTTTTGGATAATACAAATCGTTAATAAGCTCTTTGAATATTTTGTTTTCTATTTTGATATTTGGAGTGATTTTATCTTTTGTAAAATCAAAAATGCCTGAGTTATATTTGCCATCGGCTTTCTTAAAGATTTCAACGATATTTTTGTAAAATTCGCCACCACTGCAAGCGTTTCGTAATACACCATAATCCTCTATGCCCCTATCCTCAGCTACTCGCAAAAAGATGATTCTATCGATGATATGCTGAACGGCAAAATTCAAATCTCGCACTGATAAATTAGTGTTGAGTCTGCTTATGTTAGAAGCAAGTTTCGTGCGTAAATCATCAAGCGAATCTAAAAAATCATCATCTACACTTTGCGTGCCTTTTTTGCCTTTGGTGTCGGCGTTGTATTTTTCTAACGAGCCACGAATGACATTTTCTTTGGCAAAGGTATCGTAAATAAAGTCAAATTTATCCAAATAATTTTCATAGCTTATATATTCAACCCTTGCAGTAGAAGCTTTGTCGTTTGATGAAGGCTTTTTAGAGCAATCATAAATGGCAAATTCCTCAAAATTTGTCAAAATACTTATGCCGAGTTTGCCACTCCACGAATAGCGTCTGATTTGATATGCAGCATTGGCGTTATCTTTTAATTTCACGCTTGGCTTTTTTGCCTCGACAAAAAATAACCTAGTCCCACCAAAACGAAAGGCATAATCTGGTGCTTTGGTCTCCTTGCCGACTTTGACTTTGTCCTCAACGACAACTTCTCTATAAGTTTGTGATAAACCTTGCTTGTTTGCAATATCCCAGCCCAAACGCTCAAAAAAATGGTTGATAAAATCCTCTCTTGTTCACGCTTCGTTGTAATCGTTGTTGTGGAATTGCTGGTAATTATTTTTAAATTTTTCGACAAGTTCTTTAATGCCTTGTTTTGCTTTGTCTTTTGGTGCTATGCTGTCAGTTTTCATTTACTTTGCCTTTTAACTCGCAAAATTTAGAACATATCATAACACAAATTTATAAATTTATCGCCTATTATAAGCTAAAAATTTATTACAATCTCACTAAAATTTATCATTAAGATTTAAGGAAAACAAATGCGAATTTAGTTCAATTAACCAAATTTATCAGCAAAATAACTTTGATAATTACCTTATTTTGTCAGCACACAAAGCATTTGGACTGCCGATTTACAAAGAACTCAAGCCATTCAAAGCACCACAAACCCATAAGATATTCAAAGACAAAATGCTCATACTACGCAAGGCATTGACAGCAAGGAAATAGAAGTCTTATACATTCAAAGGGTGTAAAAAATCCCGCACACGCCGTGCAGGCACAAATTTTGTCCACAAGATAAAGAGGAATTTAAAGCCCTTATGCGTGATGAGAGAGTGCATTTGGGCGATATTGACACAAGTGCTATTGCCGATATGAGTGTATTATTTTAGATGAGATAGGCACAAACAATAAAGCGATTGAAATCCACACAAACTGCAAGGGTATAGAGTTTTAAAAGACTTTAAATGCCCACAATATATCGCTTATGTTTGCTTATGTTAGCTCATTTAACGAGCCTATCGGGCGCTAGAATGCCGCAAGTTTCATCACTATGCGCGGTATATTTTGCTACGCCAAAGCCTTTGATCAGCCTTTGGATAAATGGAATGTCCACAACGCCTTTCAAATGGGGACTATGTTTGAGGGCGCAAAGGCTTTTAATCAATCCTTAAACAAATGGCAAGTGCCTAGCACAAGGGCATAGGTGCGGATATATTTGTGGCTTCGCCTTTGGAGTTTAAGCTGTCAAAATGGTATAGAGAAAAAGTGCGCTAGGAAAATATAAATTTGTCAAATTGAGTGGCTTTTGCTCGTCATTGTGAGCCGTTTTTTAAAAATGTCGTGGCAAGCTATAAATTCAAATAAAACTCTAAATTTCGCCAAACCAAGCACAAACAAAGTATCCCAAAAGCTAAATTCAAGGCAAAATGCCTTGAATTTAAAGTGCTTTATTTCACAGCGGTGCGGGTTTTGCTAAGCTCTGTCGTTTTAGCCCAAGCGACAACATAAAAGCCAAGTGCGATGAGCGAGAGAATTGTGCTCACGAAAGGCAGGGGCAAAAGCCCAACCGTGCCAAAATAAAGCACAAAATTAAAATACCGCTGTTGCGTGATAGAAACAAGTTCGCGCGTATAAGCTCGCAAAATAAAAAATGTCGGTATGATGAGTATGATGGCGATGATTCGCAACGCTTATTCTAAACCCGCCACTCCAAGCAAAAACGCTAAAAGCGCACCACCAAGCACACTTAACAAAATAGTCTTTTTCATTTTCTCTCCTTTAAAAGTCTTAATCTCACACATTCACACCCGCAAAAAGCGGGCGTGAGATAAATTTAAGCGATTGCGCTGTATGATTTGCGGATTTCTTTGACACGAAACCAAGCAATAGCCTCCACAACCAAGTCTGCCAAGAGAAATAATCCACCAATAAAGTTTATAAACGGAATGATACTTAAAAAAGAACCAATCAACCTACATACAAAGGCGTAAAAGAACAATCTATCGTTTGTTATGTAGGTTAGTTCTTTATAATAACGATACATAAATACCCAACAACTGAGTATTACGATTATGCCGACAATAATACCGATAATCCCAACACCACCAAAAACGGCATTCATAACCCCTATTTCGCCTGTTTTAAGTAATGCAAAAGCGTTTCCAGCCATACTTATTGCTGTAACTATGGCTATAATGATACCGCCAACAAAAGGTATGATTATAGACAAGATAAAGTTTTTAAGCAAAGTTGTGCTTTGTGAGCCTTTTTTAACGCTTACTACAACCAAGAATAACAATACTATGGTAAGCAATAAAAACACTATGCCAACAAAAGGTATAAGGGCAAGCAAACAACACCCAGCCGCCGCATAAACCTTAAATTTGACACTTTGCAAATCACCATCAAATAGCCTATGTTGCAAATCAAAAGCTTGTTTAGTGATATAAATCTCACTCGCCTTGCCGTCTTTGCCCACAAAATCAACCTCGCTACCGATAATAGCGTTGATACTCTTGCCCTGAGCGTTTTTTAAATCGCTCGCCGTGTAGGTGTAACGATTGCCATCGTTTCCGCCGATAAGTCCGTCTGCTAGGATTTTTCCTTGCATTTTTGCTCCTTGTAAAAAAAATTTCAAAGCAAATATAGCAAAAAAAAAAAAAAAACGAAAAGTAAATGATGCAAAAAAATATAAAAAATTTTTATAAATTTATAAATTTAAGGTTCTTTTATAAATTTAAGACTCTTTTTTTTAAAAATGCCTTCTTTGTCATACCGATAAATTTGCCATACTTTTATGTGCGTAAAGTATTTATAAACAGCGAAAATGTTTAAATTTTTATCATACTAGCTTTATTTGCTGACATACTGACTTTGAATAAAAGAAAACATCTTAAATTTTGTCATACTGAACACTCTTTTTGTCATACCGACTTGTCTTGTTATACTTGATTATTTTCCCCTATCATAATGGCTTATTTTTTGCCATACTGAGCGTAGCGAAGTATCCAAAAATTCAAAGTGTGGATTTGCATAGTTAAAGTGTGGATTTTTCGCTTTGCGCTAACGCACTCCGCTCAAAATGATAAAATCCGCCGTCTTTGTAGGTGAATTTTTCGCTTTCTGTCAAAATCTCAAAATGACAAAATTTTATAGAAGTATTGAAACGAAATTTGTAAAAAATTAAAAAAAAAAAAAATCACAAGTTTTCATATAAAATTCAGTATTTTTGCAAAAAATTTAAAAAATTTGCGAATTTTTTCAAAAATTTTTTGTTAGAGTTGTAAAAACGACATTATATGTCGCAGTGCTGTGTTACAATAAATTTGTTTGAACGAAAATTTGCGTTTAAAAAGCGTGATTGAAGGGAGCGAAAATGGCCATCATAGGCGCGATACTTTTTATCGCAGGGGCGATTGTCGTGGCGGCGATTTATGCTGTGGGTTTTGCTGTGCTGAGCTTTGGATTAGCGACTTTGGCGGTGTTTTACTATCTTGGCGCATTTTGGGGCGTGGCGTGGCTGGCGTTTTGGGTAGCGGTGTTTTTTTTGGGGCGTAGGCTCAAAAAACGAACAAAACTAGCACTTTCAAGCAATCATTGCTCGCGGTAAAGGCGCAAAAAGACTGGAAATTTCGGCAAGCCCTTTTTGGTGTAGCCGTTAAATTTGTAAGTGATGATTGAATTTATGGGCGGTGGGTTGTCGCGCTCTTTGTCCGTGAAACCGCTGCCGATTTTGAAACGCCTTGTTTGCGGGTAGTCTGCAAAAACCTGTTCGCAGGTAATAGAGCCGAGTTTGTGAGCGAATTTGCCCTTGCCTTCGTGGTGAGCGATTACTTTGCACTCGCTATCATCGTAGGCTTTGAGTTTCATCGCATTGCGAGTGCGAAAAGGCTCGTAAGGTGCGGCATTTTTACGCACTACTAAGCCCTCTCCGCCTGATTTGATAACCTCTTGCAAGGCTTTGTCAAGCTCTTTTTGGCTATAAATGGGCTTTTGCTCTATGATGATGAGCGGGTAAGTGTCTTTTCGCGCCTTTTTGCGAGCGTTTAGGTAGCTTTTGGGCGTTTCAAGCCTTTGCATAAGCGTGCCTGTGGCGTTTGGCGCGTCAAAGACTTGATAACTCACGCTTTGCCACGCCTCACAATCAGCATTTGCGCTATTTATCACGCTTAAAAGCTCCTCAAACCTGCCACGAGCGATGAAAAGCTCGCCATCTAGCGCAAAGGGTGGCAAATTTTGCGTGAAACACTTTGGAGCGGCGATTGGCTTGTCAGAGCGTGATTTTAGCGCAGCCCCGTCCCACAAAGCCCGCACGCCGTCAAGTTTTTCGCTCATCACATAGCCATCAAGCGAGCCATTTTCAAGCAAATTTTTATCGTATTTCATCAGGGCAAAGACTTGATTTTTGGGGTTTGTTTTTGAATTTGTTGAATTTTCGGACGAATTTGTGCTTAAATTTGACAAATTTTGAGCTAAATTTAAACTTAAAATCGTCATTATACTCAAAAAAATTTTTTTCATTTTTTACCTTAAAATTTACTGAATTTTATCGCAAAATACTTTTTTACAAGCGCAAATTTATGAAATTTCACTTACAAAAAAGTTATTTCAATCCTTAAAAATACCTTAAAAACTTTACAAAAGCCAAAAAAAGCATAGCGATAAGCCGAGTTCTGTCGTGAATGCTCATTTATCTAGCTTTGTTTTCGCAAACAAAATCAAGCGAAGGGTTAAAACAAAGACACCAACCACCCCTTCTTGCTGCGGATTGGGTTTGCAGAGCCGAATTTGTTGCCAAAATCGCTGGTGGGCTTTTACCCCGCCGTTTCACCTTTGCCGCAAGCTCGCACTCACGGCAGTTTGCTTTCTGTTGCACTTTCCCTTAGGTCGCCCTAGTCATCTGTTAGATGAAATCCCTGTCTTTTGCAGCTCGGACTTTCCTCTTCGTTTAAGAAGCGAGCATTTGCTATGCTTTGGGGCAATTATACACAAAAATTTTTACAAATTTTCACATTTTCATTAAATTTTAAAACATTTTTTGCTAGAATTTGCGCTGAAATTTACAAAATTTTTGCGAAAAGGACGAAAAATGGCGACTTATGCTATGGGAGATTTGAAAAAGGGGCTTAAAATCGAGCTTGACGGCGTGCCGTTTAAGATTGTGGAGTATCAGCACGTAAAACCGGGCAAGGGTCCAGCCTTTGTGCGTATCAAAATCAAGTCGTTTTTGGACGGCAAGGTGCTTGAAAAGACGATTCACGCTGGGGACAAGTGCGAAGCACCGAATTTAGAGGACAAGCAAATGCAATACCTTTACGATGACGGCGAGAACTGCCAGTTTATGGACACGGCAACTTACGAGCAAGTAGCCATCAGCGATGATGATGTTGGAGATGCCAAAAAATGGATGCTTGATGGAATGATGGTTGATGTGATGTTTCACAACGGCAAGGCTATCGGCGTGGAAGTGCCGCAAGTCGTGGAGCTTAAAATAGTAGAAACAGCACCAAATTTCAAGGGCGACACGCAAGGCTCAAACAAAAAGCCAGCCACGCTTGAAACGGGCGCGGTGGTGCAAATCCCTTTTCACATTTTAGAGGGCGAGGTGATTCGCGTGGATACTGTGCGCGGCGAGTATATAGAAAAGGCAAATAAATAATATCTCACTTTTTGCAGTAATACACAAAGGCAGGCGGGATATTTTGCCACACTATTTTAGAAGTTTTTACTTCGCCAAATAAAGCAAAAAGCTTTTTTCTAAATCTAGCCCTTGCTCGTGTTGGTAAAATGTAGGCAAAAGTGGTAAAATATCCTCCCTCATCTAAACACTCATAAATGCTATATAAAAGCTGTTCTTGTTCTTTTTCTTTCAATAAAGCCCAAGGAATCGAAGAGATGACAATATCAAGCTTGTTGATTTTTCTTTTAGATAAAATTTTTCTCAAATTTAAGGCTGAGTTTATTTCTATATCTAAATTTTCAAATTTATGTGAGAGTTTATTTGCCATTTTTTTGTTAATTTCCACAGCGAAAAAATTTGCATCCTCATCTTTTTTTGATAAGATGTGTCTTGTAAATGCACCCGTTCCAGCACCTATTTCAGCGATATTGCGAGCTTTTTGAAAATCTATATTTTCTGTCATTGCCGCTGCTAGTTTAGATGAGCTAGCACACAAAGCTCCTGTTTGCTTTGGACTTGTAAAATATTGAATGATAAACATTTTTTAACCTTGTTTTAAAATCAATGTGAAATATTACAGTAAAAATGTGAAGTGAGTGTGAATTTTGTGATAAAAACATTTATGCCTTTGAGCCGACAAAGGAAAATTTCGCCCTTTTAGAGCAAACTTTAAAACTCAACAACTCAAAGCGCATAAAGCCCGTAAATAAGGGACTTGGCGCGAAAGCTGGCAAGCTAGAAATTCATTATAGAGTTGATAACATCGGCGGTTCAAGCGCTATTTTTAGCGATGAAAGCACGCTAGCTGAAACCACACAGATAACGACACTTGATGAATTCGTGCGAGAAAATAAAATCGAAGTAGGCTTTATAAAAGTCGATATAGAGGGCTTTGAAATGGAATTCTTAAAAGGCGCAAAAGAAACTATATGCACGCAAAAGCCTGCTATGCTTTTAAGCATTTATCATCAAGCAAGCGATTATTTTGGCATAAAGCCCTTGATAGAAAGTTGGAATTTAGGCTATAAATTCAAAATTCACAAGGGCGTGGATTTAAGCATAGTAGGCGAAACAGCACTTTTTTGCGAGGTTTTGGAGTAAGATTTACTCATCGGCTTTATTTTAAATGTTGATTTATAAGCCTTTGGCTAAATCATCATTGCGAACAAGTTAAGATGAATTTAAGTTTGCAAAATTTTGATTTAAATGCAAAAAGTTGGCAAATTTTGCTATACTTTACTTTTTGCAATGTGAGAAATTTAGGGCGAAATTTGTTTTACTGCTTAAATAAAACAAAATTTTTGCAAAATTTACTCACAATTTAAGCCTATACAAAGAGTTAAAAATGAAATTCACCTTTGTCAGTATCTTTCCAAAGCTTATTTCACCTTATTTTGCGGACTCCATACTTGCGCGGGCAAAGGAAAAAGGCTTGTTTGAGGTTGATTTTATCGACCCGCGAGAATTCAGCACCGACAAACACAAAAAGGTAGATGACTACCAAATAAGCGGCGGTGCAGGGCTTTTAATGCTTGCTCAACCCCTTTTTGACACGCTTTTACACATAAAAGAGCTTGATAATGCCGTAAAATTCATCTTTTTAAGCCCTGTGGCAAAGCCCTTTGTCCAAAAAGACGCCAAACGCTTAGCCAAAGAAAGCCATTTGTGCTTTGTGTGTGGGCGTTACGAGGGCATTGATGAAAGAGTGATTGAAATTTTTGCTGATGAAATTTTTTGCGTTGGAGACTTTGTGCTGACAGGCGGAGAACTACCTGCGCTAATGCTTTGCGATGCTATCTCGCGCAACATTAAAGGTGTGCTGGGAAACTCAGCAAGTTTAAATGATGAGAGCTTTGAAAATACGCTTTTAGAAGCCCCTGCTTTTAGCAAGCCTTTTGAATTTGAAAAAAAAATGCAAAAATTTAGTGCCGTTTCAGCTTTTTTAAACGGAAATCACGCTATAATTAGCGATTTAAAACACAAATTTTCTGTGTGTAAGACGAAATTTTTTCGTCCAACTTTGGCTTTAAAAGCCTATTTAAAGGACAAGCAATGAGAAACAAATTCATCGAGCAGTTTGAAAACAAGCAAATTGCAGACAAAAAAGTGCCGCAGTTTCGCGCTGGCGATACTTTGCGCCTTGCCATTCGCATACGCGAGGGAGATAAAAGCCGCATTCAGCATTTTGAGGGCATTTGCATAGCAAGGCGTGGCACGGGCGTTGGCGAAACCTTTATCGTCCGCAAAATCGGCGCGAACAATGTCGGCGTGGAGCGCATTTTCCCCATTTACAGCGAGAGCTTGGAGGAAATTGCCGTGCTTCGCAGGGGGCGCGTGCGCCGTGCAAGGCTTTACTACCTACGCAACAGGCGCGGAAAAGCCGCTCGTATCAAAGAGCTAAAAAACTAAATGGCATTTGAGTGCCATTTATAAGGCGTTTTGATGACTTGGACTAAGGATTCGTGGAAAAATTTTCCCATCAAGCAGCAGCCCATTTACCCCGATGAAAACGAGCTAAACGCTACCTTGCAAAAGCTTGAAAAGCTACCGCCCCTTATTTTCGCGGGCGAGGTGCGAAATTTAAAGTCAAAGCTCGCACTCGTGGCACAAAAAGAGGCTTTTTTGTTGCAAGGTGGCGACTGTGCTGAGAGTTTTGAGAATTTTGGTGCGGTAAATATCCGTGATATGTTTAAACTTATGCTTCAAATGGCGATAGTGCTTACCTTTGCGGGCGGTTGCCCTGTGGTAAAGGTTGCGCGCGTGGCGGGGCAGTTTGCAAAGCCTAGAAGTAGCGATTACGAAGAAGTAAATGGCGTGAAACTCCCTAGCTACCGAGGCGACATTATCAACGGCTTTGAATTTAACGAGCAGGCAAGAATTCCGCAACCAAAACGAATGTTAGAAGCGTATTATCAAAGCGCGACAACACTAAATTTGCTCCGTGCCTTTGCGCGTGGAGGTTTAGCGGATTTGCACGGAGTGCATAATTGGAATTTAGGCTTTTTGAAAAAGGCTGAGCTTGGCAGTCGCTATGAGGCGCTCAGCGAGCAGATTTCGCAGGCTTTGGCTTTTATGGAGGCGTGCGGTATCAGCTCAAAAAATGTGCCAAATTTACGCGAGACGAGCATTTACACTTCACACGAAGCCTTGCTGCTGCCTTACGAGCAGGCTCTTACGCGCGTAGATAGCACGAGCGGAGACATTTATGACTGCTCGGCGCATTTGCTGTGGGTAGGCGAGCGCACGCGTGGCTTAGATGAGGCGCACGCGCACTTTTTAAGCGGCGTGAAAAATCCTTTGGGCGTGAAAATCGGCGCAAGCGCAAAGGCTGACGAGATAAAAGCCCTTGCAAATGTCCTAAACCCCGACAACGAAGCAGGACGACTTAATATCATCATAAGAATGGGTGCTGATAAAATCGGCTCTTGCTTGCCGCAAATCTTTAAAGAGCTGAAAAAAGAAGGGCTAAATCTCATTTACAGCATAGACCCGATGCACGGCAACACGACTAAGGCGGGCAATTTCAAAACGCGAGAATTCGGCAAGATAATGGACGAAGTGCGAGCCTTTTTTGAGATAGCGCACGCGGAGGGCGTTTATGCGGGCGGCGTGCATTTGGAGATGACGGGGCAAGATGTAACCGAGTGTGTGGGCGGTAGCGTTACGCAAGAAAGCCTGCAAAACCGCTACGAAACGCAGTGCGACCCGCGCTTAAATGCCGACCAAGCACTTGAACTTGCCTTTTTAATCGCTGATTTTGTGAAAAAGGCTAGACAATAAGGCTTTTGCGCCTTTAACAAAGCGTGAATTTTAGGCTTTTAAAGGCTAAAAATTAAGCAAAATTTAGCCTTTGACGAAAACTTGACACATTAAAGGAAAAAAATGAAACTTTATGGCATAAAAAACTGCAACGCCGTGAAAAAAGGCTGTGAATTTGTCGAAAATTTAAGCTTAAAATATGAATTTTGCGACATTAAAAAACTTGATGAAAGCACCTTGAATGCGTGGCTAGCGCAAAAAAGTTTTAACGAGATTATCAACACGGCTGGGCTGAGTGCGAAAAAAATCAAACTCACAAAAGAAAAAGTGCTGAATTTAAGCCAAAACGAAAGCGGACAAAGCGAGCTTAAAACGCTCATCTTGCAAAGCCCAACCCTCATCAAACGCCCTGTTATCGAGCATAAAGGGCAAATTTATGTTGGGAAAGAGTATGAGAATTTAAAATAACTTGTTTTTGACAAGAAAATTTAAAACTCCACAAGCTCAAAACGCGAATTGATTTTAGTGAGCAAAAATGTGTAAATTTAGCTAAAATTTAGTCAAAGTGAAAATGGGCGTTTGTGCCGATTTTTGTGCCTTTTTGGGCTGTTTTAAATTCTAAAAATTCACTTGCTAAATGTAGTGCGAAATTTTTAAATTTTTGCACCAAATTCGCCTTTTTAGCTTAAATTTGCAAGGAATTTACAAGGCAATGTTGCTTGTGGCAAAAGTTGACATTTTCAAGGCTAAATGCGATAAAAACTAGCCCCAAACAAAGCAGGGACTAGCATTATCAAAAAGGAGATATTCTAGAAGTTCATTCTAGACAGAATGGAGAACTCCTCGAAGACTTTGGGTTAAAGCCCTCGTTAAAAACCCTATTTTAGGGACTTTGACAAGGACTTTCCACTGCCGTTTTGCCCTAGTATCGTCATTTTAGGATAAAACTTTAACGATTTTTGCGCTTTTTAGGCAAATTTGTTGCATTTTTGCGAAACGCTTGCTTTGTTGCCCTTGCAAATGCCCTTTATATCATCATTTTGAAAATGCGTGGTTATCACAAAACGGAATTTGCTTGTCAAAGTTTGCGGTGATGGGCGATTTATTGTTTTGAATAAAGTGCGTTAATGTAAAACGACTAAACGGCTTGCAAGGTGCGGATAAATTTGTGGATTGTCGCACTCGCAAAGCTATCTAATGCTTGTTTGCTCACAATGACGGCGGTTTTATCATTTTGAGCCTTTTGAAAAAGGCAATCCATTGGGTTGTAAAGTGCAAACCACAGCAAAAAAATCTCAAACATTTGTCATTTTGAGTCTTTTGCAAAAAGGCGAAAAATCCACAGATTTTAAAACACGCTTTAAATTTATGGATACTTCGCTTTCTTACGAAAGCTCAGTATGATAAAATGTAGGGTTTTACGCCTTATTTTGTGGTAAATTTGCTTTCTTGTGGCTTGCCACGCTTGTGCATTTGCACTTGCTTGCGATGGTTATATTTTGGGATATCTAGCTGTTTGTTTTATACTTCTTTTGAATTTTCATTGCGCCAAAGTTTGCTTTTAAATCTATGTCGAAAGAAAATTGCAATCATTTTGATTTACAAAGCTTAAAAATAAACCCAAAAACTCTCTTTCGCCAAAATACAAAATCAACGCCTCAAAAAGCCTATAAATCGCCTTTCAAGTGCTTTCAACCTGCTTTTTAGTCTTGCATTTAGGGCATTCTAAAAAAGTGCCTTTTTTCAGCTCTTTGATGACTAAATAGGCGTTTGAGCATTCTTCGCATTTTTCATCAACGAGTTTGTAGTTGCTGATGAATTTACATTTTGGGTAGTTGCCACAGCCGTAGAATTTCCCACGCCTTGACATTCTTTCAACTATCTCACCACCACACTCAGGGCATTTTACGCCCTCCACTACCTTGCGTTCTTTTTGTCCGCCTAAGGATTTGGCGTTTTTGCATTTTGGATAGCCGCTACACGCTAAAAACGCGCCGTTTCGCCCAAATTTTTGCACCATAGGCTTGCCGCATTTTTCGCAAACGCTATTTTCGCCACTTAGCTCAGTGTCCTTAAATTCAGCATTTTGCGCGCTTTCTTCGCGTTTAATGTATTTGCATTTTGGATAGCCGCTGCACCCTACAAACTCGCCAAAGCGGCTCTTGCGTTTTACCAGCTCTTTGCCGCACTCAGGGCAGTTTTCGCCTGTGGGTATGCTTTGTTTTAAGGAATTTATGTTTTTTTTGCCCTCATCAATCTTTCTCATAAAGGGAAAGTAAAATTCACGCAAAACGCCTTGCCAGTCGGCTTTTTCATCGGCTATGCTGTCAAGTTTGTCTTCTAATTTTGAAGTAAATTCAGCATCAACTATGTCGCCAAAGTGCTTTTCAAGCACCTCTACCACGCTAAAAGCTACCTCTGTGGGGACAAGTTGTTTTTTTTCGGTTTTGACATAATCGCGACTTGTGAGTATGGAAATAGTGGGCGCATAAGTGCTAGGACGCCCTATACCAAGGCTTTCAAGCTTTTTGACAAGTCCAGCTTCTGAGTAACGGCTTGGCGGCTCAGTGAAATGTGAATTCATCTGCAAATCCTGCACTTTAAGCACTTGCTTTGCTTTTAAATCAGGCAAGATTTTGTCCTTGTCCATATCGCCATAGACTTTGTAAAAGCCGTCAAATAGGATTTTGCGCCCACTTATCTTAAACAAAGCCTTATCCCCTCGCACGAAAACGCTTTGAGTTTGAGAAAGTGCCGCACTCATTTGGCAGGCTAAAAAGCGGTTGTAGATGAGCGTGTAGAGTTTTAGTTCGTCTTTTTCTAAAAATTTAGTGGCGATTTGGGGCGTAAAACTTAAATTTGTAGGGCGAATCGCCTCGTGCGCTTCTTGTGCGCCCTTGCTCTTTGTCGCATACACACAAGGCTTTGCGGGCAAGTATTTGTCGCCAAAGTTCGCCTTGATGTGTTCTCTTGCGTTTTCTAGGGCTTCTTTTGCTAAATTTAGGCTGTCCGTTCGCATATAAGTAATAACGCCCATCGTGCCTTGATGAGTTTTAACGCCCTCATAAAGCTTTTGAGCGAGCATCATTGTTTTTTTAGGGTTAAAGCCAAGCGCGTTGCTTGCACTTTGCTGCAAGGTAGAAGTCATAAAAGGCGGCTGTGGGGCTATTTTGCGCTCTTTGCTCTCTATGCTTTCTACGCTAAATTCAGCCTTTTGACACGCATTTAAGATGAGCTTTGCCCTGTCTTTGTTGGTAAGGCTTAATTTTTCAAGTTTTTTGCCCTCAAATTCCACAAGCTCGGCGTTTAAATCCTTGCTGAAAATCATATCTATACTAAAATACTCTATCGGCACAAAAGCCTTTATCTCGCGCTCCCTATCTACCACGATTTTAAGCGCAGCACTTTGCACGCGCCCAGCGGACAAGCCTTTTTGAATCTTGCTTGCTAAAAGCGGACTGAGCTTGTAGCCGACTATGCGGTCAAGCAAACGGCGGGCTTGCTGGGCATTTACGCTGTTCATATCAAGTTTGCGTGGGTTTTTGAGCGCATTTTCAATCGCACTTTGCGTGATTTCGTGAAAAACTATGCGGGGCAAGGCGTTTTCGTCCTTGTCAATAGCCTTAGCTATGTGATAAGCGATAGCCTCGCCCTCTCTGTCCTCATCGGTAGCTAGATAGACTTGTTTAGCGGACTTTGCCTTGCTTTTAAGCTCTTTAACTATGGTAGAATGGTCGCTTGACACTCTATACTCTGGCACAAAGTTTTCATCATCAATTTTTATGCCAAAGCTTGATTTTGGCAAGTCGCGAATGTGTCCTTTTGACGCCATCACTTCATAATCTTTGCCTAAAAAATTGCCTATGGTTTTGGCTTTTGCTGGGGATTCGACTATGATTAGATTTTTCATTTTTGCCCTTAAAATTTGGTTTGATAAATGTCGCCATTTCTAAATGTGAGATTTTACTAAAAACTTGGTAAATTTTGCTTGAAATTTAAGCAAAATTCAAACGATATTGCAAAATCCGTGAATTTTTAGGCTTTGAAAGCCACGCAACTCCGCTTAATCAGCCTTTTTTCGCGCTTTGCTTTGTATTTTAATGTAAATTTGCAGTATATCAAGGGCGGCTGGGGTTATGCCGCTTATCCTGCTTGCCGCATAAAGCGTTGGCGGGCGGATTTGAGTGAGCTTTTCCACCACTTCATTGCTAAGCCCTGAAACGCTTTTAAAGTCAAAATTTTTAGGGATTTCAAGCTCGCTTAATGCCCTCATCTTTTGAATTTGCTCCTTTTGCTGGGCTATGTAGTGATGATACTTCGCCTCGTTCATAATCTCACTCAAACAATACTCGCTCAAAGGCGCAAATCTCTCATCAAGCTCGCGTAACTTTTGCGCTGTAAAGCTAGGGCGGGCAACTATCTTTTGCAAGGACACAACAGAGCTTATTTTTTCTTCATTAAGCTGCTCTAAAAAGGCGTTGTTAGCCGAATTTGGCGTCCATTGAGTGTTCAGCAAAAACTCTAAACCCTCACTCACCGCACTTTTAGCCTCATTTATAAAGGCAAATTCAGCATTATCAAGCAAGCCAAACTCATAGCCATATTTGCCAAGCCGTAAAATCGCATTTTCCTCACGCAAAAGCAAGCGATACTCAGCCCGCGAAGTAAAAATTCTGTAAGGTTCTTTCGTGCCTTTAATCACCAAATCATCAATCATCACGCCTATATAAGCCTCATCGCGCCCCAAAACAAAGGGCTTCTTGCCCTCAATGGCAAGGGCAGCATTCACACCAGCCATAAAGCCCTGCGCTGCTGCTTCTTCATAGCCTGTCGTGCCGTTGATTTGCCCCGCACAATAAAGATTTTTCACGCTTTTTGTCTCCAAAGTGTGCTTTAACTGCGTTGGCTCGACATAATCATACTCAATAGCATAACCAAAGCGCGTTATAATAGCATTTTCAAAGCCTTGTATGCTGTGAAGTGCCGATAATTGCACCTCATAAGGCAAAGAAGTCGAAAAGCCGTTGATATAATACTCCATAGCATCTTGTGTCTGCGGCTCGATGAAAAGATGATGGCTTTCTTTGTCTGCAAAGCGGTTGATTTTGTCCTCAATGGACGGGCAATACCTCGGTCCCACACCCTCAATCTGCCCTGTAAAAAGGGGCGCGCGGTAAAAATTTGCACGGATTAGCTCGTGTGTAGTTAAATTTGTGCGAGCGATAAAGCAAGGAAGCTGATTTGGGGCGAAATTTTTAGTGCGAAAGCTAAATGGTTTAGGGTTTTCATCGCCGTTTTGAAGTTCAAGCACGCTAAAATCAATACTCTTTGCATCAACTCTTGGGCAAGTGCCTGTTTTAAGCCGTCCCACTCGCAAGGGCAAACTTTGAAGTGAGCTTGAAAGCTCATAAGATGGCATTTCGCCCACGCGCCCAGCCTTGATTTGCCGCTTGCCGATATGTATCAGCCCGCTTAAAAAAGTGCCTGTGGTGAGAATGATTTTTTTGGCAAGGTATTCGTTGTGTAAATTTGTGCGAACGCCCTTTATCTCGTCATTTTCAGCGATAAATTCAACAGCTTGTTCTTGTGAAATTTGTAAATTTTTTAAGGCAAAAAGAGCGTTTCTAGCGTTGATTTTATAGGCGTCCATATCGATTTGAGCGCGTGAGCCACGCACGGCAACGCCCTTGCTTTCGTTAAGCACGCGAAACTGAATGCCAGATTTATCCGTGATAAGCCCCATAAATCCACCCATAGCATCAAGCTCTTTCACCAAATGCCCTTTGGCTAAGCCGCCTATGGCAGGGTTGCACGAAGCAGCCCCTATTTGCTCGATGAGCGTGGTTAAAAGTAGGGTTTTTTTGCCCATTCTAGCAGCCACAGCGCAAGCTTCGATGCCTGCGTGTCCGCCGCCGATTACGATAATGTCAAACATTTTTTATCTCACCTTTTTAACGGCTTGTCTTTTGGGCGCAAATCGTGCAGTGTTCGCATAGCACTGCGGTTACATACGCCAAAGTATGCGCCCTTGTGCTACGCTCCACAAACACGATTTTCACTCCAAAATCCTTCGCCTTTGTCCCCTTAAATTCTTGCAAATTCGCTTGTTTAAAAAACAGCGTGGCATTTAAATGCGCTTTATTTTGCCATTTTGTCCTAAATTTTTGCTTTTTATTTTAAATTTACTCAAATAAAACTCAAATTATATATTAAATTTTCGCAAATCTTTCTTTTTTCACGCAATTTTTGGGTAAAATTCAGCAAAAAAGGATAAGCAATGTTTAACGGGCTTGTGCGTGAAATCGCGCGTGTAAAATCCTACCAAAACAACACTTTAAGCCTTATCGCAAGGCACAAACCAAGTTTAGGCGATAGCATAGCGGTAAATGGCGCTTGTCTTACTGTAACGCAAGTCTTTGCAAACGGCTTTGCGGTAGAGCTTTCAAGGGAAACGCGCACGCACATAGCCACTGAAAACCTGCGTGATAAGGTGCATATCGAGCCAGCTTTGCGCTATGGCGAGCGAATCGATGGGCATTTGCTACAAGGACACATTGACGGAGTGGGCGAAATTTCACGCATAGAGCGCAACGAAAATGGAGTGGATTTTTTTGTGAAAATTCCGCCAAATTTAGCTCAATTTATGGCTCAAAAAGGCTCTGTGGCGATTGATGGGATAAGTTTAACCATAAATGAAGTCTATCAAAACAGCATTCGCCTTACTTTAATCCCGCTCACGCTCAAAGAAAGCTTGTTTGGTAGCTATCAAGTAGGGCGTAGAGTAAATGTAGAAAGCGATTTGCTCGCTCGCTACACCGCACGCATAATCAAAATGCAAGGCTTTAATAGCCAAAATTCTCAATCAAACCCGACACAAGCGCATTTTGTAGCGCAAAATGATGAGTTTGAAAAGGCAAATTTAGAGCAAAAAGGGCTTTCGTGGCAGGACATAGAGAAAATTTCTTATCTTTATTAGATAATGAATTTTGCACGGCTTTTTGTGCTTTTGGGCGCGATTTTATGGGCTTTCGTGGGCTTATAGTTGAGAAACAAATTTTTAACTTGCCCTTCATCAAAAAAGCCGTTTTTATGGAGCAAATTCACTCAAATTTGGTTGAATTTTACGAGCCAAAGCGCGAAAAATACGAGTGCGATGGGCTGATGAGTGATAAAGTGGGCGTTGGGCTTTGCGTTTTGAGTGCTGATTGTTTGCCCTTGCTTTTGTGGCACAAAAAGGGCTTTGTGGCGGCTTTGCATTCAGGGCGCAAGGGCTGTTTTGAAAATATCCTTGAAAAAGCGGTTTTAGCGATGAAAGCGCGTGAAAAAAGCCTTAAAAGCGAGGACTTTACGCTTATCATTGCACCAAGCATTTGCGGGGCAAATTACGAGCTGGACGGAGAAATTTTAGCTTATGCAAAAGCAAATTTTAGCGAATTTGTAAGCGACAACCGCCTTGATTTAAAGGCTCTTGTGAAAAATCAAGCCTTAAAACTTGGCATAAGCGACATAAAAGACTGCGGAATTTGTAGCTTTGATGATGAACGCTTTTTTTCTTACAGGAAAAATGCGACAGCGCAAAGATTTGCTAGTGTCATCGTGCTGAAAGATAAAGCAAAAGCCTAAATTTAAGGACAAACACAATGCAAAAAGATTTAAGAGTGCTTAAAATCCTGCAAAAAGCAAGAGAATTTAACGACAGCGATTTACTGAATGAAGACTTGCTCAACAACCTTATAAACGCTGAATTTAAGGGCATTTCGCAAGGGCAAAAAGAGCAAATTGCTGAATTTTTAAACGAGCTTATCAAAAGCAAGGACAAGGCAACTTTAAGCTGAATTTAAAGCCGAATTTTAGCTCTAAATTTAAAGCTAAATTTAGGGTTGAATTTAGAGCTAAATTTAGAACTGAATTTTTAATCTTAAAAATTTAAAGCTAAAAATTTAAAATTGAATTTACAGCTAGATTCTATCCTAAATTTTAAGCTCAATTTCGCTCATTTTCTGCGTGAAAATTCGTTGAATTTTTTGAGTTTGCTTTGATTTTATGGATACTTCGCATTCGCTCAGTATGACAAGGTTGATTTGTCATTTTGAGCCTTTTGCAAAAAGCAACCTAACTTGTCATATTGAGCGAATGCGAAGTATCCACAAAGAAAGTTAAGACAAACTTTTTAAATTTATAGATACTTCGCTGCGCTCAGTATGACAAGAAAATAGCCCAGTATGACAAAAATTTACCAGTATGATAAAACAAATCGGTATGACAAGCCAAGTCAATATGGCAAGAGAAAATAATTCATCAAAAAAACTTAATTCAGTCCAAATTCAAAGGCACATAGCTTATCGAAACGATTTCAAACTCGCTCTCACCCTTTGGCAAACGCACCTTAAATTCATCGCCTACTTTTTTGCCAAGCATAGCGCGCGCCAAAGGCGAATTTGTCGAAATGTAGCCCTTGTCTAAATTCGCCTCAGCCACGCCCACTATGGTGTAGCGGCTTTCTTTTTCCGTGTCAATGTCCTGTATAACAACAGATGAGCCAAATTTAACGCTGTTATGCTCGTAGCTTGCGGGGTCGATGATTTGCGCTCGCCCTAGCAAGTCCCCAAGCTCCACGATTCTCCCCTCGATAAAGGCTTGTTTTTCGCGCGCGGCGTGATACTCGGCATTTTCTTTCAAATCCCCGTGCGAACGCGCCACATCGATTTCCTCCACTACACGCGGTCGCTCAACGCTCTTTAAATTTTCAAGCTCGCTTGCTAGTTTTTCATAGCCCATTTTACTCATCGGTTCGCTTTGCATTGTCTATCCTTTGTTTGCTAGCATTTTGGCGACATTTTTCGCGCTGCCAAAACGCAGATAATTTTTTAAAAACGATACTTTATCAAAAAATTCTTTAAAATCAAATTTGCGATAAGCCTCAAAAAGATTTTTTGCGCTCACTTCATTTTGCAAAAATTCAGGGTTTAGCTCGCTTTTGCCAGCAAAATCGCACATTATATTCGCCAGCCCTATGTGCTTTAAGCGCACAAAAAGCCGCGCGATAAACACATCTATGGCTTTTGCCTTGTATGCAAGTATGAACGGAGTGCCTATGAGTGCGGCTTCAAGCGTGGCTGTGCCGCTGCAAATAAAGGCAAAATCGCTTTTTTTAAGGGCTTGTGGCGTGTTGGTAACGACTTTAAAGCCCTTTGTGTCGCCATAAAGCTCATCAAGGCGCGCGAGATTGAAGGGCGGCACGCAAAGGATTTTTTCGCCCTTAAAATTCAAAGCAAGCTCCCTAAAAACAGGCATTAGACGCTTTATTTCGCTACGCCTTGAACCGGGCAAAAAAGAAAGAGTTTTTTTGCTCTCTTCCTTGCTTAAAATCGTCTCAAAATCGCTCTCATCTTTGAATTCTTTTAGCTCATCAAGCAACGGGTGTCCTACAAAGGTGCTTTTGCTGAAAAACTGCCCATCAAAAGGCAAAATGCTAGCAAGCTCATCAAAATTCGCTTCGATAATGGGAATTCGCCCTTTTTTCCACGCCCAAACCTGAGGCAAGATATAATAAATCTTTTTAGCGCGCACCCCAGCCGCATTTAAAGCCTTAGCAAAAGGTATGTTAAAGGCTGGACTATCGATGCAAAGGACGGCGTCAAAGGGCTTTTGTGCATTTTGTCTTTCAAGTGCAAGGCTTGTAAGCTCTTTGATAGCGCGTTTTGCCTTAAAGATGAGTGGCAAAACCTCCACAAAGCCCATAGCCGAAAACTCGTGCGAGCTGTAAAGGGGCTTGTTGATTTTTACGCCTTTTGAATTTGGCGTATCGCCTAAATTTAAAGGCTCTTGCGGATTTGGCGGGCTATTTAAATTTAAAGTTTCTTGTGAATTTTCGCTGAAATTTTCTTTTGATTTTTGCTTTAAATTTGCCTCAAATTCAGCGCATAAATTCTCATCATAAATCCCGCTCAACTCAAACTCGCCATATTCAGCCCAAAAAGCCTTTAACACTTCTTTTAAATGCAAATTCGCACTCGGTTCAAGCGCGGTAACTAAAATCCTCATCACAATCCCTTATCGCTCACAAGCTCCCACAAAAACGCCATTTGCCGTCCATTTGCTGCTTGAATTTTATTTGGTATTGTAGCGAAATTTAGCTAATTTTGTCATCTCATTTAAATTTTTGCCCTTAAATTTTAGCAAGCAATTTCGCTCAAACAAAACAATTTACCAAATTTCACTACAATTTCACTTTAAAGGTTGGCTGTGAGAGAACTGATTTTTACGCAAGATAAGCAAGGCTATCGCTACAATATCGACACTTTCTTGCTCTTTGACTTTGCAAGTGGCGCGAAATTCAAGGGTAGAGTGCTTGATGTAGGCTGTGGCTGTGGCATTGTCGGCATTTTACTCAAAGAAAACTTCCCAAATATCGAGCTGAGCTTGCTTGACATTATGCAACAAAACTGCGATTTAAGCAAGCGAAATTTAGCCCAAAACGCCTTGCAAGCAAGGGTGATTTGTGCGGATTTTGCGGATTTTAAAAGCGATGAAAAATTTGACTTCATCATCTCAAACCCGCCTTTTTACAGGCAGGGAGCTTTGCAGAGTGAAAACGAGCTTGTCAAAGCTGGCAAATCATCGCATTCTTTGAGTTTATCAAGCTTTATAAATGCGAGCAATGCGCTCTTAAAGCCAAATGGCACGCTTTGCTTTTGCTATGAAGTGGGCGCTTTGCAAGAACTTTGCACGCTTTTAAGTGGCGCAAAACTCAAACTCACTAGGCTTAAATTCGTGCATACAAACGCTAGACAAAGGGCAAGGCTTGTTTTAGTCGAAACCAAAAAAGGCTCAAAAAGCCCTTGCGAGCTACAAAATCCGCTTTTTGTGTATGAAAATGACGAGTTGAGTGCGAAAATGCAAGAAATTTATACTACAATTAAGGTAAAAAGTGTTGATTTGTGAAAAGGGCTTTGAATTTAGCTTTGATGAAAGTGCTTGCGAGCGTTGCGGGGGCAAGTGCTGCACGGGTGAGAGTGGCAATGTCTTTGCAAACAACGATGAAATCACACTTTTAGTCGCGCATTTTGGCTTGAAATTTGACGAATTTGCGCAAATTTACCTGAAAAAAGTGCGCTGGAAATGGAGATTTAAAGAAGTAGAATTTGAAAACGGCTTTGCCTGCGTGTTTTTTGACACGCAAAGGCGGTGTTGCGGTATTTACGAGCTTCGCCCACGGCAATGTCGTTCTTTTCCCTTTTGGGAGTATTTTAAGACACATAAAGAGGAGTTGAAACAAGAATGTATCGGTGTTTGTTTTTAATCATCGCCGTCTTTGCGCTCAACGGCTGCGTTATCGGAGAGCAAAGTGCCTATGAAACGCGCTGGGTTGTGCCTGAGGGCAACAGAGCCTTTGACACAAAGGTTATGCAAGCCTTAAACTACGAAAAAGCGGGCGAAAGCAAGCAAGCAAGGGACGCTTTTTTGCAAATTTACAAGGATTATCAAAGCGAGCAAGCCCTTGAAAACGCCTTTATGCTAACCTTGTTTAACAATTTAGACAAGGGCGATGAGCTAAACGAGCTTGCCAAGTCGCATTTAGACAAAAACGCCGCATTAGCAAGGTTTAGCGCTGTGTATCATCTGCAAAATGGCGAGCTACAAGCGGCGCAAAGCGTGCTAAAAAGGCTTGTGAAATGGGACAAGGATTTTAGAAACTACGAGCTTTTGGGCGATGTCGCTGCTGGCAAGCGGAATTTCAAGCAAGCATTAGCGCACTACAAGCAAAGCAAGGCGCATTTAAGCGAGGACACAAAGCCAAATGAAGTCATAACGCTCAAAATCGCCGAAAGCGAGCTGCTTTTGGGGCAGAGCAAAAACGCCCAAAAAGAGCTTGAAAGTTTTGTCGATGAGCTTGATTGCACCGCGCGTGTGTGCTTGCTGCTTGCTAAAATTTACAACGACAAGGGCGAAAACGCCAAGCTTGAAGCGACTTATCTCAGGCTTTATGAGCTAACAAGAGACGAGAGCTTTGTGCGCGTGCTTTTAGAGAGAATGATGTTTGAAGAAAAATACGACAAAGCCCTAGAAATAGCCCTAAAATATGAATTTGATGATGATTTGACTTTGTTTTTGTATCAAAGGCTTGATAAATTCCGCGAAGCCTACGAGCTGGCGCTTAAACGCTACGAGCAAAGCAAGGACAAAAAATACCTTTTAATCGCCGCTGTGATGGAGTTTGAAGAGGCGACAAACAAAAAGAAAATCAACCAAAGCCTTTTAAGCTCGGTATCAAAAAAATTCGAGCAAGGACTAGACGAGCATAGCGGGGCTTTGTATCTTAACTACTATGGATATTTGTTGATTGATTATGATTTAGATGTGCCAAAGGGCATAGATTTGGTGAAGCAAGCACTCAAAAGAGAGCCGCATAACCTTTTTTACTTGGATTCACTCTCGTGGGGCTACTACAAGCAAGGACAATGCGGCGAAGCGTGGAATGTAATGCTGCAAACTATGCACGACAAGGAATTCAGCAACTCACAAGAGTCCAAAGAGCATATCAAAGCCATTCAGCAGTGTTTGAGTAAAGGACAAAGATGATTTTGGACGAAATTTTTGCACGCAGCAAAGAAGAACTAGGCATTAAAAAGAAAAGAGTAAGTCAAAATGCCCTTGAAAAAAAGGCTGAGCGAATTTTAGCGAGTAAAAATCCCCCACAGCCCGAAAAAGTCTTGCAGGCTTTGCGTAAAAATGCCGATAAATTCAACATTATCGCTGAGGTTAAAAAGGCAAGCCCCAGCAAGGGCATTATAAGAAGCAAATTTTTTCCTACACGCATAGCGCAAAACTACGAGCTTGGCGGTGCGGCGGCGATTTCGGTGCTGACTGAGCTGCATTATTTTTTGGGAAATTTGACTTATTTAGAAGAAATCGCTCAAAATGCGAAAGTGCCGCTTTTACGAAAGGATTTTATCTTTGACAAATATCAAATTTTGCAAAGCCTTACGAGCAAGGCGGACTTTATTTTGCTGATTGCGCGGGCTTTAAGCAAGGACGAGTTAAAGGATTTAGCGCAGTTTGCGCGTAGTTTAAAGCTAGAAGTGCTGTTTGAAATCCACAACGAAGCGGATTTGGACAAAGCCTTGTTTGCAGGGGCAAGCATTATTGGCATAAATCACCGAAATTTAGAGAATTTTACCCTTGATATGGCACTTTGCGAAAAACTTATGAGTAAAATTCCGCAAGATAAAATCATCGTAGCCGAAAGTGGGCTTGACAAAAAGGACATTTTGCGGAATTTAGACGCTTTGGGTGTCGATGCTTTCTTAATCGGCGAGTATTTTGTGCGCCAGATTAACGAGAGCAAGGCTCTTAAAGACTTTGTTAAAAGGACATAAATGCAGCACCTTTACGCCCCGTGGCGGGCTAAGTATTTTAGCGAAAAAACGCACGAATGCCCCTTTTGCATAGCAAGCGCAAACGCCGACAGAGACGGCGAACTAGGCGTGATTTTTAGGGCGCAATTTTGCTTTGGGATTATGAATTTATACCCCTACTCGCCCGGACACTTTATGGTAGTGCCTTACGCGCACAAAGAGCAAATTCAAGCCTTGAAAATCGAGGCTTGGCAAGAAATGAGCTTTTTCGTGCGCGAGGGCGTGGGGATTTTGCAAAAGGCACTTGGTGCAAAGGGCGTAAATGTCGGTATGAATTTAGGCGAGCAAGCTGGTGCTGGCATAGCGGAGCATTGTCATTATCATTTAGTGCCACGCTGGGCTGGGGATACGAATTTCATCACCACTATCGCAGACACACGCGTGTGCGGCAGGGACTTGGGCGAGCTTTATGAAAGGCTTTGTGCTGAATTTAAGGGCATTTGTGATAAAACAAAAAAGGACACGAAATGAAAAGCATTTTAATCACAGGCGGGGCGGGCTTCATCGGCAGTAACTTTGTGGAGCATTTTTTAAGGCACAATGAGGATTTTTTCGTGCTGAATTTAGACTTGCTGACTTATGCGGGGAATTTGGCAAATTTAAGCGAAGTTACAGCGGACAAAGAGCTTGCAAAGCGTTATGAATTCGTGCGTGGCGACATTTGCAACGGCGAGTTGCTTGACTATCTTTTTGCGCGCTTTGACATAAAGGGCGTGATTCACTTTGCGGCTGAATCGCATGTGGATAATTCTATCGCAAACCCTGCTATTTTCACGCGCACCAACGCACTTGGCACGCAAACCTTGCTTGAAGCGGCGAAAAAAGCGTGGCTAAATGCCCCAAATGAGCCAAAAAAGGGCTATGAAAACGCGCGCTTTCATCACATAAGCACGGACGAAGTTTATGGCACGCTTGGGGCAACGGGACTTTTTAGCGAGCAAACGCCTTATGCGCCAAACTCGCCCTACTCGGCAAGCAAAGCCGCGAGCGATTTCACCGTGCGCGCCTACCACGAAACCTTTGGGCTAGACACCATCATCACAAACTGCTCAAACAACTACGGACCAAAGCAACACGCCGAAAAGCTCATACCTACCATAATCCGCTCGTGTTTAAATGGCGCGAAAATCCCTATTTATGGAGATGGGCAAAATGTGCGCGACTGGCTTTTTGTGAATGACCACTGCACGGGCATTGAGCTAGCCTTTTTTAAGGGAAAAAGCGGTGAGTGCTACAACATAGGCGGGCGAAATGAGCGCACGAATTTACACATAGCGAGCAAAATTTGCGAGATTTTAGACGAGCTAAAACCACGCGCAAATGGTGAAAAATACGGCGATTTGATAAGTTTTGTTAAAGATAGGGCTGGACACGACAAACGCTACGCCATAGACGCGAGCAAAATCGAAAGCGAGTTAGGCTGGAAAGCAAAAGAAAACTTTGAAAGCGGGATTGTAAAGACTATTGAGTGGTATTTAGCGTGTTTGTAGTGGTTTTGTGGCGCGGAATTTATCTTTTCAAAATGCCATTTTGCGCCTTGCATATAAGCGTAAGGCAAGGGCGCATTTTTAACTCTCATCACAAATGTATTATCGGCTTTTGCTTGTCGTTGTGGGTTTTAACATTTTTAAATACTTCGCCAAAGGCTCGGTATGGCAAATTTAATTTTTCGTTTGAATTTTGAGTAGATTGCCACGCTTTGCTTTTTGGCAATTTGACAAGGAAATTATCGTTTGCAAATCAACGCTTTAAACAAAAAAGCCCTTTAAAAAGGTTTAAATTATTCATTACAAGTAAATTTTCAAAGTAGAATGACAATTTTTGTTAAATTTACCGCAAGCAAATTTAAAAGCAAATTGACAAATTCTCGTCAAATTCCACAAGCAAATTCAAAAGCAGATAGTCAAATTTTCGTTGAATTTATCGCAAGCGAATTTAAAAAATTAAATTTTAACAAGTAAATTCAAATAAAATGAGCCAAATTCAAGGCGAATTTGGCTCAAAGTGGCATTTGTGAGACTATTTCTTGTCCATTACAGAGTAGTTGTAAGGACGAGTGTTTTTGTCAAATTCAAGCAAATGCGCTGGCGGGTTGCCGTTAATGTTGTCGTGTTCATAGTATCGTTCGCCCGCTTTGTGTGTGCCTGCGCCGTCTCGCTTGTTAATCTCTTTTGAGTAGCGAATGTCGCCCGCTGGCACGCCACCGATAGCACCTAGCTTTTGTCCGTCTTTTTGCAAGTCCTCATAGCCGATATTTGAAGCGGTGTAGGCTATGCCGTTTGCCGCTGCGATTTCAGCAAGTTTGATTTGCCCTTGACGCGCAAGCTCGACAGCTTGTAAGAGCATTCTTGATGCCTCGCGTGGGTTGTGGAAACCTGTGGAGTTTTCAGCACCTACAAAGTCGCCTCTCATTTGAGCGCGGCGATGGAGTTCTAACACTTCTTTAAGTGCTGCTGAAATTTTCTTATCATCTGCCTTGCCATCGCTTTGGAATTCAGCCTTTGCGCCAAGTTTTTCGCGCATATCTTTAATGTCAAGGATAAGGCTCACGCTCGCATACTCAGCACTTCTTAAATCATAACCCACAGACTTTTGTATGTCAAGGATTTGCGCTTTAAGATAGCTTTCACTTTGTGTGTGGCAGCTCTTGCACGCCGCGTTTATATCTTGCAAAGGCGAAGTAATGTTGTGTTGAGTCATCTTTGCTGCGCCTTTTCGCACATAAGGCATATGACAATCCGCGCAGCTTACGCCATTTGCCGCGTGCACACCGCCGCTGTAAAGCTCTGTTTCAGGGTGCTGAATTTTAAGCATAGGGGCTTTGGTGAGTTTATGCGCCCAATCTTGTGCGAAAACATCGCGCACCTTGTCATAGTGAGCTTCAAACATTTCTATCCTAAACGGCTGTCCTTTTTTCCACTCGCTCCAAGGGAAAACTAGCTCTTGTCCAGCCACTTCGATTTGAGTAGGTTGGTTGCCATCTCTCCACGAGTCAAACTCATCGTAGTCTTTTTGCTTGCCGTTAAACCACTTTTTGCTTGGGTCTTTGGCAATGCTCTCGCCCATTACTTGCACCTTTGTGCCTGTTGGTTTGAAGTAGTATTCGACATGGCACTGAGCGCATACTAGGGTTCTCATCTCTTCGCGTGGGGCTTTGATGCCTGTAACGGCGTCTTTTACATAACCCCTATCAACCAAAGCGTTGATAGCTGATGGACGAGTTACGCGAAGCTGCATATCCACAGGGTTGTGGCAGTCAGCACAAGTCGCGCCCATTCTCTTGCCGCCGTGTGGTCCGCTGTGTTGAGCGATTTGCTCTTTTGTAAGATTTGCAAATTCAGGCTTGTTGAAATCCACGCTCTCGCCAACTGAACCATCAGCATTTACCACAGGGACATTTTTTATCATCGTCCAGTATTTAGTTGAGCTAAATACCGCCCAATCGCCTTTTGCGACATTATCAAGTAGCCATTTTGTCCAGCCACTATGACAAGCCATACAAGCAGCAGGCTGTCCGCCAAAGGCTGCAAAGCCGTTTGAATTCAAAAAGTCCTTGTTGTTGCGCGCTGTGTCCATTTGATCAACTTGTATCCAAAAGTGTCCGCGCTCTTCATTAGCGTCTATGGAGAAAGGATACCCAGCCCAAAGGATTTTCAGCTGCGGATACCGAGTGAGCTTTGAGTAAGCTAAACTTCCGCCGTATTCAGTAGCAAAGGGCGGATTTTTCTCAGCCGCTGTGTGCATATCCAAATGCTCGGGGAAATTCTTGCCCCAGTGTTCAAAAGATGGGTTCATATCACTCATCTCAACTGCGCCTGTTGATTTGATTTGGGTGTTTTGTCCTGCTGCGGCTCTTTCATTAACGCTTCCGTTAAACCAAAGCACAGCGCCGATAACGACAATCAGCACGACAATCAAGCCAATCGTTACATTTTTGTTCATTTTCACTCCTTAGTGTGTTAAAAATCTCGTTTATGCCCGACACTTTGATGACAGGAGACGCATTTAAGCGCACTATCTTTGTGCGGGTCAAGTGTGGCATTTACAGCTGCTGCTGCCATATCGCTATGACAACGAATGCAGTTGTTTTGCACCCAGCCTTTTGTTCTTTGTGTAGCTGTGAGATTTGTAGGCAAATCATCAAGCTTAAAGGTAAAGGCATACGCGTGTGAAATTCCGCTTTGCGCTTTGGCTATCCACTTGTGAGCAAAGCCATCGGGTATGTGGCAATCGCTACAAGTAGCAAGTGGCTTACCATCGACTACTTTTGAATGCGGCGACTTGGTGTAATCATAATACACCTCGTTCATAACATGGCAGTTGTTACAGGCGGCGCTGTCATTAGAAAAGTAGGAAAAGCCTTTCGCGTTGTAAAAGGTGTAAAAACCTACCGCGAAAAAAACAAAGAGCAAAACAAGAAAGAGACTAAAAAGATTGTTCTTAGCTTGTTGCAAGATACCTCCTTCATTTGTGTAGTGGCACAAGAAACTTTGTGCGGAGTTGATTATACTTAAAAAATCTTAAACGAATCTTAAAGACTAAATTTATCTAAAAGTAGGCTCAAAGCAAGCTGGGGGGGGGGGATTTTAAGGATTTTCATCGCTTTGGAGCGAAAAATTTTTTGAAAAAATTATGCAAAAATTTCAAATTTTTTTGATACAAGGCATTCTTTTTTTTATAAATTCACACTTACTTCACATTTTTAGGCTATACTTTGCCTAAATTTTTTTGACAAAAAGGACAAAAATGAAATTAGACAGCTTAAAAACGAGCTTCAAAGGCGCATTTGACAAACTTAAAACAAAAAAGCCAAGCAAAAAAACTCTTATTATTGTGATTGTGTTGTGCGTGGGCGCAGTGGCTTTGTATGTGGGCTTTTTTAAAAAAGATGACAAAGCTCAGCTTGCCACGCAGAGTATCACGCGCATAAACATAGACCAAAGCATAGAAGCTGTGGGCGAAGTGTATGCCAAAGAGCAAGTTGATGTCGGCGCACAGGTAAGCGGGCAAATCACCAAACTTTATGTGCAAATCGGCGACAAGGTAAAGGCTGGGGATTTAATCGCGCAGATTGACAAAGACAAGCAGCAAAATGATTTAGACATTACCAAAGCGCAGCTAGCAAGCACTAAGGCAAATTTAGAGAGCAAAAAAGTCGCGCTTGAAATCGCTAGTTCGCAGTATCAAAGGGAGCAAAAACTTTACAGCAACAAAGCCACGAGTTTGGAGAATTTAGAAACGCTGAAAAACAACTTTTACGGCTTAAAAGCAAGCGTGGCGGATTTAAACGCCCAAGTCGTGCAGCTTGAAATCACGCTCAAAAACGCCGAGAAAGATTTAGGCTACACCACCATAACAGCACCTATGGACGGCATTATCATCAATGTAGCCGTTGATGAGGGGCAAACGGTTAATGCAAACCAAAGCACGCCCACTATCGTAAAAATCGCAAATTTAGACGAAATGGAAATTCGTATGGAAATCGCAGAAGCTGATGTGAGCAAAATCAAAGTCGGCACAGCCGTGAAATTTAGCATTTTAAACGACCCAGAGAAAAAATACGAAGCCAAAATTTCAAGCATAGACCCAGCAAACACCACAACAAGCGATGCGAAATCAAATTCATCAAGCAGCAGCACGAGCAGTTCAAGCACGAGCGCGATTTACTACTACGCCAAGGTTTTTGTGAAAAACAAGGACAATTTCTTACGCATAGGAATGAGCGTGGAAAACTCCATAGTGATAAAAAGCGCGCCAAACGCCCTAGCCGTGCCAACTTACGCGATAAAAAACGACAAGGGCGGTTATTTTGTCGAGCTTTTGCGCGGAGGGCAAATCATCAAAAGCTATGTGAAAATCGGCATTAAAGACAGCATAAACACGCAGATTTTAGACGGGGTAAGCGAAAATGATTTGCTTGTGCTTTCAAGCAGTGCAAAGACGGGCAAATCAAGCGGTATGAGACCGCCTATGCACTGATAAAGGGCAAAGAGTATGAATTTCAAAGCCAAAAGGCTGAATTTGGGCGCATTTTGGTGTAAATTTGGGACAAAAAGGCTGAATTTACGCCAAAATTTAGGCGCGAATTTAAGGGCAAGATGATGATAAGGCTTACAAATATACGCAAGAGTATCGGGCAAACGCAGATTTTAAGGGGCATAAATTTGCACATCAAAAAAGGCGAATTTGTGGCTATCATCGGGCAAAGCGGGAGCGGTAAAACCACGCTTTTAAACATTATCGGCACTTTGGACGAGCCAAGTAGCGGTTCTTATGTCTTTGCAAGCTATGAAGTAACCAAGCTCAACAGCGATGAAAAGTCTCGTTTAAGGCGCGAAAAAATCGGCTTTATCTTTCAACGCTACAACCTTTTAAGCCTGATGAGCGCGAAAGAAAATGTGGCTTTGCCTGCTGTTTATGCGGGCGTTAGCTCACAAAAGCGAGACGAGCGAGCAAAAGAACTTTTAGCAAATTTAGAGCTTGCGGATAAATTTAACTCAAAGCCAAATGAGCTAAGCGGCGGGCAGCAGCAGCGCGTGAGTATCGCAAGGGCTTTGATGAACGGTGGGGATTTGATTTTAGCCGATGAGCCAACGGGCGCACTTGACAGCAAAAGCGGCGTGATGGTGCTTGACATTTTACAAAGGCTAAATTCACAAGGACATACCATAGTTTTAGTTACTCACGACCCGACAATAGCCGCAAAAGCTGGGCGTATCATAGAGATAAAAGACGGCGAAATCATCAAAGATAGCCTAAATTTAAACCCTTGTCATTCTGAGCATAGCGAAGAATCCACTTCTAATAAAGAGAATTTAAAATCAAGCGTGGATTCTTCGCTTTCTGCGAAAGCTCAGAATGACAAAAACGGCGAAAATTCAATGGATTACCACGCTTCGCCTAAGGGCTTGCTCGCAATGACAAACGGCACAAATTCCGCTCAAAAGGTGCAAATTCCACTCACGGCAATGCCACAAGAAATCAAAACCTACCATTTACTGAAAAACCAAATCATAGAATGCCTTAAAATCGCTTATTCATCGATATTAGCGCACAAACTTCGCTCGCTTTTAACTATGCTAGGCATAATCATCGGCATAGCATCGGTTGTAAGTGTCGTAGCACTCGGGCTTGGCTCGCAAAAGCAGATTTTAGAAAGCATTTCAAGGCTTGGGACAAACACCATTGAAGTGCGTGGCGGTAGGGGCTTTGGCGACATTCGCTCGGGCAAGGTAAAACTTGCTTTAAGCGATTTGTATGCCCTTAAAAGCTTGCCACAACTAGAATCAGTCGAAGCACAAGACGGCACAAGCAGCATTGCCACCTATGGCAACATATCTTTAAGCGCGAAAATGGAGGGCGGCGGAGTAAGCATTTTTAGCATAAAGGGCTTAAATTTAGGCACAGGACGCTTTTTTAACGAAAGCGAAGTCAGCAACGCCGACAATGTAGCAGTCATTGATGATAATGGGCGCAAACGGCTATTTGATGGCTTTTTGCCCGAACAAATCATCGGCAAAACCATCATTTGCAACAAACAGCCCTTTAAAATCATCGGCATTTTAGAAAAGGACAGCCGCCGCCCAGACACGGACATAACCGTGCGCATTTACACGCCCTACACCACGCTACGCAACAAAATCACAGGCTCGCGCGTAGTCGAGCAAATCATCGCCAAAGTGCGAGATGACGCTAGTCCTGCCCTTGCTGAGGAAGCTATGGTTAGGACACTTGAAATCAAACGCGGCAAAAAGGACTTTTTCACCATAAATTCAGACTCTATTAGACAATCAATCGAAGAAAATATGGCGACAATGACGCTTTTAATCACCTGCATAGCCGTCATCGCCCTAGTAGTAGGCGGTATAGGCGTGATGAATATAATGATAGTTTCAGTGAGCGAGCGCACACGCGAAATCGGCATAAGAATGGCAATCGGGGCGCGAAAAGAGGACATTTTGTTTCAGTTTCTCATCGAAGCGGTGATGATTTGTATGATGGGAGCGGTGCTTGGCGTGGGGCTTTGCGCCCTTATCGTCTTTGCCTTTAACTCCGTAAGCACGGACTTTTTGATGATAGTTTCAAGCGGTTCTGTGGTGCTTGGACTTGCTAGCTCTGTGCTTATCGGCTTAATTTTTGGGTTTTTTCCTGCAAAAAATGCGGCGAATTTAAATCCTATCAATGCTTTGTCAAAGGAATAAAATGAAAAAACTTGTTTTTTACGCACTTTGCGCCTTGCTTTTAAGCGGGTGCGCCGATAAATTTGATGATTACACAAGGGCAAATTCTCAAACCCTACACAGCGAAAATGTTTTGGAGGGCAAGGCGTGGTGGAAGGCTTATCAAAACAACGCTTTAAACATACTTGTAGCGCAAATGCTCGAACACAACGCCGACATAGCAGCGGCGCGGTATAGCTTTTTAAGTGCGGTGTCGCGCTACAAGCTCATCAACTTTGATATGTATCCAAATTTAAGCGCAAATTTAGCCGCGAATTTAGCAAGAGATTTGCGGCTTGGGGTGCGAAGTAATAGCTTTTCAAACGCCTTAAATTTAAGCTATGAGCTTGATATTTACGGCAAGGTAAAAGACTCATTAAGTGCGAGTGAGTTTAGCGCCAAAGCAAGCCTTTATGACTTAGAAAGCCTAAAATTAAGCCTTGTAAATTCCACTATCAACAACGCCTTTGAGCTGCTGTATTTCAACGATGTAGAAAAACTTTTAAAAGAATACATTAAAAATTTAGAAGAAAGCAAAAACATTTACTCGCTCAAATACCGCTACGGGCGCGTTGAAGAGCTTGATTTGCTCAACATAGAACAAAGCCTTTTAAGCGCAAGGCAAAATTTACTCACAAACTCTCAAAACAAAGAACTTATCGTCAAAAATTTAAAGGATTTGCTGGGTAAAAAAGAGAATTTTGCGAGCATTGAAAGGCTGGCGTCTTTATCTTTGAGCGATTTTAAAGAGCTTGGAGTGGATTTTAATGTTTCAACCGACATTTTTGCCAAACGCCCCGATGTGCGCTCAAAGGCAAATTCCTTAAATGCGGCGTTTAAGGATTATAAAATAATGCAAAAGTCTATGTATCCAAGCGTTTCTTTGGGCGCAAGTTTAAGCGGCAGCGATAAGGATTTGGGCGAGAGCTTTAAACTGCTGAATTTAGGCGGAAGCTTGCAGATTTCTTTGCCTTTTTTGGATTATGGGCGCATAAAGCAAAATATCCAAATTTCGCGCTTTTCGTATGAGAGCTTGAAAGCAAGCTACGAGCAGGCTTTGCAAGGTGCTTTAAACGAATTTTATGCTTGCTATAAAGACTATGAATTTAACACAAAACTTTACGAAAATATCAAAATCATCAACACCAAAAGAGAGCAAATCGCCAAAGCCTACTTGCAAAAGTATGAATTTGGGCGCGCTGAGATGAAAGATTATTTAGACGCGCGCAACAGCTTTATAGGCAGCTCACAAGAAATCTTGCGTTCTCGTTTAAATTTGCTCAAAACCATAAATTCTTATTATCAAATCACCACTATCAGCGATGAAAGAGAGTAAAAAAGTGTGAAAAGCGCGAAAACAAGGCGTTTGGGTAAATTTAGCACAAAAAAAGCAAAAAAGTCAAAATTTAAGGAATTTTTAAGGCTTTTTTGTTTATCATATAAAAATTTAATTTTTGTTTAAAAATTCACACCGAAAAGGGAAATAATGCAAATACAAGAGTTTGAAGCTCGTTTAAACGAGCTAGAAAAGTTGCCTGCGCTGAATTCCAAGCGTTCGATTAAGCAGGCTTTGAGTGAAGCGGGCTTTTCGCGCCGTGATTTTATGAAATGGGCTGGGGCGATGACGGCTTTTATGGCTTTGCCTGCGAGCTTTGTGCCTGTGGTAGCGCGTGCGGCTGAGCTAGCAGACCGCGCCCCTGTGATTTGGCTACATATGGCAGAATGCACAGGGTGCAGTGAGAGCTTGCTTCGTAGCGAAACGCCGACTATTGACAGCTTGATTTTCGAGCATATCTCACTAGAATACCACGAAACTGTGATGGCAGCTTCTGGCTGGCAAGCTGAGCAAACCCTTGAAAATTCAATGAAAAAGCACAAGGGCAACTACATTTTAATGGTAGAAGGCGGCATTCCCACAGGCAGCACTGAAAGCTATCTCACACTTGGCGCGCACGGCAAAACGGGCTTTCAAATCGCAAAAGAAGCCTGTGAGAACGCTAAGGCGATTTTGGCTATCGGCACCTGTTCAAGCTTTGGCGGAATTCAAGCGGCTAACCCAAACCCAAGCAACTCTAAACCCTTACACAAGGTAACAAACAAAGCTATTATCAATGTCCCGGGCTGTCCGCCAAGCGAGAAAAACATAGTCGGCAATGTCTTGCAGTTTTTACTCTTTAAAGAAGCCCCAGCACTTGATGTTTATAACCGCCCAAAATGGGCTTATGGGCTACGCATACACGATTTGTGCGAAAGGCGCGGGCGTTTTGATGCGGGCGAATTTGTCGAGCATTTTGGCGATGAGGGCGCGAAAAAGGGCTATTGCCTTTACAAGGTAGGCTGTAAGGGACCTTACACCTTTAACAACTGCTCGCGCGAACGCTTTAACTCTCACACAAGCTGGCCTATCCAAGCAGGACACGGCTGTATCGGCTGCTCTGAGCCAGATTTTTGGGACACAATGCAGCCCTTTGAAGAGCCTATGGCATCAAGGCAGTTTGACACCGTCTTTGGTAGCGGTGCGGACGCGACAGCCGATAAAATCGGCATAGGCGTGCTTTGTTTAACAGGCGTTGCCATCGCCGCACACGCGGCTATCGCTTCGGCGAAAAAAGATAAGGAGTAAAAAATGTCAAAAATCATAGTTGATCCTATCACACGGATAGAAGGACACTTGCGCGTTGAAGTTGTCGTTGATGATAACAATGTAGTCAAAGAAGCCTACGCTGGCTCTACGCTGTGGCGTGGCATAGAAACTATCGTTAAAGGGCGCGACCCGCGAGATGTGGGCTTTATGACTCAACGCATTTGCGGGGTTTGCACCTTTTCGCACTACAAGGCTGGCATAGTGGCTGTGGAAAACGCACTTGGTATCACTCCGCCGCTCAATGCGCTTTTAACACGCACCTTGATGAACGCCGCACTTTTCTTACACGACCACACCGTGCATTTTTACCAACTCCACGGGCTTGACTGGGTAGATATAGTGAGTGCTTTAAGTGCTGATGTCAAAAGGGCAAGCGATGAAGCCTTTAAATACACTGACGCACCTATTTGCACGGGTGCTGACAAGCTTTTAGAAGTGCAAAAAAAAGTAAAAACCTTTGTAGATAAAGGAAATTTAGGACCCTTTGCGAACGCTTACTTTGGGCATCCAACCTACCGCTTAACGCCTGAACAAAATTTAATCGCTCTTTCGCATTATTTGGAGTGCTTGCGCGTGCAAAGGGTTGTGGCTCAGGCTATGGCTATACTTGGTTCAAAGCAACCGCACCCACAAAGTTTGACCGTGGGCGGCGTTACTTGCGTAATGGACTTGTTAAGCCCCGCAAGAATGGGCGAATTCGCCGAAAAGATGAAAGAAGTAGCGGACTTTGTCAATCGCGCCTACTATCCAGACTTACTAATGGCAGGCAAGGCTTACGCAAAAGAAGCAAGTGTGCTTAATGATGTAGGCGTGCCGAATTTACTTACTTTCAAAGAATTTCAGCTTGGAGCAAATGAGTGGCTTTTTGAAAGTGGCTTTATCAGAAACGGCGACATTTCGCAAGTGTATGAAGTCGATGAATCAGCCATCACAGAAGAAGCCACACACTCTTGGTATAAAGACAATGAGCCTTTGCACCCTTATGACGGCAAGACAGAGCCAAACTACACGGGCTTAAAAGACGGCAAAAGCGTAGGTATCGATGGCGGCGAAGTGGCGAGCAAGGTATTTGACACAGCAGGCAAATACAGCTGGATAAAAGCCCCACGCTATGGCGGCGAACCCGCACAAGTAGGACCTTTGGCAAATATCGTGGTAAATTACGCAAAAGGCAACGCGGCTGTGGTAAAGGTAGTGGATAAATTCTTAAAAGACTCTGGCTTGCCGCTAGAAGCTGTGTTTAGCACGCTTGGGCGCACCGCAACTCGCTGCATAGAAGCCAAAGTCATATCGGACAACATTTTCACGGCTTTTGACAACCTAATCGAAAATTTAAAAGTCGATGAAAGCACCTGCGCGCCTTATGTCATCGACAGCAAAAAAGAATACAAAGGACGCTACATAGGCAATGTCCCACGCGGAATGCTCAGCCACTGGTGTCGCATAAAGGACGGTGTTATAGAGAATTGGCAAGCTGTCGTGCCTAGCACTTGGAACGCTTCGCCAAAAGACGCCAAAGGCGTTGGCGGCAGCTACGAGCAATGCTTAATCGGGCTTAAAATCGCCGATGTAACCCAACCGCTTGAAATCATTCGCAAAATTCACAGCTACGACCCTTGCATAGCTTGTGCTGTGCATATTATGGACACTAAGGGCAACAATTTGAGCGAATACAAAGTAAATGTGTAAGGGGGCGAGTATGCAAGATGCAGTTTTAAACAAACGCAAAGCGGTGTATGAATTCAGCATAGGCGTGCGCGCTACGCACTGGTTGCGAGCTGTGAGTATAGTTTTGCTTGTAGGAACGGGCTTTTATCTGTCTTATGTCTTTCAAAGCCCTATTTCTACGGGCGAGCCTGTGAATTTTATGCAAGCAAAATACCGCTTCGCACACGAAGTAGCGGGCTTTGTGCTGATAGCCTGTGTGGTTTTTAAAACCTATCTTTTTTTCACGGACAAGCACAGCAAAAAAGAGTTAGCGAGCATTAGCGATGTGTTAAGCCCTAAAATTTGGATAGAGCAGATTAAATTCTACCTTTTTCTAGGCAAACACCCTAAAATCAAAGGCGTGTATAACCCTTTGCAGTTTGCAAGCTATGCGCTTTTTTATCTTGTCATCGCTGGTATCATACTCACGGGGCTGATTTTATACACA